>Ga0070739_10006685_pt1 | contig 12606 bp, 11 predicted proteins | sample Coa_R1_7_FD_66445 | JGI IMG/M metagenome (GOLD analysis project Ga0070739, IMG submission 66445) | Surface soil microbial communities from Centralia Pennsylvania, which are recovering from an underground coalmine fire - Coalmine... | ecosystem: Environmental > Terrestrial > Soil > Unclassified ... | reverse complement strand
GCATGCTCCACCGACTTGCGGATGTCGGCGGAGAGCCAGGAATCCATTGCCCGCACCAGAGCCAGTTGAGCAATGATGCGCTCTCCGGGGCCAACTGTTTCCATTGCCGCCAACAGAGCCGCTAACGGATCAGCGCCGGCCTCGGAGAGCGCTTTGCCAGTAAAGGTTTTGAGCGGCAGGTAGCTGGACTGGGCCAGGGAGAACTCGCCAATCACCGCCTGTTCATCAGGATGCAGCAGCAGCGGATCGGCCTGCGGCAGAACTCGCTGGATCTGAGCCTGGGGATATTGCGCCTCGAACTGTTTGCAAAGTGAAGCGAGCTGCCGTTCGGAACTGGCGCGCAGCACGAAGCCCTGTTCGCGGCGGGTCCCCACCAGTTCCAGGGAAAATGGCTCCTCAAACGAGCAAGCCTGGAGCCAGTTTTCCATGGCCTGGGCCTCCCTCTCGCCTTCGTCGGGCGGCACGATCAGCGCCAGGAACCGGCAGCCCTCAGAGGCGGGCGGAGGTGGCGCCACAAGCCTCCTTGCTCCCTGTGGCGACGCTCCCCCTCCATTGCCAACCGACCCGGGGCGGCTGACTCCCGTGGGAGGTAAGGTAACGGTAGGCGCGGTAGGCGTTGTCGGGTGAGATGGTGTGGTCATGACCGTTGCCACCTTTCTATGGAGAAATCTCTTTTCAACAGGACATTTTGGTGCTCAACTCGATGTGTATACATCAGTATTTCAGAAATCGAAGTCACCTCATTCCCTGATCTGGAGAAAGCTGTGACCAGAGCAGCAGAAACCAGACTTATTGCCAGGAACGTCGTAACCAGCAGCGTGACCAATCGGTGCAGGAAAGGTTTGTGCGGCACATCCATGATCTTCCGTATGACTACGGGCAGATTCGGCCACATTTTGCTCTCCTTTCCCGAGACGAAAGCTTTGCGAAGCCCTCCATAACTCGCTCATCCCAGTGTGACCGTGATCGGGAACTGGCGAGTGCTCGCATCGATGAGCGTGATGGTCGCCGTGGCCGGCTGTGGAACTGGTGTCATATCGCTATAGATCGAGAGTGCCGGACCAGGGGGCAACGTTGGGTCGAGCAGTTGCTGATCAGGTCCATAGGAGAGCGTCATCGCTGCGGCACCAGTGGATGCGAAGCTAAAGACGCGCGCCCAGTACGCCTGGCAGGTGGGTGAATAGCGCAGATCCAGACGCCCGATCTGCTCACCCGGCTGGATGGTAAGAGCGGATGCGGGGTGCAGAACGCCGAAACTTCCGTCGTAGATGATGGGAAGGCTTTCCGGCGTACTCGCATCGGCAGCACACCCTTCCTTGATGGGGTCCTGGTTGAAACAACTCTCACCCTGGCAGCCTGGTTGAGCGCGCTTGCCAGGTCCTTGCGAAGCGATCCCTCCTTGCTCTGGCGGGTGGACACTCACGCGCTCGGCAAGCGCTGGGAACGAGAAGGAGTGCGTGGCAAGGAAAGTTCCCGCGCCGATGATAGGCCCGAGCAGGAGCGCTCCCGCGAAAATCGGCAGAATGAGGCGTATCGGGAGAGACTGGCGAAGTTGCGTAAGCAATATGGTCAATTGAGACATGATGTATTTTCTCCTTTCGTTGAATTGGATGAGCTAGATCGACTCTCGCGCTGCTGTGAGAGCAGACGACGTTCGCGTGGATCAGTGGTAAACAGGGCGCGGTGCAGCCGGCTTAATCTCGCGACATCGATGGCCGCGTACTCGCGTCCACAGCGCATGATGGCCCGGCCTGGCACGCCTTCTTCCAACACGCGCTCCAGTTCGTCGGCCAGGTGTAATGTGCGCGCCGTATGCCGCTGCATGCCCAGAAAGAAACAGGTGCCGGCATTGCCGATAATGACCTTGCCTTCGGTGAGGAAGTCCTCCGGGTGCTGGCTGAGCGTGAATTGCGCGATGCCCCGTTTGCGAAAGCCGCGACTACCGTTTTCCAGGTAGCGACGGCCCTCGGGGTGCTTGAGCATATAGCTGGCCTCTTCCACCACATAGGCGAGATACCGCGCGTTCCCTCGCACGGCTCGATGGCGATGCAGGAAGTTCTGCACCACGTAGATCAAGAGAGGATACCATTTTTCATCAAGGGTCGTGATGTTAAAAATGGTAAGCGGGCAGGTGATCTCTACCGTGGTCTGGCCTGGAAAGAGGTAAGCCACGTGCTCAAAGCGCTCTAGCAATGCCACCCGGTCCGACTCGGATGAGGCTGGCACGTCTTTCATGGCTGCGAGGAGATCTGCGAAGACTGGCGGCTCGCGGAGGAGCGTCTGCGGATCACGCCGGATCGCCTCGCCGGTGATCCCCTTCGCGGCGTAGGCTTCACGCGCTGCATGCGTCAAGAACGCTTCCTGCGCTTTGGCGAACGGCTCGCCATACAGCAGCGATAGGCCGATCAGTAAATGGTTGTCAATGCTCTCGGCGAGCAGATCGATGGAATCAGACAGCGAGACATCGGCAGGCCCGTAGGGAAGATCCATGATATTGAGCGGGCAGGCGCCGGCCAGGTTGAAGCGCTGGCTTTCTCCACGCAGATAGTCGTGGATCGCGTCATAATCGCCATCCCGATCCAGCACAATGGCATCAGCGATGTTGGCCGAGATCAGGCCCATCACCAGCGTCTTTGCCAGCCAGGACTTGCCCATGCCGCTCTCGCCACAGATGACGACGTGTGGGTTGGGCAGCCGCTTCGCTTCATCCCAGGGATTGAAGTACACCGGGCGCTGCGAAAAACCCGATCCCGTCGTGCCGATATAAGCCCCGGTTCGCGTGCCGATGGCGCCGCTTGACCAGTTCATGAAGGTCGAAAGGGCATCGGATGGCAGGTTGGTAAAGGTATCCAGAACGGTCCGATCTGCCGGGAGGCACGCCTGCCACGCACGATCATGCTGCCTGGAGAGCGGACGGACACGCAATTGCAGATCGCGCAGATGCGAGAGCAGGAAGCTCGCGCGTTCTTCCAGCCGCTCTTTGCTTCCAGCATGAATGCCGATCACCGTCTGGACCGCAAAGATGGTCAGCTTTTTGCGCGCAAGAGCCTCCATCACGGAGCGGACCTGTTCCGCTTCGATCTGCTGGTCGGCTTTCACCAGGCGCAGCGCCTTCTGATCCGCCAGCTTCTGACTTTCCAGCTTGACCAGGTGCAGTTCCAGCCGCTTGATCATGAAGCGGCTATCAAGCGGATGGCAGCGCGTCATGACGATCATGGGCAGGCCCAGGGAGGTAAGTTCCTCCTGCCACCCGCAGCGCAGGTCCTCCGCGAAGCCGGTGATCTCGTAGTAGCGCTGGTAGCGCTGCTCACCTCGTACCGTGACAAGAACCGCATCCTCCTGGAGTGCCACACTGGAAGGGGCGACGAGATCGGCGAGGCGCGGCGCCCTTGGCTCGAAATGTGTCACAGTGTTGGCGCTGCGATAGACGAACGCGCCGTGCACGCCCTCGATCCGTTTCAGCCATCGTGGGCCAGCATGCTGAGCGCCATCGGTTGGATGCGTATGGCCTGTCGATCCATTCTCCTGCGCGTGCGTCTGTCCCACGTCACCGAGAACCTCGATCTTAAAGGGAGGCGGAGGCGTGCCGAGCACGAGGCAGGACACATACGCCCGCAGCATGGCAGCGTCCTCAAGCAGCCTGGCTTGCACATCCAGGCGGGCGAGCGCCTTCCTCATGATGGAAACGCGTATTCGCAGTTCGTTCCTGACCTGTTCGCGCGAAACCTGTGGCCGCGTGTTCGGCAAGAGCCGCCTGATGAGCCGCAGCCAGGGTGACTGCGCGCCTCCATGAGTGCGTAAGCGGGCCACTTCACCCGTTGAAGCACTGACCACGAGCAAGTGCCGGATCGTCGTGCAGTGCTTGAGTGATCCCTGCTGGTGGAGCAGGCTCGCGCGTTGTAAGGTTTGCAGGTGAGGCAGATCTTTCAGTGCCTCAACGCTCTCGCGCTGCCTGGCAAGCGCTGGATCACGCTCCGGGTCTGCTGGCTCGACCAGCGAAAGGAACTTCACCGGGAAGCCCAGACCATCGAGAAACAGCTTGAAGCGCCCATAGATGCGCGCCTGCTCAGCTTCGGCGAGGAAACGCACCTGTTGCAGGCTGTTCACCCCGAAAACCGCCCAGTACGTGGCGTCCGGCTCATCGTGGTTCTTGCGCGGCGTGATGACTCCTGCTACTCCGTGATCCAGCGCGTTGAGCTCAATCCAGTTTTCCTGGACCGGGCCCGGCTCACCTCTCGTCATCGTCGTTCCCTCCTGTCGGAAGACGGTTTGCGCCGGCAGAAATCTGGAGCGGCCAACAAGGAAAAGCCAGACAAGCATGGTGTAGCCACCGATTCTGGCATGCACCAGGATGAGCGCGACAATCATCAAAACCGTGCCGATCACAATATGAGGACCAAGGGGCATGGACGCCGTGAGCGCCACAATGCTCACGCCGGCTCCCAGATCAGAAAGGAGCTGGGTGAGTGACATACCGAAGATCTTTTCCTCGAATTGCAGCAAGTGGCCGGGCACCTCTTTGCGTAAGGAGTGGGTATCTTGTTCTTGCATTCGTGCTACGGACAGGCACGCTCCTGCTCCTTCATTGAGCAAGCCAGGAAGAGAGAAGCCGTGCCTGTCACCCTCCTTTCACGTATGAATTGGGGCTTTCCTCTGTACATACTGTCTTCCTTACAACATGCCTCCAAGTCCTGTTGCTAACTGAACAAAGGCACCTGTTCCGGCAATAATGGCCGCACAGATGAACACCTTTTTCAGTAGCTCCCACCGTTCCGCGCGGCCAGCCGGCGAGGTGTCGTTATGGAGCATAATCGCGATGCAGTAGATCGAAACCAGAAGTCCGGCGGCAGTGACGCCGATCCTGGCTGCGTTTTGTTGTAGCAGTGTAAGGACGTGATTCAGATTATTCAAAGCGTTCATGCGATTTCCTTTCTAGCGTGTGGCGAAAAAAACTACGCAAAGAGCATTGCCGCCTTGACGGCTGTACTGAGCAGAGATCCCAGCCCTCCGCCCTGGCTGCCAGCAGCAGCCCCGAAGCGTTCAAGGAGCTTTGGGATCTCAGCAGCCATGTTGAGCATGGCGATAGCCAGCAAGAAGCCGGTGAGACCGGTTTGTTTGGTCGCAATCAAAAATTGCACACCCAACCCGAAGGTCAAGAACTGAATGAACTGCTCAAAAATGGTGACGACATACAGGCGAATCCAGGCCGAGAAGACCGGCGTCGTTGCCGGATGAAAGGCGGTGAGCAGCGCCGGCCCCGAGAGCGCGAACAACATATTGAAGCGCACGATGCGTTTGATCGCCTGGAACACCACCCGCACGAAGGAGAGGCCAAACACTACGGTCAGCACAGCGGAGAGTACCGCCTGCTGGCCGGTGTTAAAGAACTGCCCACGATTGACTCCTTGCACAAATTGCACGACATTGACGCCGACAAGCCCGCAGAGCAAATTGTTCAACACCAGAAGCTGCTCACCCAGAAGCGCCGAAAGATGGATGAGGATCGCGGTGAGGATCGCTTTCCCCACGAACTGGCCGACGGGCATACGTAAGGAGCCGGTCGTGTCCCCATACATGATCTGTATAGTCCCAATGACGATAAAGATCCCCAGCAGCGCATCAGCCACCACTGTCATCGTGCGCCAGCCGGCCATCACCAGGGCATTCTGTGTGGTGAACTGCAAAGGCGTCCGCTCGAAGAGCGTCACTGCGAACTGAATCTGAGCAAGGAGCGCGGTCTGGCTTTGCACGACATTCGCGACCGCAGTCCCGAGCAGATTGGCAAACAACTGAACCAACGGGTTCATGTATCCACCTCATTTCTTAATGCCTGCCTCAATCAGGCTTCGATCAACAGCGTACCCGATGAGGGCGGGCGACAAACAGAAGTGGATGAGAGAAAGATAAGGAGATGAGCAGAATACCATCTGGCGGCGAGCGGGAAAGCCGGAAAGTCCTCTCACTCAGGGAATCATTCTGACGACAAAGAGATATCAAAAGACGACAGATGACGACAGCAAAGACGCCCAAATGACCGGAATCTCACCAGGTGCGCTCTATTTGTCGTCAGAATGACGACAAATAGAGCGCAGTTTTGAATCGCTGAGAAAAATCAGATGCAGTGATGGCTCTGTTTCTAGCGGGATGTGAGCGATCCAGAGCCAAAGATCCAGGTGGCGAGGACAGAACATGGGTAAGAAAAGGCATACGCAAATTTTGAATCGAGGTGTGCTCTCTCTGCCCATCTCAAGCGGATGGAGAGAGAGTTCCATCTGATGTCACTCGTATCTATTTGCATTGTCTGGTATCACGCTACCAAATAGACTCCCACCTTTTCTGTACTGCACAGGTCAGTTCCTCAGAAAATGCGCCACGACGAAAGCTCTCAAGGAAGCAAGACAGTTCCAGGATTTTCGTCAAAAGTTTCACCTTGTCAGGGGCGGAAAGGGCTGGCTCTCCTGGGCAAGAGGGCCGGCCCTTTATGAAACCCACTCCTGCTTATTCCTGGAGAGGCAGCACGCGCGAGATGCGTTCTGGAGAGACAAAGCGCCCCAGAATGTTGGAGGCTCGGATGCGATGATCGTGGCCGCGTGCCGTGACAATGTAGATAATCTGGTCAGCCGTGCAGGCTCCGCGCTCTCTATCTTCGCGCAACTCCTCCAGGCTTCTCTCAAAGAGGATGCGACGGATCACCCCTTCGCGGGCGCAGGTTTCGTCGCGCACGAATTGCACGCGGTCCTCCTCCTCATACTCTGGAACGGGCAGGCAATCAGAATTGAAGTCCGCAGGCCACGGTTCAGCACGCTGTCTATTGTGAAAATCGACGAGTTCCCAGCACCGCGCCAGACTGTTCCATACCGGCGCATGTCGCTCACTCATGCTTCCTCCATCCTTTGCGCCAGAGCTATCACCAATAAGCAGATCTAACCCATCTGGCTTCATTATACGCACAACGACACTACCATCGGTTTCAGTTTCCCTTCCAGGTTTTTCAGACAAACCAAAGCGGGTGAACTGCACTCTTTCAGTTTACCATCCATATATTTCCTTTTCTGGCGTATCGTTCGGCAACCTTATTCAGATTGTTTCCCGGTCATGGACAGTTTCTGGTCTGATCCGTGTCTGCCAGCAAACCGGACGCCTATGTTAGAGTAAAAGTGATCCTTATAAGGATGCATTGCTTGATGATCGTTGCGTTTCTCCCTTGCATGTGTGAAGGACGCTTCCGTGCAAGAGGGGAAACCTGCTTGCTGATGGGGCGTTTGAACGCGTGTGAGGGACAAAAGAGGAGGTATCGTATGTCAAACAACTCATCTGCATCTGACACCTGTTTTTCTGCTGATCGGCTCCGCGCGGTAGCGTGGGAACAATGGATCCTGACCTTGAGCAAAATTGAACAGGTCGATAGCGGCATTGTTCGTCTGGCCGAAGCCGAAGCGCATCGCCAGTACAAAGAGATGCGGCAGGGGCTGGACAACGTTGTTCTGGACGCCTGGCCTATCGAGATCACTGGAAGATGGGCGACCTGGCAGGCGCTCAACCACGCCTGCGTCAATGAGCAGATGGGGTTGAGCCTGCTCACAGACGTTGATTGCTTCTCGGCGGAGGTCGAGAAGTTCATCAGAGAGCAGTTTGCACTAACCGATCAGTCTGGTTTGTAGGTTGTAATCGTCCCACCCCGCACAGGATGCTTTCACGTTGCCTGTGCGGTGGAGGACATCGTACAGGGAGAAAACGAGAGCATACTGTGGAGGGTGATCAGGGGAAAAAGGAGAAAGACATGCCGAAACACAATTGGAACCCGTCCTCGGGATCAGGCTCAGACCGCCTGACTCTCAACAAAGGTGATAAAGCCTTGCTACTCTTGTTAGCGAAGTCGCCAGTGAACGTCGCACGAGGATTTCGTGATTGTCTTCACTGCGATGCGCTCATCCCGCTCGGTGATGTTGAAATCGTGAACAGCAGGGGCGAGGTACGCTATACCATCTCTCTGGAGATGGTCCACATGGTCGTTTATCACAGCGATCACTTTCACCTGCCAGAGGACGCGATCCGGGCTATTAAAGAGTGCCCACTTCCAAAGCCGGCCTCCCTGTAGATGCTACAAGACACTATAGCGGTTCAGCCATTAGCCTGGTTTTTGTATCAAATGTACCACTCGCGCAGCAAAGCCAAACGCTTCCTGTGCGGTGGTGCAAACCACGAGTGCATGGAAGATGTCCTGGCGCTGGCGGGTGGATGGAATTTAGTAAACATGAAGGAGATACTTCCATGACACTCATTAACGTCAATCTGGATGAAGCTCGTGATGCGTTCATCAAGTATATCGCTGTTGCAAACCAGAACTGTACCGCCCCGGAGGTGCTTGACGAAGTCTATTGGGAAAAGATGGATCGACTCGATCAGTGTTGGCGCGTGTTGGAAAAGCTGGCTTATGAGGGATTGGGGGAGCAACTTTCTCCTCAGTTGAATATGCTCTTGAAAGAATGGGCCATCAAAGAGGCGGTCGAACTGCTCCTGCGTTATCAGAGCTATGGTGGAGTCGATCATTCTGATCCTGGTGTGCAGCGCGACTTCAACGAGAAGTTGGCAAGGCAGCATCAAGCCCTGTCATCTGAACTGGTCTTACAGATTCAGGAAGGCAAGAAGCAGCGAGCACAGGCGGAAGTCGAGCGGAAGCGGGACTGGCAAGCGATAGCCGCGCGGGCCATCGAGAGCCAGCGCCAGCAGCAGCACCAGTGGCAAAACGCGGCCTTCCAGTGGGTACAGGGGCAGCAGCAACTGAACCAGCAATGGTTCCAACACCAGCAGCAGATGTTCAGCCACCACCAGCAGGCGAACCAGCAGTGGGCGAATGTCGCGCTGACGGGCGTGCAATATGCCCAACTGGGGGTGAAGCAGTGGTACGACTTCGCAGCAAGCACCCAGCAGAGCGTGGCGCAGATGCTGGCAGGGGCTGAACAGCGGCAGGCAGTAATGGTAGAGCAGGCCATTCATAAGGCAAATATGAGGAAGTGGACGACGCGGATCACAATTATGGCTCTAGTGTTGGTTGGCTTTGTAGCATTGTTCGGATGCTCATTCTTCGCGATGACGCATCTCTATTAGTCTCTCTGATGCGGAGAGTAGCCCGCATTCTCCCGGAGGCAGGAGTCAAACGGCCCTCCTGGCAGCGAGGACAATCAGTTGCATCTTTTCCTCCATGTTGACGGATGTGTTGAGTGGAGAGCTTACATGCGTTTCGCAAGAAACGCATGTAAGGTTCTTTCGTGCAATGATTGATGGTTGAGTGTATCGCTCCCCACTCTTTGCGCGTTGGACCAGCTCTTTCGCTCCTGCCTTAAAACATGGATGCATGACCAGATCAAGGCTGAGGTTGTAGCCCTCCAGGCTCCCTCTTCTCTTGATCTTTTCTTATTTCTCTGCGAATTACGCGCCTTGCGCCTTCCAGGTGAGCCTGTGAGGGCGAGGGCAATGAAGAATCATCACGACGATTTTTGCCTCGACAGAAACCGATGTGCATAAAGCAATGAAGGAGGAGGAGGATTAGCTTCTGGAAACGACCGGTGATGGGCAAAATGTTTGAAGTGACACCCTTCCCTTACAGAGACTCGCGGCGCGCTACTGGCGGTTCGAGCAGTCTACGACGGATCGCACATTGCGGATGCCTTTTCTTATTGGCTTCAACCTGCACCTATCGCAAAAAAAACGCACCTTCCAGGTTTTTCCGATTTCCTTCCAGGTTGTTTTCCGATTTCGTTCCGCTTTTTCCGATGGGTCATCAGGTATAGTATAAGTGATTTATGAGAAGCACCCGACCAGGGTGATGGGTAGGCAAGCGACCTATCCCGAGGCGCCATTGCCTCCGCGCACGCGTCTGTGAAGAGCAGCGCCGGTGCGTATCGCTGTCGCCTCTCGTCGTGACAGCAAGCTGAAACTGAGGATGCCGGATCGGCGTAAGCAGGTCCTCGATAACGAGTGAACTCTCCTTGCTTTCAGTTCGATCATCCTTCACGGAGAGCGTTGTTCTGTGTGCGTTCCTGGGGTCCAAAGATGTAGCGCATCATTGTAGCACGTTTCATATCATGCATTCCTTGTAGTGCGTTTCCTTCCAGGGTGTCTCTGGAGTAAATTCCATTGTCGCGCGTTGAAAGGAAAGCGTTTCGTAGAGCAGACACGAGGAAGAAGCGATGGAGTCAGGTTTCGGAAAAGCGTCAGACGTAGTGCAATCCGGGTCAATCGGCACCTTTATATATGCACTTAGACGAGAAGGGTCTGATCCGTTTCACACATCTACATGGATGCCGCTCCGTGTCGTTTCCAGGCATCAGCAGGATGCAATAGTCCTCGTTGCCTACAGACTGTCTGGCTCTTGCCTGCATCTTGTCGAGAGGAGGTATCGTTTCGCTTTCCGAGGCGCATCCATAATCGCTTCAACAGAGCACTTTTTCGTCCATGGGTTTCCTCAGAGGAGGCTTTTTGCGCCTTTTTCTGATGGTGGCGTGGTCTCACACATACTGGCGGGAGCTTTTTGTGCTTTTCGTCAACGAACAGAATAAAGGCAATAGTACGACCTGTCGTACTGTCGTCACGGTAGTTTCATGTCATTTTTGCTGCTGTCGAAGTATTCATGCAGGAAAGAAGGTTTCGTATGCTGGCTGATATCGATCTTATGCAAGCCTACCTCGCGAATGCACAACTGACACTCAATCACGACGTAGCGTGCGCTCAGGCGCTGTTAGCCCACGCGCAAGTATTCCTCCCACCCTCACACCTTCCTGTTTCCGCCTGCGCTCCTATGCACATGGTTGTTGGGATTGGTCTGGATACCGGTATCAAGCGCCGGGGCAAACCAAATGAGGACTTCGTGTTTACTCACAGTGGTCTGAATACGCAGACGCAGGCGCCCTATGGGCTGTTCATTGTCGCGGATGGCATGGGTGGTCATGCCAACGGGCAGATTGCAAGCTGTCTGGCAACACAGACTATCGTCGATACGCTGTTTCCTATTTTGCACCGTGAGGTCGTCCAACCCTCTGACCTGGGCAACTTGCTCATCGATGCAGTCAGCCAGGCGAACCAGGCCATTTATGAACGCAACCGCGATCAGACGACGCATGGCTCCCGGCTTATTGACCGGATGGGAACAACGATTACCGTCGCCGTCGTTTTTGGCATGCAGGCATTCATCGCAAACGTCGGTGACAGCCGTGCTTACCTGTATCAAGCAGGCTCTGGTCTGCGCGCTGTGACCCGTGATCATTCAATAGTGGCGAACCTGGTAGCGCGGGGCGAACTTGGACCGGAGGCGATCTATACCCATCCTGATCGCAATCGGATCACACGCTGTCTGGGAGCATTTCCTGAAATTGAGGTCGATCTGTTCCGTGAATCCCTCCAGAATGGCGATATCTTGCTGCTCTGCACGGATGGATTATGGGAAATGGTCCGTGATCCTCATATTGAGCGTATTATTTCTTCTGCTTCTCCTGCAAATAGGATGGCGGAGCAACTGCTTGGCCTGGCGCTGCAAGGAGGGGGACGAGATAACATCGGGTTGATCGTCGTACAATGCCAGTTCGACATAGCCGCGTTAGAGACGATCATCACTCCACCTGCTGCCTCTGCTTCTCTTTTACCCTAAATTTTGCTGTGCTCTGACGTCCTCATGTCCTGTCGAGAGGCATACATTATCTGCCTCTCAGCAGATAGTTGCTAATTGTCGTTGAGATGGCTGCTTCTCTTCGGAAGCAGCGTTCTTTACGGAGGAAAGCCTATGCTTCTCTTTCTCATTGGTTTGACTCTCCTCTATGGTCTCCTCTGTCTGGTCGCGCTGGTTTCCATTGCCGGCGCGCTGCTTTCTAGCCTGCGACGAGCACGCCAGGGGACGCCAACTCTTGCGCTCCTGTTGCCACGGCAACAGAGAAAGCCGACGAAAAGCAACGATTTCGTTGGGAAAAGAGCGGAAAGGAGGAAAGCGTGGTAGCAGTCTGGTCGATGCCTCGCGCTCACCCCTTTGCCCGGAATTATGTCCACCATACGGCGATAGAGGCCTTGAAAAACGGCCTCGGTGTGGTTCCCATCCGTGCGGATGGATCAAAGCAGCCCGCACTTGCAAGCTGGCGTGAGTATCAGAGGCGGCAGGCCAGCCGCGAGGAAGTGGATCACTGGTTTCGCTCTGGTATCGGAAGACACGCCCCTACGCTGGGGATCGCCTTCATTACCGGCACCATCAGCGGCAACCTGGAAGCGCTCGACTTCGACGATAGCCGCATCTTTGATGCCTGGCTGGCTCGTATTCAACAGGATCAGGCGCTTGCTGCCCTCTATCATCATCTCTCCTGGGGTTATCTGGAAGCGACGCCATCAGGAGGGCGGCACCTGCTGTATCGATGCGATACCAAAATTGAAGGCAATCAGAAGCTTGCCTCCAGACCGAACGGCAAGACGGTAAAGACGCTCATTGAAACTCGAGGTGAGGGCGGGTTGATTATCGTTGCGCCTTCGCATGGAGGCGTCCATCCAAGCGGCAAACGGTACATCCTCCTGAGCGGGGGCGTGTCTTCCATCAGAACCATTACCGCTCACCAGCGCGAACGGCTCTTT
>Ga0070739_10006683_pt1 | contig 12608 bp, 10 predicted proteins | sample Coa_R1_7_FD_66445 | JGI IMG/M metagenome (GOLD analysis project Ga0070739, IMG submission 66445) | Surface soil microbial communities from Centralia Pennsylvania, which are recovering from an underground coalmine fire - Coalmine... | ecosystem: Environmental > Terrestrial > Soil > Unclassified ... | reverse complement strand
GCCAGCGGCACCAGCAACATGAAATTCATGATGAACGGTGCCCTGACGGTCGGCACCCGCGACGGTGCCACTATCGAGATGGCCCGCGAGGCCGGCGAGGACAATTTCTTTTTGTTCGGGCTGACGGCCGAGCAAGTCTTGAATAGCCGCAGCTGGTACAGCCCGCATTGGCATTACGACCACGAGCCGGAGACCCGCGCGGCGCTCGACTTAATATTCAGCGATTATTTCAGCCGCCGCGAACCGGGCATCTTCGCGCCGATCCGCGAGTTGCTCTTGGATCAGGGCGATTACTACATGCACCTGGCCGACTTGGCCTCTTACGCGCAAGCACAAACCCGCATTGGACAACTATACGAGGATGCAGACGCCTGGAATCACAAAGCGATTCTCAACCTCGGTTACTCCGGCAAGTTTTCCAGCGATCGCGCCATTCAGGAGTATGTGGCCGACATCTGGAATGTGAAACCGTGCCCGCTGCCGTCATCACATCAAACCAACACGCGAGGCACGCGATTGCCCCTTTAATGCGATTGCCTTCCTCCTCCTAAACTTGGAAAGCACGGACGATCCGAACCTTGAGGAAATCCAGGCTCAGCAAGTAAAGCACGACCAGTCCGAGCATCTCCAAAATCAGACTCAGGGGGAGAGGCTCCATGAAGATCCCGAAGACGGCCAACGTGCTGACAATCACGAGGTCCAGCAGCGAACTGGCTAGAAGCCAGCCGCTCGGCCGCGACGCCCAGCAATGCCGCCGCTCGCGCACCAAATACACTGTTCCCTGACCGCTGAAAACCAGCAGCACGAAGATGAGGGTTTGCAACTGACGCGGCGACAACCGTAGCACGTCGCGGCCCCACAGGAACAGGCCGAACGATAGCGCCAAGATGAGCAGCGCCAACGGCAGAGCGGTGAGGACCAGCGCGCCAATGCGCCAGCGATCGGGCCTGCGGGAAAACGCGACGCGGTCGGTGGCCAACGACATGGTGACGAAATCGTTGGTGAACAGCAGCAGCACGATCAGCACCGGCGTTGTCACGAACGTCCTGGTGAAAATCAACCCCAGGCTCAACAGCAGGGCAATCTCTATGGTCTTGATGATCTTGTTGAGCGTGTAGGTGAGCATGCGTTGATAGATGCGGCGACTGGTCTGGACGGCGGCCACGATGTCGCGGAGTCCGGGATTGGTCAGCACCAGGCTGGCGGCCGCCTTAGCCACATCGGTGGCGCTGGCCACGGCAATACCCACCTCCGCCTGTTTCAGCGCCGGCGCGTCATTGACGCCATCGCCGGTCATGCCGACCGTGTGCCCCTCTCGCTGGAACGCTCGCACCAAGTGATACTTGTCTTCGGGCAGGACGCCTGCGAAGACTTCGCAATCCGGCGTGTTCGCGTCCAACTCGTGCCGCAGCTGTTCCGGCGGGCAAACGCGCTCGCCGATGCCTACTTGGCGAGCTACTGTCTGAGCCGTGGCGGAGCTGTCGCCCGTCACCATGAGGACACGAACACCCAGATCGTTCAGATCACGCACCAGTTGGCGTGAGTCCGCGCGGGGCGGATCTTGCAAACCAATCAGTCCGGCCAAGTGCAGGGCGTTTTCCGAGCCGGCGGCGATGGCCAGGATGCGATTGCCCTCAGCCGCCAGTCGCTCCACGTCTTGTTCCATGCTCTCGCCTCCCACGGCGCACAGGCCGCGAACGACTTGCGGCGCACCCTTGACCACGCGCAGCGAGTCCTCCCCCTGTCGCAGCACGGCCTCGGAGCGCTTGATGGCGGGATCGAAGGGGATGAATTGCAGGCGTTGCTCGGCCACCGGAGCGACTCCTGCGGCGGCGGCGGCGTGGAGAATGGCCAAGTCGAGGGCGTCCTGCGTGGATTCGTCGCACGCCGCCGCCGCCAGTCGCAGCACTTCTTCCTTCGGATAGGCTTGGTAAGCCCGTACCGCCGCCACAGTCAAGCGGTTCTCGGTGATGGTGCCGGTCTTGTCGCTGCACAGCACGTCCATGCCGGCCGCTTCCTCGATGGCCGACAGCCGCGTCACTAGCACACCCTGACGCGCCAACTCCAGGGCGCCCAGGGCGGTGGCCACGGTGAAGGTCGCCGGCAGAGCCACGGGCACGGAGGCTACCAGCAGGATCAGAGCGAATGGCAGGATCTCGGAGAGCGCGATTCCTGCCGCCAGGGCGTAAACCAGCACGGCGGCGACAAGCACGACATCCAGGGCGATCAAGTATCGGACAATGGTGAAGATGATGGTTTGCAGATGGCTGCCGGCGTGAGCTAGGCGCACCAGTTCGGCAGTCTTGCCGAAGGCGGTGTGGGCGCCGGTCGCCGTCACTTGCCCGCTGGCCTCACCGCGCTGGACCACCGTTCCCGCGCGAGCTGTTCCCTCCGCCTCCATTTCCACCGGAGCGGATTCTCCGGTCAGGGCCGACTGGTCCAGCAAGATCGATCCGGAATCGACGCGAACATCCGCCGGCGTCAGGTCGCCCATGCGCAGATGGATCACGTCTCCGGGCACGAGTTCGCGGGCGGGCAACAGTTGCCAGCGGCCGTCACGCAGCACACGGGCCTGAACCGTCAGACGGCGGCGGAGCAGTGCGAGAGCGTTGGACGCCCGGTTTTCTTGCAGGAACCCCAACACGGCGTTGAAGACAAGGAGAGCGGCTATCACCGCCGCCTCGACGTACCGCCCCAGCAGCACTTGCAGCACGATGACGACTTCCAGCATCCACGGCACCGGCGCCCACAACTTGCCGAGCAGAGCGAGGCCGGGGTGACGGCGTTCCTCGACCGCCTCATTGGGGCCGTACTGTTGCAAGCGCCGGGCAGCCTCGGTAGAGGTCAGACCCGGCGCTGCTGCGCACGGCTGGTGGTTCATCTCCGCTGTTCTCCTCAGTCGCCCCACGCTTGACACAGAATCGCCACCTCATACCAGCTGGACAATTCCCTCCTTGATCCAGCCGCGAGCGTCCTCGTATTTGCTCTCGTCGAAGTAGCGAACAGCGGCGCGCGGGAACGGCTTGCAGAACGCGGCCATGCCGGCTTCCCACTTGCGGTCGCCCACGAAGGCCAACCGTTCGATGTCGCCGAAGTGCTTCACATCAAACTTGATGTCCTCCCACAGCGCCCCCAGCGTCCAGCCGTGGAAATCGCGCATCTGCACCAGCACGCGAATTTTGCCTTGCTGTTGGATGAGCCGTTCTGTCGCGGGCACGAAGTGCTGGTAGTCCTCCTTCGTCAGTTTGCCGCCGAGTTGGACCAGCAGGCATTTGCCGGCCGCTTCTTCCTGGAAATTGACGGACATGATTCACCTCCTTCAAAAAGGTAGATCTTGGATGTCTGTGTTGTCGCCCTCTTCGCTGTCAGCCGGGCAGGCAGCGATGCACCAGGACCGGGACGGAGGCACCGCGCACCACCTTGTCGGCGACGCTACCGAGGAACAAGCGCGGCAGACCGCGGCTGCCGTGCGTCTCCAGCGCGAGCAGATCGTATTCGCCGCTCGCCTTCAGGATGGCCGTGGCCGCATGAGCATCGGCAGTGATGCACGTCTGCACGGCGATGCCCCGATCGCGCAGCGAAGCTGACAGCCGTTGCAGATAGACGTGCGCCTCAGCCCGCAGCTTGTCGGCCAGGGCGGCGCCCACCGCTGTTTCCTTGCGGATGCCGTGCGGCACAACCGTTGGCACCACCCGCAGCAGCGTACATGAGGCGCCCAGCAACTTCGCCAGCGCTCCAGCCGGTTCCAAAATCTGCTCCGCCTCCGGCGTGCCATCCAGGGCCACCAGCATAGTGCGAACTTCCGGCTCGGCGGCCGGCGACGGGGCTTCCTCTCGTGTGCGGATCAACAGCAGGGGAATCGGCAGCCGATGCACTAGCTGGTCGGCCACGCTTCCCAGCCAGAAGCGCGACACCGGCCCGCGTCCGTGCGTAGTCATCACCACCAGATCGCACCCATCGCCTAGCGCCTGCTCCTGCAACGTCTCGGCGATCGGTCCCTCCAGGACGTGAGCCGAGACCTTGTCGAGTCCGGTTTTCTTGAGTCGCTCGACAACACTAAGGAGATAACTTTTCTCCTCTTCCCACAACTGCACATCGGGTGTGCCGAGGTACATCACACCCTCTCCTACGATGAGCGGCGTGTGAACGTAGGCCAACTGCAAGGCCGCCCCCGAACAACGTGCGATGGCCGCGGCATACGGCAGCGATTGCTCGCTCGGCAACGAGCCGTCCAGGGGCACCAGGATGGAGCGGTACATGAGAGGTCTCCCGTGTTAGTCTGCCAGACGGCGCATTACGTCCAGCGGGCTGATGACGCCGACCAGGGCCAGTTCACCGTCGGACACGAACAGGTGATGGACTTTCAACTCCAACATCCGCCGCACTACCTCGCGCGCCGAGGTATCCAGCGCCACTGTGAAGATGGCCGGCGTCATGATGTCGCCCACCGTCGTCGGGTCCGTGACTTCGATGGCGAATCCCTCGGATTCCGGGAACGTATCCCAGTCGCACCAGTCGTAAGGCGAACCGGACTCCTCCGAGAAGCGCGGGTAGTGTACGCCTTCGCGTTCGTGGATGAGGATGTCGGTGCGGCTGACGACGCCGATGGGCCGGCCTGCTTCATCAATCACCGGCGCGGCGCCGAAGCCGCGATCCGTCAGCAGTTCGAGCGCCTCGCGGATGCCGGCGTCGCGGCGGATCGACACCGGATTGGGCTTCATCAAATCCTTGGCCCGAAGCAGTTCAAAGGATCGCGGAGGACTTTTGTGAACTGCAATGGAAGCGTTCATGGCATTCCCCTTCGTCGTTGTCGTGTTCCCCGGTCTGACCGGCCGAACCGTGGACGCCACGGCTACCGAAATTCCTGCCGGAGTGACAGGTGCGGATCAGGGGTTTTCACGTCTGCGCCAGGAAGAATCGCAAACGCGATGCCAGCCTCCTCTGGGGTCGCTGATTCCTCGTGCGGATGAGAAAAAGCCCGCTCTATCGCGGGTCGAAGCGGGGATTGCATCTCAACGAGGGGAGAACACGATGCGAAGATGTGCGAGAGGGCACAGCGAGAAGCGATTCTGGCACAAGGCAGCTACCCTGAAAATTACTCCTCATGCAGCGGGGGTTGGTTCGAGGAGAACTTTATGTCCCAAGGCCTCCAGTCGCTTGATCAACTGACGGGTCAGCCGCTCCGGCTCCAGCCGGTCCAGGAAGTCCGCACCCAACTCCGCATACGTGCTGCCCCGCTTCAGCATGCGGTAGATGATCACCAGCAGCGTGTGGCCCACAGCCACCAACGCCCGTTTCCGGCCGCGACGCTTGGCCAGCCGCCGATACCGCGCCGTCAGATACGTCCCTTTGCTGTGGCTGGCCGCCCAGGCGGCCTGCACCAGGATGCGCTTCAGCCAGCGGTTCCCCTTCGTGGTCCGGCCGCTGCGACGCTTGCCGGCGCTCTCGTTATTGCCCGAGCACATCCCCGCCCACGACGCCAGATGACCGTCCGTGGGGAACTGATCCATGTTCGTGCCGATCTCGGCCAGCACCGTCTCCGCCACGCGCTGGCTGACACCCGGGATGGTCTGCAGCCGCGTCGCCGCCTCCGCAAAAGGGGCCAGGGCCTCCTCGATCCGGACGTTCAGGCGGTCGAGCAACTCCTCCAACTGCGTGACGTGGTCCAGATGCAGACGCAGCAGGAAGCGGTGGTGTTCCGTCACACGGCCCCGCAAGGCCAGTTCCAACTGGGGCATCTTCTCCCGCAAACGCTTGCGGGCCAAGTCGGCCAACTTCGCCGGGTCGTTCTCCCCGGCAATCAGGGCTTGCAGCATATCCCGGCCTGACACCCCCAGGACATCGGTCGCCACGCTGGCCAGCTTGATGTTGGCATCCTCCAGCACCTTCTGGATGCGGTTGGCCGCTGCGGACCGCTCCGAGATCAACTGCGTCCGCTGCCGCGTCAGGTCGCGCAATTCGCGGATTGGCTCAGGCGGCACAAAGCTGGCCTTGAGCAGCCCGTGCTGCAGCAGTTGGGCCAGCCATTGGCAGTCCTTGACGTCGGTCTTGCGGCCAGGCACCTGCTTGACGTGCTCGGCGTTGACCAGGATGACGTGGACGCTGCCCTCCAGGATGTTGAAGACCGGCTTCCAGTAGACGCCGGTCGATTCCATGGCCACGTGCGTGACACCGTGCTCAGCCAACCAGTCGGCGAGGGCCAGCAGGTCAGCGGTCATGGTCGAGAAGGTGCGGACCTCCTCGAAGACCTTACGGGGACGGTCGCAGCAGCGGATGCAGACGACGACATTGTTCTTGTGAACGTCGATGCCAGCACAGCGGGGATAGAGGGTGTCCATGGTTTGCTCCCGGTGGAGCTCTTCTCCAGAGGACAGCGATGAGCAGACAGTCTACCCTGCGTGCTCCCCGCTGGGGCGGGGGCGACAGTTTCGGGTTCGTGACGCTGTCCGGACCAAACTCTCACGCGGGCTGCGGGCACCAGTCAAACCAAACCGGCCTTCATCTGGAGAAGAGGCTCCAGCAATCAGGATAGGCGTCACGCAGCCCATTTTCATGGTTTCAGGGTGCCGCGCAGCGGCATGACAACTCTCAAGATAGATGACCGGCTTGCGACGTGGCGAGAACCCAGCGTGCCAACTCGACCATCGTGGTTTGGCGATTCATGGCGCCGCGCTGGAGACGGCGAAATGCCTCGGCCTCGTCGAGAACCAATTCCTTCATCAAGATGCCCTTGGCCCTCTCGATTATCTTGCGGTCCTCCAGCGCCTGGCGCGCGTCGGAGGCTTCGCGGCGCAACGCCTCAAATTGCTCGAAGCGACGCATAGCCAGCCCAATGGCCGGCTCCAGGTCCGACTGTTTGATCGGCTTGACCAGATAGGCCATAATGTGGTCCGCTTCCGCCCGCTCGATGAGCTTGGCATCGCTATAGGCGGAGACGAGAATGACGGGAATCGGCCTCTCGACGTACAGCTTCGTCGCCGCATCAATGCCGTCCATGTCCGGCATCTTGATATCGGTGATAACTAGGTCAGGCCGGTAGAAGCGGCAGAAATCGACCAACTGCTCGCCGGTCTCGGCGGCGGCGACGACGGTATGCCCCAATCGAGGGAGAATTTTGTGGAAATAATCGCGCATGTCCCGTTCATCATCGGCGACGACGATGCGTAACGATGGCGTCATGAGTTTCCTCGCAGTAAAAGCAGTTGAATTTCCGCTCCGTGACCAGGCGGCGTTCCGACCGCGATCTGGCCACCGTGGGCTTCGATGATTCGTTGAGCAATCGCCATGCCGAGGCCCGTGCCCTTGGTTTTGGTGGTGAAGAACGGCTCGAAGATGCGCTGCCTTTGCTCCGCACTCAATCCCGGTCCATTGTCGCGCACAGCGATCTGCAAGACCGGTTGTCCCTCCAGCTGCGCGGCGGAGCAAAACACGGTGATTTCCACGGGATCAGAACACGCTGCCAAGGCGTTCTCCAGAATGTTGCGAAAAACCTGCTCCAGCCGAAACGCATCGACCAGACAATGCAGATCGACGCCCTCGCACTCTTCCCGCAACGTCACCGTGCGTCCTTGCCGGTGATCGGCCAGGTTGGCCCAGGCTTGCCGCCAGATGGAACGCACCGATTGCATTTGACGATCCAGCTTCAGCGGGGCGGCGTAATTGCGGACCTCGCCATAGAGCTGCTGAAGGTGGTTCTGTGCTTTCTGGATGCGGCCGATAAGGTCGAGCGCCTCGGTTCGGTCCTCGACTTCCATCGCCAACATCTCCAGGCAAGCTTGGCTGCGGGCCAGTGCGTTGCCGCTCTCGTGAGCCAGGCCGGCCATCATCTGACCGATGGCCGCCAACCGCTCCGCTTGCAGCGTTCGTTCCTGAGCGTGCTTCAAGGCGGTGATGTCCTGGCCGACCTTCAAGACCGCTGGGGCACCCTCGTAATCGGCTAGGCGCTGGGCATTCCACAGGAACCAGCGGTGCGAGCCGTTCCGACAGCGCACCGGGTTCTCGAAGCCGCGCGCCGGCGTCCCGGCCAGCACGCGCTGCAAGTGATCGCGGACCATAGACTGACAATCGCCGCACAGGAAACGCTCGATGTAGTTAGCGCCCAGAACCTCCTCGGCCTGGTAGCCCGTCAGTTCTTCGGCGAAGGGACTGAAGTAGGCGATGGTGTCATCGGCCCGGAGGATGACGATCAGGCAGGGGGCGGCCTCGACGAGGGTGCGGAAGGCGGTCTCGCTGCGTTCCTTGGCCAGTGTCAGGCGGCGTCGCTCGGCGATGCGCGTCAGGCTGGCGCGGAGGGCGTCGGGATTGATGGGCTTGAGGATGTAGTCAGCCGCTCCCTGCCGCATCGCGGCGATGGCCCCTTGCAAATCCGCATAGCCGGTCACGATGAGGATAGCGGCCTCTGGAGCCAGTTGACGCAGGCGCGGCAGCAGCTCCTCGGCATTCCCATCGGGCAACCGGCGATCCAGAAGGATGGCCGCAATTCGGTCCCAATCGCTCCGCCTCAGTGCCTCAGCCGCCGTGCCGGCGGTTTCGACGCGGTAGTCATCCAGTTCCAGGACGTCACGCAGGTTGCTCCGCGTGTCGGCGTCGTCATCGACCACCAGCACAAGGAAATCAGGGTCCGCCTGCATGCTTCCTCTCCTCCGAGCGCGGCTGCGTACCGCCGCCCGCGTGGCCGGAATTGTCGGTCGTCAACTGTTGGAGCGTGGACAACAGGCGGGGCACGTCAAACGGTTTGTAGCATACCGCATCGGCCCCTTCCGCGACCACGAGCTGCACAACGGGGTCCATCTCGATGCGATGGCCCGTGATGACGACCGTGCGCGCCTGCGGATTGCTCTGCCGCACGCGCTGGAAAACCTGGCCGCCGTCGCTGCGCGGCAGCTTCATGTCGATCAGCACAACGGAAAAGTCGTGTTCCTGGAGATGGCGGGCCGCGTCGTCCTCATCGTGGGCGATTGCCACGCGGTAGCTGCGCTCGCGCAGCAGATCCCACAGGTTGGCGCACAGATCCGGATCATCATCGACGACCAGCACCAGCGGTTGGCCTAGCGCTTCGTCCACCAGCGGCAATAGGCGCTCCAGATCCACCGGCTTGGCCAGCACTTGCCAGGCTCCGGCGGCCAACGCCTCCTCGGCCGTGGCCTTGTTGGCGTAGGCCGTCACCACAATGGCCACCGTCGAGGAGCGCAGCTTGCGCAGCTCCCGGTACAGCGTCAAACCGTCCATGCCGGGCATTTTCAGGTCCAGAAGGGCCACATCATAAGGCTTCTTGCGAACCAGCTCCAGGGCGGCGAAGCCGTCCAGCGCGGTATCGACCTGATAGCCCAGGTCCGTGAGAATGTCCGACAGATTGCGGCAGGTATCGGCTTCGTCATCGACGACGAGGATGGAAGCGGAATTGGTCATGAGCTGCGGTTCTCCTCGGTGCGATCCGTCTGCAAGAACACGGTGAAGGTGCTGCCCTTTCCTGGCTCGCTGGCCACGCGCAGGCTGCCGCCGTTCTTCTCCAGAATAGCCCGCGCGATGGACAGACCCAACCCCAGGCCGCGCGCCTTGGTCGAATACAGCGGTTCCATCACCCGGCTGAGCTGCTCGGGAGGAATGCCCGTGCCGGTGTCGGCTACAGTCGTCTCGATGCCGCCACTCACCGCACGCGCCGTCACGGACAGCCGGCCTCCCTGCGGCATGGCCTCGCGGGCATTGCGAATGAGGTTGGCGAAGACAATGCGAACCTGGTCGATGTCGGCCAGCGCCGGAGCCAGGGAAGACGGACAGTCGAGAGCGAGTTGGATGTTGTCGGTCAGCGGATCGGTGTCGAGGGCATCGCGGACACACTGTTCGACGGCGAACGGCGTGCGGTTGGGCATCGGCAGCTTGGCGAAGTTCGAGAGCGCCGTGATGACGCCATCAGCAAGAACGATGTGCTTCTCGATGCGTTGCAGGTGCTCGGCTTTTTTCTCCGGAGAGGGGTTCTTGGCGTTGAGCAGGTAATACACCGAGGTCTTGACCACATTGAGCGGATTGCGCAGCTCATGGGCGACGCCGCCGGCCACTTGACCGATGGCCGCCAACCGTTCGCTGCGTTGCAGCCGAAGTGCATATTCGGCCTGGTAGGCATCTTCGATGATGGCCAGGTCCAGATCGAGCAGCTTGTTGAGCGCGCGCACAGTCTCTTGCAAATCCACCTTGTCGCCGGGCCAGTGCTCGTGCAGTACGCGCATCAATCCGGTTCGCAGCCGCGAGAGGGCGGCGTTGGTGTAGACTTGTTCGAGTCCAATTTCGACGTGCCGCCAACCGACCTGCCAACGGCGGGCAACATAATTCCGATCGTAGCAGCCGGTCAGCAGTTCGCGCAGCCATTGCCTCAGCGTGCCCTTAAGACGCTCAATCTGAACCTGTCCGCCGGTGATGACCCTGCGGGCGTTGGGATGGCGGCCGATTTCGTCGTAGAAATCGTCGATCAGGGCTACGAGATGGGGCGCGATCAGTTCGGCCGTCACCGCCACGCGCCGCGCGGACTCATCCGTCCAGCCCACCCAGACTTGCAATTCTTGATAACGGCGATAGATGTCTTCGATGTTCACGGCAGCTTGATCTCGGTAAGACTTGGTGCCTCTGATGAGCGAGAATGCAAATATCCTACCAATGCCGGAATAGCGGAACAGACCGCCGTTCGTAGGCCGCGCGCTCTTATTCTTGTGCGCAACGGGAGGGTCTCTGTGCGGAAAGGGCTGCATCCGTGTGCGAAAACGCATAGCCGCTCAGCACCCCAGCCGGCAAACGGCCACACAAGTTGCCGGTTTCGGCCTTTGGCCCCTTGGCACTTCGCTTGCTACATGAGTGATCCGCTACCAGCTCGCAGCGCAAGCAAGGATTTCTCTCCCTTGCTTGTGCTGTGGGCCGGTGTCCCAACGAGAGGGGTAGCCCGATGGAGCTTGGTCAGCTAATTGAAGCCCTGTCTAACCCCGCGGCGTACCCCGAACCGCCCGGCGAGGTTCAGGTTCGCCAGACGCATATCTCCGTGGTCTTCTTGGCGGGCCGGCACGCTTACAAGATCAAGAAGCCGGTCGCTCTGAGATTCCTCGACTTTAGCAGCTTGGAGGCCCGCCGACATTTTTGCGCGGAGGAAGTCCGGCTCAATCGCCGACTGGCCCCGGCGGTTTATCGGGGAGTCGTGCCGGTGACGCGGAGCAGCGACGGCCTTCGCTTCGGCGGCGAGGGCGAAGCGATCGAATGGGCAGTGCAAATGGAGCGCTTGCCGGAGGAAGCGACCTTGTTGAACCGTCTGCGCCGCCGCGACCTCGACGCTTCGCAGATCGTGCGCTTGGCCCAACGCATCGCCGCTTTCCATGCGAGGGCGGAGACGAGTCCGCGCATCACCGCTTTCGCACGGTTTGATGCGGTTGCCGCCAACGTCCGCGACAATCTGGATGCGCCTCTTGCCGACGTGGACAATCTGGTCCGCCGTTCCGTCCTGAAACGCTTGCGCTACCGGATGGAAAAGACGCTGGCGCGGCTGCGCCCCCGAATCGAATCAAGGGTCGTGTGCGGCATTCCGAGCGACACGCACGGCGACCTGCGCCTGGAACACATCTACCTATTTCCCGAAAAACGGCCACCCGATGATCTGGTTATCATCGACTGCATCGAGTTCAACGAGCGTTTCCGCTTCGCCGACCCGGTGGCCGACATGGCTTTCATCGTCATGGACTTGATCTTCGAGGGTCGGCGCGACATGGCCCAGGCGTTCGTTGATGCTTATTTCCGAGCAGCGGGCGATGAGGAGGGGCGCGCGTTGCTGCCATTGTACACGGCGTATCGCTCCACGATCCGCGCGAAGGTAGGCGGCATCAAGTGCGCGGAGATGGAGATTGCGGAGAGCGAACGGACGTTGGCACGCAGCCGCGCTCGCGCCCACTGGCTGCTGGCGTTGGGCGAGCTGGAGAAAGCGGATCGCAAGCCATGTTTGGTGCTGGTAGGCGGCTTGCCCGGCTCCGGCAAATCGACACTGGCTCGCGGGCTGGCCGAATGCACGCCTTTTCACGTCCTCCGCAGCGATGTGGTCCGCAAGGAGCTTGCCGGGGACGCGAGCATTCTGCTCCCATCCTCCACGGCTGCGATCTATACGCCGGAATGGACCGCAAAGACGTATGCGAAATGTCTGCGCCGTGCCGAGAAGCTATTGTTCGCAGGACAGCGCGTTCTTGTGGACGCGACCTTCCGCGAGGAGAGATGGCGACAAGCCTTTCTGGCGGCGGCGGTTCGCTGGGGCGTATCGGCGGTGTTGCTGCTTTGCCGGGTCGATCCCGCCATCGCCCGCGCCCGGCTAGAGCGCCGTCATCGAGACGTGTCCGACGCCGACTGGCCGGTTTATCAATCGTTGGCTCAACGTTGGCAGGAAATAAGCGACTTTACCCGTCCCTTTTTTCACGAATTCTCCAGCGGTGGCAGCGCCGAGGAGACGCTGGCTCAGGGACTGCAAACGCTTCGGGAAATAGGGCTGCACCGCAAGAGGCGGAAGGATGGAGGCCAGCCCGGATAGCCCTTTGACCTGCATCGGCTCGCTCGCTACAACCATCGGAAAGCCGCCGGCGCGCTTGCTTCAA
>Ga0070739_10006681_pt1 | contig 12608 bp, 9 predicted proteins | sample Coa_R1_7_FD_66445 | JGI IMG/M metagenome (GOLD analysis project Ga0070739, IMG submission 66445) | Surface soil microbial communities from Centralia Pennsylvania, which are recovering from an underground coalmine fire - Coalmine... | ecosystem: Environmental > Terrestrial > Soil > Unclassified ... | reverse complement strand
AGAGGCTGAGTTACTGGATGTGTCAGGGCGAGGGACCGTGCTCAAGGGCTCTCGTTCACGGCTATGGATCCGGGCGCGCGTTTAGTGGGGTGCGTCAGGGCCGGCGGCGGTGGCCATGGTGGTCAAGGCCTCTTGTCCACGGGCTATGGATCCGGGCGCGCGTATAGGCGGAGTCGGGTGAGGCGCCCCGAAGGCTCCTCGTGGCCGGAGATAAGAGGTGCCCCGCTAGTTGTCGATCGCGCCGGAACTAGAAGCTGCGCGGGTTTCCACCGGGCTGGGCACGGCGCAGCTCGGCGCGCATGATGCGGCCGAGGCGGCGGGTCTCGCGGCGGTTGGCGAGAGCTCCGGCGGCGGCGCCGCTGAGCAGCGGGCCGAGCGAGAGGACGCTGCGGCCGGCGCGGCGGGCCAGGCGGCGGGAGAGCCGCCTGCGCAGCGCCGGACCCACCGCGAGCACCAGGTTTCCGGGCGCGAGTACTACGCCGCGCCGGTCCGCCCAGGCGGCCGTGTACGCGGTCATCCGGTCCACGGCTGTGCCCGGCGCACGCAGGCCGTACACCTCGTGCAACTCGGCGATCAGCTTGATCTCGATCCCCGCGACGGCCAGCGTCTCGGCCGCCACCTCGACCGCGAACAGCGGGGCGATCGGCAGCAACGCCCACACGCCCACCGCGGCGCCCACCGTCGCGCTGGCTTTGGCCGCGCCGTCGATCAGTGCGTCGGCCAATTGGTCCGGTGAGCGCCCGGGGAACTGGGCGCGCAGGGTCGCCAGGTCGCGCACGGGGAGGCGTGGTGCGACTGCCAAGACCTCGTCGGCCATGCGCTGCCCGAAGGAGCGCACGCCGTACCCGCGGTCTTGGCCGTGCCGCTGTCGGCGAAGGACGCCGGCAAGCGTGGAAACGAGTCGGCCGGAGCGTTGTTGCGTCGGATGACCGCGCACGATTTCCCCGACGATGGCGGCGATGTCGCGGCCGCTCTTCGCCGAGTCGGCGGTTGGCTCGGTGTCCTTGTCCGCGTCGTGTCGGTGTAGGTCCATGGGACCGGAGTACCCGCAGGCGCGGGATGGACACGGTTGTCTGTGGACGGAGTCTTCAGCAGTCGTGGTCGCGGGACTCGCGGTGCAGGATGCGTGCGGCGTGGCCGACGAGTCGTCGCGGAGTACGGCGGGCTCGGGACACCGTGACGCAGTCCCGGCAGGCGGTCAGTGCGGGGGAGGCAAAAGCCAGACAGCAGGTGTCGCGCCAGACGGTGTCGTCTTCGCCGACTCCGGCGAGACCCGGCACCGGAAGCAGCGCGGTGAAGCGGTTGGCATCGGCGGCCGCGGTGACGGAGATGTCGGCGAAGGCGTAGGCGAACGCGGCTGCGGCCTGGCCCCACAGCGCCCGCTCGCCGACCTTCTTGGCCGCGGTCGTCTGGCGCAGCATCGGGACCAGGTGCTCATCGATCAGGGTGCTGCGAAGGAAGTCGAGCTGGCGTTCCTCGTCGGGGAGCACCACCGCGCCGTCCGACCTGCGCGCGGCATGGGTGGGCAGCACGGCCGTGGTGGGGCGCCGCAGCCCGATGGAGATGTACGGCTGTTCTGGCAGGAGCTGGAACAGCACGTTGTCCGCCGAGAGCAGCGGCACTTCGCGGGCCATGGTCCAGGCCGCGGCCAGCGGCTGGGCGAGGCGGTAGGTGTACGTCTTCCAGGCCAGCGTCACGGCGGCGTGCGGGGGAGCGGCCCAGAGCCGGTAGGGCAGTTCGAACAGCACGTCAAGGCAGGCGCCGCTGGTCAGCTCGGTGGCGGGAATCCAGTTGCCCGGATCGGAGACGATCAGGGAATTGACGATGAACTGTGGCCTGGTATCGCAGCTTAATGATTCAGGGGAGTAGGGCGGCTGGATCGGCATGGCCCCGTACACGCGCGCCGCGCCGGATCGGTTCACGGCAGCGGTTTACCTCGCGTCCGCCGCCGGCCGATTTTCTTGCTGTACGCACCGTTGAACCGCAGCGTCGCGCGCATCGTGCCACCCCTACACGAGTCACAGGCGAAGCCGCCTTCTTCGCCCTCGTACGCCTCGGAGGCACGTTGCCATCCATGCTTTTGAGCGCTGGCCCTTGCCCGGGACCCGCTCGTCTTGCCCTCAGTCAAAGCCGCCTTGCCCTCCTAGACGCGATCCGCCGGAATTCGGATGCAGGCGTCGCCCCGCAGGACTGCGGCGTGACGACGTCGGTAGCCGGACCCGCCGCCGAGCTGGGGAGGCCCGGTCTCATGGAGGAGAGATGCTGACCGAGACCGTCCGTGCGGTGCGGCCGGCCGGATCGGGAGCCTGCCTCGCACGTACCGCGCCGCGCACCGATCTGGGCGCCGGGCCCGAGCCGTCCCTGGCGGCCGACGGCGTCACCATCGGCAACCTTCTGCGTTGCTGGGTGCGCGAGCGGGCGATCCCGGAGCCAGCGGACCGAATACTTCGGCTGACGTTGGCGAACTCCGAGGTGCGTATAGAGGTGCCGATCACGTACTGGTCGCCGGTCGGCTGGCACCGATTCGGCCCGGCCCGGATGATCGATACAGGGCACGTCGATTCGGCGCACACCGGTGACCGTTATGCCGACGATCAGCACTGGGGTCCCGGCGTGGATCCGGTGCATAAGCCGGTGGACCCGGCCACGCTCGCCGCCGTGTTGGCGCTCGAAGCGATCGGCGATGGTCAGCAGGACACGGTCGCGCAGTTGGTCGGGCGGGTCGCCTATTCGGCTGCGAACACGGCCCGCTTTCTGGCCGAGCGGTGGAACCGGCCGGGCGATCCGCTGGGCACGACGCCGTTCCTGTCCAGCGAGCAGGCGCTCATCACCGGCTACCCGCTGCACCCGTCGCCCAAGAGCCGTGACGAGCTGACCTCGGCGGAACTGGGGGCGTACTCGCCGGAACTGCGCGGCCGCTTCCCCCTGCACTGGTTCGCCGCCTCGCCGGAACTGGTGACGGGCGACAGCGCGCGGTCTCAGCGCGCTGAGGCGGTCATCGCCGCGATCGCCGGTACCGACCTCGATGTACCGGACGGGATGGTGCCGATTCCGGCTCATCCGTGGCAGGCCGGTGTGCTGCTCGGCAATCCCTCGATCCAGGCCATGCTCAGCTCCGGAGTGTTGCGCGACCTAGGTCCGGCGGGCCAGATGTGGCACCCGACGTCGTCGTTGCGGACCGTGTACCGGTCTGACAAGCCTCTGATGCTCACGCTCCCGCTCGCATTGCGAACCGGCGGGGTGTACCAGGAATGTACGCGCGCGCAGTTGAAACGCGGTGTGGAAATGCATCGAATTCTCGAAGCGGGACTTGGCGCCGAACTGGCCGCCGCGCATCCCGGGTTTGAATTCGTGCGCGACCAGGCCTGGCTCGCTGTCGACGTGGCCGGCACCGAGAACCTGCGCAGCGGGCTCGAGGTGTCGCTGCGCGAGAACCCGTTCGGTCCGGGCGATCTGGTGCATTGCCTGGCCGGCCTGGTGGCCGAGCGCCCGGGCGCCGATCCGTCGCTGCTCGCCTGCCTTGTCAAGGGGCTGTCAGTGCGCTCGCGCCGGCGGGTGCACGAGGTGGCGCGCGAGTGGTTCGGCAGATATCTGGACGCGGTGGTGGAGCCGATTCTCTGGCTGTACGCCGAGCACGGCATCGCGCTGGACGCCCATCAGCAGAACACGCTCGTAGCCGTGAACGCGGGCGGCTGGCCGGTGGGCGGCCGATACCGCGGTGATCAGGGGCCGTACTTCGCCGAGTCGCGGGCCGGGCGGTTGTCGCAGTGGGTGCCGGGGGCGGGGTGGGAGAGCGGGGCGATCGTCGCCGACGACGTCGCGGACGAACGCCTTGGCCACCGGCTCGGCGTCGAGAATCTGCTGGCTCTGATCGGGGCTTTCGGGTCGCAGCGCCTGGCCGACGAACTGGTGCTCCTCGACGATCTTCGCTGTTTCCTGACCCGGTTCGCGCGTCGCGGCGGGACGGTGCCGCAGCCGGTGACCGCGCTGCTGGAGGCGGACACGCTGCGGTGCGAGGCGAACCTGCTGACCGGAATCGGCGGCCCCGCAATCGGAGCGCGAAATGGGACGGCGCTCGCCGAACCGGTTTACATCGACATTCCCAACCCGCTGGCGCGATGCGGTGGGCGATGACGCCTGCTCGACGACCCGGCCGGGCGCGAGTGCGGCCGCTCAAGCAAGCTGCTGAATGAAAAGCAGGCAGGAGAGTTCCATGTCTTACTTCCTTGGGGGATGATCCGTGTCCACGCCGACCTTCGCGCCCGACGGCTCGTACCCTGGTGGCTCTTACCCTGACGGTTCGTCGCCGACCTCGTCTCCGCTCTATGACGAACTGCTGCGGACCAGTGGCGGCTGGCCGACGCTGCCGACGCAGAATCTGCAGCCGACCCAGACCCAGGTCATGCCGCAGATGCCACCACCGCAGATGCCACTACCGCAAATGTCACAGCCACAAATGGCACCGCCGCAAATGCCGCCACAGATGGCGCCGCCGGCTATGCCCGGGGCCTCGATGATGCCGCCGATGTCGCCGCCCATGCCGGGACCGGGCGGATATCCGCCGCAGGCCGCGCCTTCGTGGCCGGGCGCCCAGACGCAGACGGCGCCGCCGGCTCAGCACACGATGAACCATCTGAGCCCGGCCACGCTCGCCTTGCTGCGCCGGCTGCCGCCTCCGCCGCCCGAGCCGCGTTACTTCGGCCGCAACCGTTCCCCCGCCGACGAGCACCGGGACGTGACCGGCGGCTGGCTGCGCGCGGCGGTGTTCGGCGCGATGGACGGCGTCGTCACCAACGCCTCGCTGATCGCCGGCGCCACCGGAGCGCACGCCACGAATCACACGATTCTGCTGACCGGACTGGCGGGTCTGGTCGCCGGCGCGTTCTCGATGGCCACCGGCGAGTACATCTCGGTCACCTCGCAGAACGAGGTCACCAGCGCGGAGATCGAGGCCGAGCGGCGGGAACTGGAACGCAATCCCGGCCGGGAGCTGGCCGAGCTCGCCGAGGTGTTCATGGGCAAGGGCCTCGAGCCCACGCTCGCCCTCGAGGTCGCCAGGCAGCTGTCCGACGACCCGGAGCAGGCGCTGACCGTCCACGCGCGCGAGGAACTGGGCATCGACCCGGACGACCTGCCCTCGCCGTGGACGGCGGCCAGCGCCTCGTTCGGGGCCTTCACCGTCGGCGCGCTCACGCCGCTGCTTCCCTATCTGGTCGGCGCGGCGTCGTTCAAGGTGTCGTTGATCCTGGCCAGCCTTTTCGCCTTCGGCGGCGGCGCCGTCGTGGCGAAGGCGGCCGAGCGGCCGGCCGCGCAGGGCGGGTTCCGGCAATTCGCCCTCGGCGCCTTGGCGACCGGCATGACGTTCCTGGTCGGACATCTCGTCGGCGCACAAGTCGGATAACGAAGGATGGGGTGGGGGTAAAAGCCGCGCGGCGCGACCCGAGTTTCTTCCTCGGATCGCGCCGCGCAGGCTTGCGTTCGCACCGCTTTTTGAACGAGCGCTGATCAGTGCACGATGTACCGGCCCACCATGCCGCCGGCCATGTGGTCGGTGACGTGGCAGTGGTAGAGCCAGTCGCCGGGATTGTCCTCGGTGTATTCCACCGTCAGCGTGGTGGAGGGCCCGAGGATCTGCGCGTCGACGTACTGACCGCTCGGGTCGCGCCAGCGGTGTCCGTGCACGTGGAAGACGTGGAACTCCTTGCCGAGCGCGGCCACCCGCCACCGCACCCGCTCGCCGAGCCTGGCGGTGAACGTCGGGGTGTTGCCGAGATAGCAGGCGCCGTTGAAGCAGTCATAGTCCTGAGACAGCGACGGCACGTCGTCCTGGTAGAGGTCATGGAAGAAGAGCACGAACTCCCGGTCCACGGCCGGGGTGTGCCGGTCGGTGACGGCGACGATGCCGAGCAGTCCGAGTTCCGCGCCGAGTTCCATGCCCGGCCCCATCGAGCCCATTCCCTGTGCGACCGAGTGGTCGTGGTAGGGCCAGGTGCCGACCGAGGAATCGACCGCGGTCCACGTGTACGTGTAGGTCTCGCCGACCTTCACCGCCCGGCCCGGCAGGTTCGGCTGGGTCGCGATGTACGCGCCGTCGCCGGCCGGCGTGTACTTGAAGCCGTGCGTGTGCATGCTGTGTGGCCAGCGGTAATGCGTGTCGTTGTTGCGGAAGTGGACTATCACCGTGTCGCCGACCGAGGCGCGGATGATCGGGCCGGGAATGCCGGTATTCGGCCCGAGGTCGTCGTTGCCGGGGAGTACTTGTTTCCAGCCGGGCGTATACGCGCGGTAGCCGATGGCCCAGAACGTTGAGTCGGAGGCCTTGAAGGTGGTGCCCATCATCAGGTCTTTGCCGGTGGGGACCAGGTTGTGCTGGAAGCTGTCGGCGGAGATCCAGTACTCGCGGGTGCGGGTCCGGCGCAGCGGTGCGGTGGCCGCGTCCGCCGCCGGGGTCGTGGCGAGCGCGGTGCCGGCCAGCGTCGTCGCGGCGCCCGCCGAGAACAGCGTGCGCCGACTGAGCCGGAAACGGTCGATGGTCATGGACTACCCTCCGAGAACTGCGCAGGTGGGTGCTGCACGCGAGGGTGCAGACCGGGAGAACGGGACGCGGATCGGCTCGCCGCAGGCCACCTGAAGTTTGGATAGCCTTACCTAATAACGAGCGACGCTGGGAGCCGAGGCTAGGGGTGGCGCGCGGTCGTCGTCAAGGTTGGAAGGCGCGCGAATTGCGTCGGCCCGCAGATTGAACCGAACCTGTGACGCACTCGTGTTCAGCCTTCGAAAGTCGGGCTGTACCAACGCGGTCGGTCGGCTGGGCGTGCAGCTCAGCCGACCGGAGTATCGATTCACCTATCAGGGAACGATGACCCCTGCCCGATGCTCGGTCGCGATTTCGAGGTCTGCGAGAACTGCCGGAGAAATGCTCGCCGGGAGACTTGCGCGAAGCGAAATCGCAAGTAAGGTTAGGCTAACCTAACTAAGGCTCGAGCCTTGGTCTGGAGTCTTTCCGCCCACCTTGCCCAGGAGTTGCCGATGCGCCGCACCCCTCTACTGATCGCCGCCCCTCTCTCCGCAATCGCCCTCGCGGCCACGGCCAGCGGGTGCAGCACTCTGGGCGGCACGTCCGCGACGGCGGCGCAGGTGTCCGGCACCACGACTCTCGTGCTTTACAGCGGCCAGCACGAGCAGACCACCGCGCTGCTGGTGTCCGCGTTCGAGAAACTGAACCCCAATATCAAGGTGACCGTCCGCAGCGACGACGAGGGCGCGCTCGCCCAGCAATTGCTGCAGGAGGGTTCGAAGTCGCCGGCCGACCTGTTCTTCGCGGAGAACTCGCCGGCGCTTGAGCAGGTGCAGGAGAAGGGCCTGCTGGCCCCGGCCCCGGCCGAAGCGCTTTCCGCGATCCCGGCCAAGTACGATTCCCCGCAGGGCGACTGGGTCGGTATCACCGCGCGAGTCACCTGCCTGGTCGTGGGAGCGGGCGTACCGGCGTCGCAGGTGCCTACCACGGCGCTGTCGCTGGCCGATCCCAAGTACAAGGGCAAGCTCGCCTTCGCGGGCAGCGAGACCGACCTGCAGCCCGCGATCACCGCCATCGCCGATAAGTACGGCACCAAGGCCGCCACGGACTGGCTCAACGGGATCAAGGCCAACGCCGCGGCCCACCTGCTGCCGGACAACGAAACCGTGACCAAGGACGTGGACACCGGTCAGGTGCAGATCGGACTGGTGGACAACTACTACTGGTACCGGCAGGCGGTGGACGACGGCGGGTTCGACAAGGCGCACTCGCGCATCGCGTACTTCGCGGCCGGCGACCCCGGTTATGTGCTGAGCGTCTCCGGCATAGGCATCCTGGCCTCCAGCAAGCACAAGGACGCTGCCGCCTCGTTCGTCAAGTTCCTGGCCTCGCCGCCGGCGGAGAAGATCATCGCCGACTCGGACAGCTTCGAGTACCCGGTGCTGCCCGGTAGCCCGGCGAACGCGGCCGAACCGCCGCTGTCCACGCTGAACCCGGGCACGGTCGGCGTCGACAAGCTCGGCGACGGCTCCACCGCCATCTCGCTGCTCCAGCAGGCGCAACTGCTGTGAGCGCCCCGACGATGCAGGAGGGCGCCCTCGCGGCGAACGGTGCTCCGATGAGCGCGCCCTCCCTCTCCCCGGCCGCGGCTGCCGCCGCCGTCTCAGGACTCGTGGCCTCGCGCCGGGCCCGCCGCCCACCGGTCCTGCTCGGCCTGTCGCTCGCCGCCTCCGCGCTGGTGCTGCTGCCGATGTTGTTCCTGGTCTACCAGGCCGCGCAGGCCGGCTGGGCGCCGCTGCAGCGGCTGCTGTTCCGCTCGCTGACCGCGCACCTGCTGATCAACACGATCGAGCTCGCGGTCTGCGTCACCGTCCTGTGCGCGATTCTCGGCACCGCGGCGGCTTACGCGACCGAACGCACCGATCTGCCGCTGCGGCGGATGTGGTCGGCGCTGATCGTGATCCCGCTGGCCATTCCGGACTTCATCGTCGGATACACCTGGTCCTCGCTGTGGCCCTCGCTGCACGGACTGGCCGGCGCGGTACTGGTGATGACCCTCAGCCTCAATCCCCTGATCTACCTGCCGGTCAAGGCGGCGCTGCGCGAGGCCGACCCGGGCCTCGAGGAGGCCGCCCGCTCGCTGGGTCTGAGCCCGCTGGGCACCTTCCGCCGGGTGACCCTGCACCAGATCCGCCCCGCGCTGATCGGCGGCAGCCTGGTGGTCTGCCTCGCGCTGCTGGCCGAGTTCGGCGCGTTCGAGATCCTGCGCTTCCAGACCTTCACCACCACGATCTTCACCGAGTTCACCCTCGCCTACTCCACCTCCGCGGCCAGCGCGCTGGCGCTGGTCCTGGTGCTGCTCGGCCTCGGTGTGCTGGTCGCCAGGCACTACGCCGCGGGGCGGCACGGCCGGGTCTCCCGCGCGAGCGGCGGCGCCCGCCGTCCGCCGATCCGGCACCGGCTCGGCCTGCGTGTGATCCCGGTGACCCTCGGCTGCCTGGCGCTGACCGGGCTCTCCCTCGGCGTGCCGATCTCGACGCTCGGCTACTGGCTGACGCGCACGCAGCCCACCACGCTGCCCGCGGTGGCCCCGGTGCCGACCGCCGCCGAGACCACGCTGCTGTACGCACTGCTCGCGGCCGGCGGGGCGATCCTGCTGGCGCTGCCGGTCGCGCTGCTGGTCGAGCGGCATCCGGGTCCGCTTTCCCGGGTGCTGGAATCGGTGACGCTGAGCGTGCAGGGCCTGCCCGGCCTGGTGATCGCGATGGCGCTGGTGTTCTTCGCGGTGCGCTACGCCTTCCCGCTGTATCAGAGTCCGATCCTGATGGTCGCGGCGTACTCGGTGCTGTTCTGCCCGCTCGCCCTGGTCTCGGTGCGCGCCTCCCTCGCGCACGCCCCGGCCCGGCTCGAGGAGACCGCGCGCTCGTTGGGCAAGCGGCCGCTCGCGGCGCTGCTGCGGGTGACCCTGCCGCTGATCGCGCCGGGCCTGGCGGCCGGATTCTGCCTGGTGTTCCTGTCCGTGGTCACCGAGCTGACCGCGACGCTGCTGTTGCTTCCCTCCGGGGTCAAGACGCTGGCCACCCAGTTCTGGGCCTTCCAGAACGACCAGTCGTACGCCGCGGCGGCCCCCTACGCGACGGCGATCGTGGCGATCGCGGTCGTGCCCGGCTATCTGCTGGGCGTGTGGTTCGACAAGAAACGAGGAGCCTGAAAGCCATGACGCAGCTCGCCGAACTGCCGCGACTCGAATCCGCAGCACGGCCCGCATCCGCGGCCGAGTCCCAGTCCGAATCAGCGCCGTCGCTCGTGCGAATCAGTGGCCTGTATAAATCGTACGGTGCGACGCCGGTGCTGCGCGGCGTGGACCTGACCATCCGCACCGGCGCGCTCACCGCCGTGCTCGGGCCTTCCGGCAGCGGCAAGACCACCATGCTGCGCCTTTTGGCCGGCTTCGAGCGCGCCGACCGAGGACAGATCGAGCTTGGCGATAGGACGGTGGATAACGCTCGTAGCGCGGTGCCGCCGGAGAAGCGGCGCATCGGCTACGTACCGCAGGACGGTGCGCTTTTCCCGCATCTGACGGTGCGTGAGAACGTCGGGTTCGGTCTGCCGCGGGCGCAACGGCGCTCTGGACGTATCGAGGAACTGCTCGAACTGACCGATCTCGGTGGAATGGCGAGCCGGTACCCGCACCAGCTCTCCGGCGGCCAGCAGCAGCGCGTCGCCCTCGCCCGCGCCCTCGCGCCGCGCCCGGATCTCGTGCTGCTCGACGAGCCCTTCTCCGCGCTCGACGCCGCGTTGCGTACGTCGGTTCGGGCGGAGGTTCTGGCGATCCTGCGGGCCACCGCCTGTACCGCGATCCTGGTCACGCACGATCAGGATGAGGCGCTGTCGATGGCCGATCGCATCGCGGTCCTGCGCGAGGGCCGAGTCGTGCAGCACGGCACCGCCCGCGAGCTGTACGACACTCCTGCGGACCCGCAGCTGGCGTGCTTCCTCGGCGAGGCCAACCTGCTCGACGCGACGCTCACCCCGAGCGGCGCCGACCTCGGCCCGCTCGGGCTGCTGCCGGTACTACCCGAGTGCGGCGGCGGTTGCGCCGAAGGTGAGGGCGCGAAGGGAGCCGGTGCGAGCAGCAATGGCGCGAAGGACGCTGCCGCGGCCACGACGGCCAGCGTCGGCGCCACCGCCACCGCGCTGATCCGGCCGGAACAGTTCTCCGTCGACGTGTGCGACGACGCGGCGGACGCCGACTCCGCGCGGGCCGGAATCCCCGGCCTTGTGGAGCGGTGCGATTACTACGGTCACGACGCGATGCTCACGGTGCGCCCGCAGGCCGAGCGGACCGACAACGTGCGGCGTTTGCCCGAGAAGCTGCTCGTCCGCATGCCCGCGGGCGGACAACTCTCGGCGGGCACGCTCGTCAAGCTCACCGTGCGCAGCCCGATCGCCGTCTGGCGTGCGGAGGACGTCGCCGCAGCCGCGTGATCCGCGGAGGCGTGCAGGAGCAGCGTCGGGGTGCTGATGGTTCGGGCCAGCACCCCCACGCTGCGATGAAGGTGCGCGACGGTCTAGGTTGAGTCCCGGAGACCGAGCGGGAGGCGACGATGGCTGACGGCGGCGTGCACTTCGACCCGGAAGTGACGGTGGCCAACCCGGCGCGGGTATACGACTACTGGCTCGGCGGCTCGTCGAACTTCGCCGTGGACCGGGAGCTGGGCGACCGGATGATCGCCATCGACTCGCGTGTGGTGCCGATGGTGCGGGAGAACCGGCACTTCCTGCGGCGCGTGGTCACCTGGCTGTGCCGGCACGGCGTGACTCAGTTCCTTGATCTGGGCTCCGGGATTCCGACTGTGGGCAACGTGCATGAGGTCGCCGCCCGCGTCACGCCGGATGCGAGGGTCGCTTATGTCGACAGCGAGCCGGTCGCCGTCGCGTACAGCTCACGCATCATCGAGGGCAATCAGAACGCGACGATCACCCACGCCGACCTGCGCGACTCGCAGACCGTGCTGTCCGCGCCGACGGTCGCCGGGCTGCTGGACTTCAGCCGGCCGGTCGCGGTGCTGGCGCTCTCGGTGATGCAGTACTTCGACGACGCCTCCGATCCCGCCGCCATGCTGGCCCGCTATCGCAAGGCGCTGGTTCCCGGCTCGTACCTGGCGATCTCGCATATCAGCGCCGACGATCCGGAGGTGGACATGGACGGCCTGGCTGAGGCGACGAAGCAGGCCACCGTGCAGGCGCATCCGCGCACGCGAGCCGGGGTGACGGCGTTGTTCGGCGACGCGCAACTCGTGCCGCCGGGATTGGTCTGGGTCGGTGCTTGGCATCCGGAACCCGGCTCGGCCGAGCCCGTGCCGGGGATGCTCGGCGGGCTCGGCCGGGTCGGTTGACCGGCGACGTCAGCGGGTGGGCTTCAGCCGCCGAGGCGGAACTGTTGCGCCGCGGTGCCGTTGCAGTCGTAGATCTGAAGCAGGTCGCCGGAGGCCTCGTTGTTGTTCGGGTCGTCGAGGCAGCGTCCTGATTGCGGGTTGAGCAGCGAGTTGTTGGACTGGCTCACCCACGCTTGGGAACCGGTGCCATTGCAGTCGAACAGCTGAACCTGCGTTCCGTTTGCGGTTCCCGCATTGCGCACGTCGAGGCACTTACCGAAGACGCGGATCGTGTTGTCACCGGGCGCGTACCAGCGCTGCGCATCAGTCTGGTTGCATGTGTAGAGCTGCACAGCCGTCGCATACGACGGATCGGCGCCGGCCACGTCCACGCACAGCCCGCCGGGCCCATTGATCGGACCTGGCGGCAGCTTCCAGAGCTGGGCTGCCGAACCGTTGCAGTCGTAGAGCTGTACTTGCACCGCGCCCGGCGTGGTGTTGCCGTTCGGTACATCGAGACAGCGCCCTGATTGCGGATTGATCAGTGCGCCGTTCGTCCCGGCGACCCAGGTCTGGGAAGCGGAGCCGTTGCAGTCGAACAGCTGCACCGGCGTACCGTTCGCCGTGCCCGCGTTGGCGGCATCGAGGCACTTACCGAGAACCTGCACAGTGTTCGCGGTCGTATACGTGATCTGCTGCGCGGCGGTGTGATT
>Ga0070739_10006680_pt1 | contig 12610 bp, 13 predicted proteins | sample Coa_R1_7_FD_66445 | JGI IMG/M metagenome (GOLD analysis project Ga0070739, IMG submission 66445) | Surface soil microbial communities from Centralia Pennsylvania, which are recovering from an underground coalmine fire - Coalmine... | ecosystem: Environmental > Terrestrial > Soil > Unclassified ... | reverse complement strand
GTCCCGCCTACCTCGAGGCCTGGTGGAACGTCGTCAACTGGCCCGAGGTCGAGCGGCGCTACGCGGAGGCCACCACGCGGTAGGGCTTGCGCGGGCCGGGTGCGCCTGCTCCAATCCAGCCGAGGCCGGATTGCGTAGGACCAGGCGCGACATGGAGCTCGCCCTCGACACGCCCCGCCTGCGCGCGGTCCCGGTCGACGCCCGACCGGCCGACGACGCGCCACCCACGGCCGACACGTCCGACGCCGAGCTGCTCGAGCGCGTGGCGAAGCGCGACCGCGCGGCGTTCGAGCTGCTCTACGAGCGCTACGTGCGCTCGGTCTTCGGGCTCGCGCTGCGCCGCCTCGGCGACCGCCACCGGGCCGAGGACGCGACACAGGAGGCGTTCACGGCGATCTGGCGCTCCGCAGGCACCTACCGCTCCGAGCGCGGGCCGGCCGCCGGCTGGCTCTACGCGGTCGCGCGCAACGCGATCGTCGACCGCTTCCGCGCCGCCGGGCCGCGGCTGGACGGCGAGCTGCCCGAGCTCGTCTCCGCGGACGCCGGTCCGGCCGAGCAGGCGGAGCAGTCGTACGTCTCGTGGCGCGTCCACCGCGCGCTCGAGTCGCTGCAGCCGCGCGAGCGCGAGGTGATCGAGCTCGCCTACTGGAGCGAGATGTCGCAGAGCGAGGTCGCCCAGTACCTCGGCCTCCCGCTCGGCACCGTGAAGACGCGCACGCGAAGCGGCCTCGCCCGGCTCGCGACGCTGCTGGAAGGGGAACTCGGATGACCCCGAGCTTCGACGAGCTGATCGGCGCGGAGCCGACGGGAAGCGAACGGGAGCGGCTGCGCCGCGCCCACGAGCTCCTCCTGAAGGCGGGCGCGCCGCCCGAGCTGACTCCCGCGCTCGAACGCGCGCCGGACACCGGGATCGTCACGGCCGTGCGCCGGCGGCAGGTGAGGCGGAAGGCGATGCTCCTCCTCGCCGCGGCCATCGCCGTCGCCGCCGTGTTCTTCGCCGGGTACGGCGTCGGCGGCAACGGCAAGAGCGGCGCGAAGCAGAGCTGGTACGCCTCGCTCTCCCTCAGGGGAACCGCGCAGGCGCCGAATGCGCAGGCGACGCTCGAGGTCATGCGTCCGAAGGACGGCAACTGGCCGATGCGGCTCACCGTCGTGGGGCTGCCGAAGACCCGCACCTCGTACGGCGTCTACCTCGTCCGCCAGGGCCGCCTGCTCTCCTGCGGGACGTTCGTCGCCGCCGGCGGCGACCAGCCGCTCGCCGTGACCCTGAACGCGCCGTACCGCCTGCAGAGCGGCGACAAGTGGATCGTGACGCGGGAGGGGCCGCACGAGAGCCCGGGCCCGACCGTGCTGCGGCCGGCCTAGGATTGGTGCCATCCGGCGGGAGTCGTAGCCTTCCCCGCCCGTGGCAGCAGTGACCGAGACACCGGCGATCCCGAGCGACCACCGCTCCGTCCTCGACCACGGCTTCGTCCGGCTGGACGCGTCGATGGCCGACGACCTGTCGGTCGTCAACGCCGCACGCGTCTCGTTCGCGCGGCGCAAGGACGCGATGGACGAGTCCGACGCGGGCCTGATCCGCTTCCTGATGCGCGAGCGGCACGGCACGCCGTTCGAGCACAACTCCTTCCGCTTCCACGTGCGCTGCCCGATCTTCGTGGCGCGCGAGTGGTTCCGGCACCGCGTCGGCTCCTTCAACGAGTTCTCGATGCGCTACGCGAAGGCGACCGACGACTTCTACGTGCCCGCCGCGGAGGACGTGCGCTCGCAGGTCGGCAAGCCCGGCGCGTACACGTTCGAGAGCGTGGACCCCGAGCTCGCGGAGTCGACGCGCGAGACGCTCGAGAGCGTCTACCGCACGGCGTACGCGGCATACGAGGAGCTCGTCGAGGCGGGTGTCGCCCGGGAGGTGGCGCGCTGCGTGCTGCCCGTCGGCGCCTACACCGAGTTCTTCTGGACCGTCAACGCCCGCGCGCTCATGAACTTCGTCTCGCTGCGGGCCGCCGAGACCGCGCAGCGCGAGATCCGCCGCTACGCGGAGGCCGTCGAGTCGTTCCTCGCCGAGAAGATGCCCGTCACGTACGAGGCCTTCGTCGCGAACGACCGCACCGCGCCGTAGACGTCCGGGTCGGCACCTCCGGCTGGTCGTATCCGAGCTGGCGGCCCGGCTTCTATCCGGCGGGCCTCGACCCGTCCGGCTTCCTCGCCTTCTACGCCGAGCGCTTCCCCGTCGTCGAGCTGAACACGACCGGCTATCGCCTGCCGGCGCAGGAGCAGTTCCGGCGCTGGGCCGAGCAGGCCCCGGACGGCTTCGAGTTCGCGCCGAAGCTGCCCGGCGAGCGCGTGGCGCGAGTCGCCGAGTTCGAGAGCGGCTTCCGCGCGCTCGGCGAGCGGCTGGGGCCGGTGCGCGTCTCGCTCAAGTCGCGGCGGGACGAGGGGATGCTCGAGCTCCTGCTCGGCTCGCTCGGCGGCGGCCTTCGCTTCGCGTTCGACCTCGAGCATCCCTCGTGGGACGGGATCGAGCCACGGCTCGCCGAGGCGGGCGCCGTCCGCGTCGGCGATCTCGAGCACCCGGCGCCGTTCCGCTACCTGCGCCGCCGCGAAGCGCCCGACGAGGCGTTCGCCGCGGCGGTGGCAGCGGCGAGCGAGCCCGTCTACGTCTTCTTCCGCCACGAGGACGAGCCGACGGCGCCGGCGCACGCCGCGAAGCTGCTCGAGCTGCTGGGCTAGGACGCTGCGGCGAGCGCCTGGACGCGCATGGCCGCGATCTTCCCGGCCGTCGTCGCGTCGCGCGAGTAGAGCGGCCAGGAGTAGCGCGTGTTCGCCTTCAGCCGGCAGCCGATCGTGCAGGCCAGCTCCGCACCCTGCGAGTTCGCCGTGAAGAGCCCGGAGAGCAGCTTCCGCACGGTCGCCGCGCCGTACTTCTGGCGGACGACGTTCAGGATCTCCCAGTCCTCGATCCCCTCGCGGATCTCCTCGAGGCGCGCGCTCGGCACGGGCGCGTCCTTGCCCGGGTAGAGGAGCACGAACGCGCCGTCGGCGCCGAGCGCGTCGAGTGGGTTGACCTTGAGCGAGTACGAGGTCGTGCCCTCGCCGTAGAGGATCCCGGTGATTCCCTCGAGCGCCGCCCAGTCGACGAACAGGCGCGGGTCGGAGAGCGGCTCGGTGGCGGAGTAGCCGGGAGTGCTGTTCGCGCCCGAGGGATACGTGTACGCCCAGATCTGCTTCCCGTGCTTCCGGACGGCGTCGATCGCCTTCAGGTTCTGGGTCGCGTGCGAGATGTGCCGGCGCGTCTGCGAGGGGTTCGTGTACTGGCCGTAGTAGCGGCTCGCGAGCACCGTCCAGACGTCGACGTCGTCGCTCCCGCCGTTCCAGAGCACCTTGTTGCTCGCGGCCGGGTTGCCGGTGATCATCATGTGCCCGCCGGGGAAGCAGGCGTGGAGCGTCTTCGCCGCCTGCGCGACCGTCCTCAGCAGGTTCGCCCCGGACTCGTCGAGCCCGTACACGTAGGGGAAGGACGAGGCGAGCCAGCCTTGGCTGTCCCAGAACCTGTGCACCGACCTGAGGTACGAGCACCACGTCTGCGGCTTGTACGGCGAGAGGCCGGCGACGTACGCGCTCTTCGGCCAGCGGTTGTTGGAGAGCGGGATCCACATGGAGGCGAACTGGCGCGGGTTGCCGACCGCGGCCTCCATCTCGCCCGCCTTGTCGAGCCACCAGCGGCGGTCGCTCGTGTAGCCGTGCCGCGTCTTCGGGTTCCCGTAGCCCCAGTTGTTCGGCGAGAGGCGATAGGCGGAGAAGAAGCTGAACAGGCCGGGCAGGGACTGGTCGGCGCCGACGCCGTACAGCTTCTGGACCATGTTCCCGTACGTCTGCGGGTTCATGTTGAACGCCGTCAGGAGGCTGCCCTGCACCTGGCCGGGCGACGGCAGCGTCACCGGATAGACGGTGACGGTGATCGGGATCGTCGTGACGGTGGCGTCGGCCACGAGCTCGACGGAGCCCGTGTACGCACCTGCCGCCGTCCCGCCGGGGACGCTCACCTGCAGCCAGACCGGCTGGTTCGCGGACTCGGTCGCGCGCGCGCCGCCGTCCCACGGCAGGAGGGCGTCGGGGACCTGCGTGCCGCCGACGGAGACGTAGTGGGCGAAGCGGAGCGAGACCTGCAGCGGCGCCTGGAGCGTCGCCGAGCGAACCTCGACGCGGCTCGCGCCGCGGACGAGGACGACCGCGTCGTCGACGGCGCCGACCGGCATCGCGAGCGAGACGGCCGAGGCGGCGCCGGCCGGCGCCGCGCCCGAGGCGGTGAAGCTCGTCCCCGCCGGATAGACGCCGACGGTCGCCTGCTGGGTCCGCGCCTGGGCCGCGCTCCCGCTCAGGAGCAGCAGAAACACGACCACTGCGAGACGCCGCACGACCCCATCCATCGGCGTCCTACTTGTATCACTTGAGGATCAGAATCGTGCCGATGCGCCGAGGTGGCGCTCGTAGGCGCCGCTCGCGACGATGTCGGCGAGCTCGTCGACCGCGCGGCGCACCTCGTCCTCGCTGTTGAAGAAGTGCGGGCCGAGGCGAATGCCGGCATCGGGACGGAAGTCGCAGAGCACGCCGCGCTCGGTCAGCTCGCGGTGGCAGGCTGCGTGGTCGGGCGTCGAGACGGTGACGCTGCCGGCGCGCCGCTCCGGATCGCGCGGGGAGACGACCTCCAGCCCGGTCGCGTCGCAGCGGTCGATCAGCAGCTGCGTCAGCGCGAGCGAGCGCTCGCGGATCCGCGGCACGCCGACCTCCTCGATCACGTCGTAGCCCGCCCGCGCGGCATAGAGCGCGGGGACGTTCGGCGTTCCCGTCAGGAACCGCCGGGCGCCCTCCGCGTACTCCAGCTCCGGCTCGAACGCGAACGGCCGCGCGTGTCCCTGCCAGCCGACCAGCGTCGGCTCGAGCCGCTCGGCGAGGTCGGGCCGGACGTAGAGCCAGCCCGCGCCGGGGCCGCCGCAGAGCCACTTGACGCTGCCGCCGACCGCGAAGTCGACGCCGAGCGCGGCCAGGTCGAGCGGCACGACTCCGGCCGACTGGTAGCAGTCGAGCACGACGTGCGCGCCCGCCTCGTGCGCGCGCCGCACGATCGGCTCCACGTCCTGGATCTCGGCATTCTTGAAGAGGACGTGGCTGATCGGGACGAGCAGCGTGCGCTCGTCGATCGCGTCCACGATGGCTGCGTCGTCCGCGACGGCGAGCACCTCGAGCTGCGGCTGCGCCTGGTACAGGTAGCGAACCGAGGGGAAGTTCGCCTCCTCGTAGACGACCCGGTTCCGCTCGCCGGGCTGCGCGAAGCAGGAGAGGACGACCGCCTCCGCGACGGTCACGTTCTGGTGCATGACGATCGAGCCGGGCGGCGCGCCGACGATGCGGCCGAGCTGGTCCCCGGCCGTCCACGCCATCTCCCACCAGCCCTCGCCCCAGCTGCGGATCCCGCGCTCGCGCCACATGCGCGCGTACTCGAGCAGGTTGTCCTCCGCCGCCGCCGGCATGGCGGCCAGCGAGTGGTTGATCAGGTACGTGCACGTCCCGAGGATCGGGAAGCGGTCGCGGTAGGAGAGGAGGTCGCTCATGGACGTGGAGTCTGCCGCGCCGCGAGGAGCGCGACCACGGCTGCGGCGAGGACGATCCCGCCCGCGATCTCGAGCGAGAGATGGACGCCGCGCCCGGCGTACTCCTGTGCAGCGGCGAGCACCTTGAGCACGATCTTCTCGTTTCCCTTCGCCGCGGGATAGTCCGCCGGGTTGGTGCTGCCTCCCGTGGTCACGACCTGGATCACGATCCGGCGGAACGTCTCCGGGATGCCGAGGCCGACCAGCTTGTGCGTCAACCCGGAGGTGAGCTGTGCGTTGACCACCGAGCCGAGCACCGCGACGCCGAACACGCCGCCCAGCTCGCGGCTCGTGTTCACGGTCGACGCCGCCATCCCCGACTGCTCCGCCGGCACGAGCGTCAGCACCGCCGCCGTCATGGTCACGAGCGCGATCCCGAAGCCGAGCCCGGCGATCCCGAGCGGCCACGCGAGCGCGCCCACGCTCGTCGTCGCGGTGAGCTTCCAGTTGACGAGGAACAGGCCCAGGCCGGCGAGCGCGCAGCCGAGCACCATCGGGATCCGCGGGCCGGCACGGGCCGTCCACTGCCCCGCCAGCGGCCCCGCCACGATCATCGCCACCGCGAGGAAGACGAAGACGAGCGCGATCTGGTAGCCGGAGAAGTCCGAGATCAGCTGCAGGTAGAGCGCGGTGAAGAAGAAGACCGAGAAGACGGACAGGTTCGCGGCGAAGGCGACGACGTTCGCCGCGGCGAAGGTCGGGTTGCGCAGGAAGTGGAGCTTGAGAACGGGATCGGGAACCCGCTGCTCCACGAGCACGAACACCGCGACGAGCACGAGCGCGACCGCGAACAGCGCGACGATCCACCAGCGGCCGTAGCCGCCGTTCTCCCCCTCGATCACGGCGAACGTCGCCGCGACCACGGCCGCCGCTCCGGTGACGAGGCCGGCGACGTCGAGCCGCCGTCCCTCGGGGTCGCTGCTCTCGGTGAGGGTGATCGCCGCGAGCGCGAGCGCGACGGCGCCGAAGCCGAGGCTGAACCAGAAGATCCACGTCCAGTTGCCGCCGCCGACGAGCACGCCGCCGATCACGGGCCCGAGCGAGAGCGCGAGCCCCGAGACGGCCGCCCACGCGCCGAGCGCGACGGCCCGCTCCTCGCGCTCTGGGTAGATGTGGCGGATCAGCGAGAGCGTCCCCGGCTCCGAAGCAGCCGCGCCGACGCCCATCACGATCCGCGCCGCGATCAGGACGCCCGTGCTCTCGGCGAGCGCGGCCACGATCGAGCCCGCGCAGAACACGCCGACGCCCGCGAGCATCACCTTCTTGCGGCCGAAGAGGTCGCCTAGCGTCCCGCCCGTGAGCATCAGCGCCGCGAAGGCGAGCATGTAGCCGTCGACGATCCACTGCAGCCCCGAGACGCTCGAGCCGAGCGAGCTCTGGATCCCCGCCAGCGCGACGCTGACGATCGTGTTGTCGAGGAACGTCAGGAAGAGGACGGCGCAGACGGCGGCGAGGGCCACCTCGCGCGCGTGCTGCTCGCGGAACGGCGCGAGAGCCCTCATGCCGCCGAGGCTACGACTTGCAGGCGGACGGAGTGCTGCCGCTCAGCGCCACGAGCCGGCAGAGGCTCGGGTAGCCGACCTTCCACTTGCCGTTCTGGCGGACCGCGGTTCCCGTCTGCTTCGGCAGGGAGGCGCCGGCGAGCTTGACCGCGTAGACCACCTTCGCCTTGTTCGCGCCCTCGAGCGTGACGGACGAGACGTCCACGGTCACGTTCTTCGCCGCCGGGTTGCTCGCGAAGCTCTGGACGACGGACTGGAAGCGCGAGCCGTCCTGCAGCACCGCGACTCGCTGCGGGACGGTCGACTTGCCGGAGAAGAACGTCGCGTACGCGCTCTTGATCTGCGCCGTCGAGGACGATCCGCCCGAGCCGCCGCCGCAGGCCGCGAGCGCGCAGACGACGAGGACGCCCAGAAGCGCGAGCCGCTTCACGGGTGCCAACACTAGACCTCCTGCAGCGAGCGCGCTCCCGGGCCGACGTAGCGGGCCGACGGGCGGATGAGCACGCCGAGGCGCTTCTGCTCGAGGATGTGCGCCGACCAGCCTGCCGTGCGCGAGCACGCGAACATCGCAGGCGCGAGCCGCGGCGGCACCTCGGCGACGTCGAGGACGACGGCCGACCAGTACTCGACGTTCGTCCACGAATGGCTCGGGCTCTTCTTGGCGATCGCCTCGTGCGCGACTCGCTCCAGCTCCTCCGCCACCGCGACCCGCGGCGAGCCGAGCTCCTTCGCGACCCGCTTGAGGACGCGGGAGCGCGGATCCTCGGCGCGGTAGACGCGGTGGCCGAAGCCCATGATCCGCTCGCCGCGCCCGAGCGCCTCGGCCACCCACTTCTCCGCGTCGCCCGACTCGGCGACCGCGTCGAGCATCGGCAGGACGCGCGCGGGGGCGCCGCCGTGCAGCGGCCCGGAGAGCGCGCCGACCGCCGACGAGAGCGCGGCGCCGGCGTCGGCGCCGGTCGACGCGACGATCCGCGCGGTGAACGTGGACGCGTTGAGGCCGTGCTCGGCCGTGCAGATCCAGTAGGTGTCGATCGCCTTCGCGTGCCTCTCGTCCACCTCGCCGCGCCACTCGAGCAGGAACCGCTCGGCGGCGGTCTGCCCCTCGGCGACCGTCTCCTCCGGGACCGGCGCCAGGTCGGAGCCGCGCGCCGACTGGGCGACGATCGACAGCGCGCCGGCGGAGAGGCGGCGGAGATCCTCCTTCGCCTGCTCGTCGTCGATGTCGATGAACTGGCCGAGCTTCCACTCGCCGCTCAGCGCCGCGAGCTGCATCTGCAGGTCGGAGATGTAGCCGCCCGTGCGGTGCTCGAGCGGGACGTGCTCGTAGGGAAGCCCGGGCTGGAGCGACTCGTCCACGAGCAGGCCCCAGACCTGCTCGAACGGCACCTGGCCAACGAGGTCCTCGATGTTGACGCCGCGGTAGCGGAGCTCCCCGCCTTCCTTGTCGGGCTCGGCGATCTCGGTCTCGAACGCGACGACGCCGGCAAGCCCGGGGCTGAACTCGTTGCTGCTCATGCGTGGATCTCCTCCAACTCGATCTCGAGGCCGACGCCGTGCGTGCGCGCGGCCGTGAGGACGAGCGCCGCTGCGGCGAGGTCCTGGACGGCGACGCCGACCGACTTGTACAGGGTGATCTGTTCCCGCGAGGTGCGTCCGCTACCCGTCCCGGCGACGAGCTCGCCGAGCTCGACGGCCCGCTGCGGGTCGACGCCGGCGAGCTCCGGAGCGCCGGCCGGCGGCGGCGCGAAGGCCGACTCGCGCGACTCGACGCAGAGCACGTCCGCCCGCTCGAGGATCGCCGGGTCGAGCTCCGACCCCGCGGGATTGAGGCCGACCGAGCCGACGTGGACGCCGGGCGAGAGCCAGTCCGCGAGCACGAGCGGCTCGGGCGAGTGGGTCGTGCCGTGCACCACGTCGGCGCCGCGAACCGCCTCCTCGTACTCGCCGCGACCCGCGACCCGGACCTCCGCGAAGTCGCGCACGCGCGGGAACATCTCCTGCGCCGCGCGCGACTGGACGCCGGTGCCGAGGATCGCGAGCACGCGCGCGTCGGGGCGCGCGAGCAGCCGCGCGGCGAGCGCCGCCGAGGCGGCCGTCCGGATGGCGGTGACGTACGTCCCGTCCATCACGGCGGTGACGAGCCCGCTCCGCTCGTCGAAGAGCGCGATCAGCGCCTGGTGCGTCGGCAGCGGCGCCTCGTTGCGGGGAAAGAGGGAGACGAGCTTCGCGCCCAGGCCCCCTCCGGCGACGAAGCCGGGCATCGCCCCGAGCAGCCCGTCCTCCGTGAATGCGGCGACGCGCGGCGGCAGCGAGGCGTTCCCGGCCGACAGCTCCGCGTGCACGGACGCCAGCGCGTCGAGGAGAGCGTCGAGGTCGAGGAGCTCCTCGACCTGTGAGCGGGTCAGGACGAGCACTTCATCCCGTGACGGTACTCCTCAGCGGCGGTGCTGCGCCGCAGCTGTGGGCGGCGGCGGCAGAGGCTGCGGCGGCGGCGCGGAGTCCGTCAGCACGGCGGCGGCGAGCAGCACCGAGACGGCGACGGCGCTCTCGCCGATCAGGCTGCGCCGGATCCCCGCTCCGTCGGCCCCCGCCCGCAGCCGCGGCGCGATCACCTGCCGGTGGATCCCGCCCCACGCGAGCGCGGTCGCGACCAGCGAGAGCTTGATCAGCAGAACGTGGCCGTAGCCGCTCGACCAGAGGTCGTGGAGGTGCGGCAGGCGCAGGATGCTCAGGTACGTCCCCGCCGCGAGCAGCACCGCGACGAGCACCGTGGCCAGCCGCGAGAAGCGAAGGAAGGCGTCCCTGCGCAGCTCCTTCTGCGGCCAGACGAGGAGGAAGAGGCAGACGAGCCCTCCCACCCAGAGGATCGCCGACGAGAGGTGCAGCCAGTCGGCGAGCTCGGACAGCCACGAGTCGCCGGGGTCTGCGGCCGAATGGCCCGACAGCGAGAGCCCCGACGCGAAGCCGAGGCCGAGAACGAACGCGCCCCAGAGCGGCAGCCGGCCGAGCCCGAGCCAGCCGAGCACGAGGAGCGCGAGCGCGAGCGCGAAGCCGAGCGTCATCGCGATGAACGCCTGGCCGAAGCGCGTCCCGTTCGCGAGCGGCGCGAGGTCGCCGTAGATGAAGTCGACGAACGGCAGCTGGAGCGCGTCCTCGGCCCGCAGCAGGAAGGCGAGGATCCCGACCTCGAGCACGGCGACCCCGCCGGCGAGCGACAGGCGGTAGAAGCGCCGCTCGACCGCCTCCGGCAGCTCTGGCGGCAGGATCAGGAGCCGGAAGCCGATCGCGCCGACGAAGAGGGCGAGCGCGACGAAGTAGAGCCAGCGGACGACGTCCTCCGTCCCGGTCGGGCCCTGCGCGCCGACGGCCTCGGTGACCGGCGGCGCGGGGACGCCGATCCCGAAGGTCGAGATGCCGGAGACGACATGGCCGTCGCTCGACAGCGCCCGCCAGCGGATCGTGTACGCGCCCTTCGGGAGCTTCCCGTGCAGCGGCGCGACGAGCTCGCGCTGGGCCGTGATCGCCTTCGCCTGGCCGGCGACGTTCTTTCCCTTGGCGTCGAGCACGACGACCGCGTTCGGCACGGCGTCCACCGGCTGGTCGTACGCGAGGACGATCCGGTGCGGCGCCTGCTTCAGCTCCTCGTTCACGGCCGGGAACTGCTTCTCGAGCGTCGCGTGCGCCCAGGCCGACGCCGGCGCGGCGAGCGCCGCGAGGATCGCGACGGCGAGGACGGCGCGCCTCATCGCTTCGGGACTCCCGCGAAGTACGAGAGGTGGCCGAAGATCGGCGCGATGTCGCGGTCGCAGTAGAGGATCACGGCGAACGCGACGAAGGTCGCGGCCATCCCGAAGGTGGCGGCGGGCCAGCGCGGCCGGACCGCCTTCAGCAGCGGGAACACGGAGCAGCCGATCGCCGTCCAGCCGATCAGATGGTGGAGGAAGGCAGCCCGTTCGAAGAGCCACGAGTTCTGCTCGTGCACCAGCACCGCGGCCCCGGCGACGAGGAGCGCGAACGACGTCGAGGCGTGCCACCACGGGCTGCGCAGCTTCCCCCGCGCGAGGCCGAGCTCCGCGGCGCCGGCGAGCATCATCACCTGGGCCCACGAGCCGTGGGCGACCATGTGGATCGTCGAGCTCGTGAAGAACGTCATCACGGGGAACATGAGGACGCCCATCCCGAACATGAACGCGGGCCAGAGGTAGCGCCGCCACGGCCGGCGGCCCCAGACCTCCTCGCCGACGATCGCCTCGCTCGCCAGCAGCAGCGCGAGGATCACGAAGCCGGTCGCGAACCACCAGTGGACGAACTCCGCCTTCGGCAGGAGCTGGGCGGCGATCACTCCCGCTCCTCAGCGGCCGCGAACAGGTCGGCGACGATCCCCGGCACGAGCAGCAGCCGGAAGAGGACGCCGACCAGGACGACGTAGAGCGGAGGCTCGGCGAGGAGCCACCAGAATCCCTGGCCGAGCGGGTGGAGCAGCGTCAGCCGCCAGGGCTGCACGAGCGCCCAGACCACGCCGGCCAGCGCGGTCGTCGGCCCGAGCGCGAGCACGACACGCGCGCGCCGGCGGGCGTCGCTACGCGCCTCGCTCTCCGCGTGCTCGTACGGATGCGTTGTCGATCGAAACGTGTGGGCGATGTCCGCGCTCACGGGTCCTCCCTCTTCGCTGGTCGTCCGGGCGAGCCTCGGACGGACGGTGTCCGCGGCCTACGCGGCGAGGGGAGGCGGACGGGACTCGAACGCGAGTCCGAAGCGCGAGCGGGGGCCGTGATCCCCCTCGTCCGGCAGCGGACGGGGAGCGGGGAGCGTCCCGCCGAGCCTCTGCGCGCGCGCGACCGCGACCGCGGCGATCCGCTCGACGTCGAGCAGGAGGCCGCGGACGGCGCGGTAGACCACCGCGACGACCACGGCGAGCACGGCGAAGACCGGCAGCGCGGAGGTGTGCAGCCACGGGAAGAGCAGGGGCCAGCGGCCGCTCGCCACCGTCTCCGCGTCGGTCTGGACGAGGTAGACGGTCGCCGTCCCGAGGAAGGACGCGAGCCACAGGCGCCAGGACAGCCCGAACGACATGCGCGCGCCGCGCGTCGACGCGCCCACGCGCCGCGCCGCCGCGAAGGCGCGCGCGAAGCGCCAGGCGATGCGGGCCGCGAGCAGCGCGATCGCGACCTTCACGAAGGCGAGCAGGAACGGGTAGTAGTCGTTCGCGGCGTAGGAGACCGGGCCGACGTGCCGGCCGACGTCGAGCCGGTGGGTCAGGCTGCGGCCGGCGAGCTCGGCCGTCAGGATCAGGAGCCCGAGCGCGAGCCGGGAGGCGAAGCGCCGGTGCCGTCGTGCGCGGTTCACGCCGAAATTGTCGCTCCGGCGGAGGACGCTGGTCAATGGCGAATGCTCAGCCCAGGAGCGTGAGCTGCCAGTCCGGGCGGTGCTGCGCGTCGAGCGAGAAGAGGAGGATCC
>Ga0070739_10006678_pt1 | contig 12612 bp, 13 predicted proteins | sample Coa_R1_7_FD_66445 | JGI IMG/M metagenome (GOLD analysis project Ga0070739, IMG submission 66445) | Surface soil microbial communities from Centralia Pennsylvania, which are recovering from an underground coalmine fire - Coalmine... | ecosystem: Environmental > Terrestrial > Soil > Unclassified ... | reverse complement strand
GCATTGTTGGCCTTCCTCGACACCCTCTGATAATGCCGAGTCCAGACGACATCCGATCCGTGCCAGCATGTCGCCCGCCGTGATTGCTCCGGGTTATCCGGTACTCGGCATTAAAAGGGTAACCCCGATCTCTGGGTTACCCCTTGTTTGACTCGGGGAGCCAATTCCTTTCTCCGCAACGATTCCGGCCCGCCTGTTAACGCCTTCTGTCCGTCCGTAACCCCGCAACTGGCCGCGTTTTCGCGACTTCCGCGTCTCTGGTTTGCACCGCGTGTCCGGCTTGCCGCGCCGATCTGCGCCCCCGCAACGTTCACCGGAGGCCGTTTTCTCCCCGTCTCCGGGTCAAACCAGGAATTGGTTAACAGCACGGCGGGGGTTGTCCAACCCCAGGCCGGACGTTCCGAAACCGCGCGGTGAAAATTGTTAACGGACACAGCGGAATTCACGCGGCGGTCTTGTTGGGCGGAGAGTTCACTTCACGGCCTCAACCAGATACGTCCGAAATGGGACGCAAACTCCGTTGCCCGAAACATGGGACGACAACCTCTCTGATACCTCCTTCACAACCGCCTGCCGCTTTTCAGGTGATGCCGCGCTGAAACCAGCCGCCATCGGGGTTGCACTCACATGCCGCGGCACAAATTCCGAGAGTGCCGGCAGCCGCAGACCCAGCTGCTTCACTTCTACGCCCGAATGTGTGTAACCGGCTGCTTCCAGCAGTGCGCGGATGGTCTCCAAATCGGAGAGGCCAAATGCCGCCCGTAAACCGACAGCGGTCTCCGCACCGATATGGCGCGTGACCGCTTGGACGAGTGCATCGAAGTAAGGATTCTCCTGGATGTCGCACCACAGGCTCAGGGCGACACGACCACCCGGCCTGAGAACACGGGACATCTCCGCCAGAGCGCGAGGCCGGTCATCCAGAAACTGAAGCGTTTGCGCACAGATCACCACGCTGAACTCCGCGTGCGCAAATGGCAGCTCGTACGCGCTGTTTACAAACCATTCGATGGGTCGACCGGCGGCTGGAGGTAGTGATTGAGCCACATCGATCATTCCTGCATTCACATCGACACCAACTACGCGCCCCGCTGGGCCGACGTTCTCCGCCGCGCAACGCGCCGCTGCACCGGTGCCACAACCGACATCCAGCACCGCTTCACCCGCTTGTAGTGCGACGAATTCGACCAGAGCCCGGGCGGCCGGCCCGAGAATGGTCGGGACAAGGATCTGCTCATAACGCTCCGCCGCGTCGCGTGCCAGTTGCCATTGGGTGGAGATCGGTTCCATACAGATCAACACTCAAGAATTTGCTCTCGCCGCGAAGTCCAGAGTCCGTACCCCTTGGTCGTAGTCCCGATACGACTGGACATAGGCGTCACGGCCGCGAACCCGCCGATCAAACCCCGGGGGAGCGCCCGCCACCCGTGGAGCGATGCGGTCGTACTCCCCTGCTCGCCAGTGGTCGTTGATCTCGCGCACCGCGTTCCGAATGGCTTCCTCGTCGTCCGATCTCTGCTTCAGCATATTTGGTGTCCGTCAGGCTGACGCTCCGGTTCAGCGGCGGGCTTCGTCCTGCTTTTTGACTGGCTCCTGCACTGAGACCGCTCTGACCTAGAGAGCCTTCCGGTGTGTCGCGTCCACGTACCGGACGTAGATGTGTATGAAGGAGGCGATGGGCGGCCAGTCAGGCGGTGCTGGGTACCTCCCGAGCGTCCCTCACTACGGTCGTTCACCAGCAGCCCAGAGAAAGACATTGTTATACCGGACACTCCCATCGGGGCGCATATGGGCACGGTCAGCATTTGCATACACGGCGCGAACCGCGGCCTCCCCGCTATGAGCGATGGGCGCTTGGTTGACCCCAGCGCTTGAGTTTCCGCGCCACGATGCCTCAGTGTGTCAACGCCGGTTGAAATTTCCCACTTCGCCGGTTGAAAAATCCCCACCCCCAAAGGCTCCCGGCCGGTGCCGGAGGCCGTTTCCGTTCTGCCCCCTTTCCTTTATATTAGGTCGAGTCTGCGGAACGGCCCGGAGCAGGCAAGGGCGCGCGGGTTTTGCGCGACGAAGTGGACCCTTGCCGGCGAGGACCGTTCTGCAAGGTTGGAGAGGAAGGAAAGGGGGCTGGTCGGTCTTCCTCCTCAGCTCGCGGGAACAGACCCGCTTTTCGTCGGTCCTTCAACCGGTAACTTTCACCGCGGATGTTGATCGTCGTCGAAATGATGCAGGAGTCGGTCAAGAATCGCTGTGGCGATAATGGGATCGCCGAAAATCGAGCCCCAGTCGCCGTAACTTTTGTTGGAAGTCAGGATGATGCTGCCACGTTCGTAGCGGGCACTGACCAGTTGAAAAAGGATGGTCGCGCCCAGTTCGTCCAACGGCAGGTAACCCATTTCATCGATGATCAGAACCTTCGGTGCCAGGTAAACTCGCATCCTTCGATCGAGCCGGCCCTCGCGATACGCGCGGCCGAGGTCGGCCACCAGGTCGTGCGCCGTGATGAAGTACGCTCCGAATCCAGACTGAATCGTGGCTTCGGCCAAGGCCACGTTCAAGTGCGTTTTTCCCACACCGGGCGGTCCCAGCAGAATCACGTTGCTGGCTTCGTGCAGGAACCGCAGGCTGCGCAACTCGCGGATCTGCTTCTCGTCGATCGATGGTTGAAAGCTGAAGTCAAACTGATCGAAGGTCTTCACGAAGGGCAAGTGGGCCAGTTGCAATCGCGCCCGCAAGTAGCGGCTGCGGCGCGCGTCCACTTCGCAGCCCAGCAGCTCATCCAGAAACTCGGCATAGCCGGGAGCTTTTTTTGGCGGCCTGTTCCAACAGGTTCTCCAGGCGAGCTTCGACGGCTTTCAGGCCCAGACTGGTGAGCGAAGTTTGCAGCCGTTCGATGGGAGTCATCGTGCACCTCCCATCGCCGCGCTCTCGTAGGCGGCGAGCGGTCGCACTTCCACCGACGGCGCCGTCTCCCGCATCTGGATCAGAATCTTGCCACCGGCTCTTTCATTCCCCAGCCGAATCCCCTGGTGATGTGGAGGGTGCGTGATGGTCTGGTGACGGCGCTCGGCGCGGACATGCGTCGCGATGCGTTGTCCGCCGTAATGCACTTCCACCTCGATTCCCCGTTCACGCACCCAGACTTCTTTGCCCACATACTGCCACGGCACCGAGTAACGACTGGCTTGCCAGCTCACATAGGCATCGCGCGCTACCTTGCGCAGTTCGTCGTCCGAGTAAGGATACGGCGGCCGGCCGTTCAGCAACTGCATGCTGAACTGATCCATGTCCCAACGCGCCAGTACCAGTTCGTGCGTCGTGCCGTGCACCCGCTGGTTGGCGACGCTGTTCACCCATTGCCGCAATTCGGTGTTGAAGTCCATCAGGCACGAAGGCTCGCGGCCCAGCAGCCCGCACACGAAGTTTCGCCGCACGTACTTCACGCCCGATTCGATCTTGCCCTTAGTCTGCGCCCGATACGGCCGGCACAGCCGCGGCCGGAATCCCCAGTACCGCGCGAAGTCCAGAAACACCGGGTGCCAGACGATCTCGCCGCGCTCGTCGCTGCCCAGCCAAACTGTTTTCATGCGGTCGTACAGGATCTCTTCGGGTACCGAGCCCCACTCGCGGAAGGCGGCCTCGTGCATCCGCAGCAGCGTTCCCAGTTTCTGATCCAGAGCTGCCTGCGCCCACATCCGCCGGCTGTAGCCCAGCGTGATCGTGAAGCCCCAGACGCGACATTGTTCCCCGCCGGTTTCCACATAGCCGAGATGACCCCAGTCCACCTGCGCTTGTTTGCCAGGCGGTGTTTCGAACCGGCGAACCGCGGTCGCCATCCCGGCGGCTCGTTGCGGCTGCAACCAGTCTTTCAAAATCGTGTAGCCGCCCTGGTAGCCCAGTTCCCGAAGCTCCCGCAATAGCACCTGGGCATTCCATACGCCGGCCATCATCCGGTCCTGCAGATACGCCTTGTGTGCGTCCAGCTTGCTCGGCCGCGACGCTCGCGGCCCATAGCGCGGTACCGCTTCCGGCTTTAGCAGATACTTCCGCACCGTCTTTCTGTCGTAACCCGTCAGTTTGCTGATGGCCTGTATGCTGAGGCCTTCTCGCTTCATCTCCATAAGCTGTTGCACGTCTGATCCCCTTAGCAATGGCGGCCCTCCTCCACCGAGGATCGGCCGGCTTCATACCCTCGTCTGAGGGTGGGGAATTTTCAAACGGCTATATGGGGATTTTTGCACCGGCGCTGACACAGTGCTTGGGAAGACGAAGGGACAGGCAACCTCGCCCTCCTCCACGACGCGCAAGCCCGCCGCTTCGAGCCTGCCCGCGAGCGCTCCGGGTTCAGACAACGCCCCTGGATGCGGCGGGGTAGCGCCCGGCGGCGGGGGCGGCATCAGCGGCCCCAGGGCGGGCATCACGGCCCTTAAGAACTCGCACTTCTCGGGCGGTCCCCAGGCAGTGACGACCACCCGACCGCCACGCCGGGCGACGCGGACGAGCTCGCGCATGGCGGCCTCCATATCCGCGGCGTAGAAGACGCTGTTGACGGCCACAACCGCGTCGAAACTGGCGTCGGCGAAGGGGAGCGCCTCCAGATCGCCTTCTCGCACGTCGGCTCCCGGCAACCGTTGCCGCGCTATGGCCAGGAGCCCCGGCGACGCGTCCAGAGCAGCCACCTGCGCGCCACGGAAGCTGGCCAGCAGCGCGAGGAGTCCCGCGCCACAACCGGCGTCGAGCAGGCGCGTGCCCTCGGTCACGCGCGCGGCATCGAGAGCCGCCCCGAAGAGCGGCAAGCACACCTGCTCTACGTAGGCCGCCCAGTCCTGAGCACGCGCTCCCCAGAGTTGACCTTGAATCCTTGCGCTACCCATAAGCCCTCGACCTGTTCATACTTAACTGACTTGATATCAACTATTCGACACGTCTTATTCACCGTCCCCTCGAACAGGTGGTCCCAGTTGCTGAAGCGTTGACCGATGCGCGAGGGCGCCGCGACGGTCTTGCTGATAAATTCTATTACAAGGTTCTGGCGTCCGTGACTACGCCTGTCACCGTGGCTGCGGCGGCAGTCAAGGGGCGTGCCAGGAACGTAGGGCTGCCCTTGCCCCGCCGTTCTTCGAAATGGCGGATACCGACCGAAACAATGTGCGGGCCGAGCTCGAACGGATCGCCAAGCATCGCCAGTCACATCGGGCAGCCAACCTCGTGGAACTCGGCACCCGCTTCGCGGAAGATTCTGTGCAACGCCATAGCTTCGGCCTGCCTCTTTACCTGCCGCAAACCCGGCACCACCAGCATGCGGATCTTCGGATTCACCTTGCGGTCCTTCAGAATGTCGGCGGCGCGGTGGTCGCTCATGCGCGACTTGGTGCAGCTTTGCAAAAAGACGACGATGGCCCTGCCGACCAGAGGCTTGTCCGGCTCCAGGTCCACGAATTTCAGCGCCGTGATCAGGTTGGATTTCTCGATCAATCGGGAACGAAGCTAACATTCGATTCCCCTGTACTACTGGCAGTCCAAGTCGGACGAATCGAAACCGCACGGCGAATATAGTTAACGAACGCGGCACAAAGCCGCGTCGACCCCATCCACCAGACGGCGTTTCGACCGTGCAGCGGAGATCGTCGTGGGTGGTCACTTTTACTTCGCGCAGCTTGCCTGCGGGCTGCGCGGGCAAGGAGACCGCTCATGCGCGAACCTGACGCCGCGCTCGATCAAGCCATCCGCGAGTTCGCCGCCATTCTTGGCGATGCACTCGTCCGCCTGCTCTTTCCTAATCCCGCCGTCCGGCAAGTTGACTTCCCGGAGACGGAGAGCCCTCATGTGACTGCTGGTTAACGCCATGAAGACAGAAACCCAAATCCGCGAGGAGATCGAGAACCTCCGCAATCTGACCACGGCACAGCTCAAGGAGAAGTACCGGGAGGTGTTCGGCGAGCAGTCTCGGTCCAATCACAAGCAGTTCCTGTTCCGCCGCATCGCCTGGCGCATCCAGACCAACGCGTGGGGCGGGCTCTCCGAACGCGCCCGCCAGCGCGCGCTCGAGATCGCCAACGACGCCGATCTCCGCATCCGGGCGCCGAAGAACTTCCTGCGGGAGCCGCTCGACGACGGCCGGACCGTGGAAACGCGCCTGAAGCCGTTGCTCGATCCGCGGTTGCCGTTGCCCGGGACGCCACTCATCCGCCGCTATCACGGCAAGGACACCCTACACGTCGCGCTACATTTTTAACCGGCTCACCAGTTCCCCGACGAGCAGCATCGGCTACGATACCTGTCTCGGCGGGACCCCACCTTCGGGAGTCCGGGAATGGGATTCCGCCTACACGTCCTCCGTCACTGCCCGCGGGAATCCCAACACGATATCCACGCCTTCGGGATCTACGACCACCTGCACCGACCCGACGGGAACGGTCACGAGCGCCACCGCGAATGGGGTGACGACCAGCGTCTCGACGACCAGCGCCACCAATTTCGCGGCGCCCTCGCAACTCACCGTCGGCAGCCTGAATAATACGCTGAGCTACAGCTCGTTCCTCGGACTCACCAACGACACCGACCAGAACGGAGCAAGTATTTCGCTGGGCTACGATTTGTACGCGCGCCCCACATCCGTCACCTCGCCTTTCGGCGCGACGACCGGGACAAGCTACAATGACACGGCCTCGCCGCCGAACGTGTATACGTCGATCAACGGGCGCTGGACGCAGAAAAACCTGGACGGGTTCGGCCGAACCGTCCTCACGCTCACCGGAAAGGGCTCAACGACCGTGAGCCAGGCGGAGACGGTGTACGCCCCCTGCGCGTGTTCGCCGTTAGGAAAGATGACCCAGCAGGCGCTGCCCCACGCGCCCGGAACCTCCCCGGTGTACACCACCTATGCCTATGACGGCATCGGCTGAACGCTGAGTGTCACGACGGCCGGCACGGAAACGCAGGGCACAACCACGTATCTGTACCAGGGCAATACCGTGACCGTGACGGACCCCGCCGGCAAATGGAAGAAGTTCACTACGGACACGTTCGGCAATCTCGTGCAGGTGGACGAACCGAATCCGGGGACGAGTCCGCCGGCCGCGATTACGATCTATAACACCGGCGTCACGAGCAGCGGCCTGGCCGCCGACGGCAGCACCGACGCGCATTACACGCTCATCAGCAGCGCTGACCCGTCCTACCCCGGTCCCGCCGCGCTGGTCGTCAACTCGAACTCCTGGCCTCTGCCGTCGCCATGGCTCGCGGACGGGCCAAACTCGAAGTGGATCGGCCCGCGGGCCGACGCAGGCAATAGCAACAGCGCCGGGAATTACACGTATCGCACGACGTTCGACCTGACGGGCATGGACCCCACGACCGCCAATCTCACGGGCTCCGTGGCGGCGGACGACTCGGTCACAGTGAAGCTGAACGGCGCCGTGGTGGCCTCCGCCGGAGGCTTTTCCAGCTTCACCTACTTCTCCATTACGGCCGGCTTCGTCGCGGGCGTGAACACCCTGGATTTCGTGGTGAACAACGGCGGCACGAGCGCGAGCCCCACTGGCTTGCGCGTCGAAATCGGCGGCACGGCCGCGCCCCAGGGAAGCAGCGGCAGCGACCTGATTACCACCTACGGGTACGATATTCTCGGCAATGTCACTTCGGTCTCGATGACCCGCGGTTCGAACACGCAGACGCGATCGTTCACTTATAGCGGCAACTATCTGCTGAGCGCGACCAACCCCGAGAACGGGACCGTGACCTACACCTACAACGGCTACAACAAAGTCGCCACGCGGACGGACGCCAAGGGGCAGAAGGTGGTCTACACTTACGACGCGTACGCCCGCCTGACCAAAGTGCAGCGCTATCCCACGGCCAACGGCTCCGAGGACACCTGCCAGCAGGAGAACTATTACTACGATTCGAACCCGTTCGACGGAACGTATTCCCAGAACGTGTTGGGGCGGCTGGCGGCGGTCCAGTATTACGGCGGGAACACGAGCTCCTACGACCAGTACAACCTGTGCGATACGACGTTCACCGAGATGTACAGCTACAGCACGGCCGGCGGGGTGACCGGCAAGCGGCTGCGCGTGCAGCGCTCGTACGTGAACTATTACTCCAACGTTGTGAACGGGACCCTGGATCTCGACGCGGCATTCACGTACGATAATGAAGGCAGAATGCTCACGGAGCAGTATCCGTCCTCCGGTCCTCCCGGCTCCACGGTGGCGGGACCGAACCTGAGCTTCGCCTACGACGCCATGGGGCGGCCGAACACGCTGACGGACGCCACGGCCAACCAGCAGATCATCCAAAGCGCCAGCTACAATGCGGCCGGCGAGGTGACCCAGATCAGCGGAGGCTACTATTCCGGCGCCTGGAGCGGCGAGACGCGCGCGTACAACTCGCTTTTGCAGTTGACCCAGGTCTATAGCGGCAGCGTCTGGAAGACCTACATTTATCCCGCCTCCGGCAACAACGGCAAGATCGTTGCCGATGTGGACGGCGTGCGCGGCGAGCAGGTCAGCTACACGTATGACGCGCTGAACCGCCTTGCTAGCGCTGTGAGCAACTCGAGTTCTGCTCCGTGGGGTCAGGGCTTCGGCTACGACGGCTTCGGCAACCTGACCAACGTGAACGTGATCAAGGGCAGCGCGCCGACGCTGAGCGTGTATTACGATCCGACCACGAACCACGGCTCCTGCGCGGACGCCAATGGCAACACGAACAGTTCCTCGGCCTGCAGGGAATATGGAACCTACGCGTACGACATCGAGAACCGGTTGCACAACACGGTCAGCTATTCGAGCCCGGTGTTCTACAGCTACGCGCCGGGCAACAAGCGGGTGTGGAAGGGCACGGGCACGGATAACACCAACGCCTCCAGCCCTCAGCTAACCGATGAGGTCACGTTCTGGAGTCCAAGCGGGCAGAAGCTGGCGACGTATCAGATGACGGAAGACTTCTATGGGTATTCGGTGTACTGCAACCAGACTGGCAGCTATTACTATTTCGGCGGCAAGATGATCAAGAACGCCGCCGGGTGGGTGTACACCGACCGGCTCGGTTCCATTGGCAAATACTACCCCTACGGCCAGGAGCGCCCGTCTGCGACTCAGAACGGAACTGAAAAATTCACGGGATATTTTCGCGACGCCGAAACCGGCCTCGATTATGCGGACCAACGCTATGAGCAGCCGGGTCTTGGAAGATTCTTAACCGCAGATCGCATGCGCGGAGACCCTAGGGTCCCCGGCAGCTTTAACAAATACTCTTATACCGGCGGCGATCCTGTGAACCGGGGGGACCCGTCTGGAAGCGAGTGGGTTTGCTGGGGTTGGTCAGACGATTTGAACTGCTCCTTGGAGCCCGACCCAGACCCATTGACGTTGGAAGAACTGTGCCTGATGAACGTCGGCGGTTGTCAGGGTGAGCAGGTAGGTCAGCCGACCGGAGGAAACCCTCCCGGCCCGCCGGCAAGCCTGTCCAGCATTGTACAGTCCTCGCTGCAAGCAGGGGCAAAGGCATTTGCTTATATGCTGCGAGGTGACTACGAGTCTACCAACTGCGTACAGGACATGCTGAAGCTTAGGATAACGCCAGACCAATGGGCTAGTGCTCTTGAGAACGCTGATATAGAAGACGGGACCACATCCACCGTGCCTCTATGGACCACGATGTCCCAGGATGACGCCGGATACCAGTGGGCAGTAAACCATCCAAATTTTACAGTCTCAGACCAATTCAAGAACCCCGGCCTCAACGCCTGGTCCAGTGCGGTCGGAAACCAGATATGGTTTAACCCCCAAAACATCAATCCTGGTGACGTTTATGCAGTCGACAGCTTGATAGCGCACGAAGCCCTGCACAATCTTGGATTGCTCGATCCGACCATCCAGAGTAAGCTCGGCCTCGTGGTCGGTCCGGACACGACAAATATCAGCCGACAGATTGCGATTGACTGCCTCGGGTCTGGACCCACCGGGACATTGTTGCCGTAGCTTAGGAAAGACTGGGGGATTGACGAATTGTCGCAGATAAAGCCGGTTTGGTCGCTCGCGTTCCGCTGGGTTGCTTGGCTGCTTACGATTTCCGCAGTTCACGGTCAGCCGCCTCAAACAGCCACGGTTCACGTTGAAGTGTTCGGGGCATTTGGTGAGAGGGTTGCCAATCCGCTCCTGCGCCTGTACAGTCGTGATGGCCAGCATGAGATCGCTAAACCGAATCAAGAATCGACGGAAATAGTCGGCGTTCCATTCGGCGAATATGTGTTGTCCGGCGGAAGTGGCACCGCCCTCGGCAAGCGTGAAATCATTGTCAACAAGAAGGATGTTTGGGTGAGGCTCGGTCTAGGGTTGTTCGTCGGCAATCAAAATGGATCTGGCGGAGCAATCACCATTAGCGGCGTGATCAAGCCAGTGCCCGCGAAACCCGATGACTGGTGGGTGCGCGTCGAGGGTGTATTCCTTCATGTAAGTGGCGAGTCGCCGGTATCATCACGCGGCGAATTCTCAACAGGGCTGTTCCCCATGGGAACGTACTTGATTCAGGTGTTCGAGGGTCCAAAACTACAGGACGCGCGCACTGTCGAGGTAGACAACCAGAATACGAATAGGCGCTTAATCATCGAAGTTCCCTGACCATCGCACAAAGCCTATTCCGTCATCACCTTCTTGACCCTTGATCGCTTGACTAGGCTATCCAGCACAATCACCAACGCGCGCTGATCCTCGTCGGAGAGCTGATCGACTTTCTTGTACAGCCGGTGCAGCTCGTGATTGTGCACGGCGCCCTCGCCGTTGACGCTTTTGCGGCCGACGAGCTCGTCCAGACTGACACCTAGAACGTCGGCGATCTGGACCACAGTGTCAAAGTGCGGGGTGGCCGCGCCGGACTCCCAGCGGTGATAGACGCGGGACGCGACGCCCAATAGCTCGGCCATTCGCGCCTGGGTCAGTTTGCGCTCCGCGCGCAGTTCTTTGAGCCTCTCCGGAAAATCTGCCATACACCAGTCGAACCGCACCAGCGGAACTGCGCTCATCATAAGGCCTCTGACCTGCCCCGATTTTCTCCACCAATCGTAATTTGGAAAGACCCCTGTCATTCTACTCGTCTCTAGCCATCCCGCCGGAGACGCCCGTCGCGAATACCACCCGCTGCACGGCGGCGCACAGCGGGCAAGGGCGCGCCCATCAGGGCGCGGCCGGAGGCGAACCCTTGCCCGCGAGCACCGCCGTGCTACTGACAACCAGCGACGGGCGGATCGGCGGGATGGCTGACAGACGTAATATGAAGAACAGCTTTCCAAATCAGACCTGGTAGAGAAAGACGGGGCAGTTCGTGACGCCCGCGTTGCCCGCTGCCCGCTACGGCAAGCTCGGCAACCTGGATCGCGTGCTGGTCCCCTCCGGGCACGTGGATGCCGCGCCGCCCGATCCGCCGGGAGCGCAGCAGCTCGACTGGACGGGCGGCAGCGGCACGTCGCGCCGGTTCGCGGGCGGCGACAACGACACGAAGTACCACATCACGCTGGATTTGACGCAGCCGCTGCTCGACAAGGCGGGCAATACGGTGCCGATGAACGCCTGCCGCAAGATCTATATGGTCTTCGCGCCGCGCTTCGAGGCTACGGAGGAGGAACTCGAAGACGGCTGTTTCCTCGCCTCCGGCGTGACCGCAAGCGATACCGTCTGGACTGTGGATGACACGTCGAAGCTCACCGGAGGCCGCTACTTCATCGGCTTGCCAACGAGCGAGGAGCGCGTGCGGCTCGTCTCCGTGGACTCGGCGACGCAGATCACCGTCGAGCGCGGGTATCAAGGCTCAGCGGCCGGGTCGTGGCCTTCGGGCACGCGAATGAAGAAGGTCTCGCCGGTGAGCGGGTTCTCATCGGATGTGGAATGGAGCTGCACCGTCTCCAACATCGCGGTTAGCGGCGATGCTTCCCTCAAAGTCGGCGGCGGCGCGGCGCGCATCGAAGAATCGGACTCCCGCTGTAAGTTCACCGGCTTTTGGGAGAGCTACAAGTACGGCGCGGGGTGGCCGTCGCAATGGTGGTCGATGGGCCACTCGAAGCGCACAGTCACCGGCCAGGTGACGGTTCGCTACAACTACGCGAGCGCGCACGATCTCTACCTCGGCACGTTCCTCAGCACGGACGCCGGCGAGATCGCGGTTTCTGTCGATGGCGACGCCGCGACCACTCACAATCTCTATCTCGACGAGTACGGAGGCACGACCGCGAACCTTCGCCTACGCTCGGGCGTTTCCGCGGGCACGCACACCGTCACCATCACGGCCAGCGGCGGCTATTTGTACTTCGATTACTTGTGGCCACTCGAACCGCAGGACGTGCCCGATCCGCCGCAGGAATACAGCGACGTTTCGCTCGCCATCGACTTCGATACCGACCACGGCTACAAGAAGCCTCCCGCCTGGCACCTGTGGCAGTTGCAGAAGCTCGGCTTCAAAGGCCACGCCGACGTATACATGGGCGTGTTCTGGAACAACAAGCGCCGGCGCGTCGGGGCGACGTACCCTGAGGTGGACCCCATCGTTTGGACAAAAAAACGGGCGTCCTTAGATGGTGAAGCGGGCTAATTCTGGAGGCGGCCGTGAGGCCGCCGTCCA
>Ga0070739_10006677_pt1 | contig 12613 bp, 16 predicted proteins | sample Coa_R1_7_FD_66445 | JGI IMG/M metagenome (GOLD analysis project Ga0070739, IMG submission 66445) | Surface soil microbial communities from Centralia Pennsylvania, which are recovering from an underground coalmine fire - Coalmine... | ecosystem: Environmental > Terrestrial > Soil > Unclassified ... | reverse complement strand
CCGGCGCAGGTCTACGCGATGCGCCGGAAGCTCGGGCTGTGCCGCTCGCCCCGCCCGCTGGGCGCGGCGTTCGAGTCGTTCCTGCGCCAGAAGCACGCGCTGGGATGGAGCGACACCGAGATCGCCGCCGCCTACACCGCCCGCTTCCCCGACCGGCGGCCGGTCGATCGGCACACCGTCACGCAAACCCGCACGCGGCTGGGACTGCCGTCCGTCCTCTGGAGCGAGCACCAGCGCCGCAAGGCCCGCCGCAAGGCCCGCGAGCAGTGCGCGAGGATGGGGATCCCCGACCTCTCGCACCTGCGGCTGGAGATGTGGCGGCGGTTCGCGATCGAGCAGGGCTGGCCGGACGACCTCACGCCGCCGTACGTGAAGATCCTCAACACCCTGTGGGCCCACGGGCCGCTCACCCGCCGGCAGATCTGCGAGCTGACCGGGATGCGGTGGAAAGGCACCCGCGCATCGCTGCACAGCAACCGCCCCAACGGCTCGTACCTGGCCGACCTGATGGCGCGGAACATGGTGGTCGTTTTCAAGCGGGCGCACGTCGTCGCCGGCCGGAGGCGAGGGAACTGGAATCAGGACGTCTACATGCTGTCCCCATTCATCGAGCGAAAGAAGGTGAGTCATGCATCAGATCGATCGTCAACAGACGCAACTGGAATCGCTGCCGGACTGGCTGGTGGGGATTCGCCAGGCGGTGGCGGGCGCGATCAAGTCGGAGGACCTGCGGGCGATCTTCGACAAACAGGTGGAGCTGGCCAAGGGCGGTGACCGCCGCGCCGCCAAGTTCGTGCTCGACCAGGCCCGCGCGTTCAGCGAGATCAAGGGGCTGACGCTGGTGCAGAACATCTTCCAGGACGGCGAGGCGAGGCGGGAAGTCAACGGCACCAGCCGGGCGCTGCCGGGCACGCGCGACAAGATCGCGACCATGCGAAAACGAGCATCCGCCGGACGGCCGCTGTGCGTGGACGGCGACGGCCTGACGGACGACGCGAGCCTGGATTGACCCTCAGTCCTCAGTCCTCAGCACTCAGCACTGATGATCTTCGACCTCCTCCGCATCCTCCGCCTGATGACGCCGACCGAGCGGGAGCTGTATCACCACCTCGGCGGCGTGATCCCGCGCGGTATCCCGCCGTTCGTGGCGGAATGGTATCGGCCGCCGCGGACGCCGCCGGCGATCGTGTCGGCCCTCGGTCGGTCGCGGGCAGCCGCCGATTCCGCGACCGCTCAGTCCCCAGCACTCCAGCGGAGCGACGATGTACGAGATCGAACTCAAGCGGTGGCTGCGACAGCAGCCGTGCCCGACGTGCAAGCGATCGGGCGAGATCCTGCTCACCTTCCGCGTCCGCGGCACGGTGCCCCAGCAGTGGGAGATCGAATGCCGCTGCGGACACCTGGGCGCGGCCAGCAAGTGCACGATCAACGGCCGCGAGTCGTTTTTGCTGCACCGCTGAGAAACCGTCCGCAGATTGCGCCGATTCCGCAGATTGAATCTGCGCGATCTGCGAAATCTGCGGATCACATCGCCTTCCGCCCGGGTGAGCGTGTGCTCGTGCGGGCGGGTCGGTTCGCGGGTCGCGTGGGCGTGATCAGTCGCGCTGCGCGATCCTGCGCGACGCATCGGTTCGTCAAATTGGTCGGCCTGCCGACCGAGCAGCAGGTGCGGGTGGAATGGCTCGAAGTCGCCGCGGCGGTCGCGGCGTGAGTTTAGCGGCGGGGCTTGCCCCGCGCTGTCCGTTTTCCGTGGTGGGTTGTGGGTTGAAAGGAAATCGTCATGGCACTCGCCGTTGTCAAACGCAAAAAAACCCCGCAGAAGGTGCTCGTCACGCCCAAGCCGCCCACCGTGGCCCAGGCGATCATGCGCGAGCACCGGGACGCGGAGGCGTGTCTGGAAGCCGGTGTCGCATCATACATGGACCGCGCGATCGAGGCCGGGCGGCTGCTGGCCGCCGTCAAGGAAACCCGATCAGGCGACTGGCTCTTCTGGTTGACCAAGGAGCTGCCGGACCTGCCCCCCCGCACCGCCCAGCGGTACCTGGGGTACTGGCAGCACCGCAATTACTTGAAAAAGATGCGCCATGGCGCGGCGCATCTTTCGCAGAACCTTGCGGACCGGTTGCTGGCCGACGCGCGGGCGGCGGAAAAGCCGCAAGTGTCGGGCAAGCGGCTGACGGCGCTGCCGCCGGGCGTGGAGGAGGACAGCAGCGCCGGCGTCCCCGCCGGCACGGAGCCGGCGAGGACGCCGGTGGTCCCGGGCCGCACGTACTCCACGGCGGAGCTGGCGCTGACGGCGGCGCAGCTCGATCACGCGCTGGACGGGAAGTTCGGGCACCTCGTCGACGTGGACCCGGATCGCGGCGGCCGGATCGGGCCGCCGCTGTACCTGGGCGGCGCGGGCAAGAGCTACGCGGTCATCGGCGCGAATCACAACCGGGTCCGCGTGCGCTACACGCTTCGGCCGATCACGCGGGGGACGATGGGGCCGACCTGGGCGGAGGTGCGCCGCAATCACGGCAAGACGCTGGCACCGGAGGAAACGCCGATCGACGGCATGGCCGTGCGCGATCCCGACGGCAACGGGTGGCTGCTGGGGGAGAAACGCGAAGAGTTTTACGTGGAGCTGCCGGCGGAGGAGTACCGAGCGGCCAAGGCGCTGCCGGCGCCGGGGGCGGGCAATGGGCACACGGGCGAGGCGCCCGTGCCACGGGACCCGCACCGCTGGGCCGAGGTGTATTCGGACCAGCAGATCGCCGCCCAGTTCCTGGGCCGGGTCCCGCCGGAGCGGGTCGTCGGCGTGCTGTTCGAGGTCTTCGCGGGGCTGACGGCGGAGGAGTTCGAGCTGGTGGCGAAGCGCGTCGTAGAAATGCAGCGCACGTTTAGCGACGCCGCTCGCGGCGGGCGATCCCCCGCGAAGGCGCGGAAATGAGCGCGATGGTCCGCCCTCCGGCCAAACCTCGTCCCGATCCGCTCGCCTCGATTCGGCAGGCGATCGCGGATGGCCGGCACTCCGAATCCTGGCGCGGGGTCGCGTGTCACGGGTGCGGGCGGTGGACCGACCGCGTGGCGTATTCGCTGGGGCGCAATCTGTTCTGCCCGCAGTGCGACCCGACGAAGGATCGAAAATGAGCTCGCGGACGAAGAATCCCGGCTGGCGGCCGAAGCCCGGCGATCAGGTGATCGCGCGGCTCCAGTTCAGCCCGCGCCGTTGCGTCAGGACCTTGGCGGTCGTGCGGTCGGTGTGGCTGGGCGACAGCGACTGGTTCCTCGTCCGCGGCGAGGGGCAGCGACGCGACCAGGGTGCGAGGCTCCAGGACCTGCGGCCGTACGGGGAGCAAGCGTGAACGTCTCACCCGTCGTCCTGGTCAACGGCAAGCCGGTCCCGCGGCAGGTGGAGATCGGGATGCGCTTGAAGCTGCTCGTGCCGGCGGGCGTGTCGGGGGCGCTGCTGGGGCGGCTGCTGGAGGTGGAGAAGGCGCTGCGGGCGGCGTCGTTCGCCGGCGGGCCGGCCGATCTTGCGGGATTGACGCTGGCGCTCGAGCAGGTGAAGGCGTGCCTGGTGAAACCGATCGGCAAGCAACGCGGGAGGCGGCGATAACCGTTTCGCGCGTTTAGCGCGTTTAGCGACGCCGCTTGCGGTGGGATGGAAAGATGAACCGCCAAGACGCCAAGACGCCAAGAATACAGAACACGGACCACTGACCAATGACCCCCAACGAACATCGCGCGGCGGCGGAGCGGATCCTGCGGCAGGTGGCGCAGACGCTGGATCAATCGCAGGAGTCGGTTTGGACGCTGGCGCTGACCGTGTTCGCGGCGGCCTGCAACCGGGCCATGTCCCGGCCGGGCGCGACGATCTGGACGTCGTTCACGTTCGACGGCGGGCGGGATCTCGAGGTCGTCGTCGATCCGCCGATCGGCGAGAAAGGAGCCTGATCCATGTGTCTCTCGATCGCGGTGAATTTTCCGCAGAACGTGCTGGCCTTCGGGCGCAGCGGCGTCTTCGAATGGGTGGTCACGCACAACGACCTGGGGTACCGGTGCGGGTACGTGCGCGTGCCGCGCGGGCACCCGTGGCACGGGAAAGACTTCGACCAGATCGACGCCGACGTGCACGGCGGGCTGACGTTCGCCGAGGCGGATGCCGAGTGCGACAAGGGATCCGACGACGGGTGGTGGATCGGGTTCGATTGCGCGCACGCCGGCGACGCGCGGGACCCCGCCCTGGTGGAGCTGATCTCGAACCCCGGCGCACGCGAATCCATCCGCCTGATCCAGGAGCGGAAAAAGTTTCCGGTGCGGGGGGGGCATCGTGCGCGATCAGGAGTACGTCGAGGCCGAGGTGCGCCGCTTGATCGAGCAGGCCGAGGCGGCGGCGGAACCAGCAACCAGCAACTAACAACTGGCAACTACTCCCATGAATGACGACCACGATCATCGTCTGCGGGCGGACCTGAAGAAGGTCGTGGCCGCCCAGCACGAGGCGGCGAAGCTGGTGCTGGGGCTGTGGCAGCGGAAGGTGGACCCGGCCGGGCCGGGGTTCACGGCGGCGATGGCGGTGCTGGCCCAGACGACCGCGGAGCTGGACGCCTGGCTCCGCCGCGGCGCCGAGTCCGCCGGCCCGCAGATCGTCGCGGCGTTCAAAGAACAGTGGACGAAGCAAAATGTTTAGCGGCCCGGCTCGCCGGGCGTTGTGGCTTCAGCGTTGATGTTTCGACCTGCCGGGCGTCGAGTGAACCGAACAGAAAGGAGTCCCTTCCCTGAGAATCACGTGCCCGGCAGGTTGCGACGATGGCCGGCCCGGTGGCTCGTCCCGAAGCGTTTCGGGACGGCCGGGTCGGTCGAATCGACCGTTTAGCGCCGCCGCTGGCGGCGGGCTGGTGAACCATGTCGGCTGATCAGACGGTCGTGGCGTGCGTGGTGTACGGGGCGCCCGGTTACACGCCGGGAACCGGGTATCGCGTGCGCCACTGTCCCCTGTGCGCCCGTCGCATGTGGATCGGGCCCAAGTCGGCGCACCTGGTGGACACGAATCGGGCGATCGCGGTGTGCACGGTATGCGTCGTCACAGCACCGGGGTTCGATCCCGCGCGGATGAAATCGCTGGACCCCCAGGCGGATTCGCACTTCGACGCCGGCGAGTTCCGCCAAACGCCGATGGACCCGGAGACGCTGGGGCGAGGAACGACTAATGGAACTTTACCTCCGACCCCTCGATCGCTGGCCCCGCGAGTTCACCGAACGGCGGGTGCGCTCGCCGTTCAAGGCGGCGTGGGCCGACACCACCCGGCTGCTCTTCCGCGAGCTGCGCAACCTGGGCACCGGCAAGGCGGTCCTCCAGATGGCGATCGAGGAGCACGACGTCTCCCCCAAAACCGGGTGGCTCCGCGCCGACAGCGAGCCGGAGCACCCCGGCGTCATCCTGGCGGCGGACACGAAGCACGGCGCGCTCAAATGGGTGTGCGATCAGTTCACCGACTGGCGGTCCAACGTCCGCGGGATCGCGCTGACGCTGGAGCGCCTGCGGCTGGCGGACCTGTACGGCGTCACCCGGCGCGGCGAACAGTACCTGGGCTGGAAGATGCTGCCCGGTCCGATCACCGCGGCGGCGCCGGACGGCGGCTTGATGACCGTCGACGCGGCGGCGCGGTTCGTGGCGTCCCATGCGGATGCGGACGCGCAGGAAATCCTCAAGCACGCGGCGGCGTGGCAGTCGGCGTACCGCGAGGCGGCCAAGCGGCTGCACCCCGACGCCAGCGGCGACCCCGCGAAGTGGCTGATCCTCCATGACGCGGCGACGCTGCTGAACTCGTTGCACAACCGGAAATGATCCACGAAGGGGCGAGAAGATGGCGAAGCTGATCAAATCCGACGAGTCGATCACCGACGTCTTCCCAGCCGGCGGCGGCGCGTTCACGCTGGCGGAGCTGCAAGCGCTAGTCGGCGCACCGATCTATAGATACACCGCGCTGCGACTCCCGCGCTTGACCGGCCTCGGCGGCGGGCGGCCGGTGAGGCTCTTGCCGCAGCCGCAGACGCTGGCGGCCACGGCGCAGCCGCACAGGCAGTCGAGCCAGTGCACGTCGGGGCCGCCGGGGCGGACCCGCCATTCCACCAGCTTCCGCCCGCGGCCTTCGGTGGGCGTGGGGAACTCGCCGTGCAGGTGCTCGGACAGGAGCCGGTGAACCGTGCCGGAACCAGCGGAACCGTACAGGAGCAGTGCGCCTTTCGTCCCCGACGGCAGCGACAGGCGCGAGTGCACGAACGTTTTCCAGTAGTTCGCATCGTGCAGGACGTGGCGGAGCATCCCCGGCGCGGATGGTTTTTTCAGCATCCAGTGGTGGCCCAATAACTCGCCGGGGGAAAATTTGTACTCGGTCATTGGACGGCCGCTGGCCGTGATGCCGATGCCCATGGCCGGGAAAATCAGCGTGCCGCTGCTCGCCCAGCGCACGAAACCCTGAACCGTCGCCTGCGCGTAACGCTGGTCGATCAGGAGCTTGTCCAGATGCAAGGCCGTGCCGTCCTCCCGTTTCCACTCCCGGGCCTTCAGCTCAGCCACCAGGGACTCCAGGCCTTTGCGGATCGCGGCTTCTTTGGTGAGCCCGGGGAACGCTTGAGAAAGCCCCGGGTTGGCCTGGCGGAGCGTGAAGTGACGCGACGGCTGCTGGGGGAACGTGCCGTAATCGAGCACCCAGCCGTCTATCTCCTCCTGCGCCCAGGCGCACACCATCCAGTACAGGAGCTGGTCGTGCACGTCGATGAACGCGGTGATCTTCGTCGCCGCCGCCGGCACGATCCCGCGGGCCACGCCGCTGAGCTTCTGGCAGATCTCGTCCGGCTTCAACTGCGTGACGGATGTGGCGGGCTCGCGGGGATCGTTCTGGTACTCGGCGAAGAAGGCCTCCTCGTCCCGGATTTTCAGGTTCATGGCGTGTTGGATGGCGGACAGCTCGTCGGGGTTGAAGCGCTGGGGCCAGGCGACCCGCGCCCCCGCGTCCATCGCCTCGCGGTGAGCGGCGTAGAACTCGGTCGCTTCCCGCCCGCCGTGCTCGTCGCGCAGGGACTGGCGAAAGATTTCCGCGTACTGCTCCCACAGTTTGGTGTCGGTGGGGAACTCGTAGACGAGCTTCGTGCGCTCGCCCTGCCACTCGGGGTGCTTCTTGCGGTCCAGCAGCCGATCGGCCAGGTCGCCGGGGGTGATGACCGTGCACGGCATCACCGCCGCGATCTTGCGGCCGGGGCCGGCCATGCCCATCACGGCGCCGCTGATCAAGCGCTCGCGGCTGGCGCACTGGCCGGTGGAGCGTGCGGATTCGTCCGTCTGGGGGTCGTCGATGATGACCAGGCTGGGTCGGACGCTCCCGCCATCCGACGGCCGCTTGAACTTCATCCCGCGGATGCTCCCGCCCAACCCCTTCACCCGGATGATCGCGCCGCTGGCCTTGCTGCCCGGGATGGTGGGCAGCACCACGACGTCGTCGGCCCAGGTGATGTGCGTCAGGGCGCCGTTGAACAATTGCGCCCGCGCCTTCTGGCTGACGTTCTCCAGGCAGCGGATCGGGTGGGTGACCTCGGGGAAGTCCTCGGCCAGGACATCGTTGCGGGTCAGCTCGGTCTTGATCGAGTCGAGCATCCCCTGGGCGTGCAGCTCGTCGGCCCCCAGCAGCACGAGGAACTCGCGCTCGCCCAGCAGCAGCGCCCACAGGGCGGCGGTTTCGCACAGGCTGGTCTTGCCACAGCCGCGGGGCATCGCCATCGCGAACGTGCCGCCCTCGAGCACGGCCCGCTCGATGTGGGTGATCATCCGCAAGTGATCGGCCGACCAAGCCAGCGTGAAGGTGTGGGAAAAGTACGTTTCGCAGAAGCGGCGGAAATCCCGCGAGCACGCGATGCGCCGAGCTGGGTCGCGCACCGGCGGCAGCGGCGCTATGTCCCGCCCCGATGCCGAGATCCGGGCCTGGCGGGCGGCGGCGCGGGCCTTGTGGCGCTGGTAGGTGGGATCGTTGCGGGGCATGGCGGGAGGCACGAAGGGACGGAGGCACGAAGGCACGAAGTGAAGGAAAGCGCACACTCTTCCCCTTCGTGCCTCCGTGCCCTCGTGCCTACGTGCCTTTCCTCCTCAACTCCATAATCTCGGCGACGGCCAGCCGCGCCAGCTCGCTGGCGGGCGCATCGGGCGGGGCGAGGTTCAGCGGCAGGAGGTTGTCGCGAACGGCCGCCAGCTCCGAATCGGCCTTGCCGGTCTCGTCCACCACGCGGACGGTCGGTCGGTACAGGTCCATCAGGCGGTTGAGCTCCTTCTGGACGGCGACGCAGGTTTTCACGTCCTTGTCGGCGGCGGCTTTGCTGTAGCAGTCGTTCAGCCGCGCGATCGCGGTGCCGAGCTGCTCGTCGCGGTGGAAGTCGGCCGCCAGCGTCAGCCGCCGCCGGGCCTCGGTCACGGCCGCGGGAACGTCGCCGTCGGCGATGCCCGCCATCCGCGCGGCGCGGTCGGCGGGCAGGCCGGCGACGATGAAGAGGATCAGGCGATCGGTGATCGAAACATCGGAAGCGCCCATGCGGTGTGGATCGGTCCGTTTAGCGCCGCCGTTTACGGCGGGCTTGCCGCCGCCAGCGGCAGGCGCGGTACGGGGTATTCGCGCACCGTCCGGCCGTCGAGGGTCGTGCCCATCTCGGTGCGGAAGGCCGCGGATTGCTTGTAGAAAAACGCCGTGCCGCTGAGTCGGCAGCGGGCCTCGATGTCCCGCGCCCACTGCGGATCGTGCGGCCGGAAGTGCGGGCCGCTCTCCCCGCCGTAGATCAGCCAGTCGATGCCGCTCAGGTCCAGATTGGACAGCGGACCCAAGGCCGGCTCGTAGCTGATGAACCGGACGGTGGCGGGCAGCTTCCGCAGCTCGTCGGCCCGACCCACGTAATCGTTGTTCTCGATGCTGGTGCCGAGCCAGACGTTGGGATAGCCGTCGCCCCAATCGTCGGGCAGGATCGAGCCGATGCGCTGCGGGCGCTTGGTGAGGAGCTGCCAATCGAGACACCGGGTCGCGCGGATCAGCTCCCACAGGCGGGGACGAACGGCACCGACGGTGGGATGGTCTTCCGCCCAATCGAACATCGAGCCGCAGAACACGCGCAGCCGCTTGCCCAGGGCGCGGGCCTCGGCGTCCCACTTGAGCGGCTCCGCCCAGTGCTTGTCCCCGAATTCGCGCCGGGGCTTGTTCTTGCCCCACACGTCGTGGCCGTAGCGGCTGGCGAGCGTGTCGGCGTAGCAGTTCTTGCAGCCGGGCGAGACCTTCACGCAGCCCCACACCGCGTTGAACGTGCGGTCCGTCCAAGCGATGATCGTTTTGTCAGCCATTGGTCACCTCCCTGTTTCTTCGGGTTTCCCATGCCTTGTGCGCGGCGTTGGTGGGCCGCGCGGCCTTGCGGGCGAGGTAGTCCTGGTGCATCGTCCGCACCTCGGCGCCGCCCGCTTGGTTCATCGCTCCCGCCTCGATCGCCTGGAGCATCGCCCGCAGGTTGCAGCGATGCGCTTCGGCCAGCTTCACGTATTGCGCCAACGCGCCGCCGTCGAGTTTCTCGGCCCGCGCGATCTGGCGGGCGCGGCGGGCGAAGGCCGCGACCGGCGCATCGTCCAGGTCCAGAATCACGCAGCGCGACAACAGCGGGCTGGTGTCGTCGATGCCGTCGAACAGGCGGTCCTGGCCCTCGCGGGTGGTGGTGAACACCCAAGCCACGTGCGGCGGGATGCGCTCCAGCATCACCAGCAGCTTGCGGACCACGTCCTGACGCAGGCCGTGGGCCTCGTTGATCAAGAACGCCCGCCCGCCCTTGCCCCAGGCGAACAGATAGCTGGCCGCCTCGATGCGGCTCAGGTCCGGGGCCGAGAGCTGGCCGGCGTCCAGCTCCTCCACGAAGAACGGGTCGGCGACGTGGTGGGCGATGAGCCGGGCCAGCGTGGTCTTGCCGGTGCCGCTGGCGCCGGCGATCCAGAAGGCGCGGCCGCGCAAATCGGGCAGCGCCCGCAGCGCCGTGATCGCCCGGTCCTGGCCGATCACCTGATCGAAGGACCGGGGCCGGTACCGCTCGTACAGCGGCGCCGGTGTGGTAGATTCATTCATGGCAGGCTCTCCTTAACAGAGCTGTGCCCGCCGGCCGGGAGAAATTCTCCCGGCCGGCGTCATGTTCACTTGGTTTTGGGTCCTCACCGCTTGCACAGGGCCAGGGCGTCGCTGTACGCCTTGGCCTTCATCTGGTGCGAGCCGCCGAACCAGATCGAATTGAGCTGAGTGTCGGCCTTGTCCTTGGCGGTCTTGCCGATCCAATGCTTCTGGTGGTCGGCGTACTGGCTGACCGCGTTGTAGGCCGCCCAGGCGGTGCCCTTCATGCCGGGCAGGGTGTTGGTGGAGTGAGAAAAATTCTCGTGGAGCTGATCGAGCACGTTGGCCCGCAGCTTCTTCGATAGCTCGCTGGTGCAATCCGTTTCGGGGAGCTGGGCCTTGAAGTAGGCGGCGAGCTGGTTGTCTTTCAGTTGCCGCCCGAGCATCGCGTGCAGCTCGTCATCGAATTGGTCGAACCGGGCGGCGATGATCCCCAGCTTCTTGCGGGCTTCGCCGATCCGCGTCTCGAGGTTGGTGAAGTGACTGACGCTGAGGGCGACGCCCTCCCCGATCGCCAGGTTGAGCGTGTTCTGGCAGACCACGCGCACGGTGGTCGCCAGCATCTGCACCGGCGACTTGCCGTCGTGGCCGGTGGTGAGCAGGACGTAGGGCTTGATGACGTCGCCCTTGCCCGCGCGGTACTCTTTGGGGATGCGGGCCAGCATCCAAATCCGCCGGCCTTCCTTCAGCGCGCCAGCCGTCTCGTACATGGCAAGCTTGTCGCCCACCAGCGCGTCCATGAAGTCGAAGGCGTCGCGGTTCTGGAAGACCTTGTAGCCGCGGCTGACGACGCCCAGGACTCGCTTGGTGTCGGTGCGGACGTTCGCCACGCGGTCGGGGCAACCCGCTTCCTGTTTGGGTTTGTCGGGATTGAACGCCCGCACCGGCCATTGCTCGACCGTCCAGTCGAGTCCCGCCAGCTTGATCGCGGCGGCGCTGGTGGCCGCCTTCTGGATCACCGTGCCCAGCTTGTGCCAGGCCGGCTCGCCGGTGACGAACACCGCCGCCTTGCCCGTAGTCTGATCGATCTCGTGTGCCATGGCTCACTCCTTAACAGTGAGGTCTGGTGTCGGCTCGGCAAACCGCTTGCCTCAACCGCACGAGCGTATTACAACAAATACACAACTACTTGTCAATAAATAACTTATGAATATGCAGACGGTAAGCGGGCGTGGGATCAGTCGTTAGCCGCGGGCGAAAAATTCTCGCATTTTTCCGCCCCGTTTCCCGGCCGTGGGCAGAAAATGGACGCCCAGGTAGCAGGCGTTGAGGCCGGGGGGAGCTTCGCGGCATTCGGCGATGTCCAGGCCGTGGCGGTGGGCGGCGGAGAGCAGGTAGGGGATCGCCTGGGCCGCCAACTTGCCGGCGAAGCTGGGCGGGAGGTGCCTCAATTGATGAAGTCCCATGGATCGCGGCACGGCCGGGTCGACGCCCCCGGCGCCGCCCATGCGGACGATGCCGATCGTGAGGAAAACCGTCGTCGGTCGGGCGACGTGCGGGAGCAGCGCGAACCAGTGTTTCCACGGCGAGCCCGTAGGTGTCGATGTCGATCACGTCCTGCGTCCATCCGGGCTGGCAGAGAATGCGCACCGAGTCGATCATCAGCCGGCCCTTCTTGGGTTTCAGATCGACGCCCCAGTAATCGACGGTGAATTCCTTGCGCAGCTCCCGCCAGATCACGCCGCCGCCCTGGCAGCAATCGAGCACCGACGGTTTGGCGGCGGTGTGGTAGGTGCGGAGAAAATAGCGGCGCAGGGCCAGCTTGGCGGGGAGATTGAAATTGTCGGTCTTCGTGCCGGCGCTCATTGCGTCGTCCGCTTCGTCGTCCTATTGGGGGTCGGCGTCCTTCGCGCTGGTGACGGTGGTCTCGACCAGCACGCCGGGGAGCTGCGAGATCGCTTCCACCGCCGCGGCGATCTCGCCGAACCGCACCGTCGGGATCCCGATCAGCGCCCAGCTCATCGCCGGGGGATCGCGCGGGACGTCGATCTTGGTGAGGTCGCCGTCGCCGACGTGGCCGGGCTCCGTTCCGCCGGCGGCGGATTCGAGCTGCTGGGCGGTTTGGCGGATGAGCTGATCGACGAATTGACTGTCGGTACTGATCTGCTTGGCGAGTTGCTGGTAGGCCTCGGCGTCGGCCTCGGCCATGGCGGCGAGGGGGTCGAGGGTGGCGAGGATTCTGGTCTCGGCCTCTTCGCTCCAGGACCCGATCAGGACGGGCACGGGGGGGTCGGGGGAGACGCTGTGGCGGCGGGCGTGGCCGTCGATCAGGCGGCCGGTCCGCTCGTTGAAGAGCAGGGCGCCGGCCCAGCCGACCTCGGGGTCATGGAGCAGGTCCTGGAGGGCGCGGGTCTGGGCGGCGGGATGGCGACGCCAGTTGTGCGGGTTATCGGCCAGTGTGCCGGCTTCGATGTACTCGAGGCGCAAGGGAGGGGCAGGGCCGGGCGAGGGGC
>Ga0070739_10006675_pt1 | contig 12616 bp, 10 predicted proteins | sample Coa_R1_7_FD_66445 | JGI IMG/M metagenome (GOLD analysis project Ga0070739, IMG submission 66445) | Surface soil microbial communities from Centralia Pennsylvania, which are recovering from an underground coalmine fire - Coalmine... | ecosystem: Environmental > Terrestrial > Soil > Unclassified ... | reverse complement strand
CCGTTTCCGACGCGAGTTGGGCCACTCGCTTCCCCACCGGGGTCGAGCCGGTGAAGGAGACCATGTTCACGTCCGGATGCCCGATCAAGGCCTCGCCGGCGACCGGCCCGGTACCCGTCACCACGTTCACGACCCCGTCCGGGATCCCCGCCTCGGTGCAGGCTTGCGCGAACATCAGGGCCGTCAGCGGGGTGATCTCCGCGGGCTTGAGCACGATCGTGTTGCCCGCCGCGATCGCCGGGAGGATCTTCCAGGCCGCCATCTGCAGCGGGTAGTTCCACGGCGCGATCGAGCCGACGACGCCGATCGCCTCGCGCCGAACCGCCGACGCGTGCTCCGCCGAGTACTCCGCCTGCGCCTTGCCTTCAAGGTGCCGCGCGGCGCCGGCGAAGAACGCCACGTTGTCAATGGTTCCCGGCACGTCGAAGCCCGTGCTGAGCCGGATCGGCTTGCCGGTCTGCGTCGACTCGGTGCGCGCCAGCTCGTCCGAACGCTCCTCCAGCAGCGTCGCGAGCCGCTGCAGCGCCGCCGACCGCTCCCCCGGGGTCGCACCCGACCACTCGGGGAAGGCGCGCCTGGCCGCCCCGACCGCCGCGTTGACCTCGCCCGGGCCGGCGAGGTCGGCGAGGACGACCGTTCGCCCCGTCGCCGGGTCGATGACCGCCTGGGTCTCGCCGCCGCGGGCCCGCTTGAGCCCGCCGCCGAAGTACTGGTGCACGAGAACGCTCCCGGACCCATCCGATCGTGGTCTGCACTGCCTGACTGCTCGCCGCCGGTCGCCGGCCGCCGCGCCGGGGTTCACAACCTGTCGCCCCGGCCCGGCCGGCACCCTCCGCAGGTCACGGAGGCCATAACCGAGGATCGTGACAGACCGCCGCCCCTGGAACAAGGGATTCCGTCGAGGAAATTCGCTCCGGCGACGGAATCTCGTGGAGTCCGTAACCGACTCCGCTCACCTTCGGGCACTTGCCTCCGCCGCGTCCAGGTGTCAGAGTGCATCCCACTGCGGCCTTGACCAGACACTGTGTCCTGCCTCAGGTAACCGGCTCGTGAAGGCCGGCTCACCCGCTCGCCGTCCCGTCCGCCCGCGAAGGCAGCCTCCGATGCCCGACGATTCCGTTATCCATCCCGGCTTCCCGACCGTCGCCGAAGTGCTCGCGCTCGACGCCGTGCGGGCGGGCAATCCGCGCGTCGTCGCGGGCGCGGCCGGGCTGGATCGCCGGGTGCGGTGGGTGCACGTGACCGAGCTGACCGACGTGCGCGAGATCCTGCGCGGCGGTGAGCTGGTGCTCTCCACCGCGATCGCCTGGCCGGACGACCGCGAGGCGCTGGCCCGCTTCGTCGCCGATCTGGCCGCCTTGGGCGCGGCCGGACTCGTCGTCGAGCTGGGCCGCCGCTATCCCGAGGCGCCGCCGAAGCCGCTGCTGCTGGCCGCCGAGAAGCACCGGCTTCCGGTGATCACGCTCGGCCGCGATACACGTTTCGTCACGATCACGGAGGCCGTGCACGCGCGGATCATCGACACGCAGCTGGCGGAGCTGCGCGCCTCGGAAGAGGTTCACCAGACCTTTACCGAGCTGGCGGTCGAGGGCGCGGAGCCGGGCGAGGTGGTGCGGCAGATCGCCAAGATGGCGGACCATCCGGTGGTGCTGGAGAACCTGGCGCACCAGGTGCTGGTCTACGACGCGACCGGCTCGACGGACGAGGCGCTGCTCGACGGCTGGGAGGGAAGGTCGCGTGCGGTGCGTCCGGCGTCCCGCACCGCCTACGACGAGCGCTCCGGCTGGCTGACCACGGTGGTCGGGGCGCGCGGCCAGGACTGGGGCCGCCTGGTCATCGTGTGCGACGGCGTCCCGGCCCCCGCCCCGACGCGGCTCACCATGCTCGCCGAGCGGGGCGCCGCGACGCTCGCCCTCAACCGGTTGATGCAGCGGGACCGCGAGTCGTTGGAACGCCAGACCCACCGGACGCTGCTGACCGCGATCCTCAACCACGACCACTCGGCGGCCGAAGTGGCCCTTCGCGCACGGGCGATCGGCGTCGGCCTCGACGGCAAGCGGCTCGTCGGCATCGTGCTGCGCCTGCGCGGCTCCTCGCAGACCTCGTCCATTCAAGGCGCCACCATCGAGAACCAGGCGCGCCTGCGGGAGCTGACGGACCAGGCGGCCGCGGCAGTGCGCGAGAAGCGCCTGTCCGCGCTGATCGGCTCGGTGGACGAGCATTCCGTCGGCCTGCTGCTCGCCCTGGGCCCGCAGGACCGTGAGGACACGGCGCTCGGCGCGTTCGCGACCACGGTCCGCCGCCTGGCCGGCCCGGACGGCGGCGAGTTCGCGATCGCGGTGGGCACCAGTGTCGGGGCGGTCCGCGACGCGCGCCGATCGCTGCTCGAAGCGGTGCAGGTGGCGGATGCCGCGATCCGGCAGGTAGGCGGCCCGCCCTACCACCGGCTCGTGGACGTGCGGCTCAGGGGTCTGCTCCACCTGCTCAGGGATGACGCGAGACTTCAGACGTACGTGGAGCGCGAGCTCGGCCCGCTGCTCGCGTACGACACGGAGCGCGGCACGAACCTGGTCGCGATGCTCGGCATATATCTGGATCAGGGCCGCAACAAGAGCGCGGCAGCCGACGCCGCCCACTTGTCGCGCCCGAGCTTCTACGAGCGGCTGCACCGGATCGAGCGCGTACTCGGCGTCGACCTCGATTCGGTGGAATCCTGCCTGTCGCTGCACGTCGCTCTGCTCGCCCTCGACGCGGTGCGCGACCGCTGACGCTTCCGAAGCGTCATGCAAGATACATCGACGCGATCTAACGCAGCGCGGCCACCTGAGCGGATGCTGCCTGAAAGGGCGGTTTCGGCCACTGGCCGTGACTAATCCGCCCTCTGATCTCTACGCTGCGCTCAGGTTGTGAGCCGTACGGGGAGGAAGTCATGCTCGACCGCTCCATCGCGCCGCCTCCCGAGGAGGCGCAGCCGACCGTGGTTGCGCGGGGGCAGGCCGCAGCGATCGAGACGGCATCGCCGAGCGCCGTCGGGACCGAGGCTGAGGTCGCGACCGGAGCCGCCGCGGACGCGTCAGGCGGCGCGCCGCACTGGCCGGCTCGTCTCCTGCGGTGGACCCGCCTGGATCGGCTCAGCCGCACCGACCGGGCCGCGATCGGCGTGGTGCTCGGCGCGCACGCGGCGCTCGCGATCGTCGTGTACTGCTCCGCGTGGATCCAGGGGGCGAACAACAGCCACCTCCCGCTGACCCGCGGCTACCAGCAATGGGACGCGAACCTCTACGTCAACTACGCGCAGCACGGCCTGTTCTCCGGCGCCTCCGTCCCGAACAACGCGGCGTTTCTGCCCGGCTACCCGCTCCTGCTCGCCGCGGTGCACCTGTTCGTGCGCAACTGGCTCGACTCGGCGCTGCTGCTCTCCCTCGTCGCGGGGTGCGTCGCCGCGGTGCTGCTCAATCGGATGGCGGGCAGCAACCGGGCCGCGTTGTTCCTGTTCACCGCTCCGGCCGCGGTCTTCCTCTCCGTTCCCTACAGCGAGTCGCTGTTCCTGGCCTTCGCGATCGGAGCCTGGTACGCGGCGCAGCGCGGCGACTGGCCCATCGCCTCGCTGCTGGCCGGGCTCTCCGGCCTGACCAGGATCGACGGCCTCGCCCTGATCCAGGCGCTGGTCCTGTTCGCGCTCCTGCGCGCCGAGCGGGGCCGCCGCCTGAGCTCGGCCCTGATCGCGGCGGCCGCCCTCGTCGGGCCGTTCATGTACCTGCTGTATCTGCGCCGCGCGACCGGCAGTTGGAGCGCCTGGCAGGAGGCCAACCGCAAGGGCTGGAACCTGTGGATGGACTGGCCCTGGATCGCGCTGCGCAACACCTGGCGCGGCGCGTACGAGTACGGCGACGGATCGGGCGCCTACGCGTGGTCCTTCCAGCTGGAGCTGGTGTGCACGATCGCGGCGGCCGTGCTCGTCCTCGTGCTGCTGGCGCGGCGCGAGTGGCCCGAGGCGACCTATTGCGCGCTGGTGCTCGCCAGCATGGTGTTCGTCAACATGCAGCAGGCGGCCGATCGCGGGCTGCTGCTCTGCTTCCCGCTCTATCTGCTGTTCGCCCGCGCCGCAGAACGCCGAGCGTGGATCGGGAACGCCTATGTGTGGCTCTGCGCACCGGTCGCCCTCGTCGCGGCGTTCCTGTACTCCGCCGGCATCTGGTCGAACTGAGCGCGGGCCAAGCGGCCGGGCCCTTACTCCTCTTCGTCGTCCGGTTCGACGAGGAGGCGCGCGTAGTTGCCGAGCGAGCGCTGATAGCGCGGCAGGTGCGGGGCCAGCGCGCGCAGGGCGAGGGACAGGGCCTCCCGCTCGCGGCCGACATCGGCCAGCGCGAGGGCGAGGAATCCGCGGACCGCGTCGTCGAGGTGGTCCGAGCCCGCTTCCATCTCCTCGGTCAGCAGCTTGACGCTCTCCTCGACGCGGCCGAGGTTGCGCAGCGAACTGGCCATCTGGATCACCGCGCGGCGCCGGCGCTCCCCGGTCAGCCCCTGGTCGAGGGCCTGCCGGTAGAGCGGAACGGCCAGGTCCGAGTGGCCGGTCGAGTCGAATGCGGCCGCGCGCTCGAAGAGGCCGACCGCGCTGCCGTCTGGCAGCTCGGCGACGAGGCCGTCGATCAGCGCGCGGAAGTCTTCTTCGGGATGCGCATCGATCGAGGCCCACGCCTGCGCGGCCCGCTGTTCCCAGGCCGCGTCCGGCGCACTTTTCTGATGATCATTCATCGCGACAGCATAGATCACGGGCCGCGGCGGGTTCGGGGAGCTTCCCGCCGGGCCCGCAGCCTTCGCGGCGGGGGCCCGGCGGAACGCGTCGTGCGGGAATTTCAGCCGATGTTGGACATGACGTGCTTGACGCGCGTGTAGTCTTCGAACCCATACATCGACAGGTCTTTACCGTAGCCCGAGTGGCCGAAGCCGCCGTGCGGCATCTCCGCCACCAGCGGAATGTGCGTGTTGATCCACACACAGCCGAAGTCCAGGTCGCGGGAGCAGCGCAGCGCCCTGGCGTGGTCCTTGGTCCACACCGAGGAGGCCAGGCCGTACTGGACGCCGTTGGCGTATTCGAGGGCCTCTTCCTCGCTGCCGAACTTCTGCACCGTGATCACCGGGCCGAAGACCTCGTCCTGGATGATCTCGTCGTCCTGGTTGAGCCCGGAGACCACCGTCGGCGCGTAGAAGTACCCGCGGTCGCCGACCCGGTGGCCGCCGGTGTGCAGCGTCGCGTGCTGCGGCAGCCGCTCGATGAAGCCGTGCACCCGCGCCAGCTGGTTGGCGTTGTTGAGCGGACCGTAGAGCACGTCCTCGTCGTCGGGCAGTCCGGTCTTGGTGCCGGCGGCCGCCTCCGTGAGCGCCCTGACGAACTCGTCGTGGATCGACTCGTGCACCAGCACCCGCGTGGCGGCGGTGCAGTCCTGGCCGGCGTTGAAGTATCCGGCCACCGAGATGCCCTCGACCGCGGCCGGGATGTCGGCGTCTTCGAAGACGATGACCGGCGCCTTGCCGCCGAGCTCCAGGTGCACCCGCTTGAGGTCGGTGGCCGCGGTCTGCGCCACCTCGATGCCGGCCCGGACCGAGCCGGTGATCGAGGCCATCGCCGGGATCGGGTGCTCGACCAGCGCGCGGCCGGTGTCACGGTCGCCGCACACCACGTTGAAGACGCCCGGCGGCAGGAACTCCTGCGCGACCTCGGCCAGCAGCAGCGTGGACATCGGCGTGGTGTCGGAGGGCTTGAGGACCACCGTGTTGCCCGCCGCGATCGCCGGGGCGATCTTCCAGACCGCCATGAGCAGCGGGTAGTTCCACGGCGTCACCTGCGCGCAGACCCCGACCGGCTCGCGGCGGATGGTGGAGGTGTGGTCGGCCAGGTACTCGCTGGTCGCCCGGCCCTCGAGCAGCCGCGCCGCGCCGGCGAAGAAGCGCAGCTGATCCACGACCGGGACCAGTTCCTCACCCTCGGTCAGGCCCAGCGGCTTGCCGGTGTTCTGCGACTCGACGGCGGCGAACTCGGACGCCCGCGCCTCGACCGCGTCGGCCAGCTTGAGCAGCGCCTTCTGCCGCTCGGCAGGGGTCACCCGCCGCCACTGGCGGAACGCCTCCGCGGCGACCTTCAGCGCCGCGTCGACGTCCGCGGGGCCGGACAGCGGCGCGTGCGCGATCACCTCCTCGGTGACCGGGTCGATGATCGGACTGGTTCGCCCTTCGGCCGTGTCGACCGGCTTCCCGCCGACGATGTTGCGAAGCACGCGCGGCTCCATTGCGGACTCTCCTCGGTGATCCTTGTGGGGACGAGGGGGCAAGAACCCACCTGCGGCCAGCCTAGCCCGATCCGCGCCGCCGGGCGATACTTGAAAACTGGAAAGGCGAGGGAATCAGTGACGAAGAGCGCCCTGAAACACGAATTCCATTGGTTGAGGCTTGCCAAGCGACGGGATCTGCACCCATGATGAACAAGGTGCCGAGCGGACACGACCCGGAGAGCCACGACCCGAGGAGCCACGAGCCCGCGGCGAGCGGCCATCCGGGCGCCCGAGCCGACGCCCCGCGCCGGCGCCGCGCCCAGCAGGCGGCGCTCGACGACCTTTCGAAAGCCATCATCGAGCAGCTCCAGCAGGACGGACGCCGGGCGTACGCCACCATAGGCAAGGCCGTGGGCCTGTCCGAGGCGGCGGTGCGCCAGCGGGTGCAGAAGCTCCAGGAGTCCGGGGTCATCCAGATCGTCGCGGTGACCGATCCGCTGACCGTCGGCTTCAACCGGGAGGCGATGATCGGCATCCGGTGCGAGGGTGATCTCGATCCGGTGGCCGAGGCGCTGACCGCGATGCCCGAGGTCTCGTACGTGGTGGCCACCGCCGGCTCCTTCGACCTGCTGGTCGAGGTGGTGGCCGAGGACGACGACCAGCTGCTGGAGATCATCAACAAGGGCATCCGGGCCATCCCGCAAGTGCGCAGCACCGAGAGCTTCGTCTACCTCAAGCTGCATAAACAGACATACACCTGGGGAACGAGATGAGCACCAGCCAGTCCGCAGCCTACGACCATCTGTGGATGCACTTCACCCGCATGTCCTCGTACAAGGACGCGCCGGTCCCGACGATCGTGCGCGGTGAAGGCGTCTACATCTACGACTCCGAAGGCCGCCGCTACCTCGACGGCCTGGCCGGGCTGTTCGTCGTGCAGGCCGGGCACGGCCGCACCGAGCTGGCTGAGGCCGCGTACAAGCAGGCGCAGGACCTGGCCTTCTTCCCGATCTGGTCCTACGCGCACCCCAAGGCGGTGGAGCTGGCCGAGCGGCTGGCCGGCTACGCCCCGGGCGACCTGAACAAGGTCTTCTTCACCACCGGCGGCGGCGAGGCCGTGGAGACCGCGTGGAAGCTGGCCAAGCAGTACTTCAAGCTGACCGGCAAGCCCACCAAGTACAAGGTCATCTCCCGCGCGATCGCGTACCACGGCACCCCGCAGGGCGCGCTGTCGATCACCGGCCTGCCCGCGCTTAAGGCGCCGTTCGAGCCGCTGGTGCCCGGCGCGCACAAGGTGCCGAACACGAACTTCTACCGCGCCGCCGAGATCTCCGGCATCGAGGCGCTCGGCGAGGACCCGGAGGCGTTCGGCCGCTGGGCGGCGGACCGGATCGAGCAGCAGATCCTGTTCGAGGGTCCCGACACGGTGGCCGCGGTCGTGCTCGAGCCGGTGCAGAACGCGGGAGGCTGCTTCCCGCCGCCGCCCGGATACTTCCAGCGGGTGCGCGAGATCTGCGACAAGTACGACGTGCTGCTCGTCTCCGACGAGGTGATCTGCGCCTTCGGCCGGCTGGGCACCATGTTCGCCTGCGACAAGTTCGGCTACGTACCGGACATGATCACCTGCGCGAAGGGCATGACCTCCGGCTACTCCCCGATCGGCGCCTGCATCATCTCGGACCGGCTGGCGGCGCCCTTCTACGAGGCCGACAACACCTTCCTGCACGGCTACACCTTCGGCGGGCACCCGGTCTCCGCGGCCGTGGCGCTGGCGAACCTGGACATCTTCGAGCGCGAGGGCCTGACCCAGCACGTGCTGGACAGCGAGGGCGCGTTCCTCTCCACCCTGCAGCGCCTGCACGACCTGCCGATCGTGGGCGACGTGCGCGGCAACGGCTTCTTCTACGGCATCGAGCTGGTCAAGGACAAGGCGACCAAGGAGACGCTGACCGACGAGGAGTGCGAGCGGGTGCTCTACGGCTACCTGTCCAAGGCGCTGTTCGAGAACGGCCTGTACTGCCGGGCCGACGACCGCGGCGACCCGGTCGTGCAGCTGTCCCCGCCGCTGGTCTCGGACCAGGGCACCTTCGACGAGATCGAGCAGATCCTGCGCACGGTGCTCACCGAGGCATGGACCCGGCTCTGACGCCGGCGCCGGCCCCGACTCCCGGCTTATCGGCACCGGCGACGCCGTCCTTCTGGCACGACTCGCTGCCGGAGCCGATCAAGCCGCGGCCGTCGCTGCCCGCTGATACGGCGGTGGACGTCGCGATCGTCGGGGCCGGTTACACCGGTCTGTGGACGGCTTACTACCTGAAGAAGGCCGAGCCCTCCGCGCGCATCGCCGTGCTGGAGGCCAACTACGCGGGCTTCGGCGCGTCGGGACGCAACGGCGGCTGGTGCTCGGCCATCTTCCCGTCGAGCCTGACGAAGGTCGCGAAGGTGGCTCGGTCACGCGAGGCGGCCATCGCGTTGCAGCGGGCGCTGAACGAGACCGTCGACGAGGTCGGTCGCGTCGTCGCCGCCGAGGGCATCGACTGCCACTACGCCAAGGGCGGTACGGTCGTGCTCGCCCGCAGCGCGGTGCAGCTGGAGCGGGCGCGGGAGGAGGTCTCCGAGAGCCGGGAATTCGGGTTCGGCGAAGCGGATTTGCAGCTGCTGACCCCGCTGGAGGCGCAGCAGCACGCGAACGCGACCGGTGTGCTCGGCGGCACGTACACGCCGCATTGCGCCGCGATCCACCCGGCGCGGCTCGTGCGCGGCCTCGCCGAGGTCGTAGAGCGGCTGGGCGTGCCGATCTACGAGCAGACACCGGTCACGGCGATCCGCGACGGCGTGGTGACGACGACGCTCGGAACGGTTCGCGCAGAAACCGTCGTGCGCGCGACCGAGGGTTACACGCCGAGCATTCGCGGCTTCAAGCGGACCTTCGCGCCGGTGTACTCGCTGATGTTGGTCACCGAGCCGCTACCTGCGGAGACGTGGGAGCAGATCGGGCTGGCGCAGCGTCAGACGTTCGCCGACTACCGGCACCTGATCATCTACGGACAGCGCACGGTGGACGGCCGGTTCGCGTTCGGTGGTCGCGGTGCGCCCTATCACTTCGGTTCGTCGATCAGGCCGGAGTACGAGCGCGAGCCGCAGGTGCACGCGGAGCTGAAGCGCGTGCTCGGTGAGCTCTTCCCGGTGCTGCGGGATGTTGCGGTAACGCGCACCTGGGGCGGAGTACTGGGCGTGCCACGGGACTGGTTCGCGTCGGTAGGCATCGATCGCGCCCGGAAGCTGGCCTGGGCCGGTGGCTACGTGGGCGACGGCGTCGGCGCGTCGAATCTGGCCGGGCGCACCCTCGCCGATCTGCTCCGCGGCGAGCACGGCGTCGCCACGGACCTGACCTGGCTGCCCTGGGTCGGCCACCGCTCGCGGCAGTGGGAGGCCGAACCGCTGCGCTGGCTTGGCACGAACCTCGGGTTGCGCGTCATGAGCAGTGCCGACGCGGAGGAGGCGCGTACCGGGCGTCCCTCGCGCCGCGCGGCGTTGTTCGGGCCCTTCATCGGCCACTGAGTGCGGCTGCTGAAGGGGACCTGGTACCGAATCAGCCGGCGTAAACGTCGATTCATCCGAACAGCTGCGCAGATGGGCTCAATCAACACCCGACGACTCGTCAGATTGGATGAATCGGCGCGGGTTGCCGCCATCGGCCCCGCCGGGTCGGGGAGAGTAGGCGCGTGAGCCTTCCTTCCGACAATCCGGTACTGGACGCCCGCGGCCTGGTGTTCCCAGCCGACGGGTCGGTCCTGAACCAGGTCGGCCTGGCGGTCGGCGAGGGGGAGACGGTAGCGGTCCTCGGCCCGCAGGGCGCCGGGAAGTCCGCGCTCAAGGCCTGCCTGTGCGGTGAGACGGCGCCGTCCGCGGGGACCGTGTGGACCAACGGCAAGCCGTTCCATCTGCTGGCCGCGGAGCAGCGGCGCGCGTTCCGGCTGCGGCACTACGGATTGGTGCACCAGGATCCGGTGTTCTTTCCCGAGCTGACGCTGGGACAGTTCGCCGCGCTGCCGCTGCGTTTCGCCGCGGTGGGCGAGCGTGAGGCGACGCAACGGGCACTGACCTGGCTCGCGCGCTTCGAGATCGCGGACGCGGCCGACCAGCGGCCCGGCGAACTGCCGTCCGAGGTGCTGCGGCGCGCGGCTCTGGCCCGGGCGATGGTGAACGATCCGCTGGTGTTGTTCGCCGACGAGCCGTTCGTCGGCTTGTCGGACGAGAGCATCAGCACCGCAAGTCGGATCCTGCGTTCAGTCGCTCGCTCGCATGGCACGGCCGTGGTCGTGTTCACTCGGGACGCGGACACTGCTGCGCGGTGCGAGCGGACGGTGCACCTCGTCGGCGGACGTACACACGCCGAACCGGTACCGATAGCGGTCGTGCCTGCTGCGAAGCCTGGCGATGTACCGCACCGCGCACACGCAACTTCGCAATCGCTCACGAGCCCGGCGAAGGTCAGCAGATGAGCGGCGACTTATCCGAATATCGGCTCGCCCGCAGCGGCTCCGCGACTGACGGCGGCGCTGCGGCCACAGTTGATACCTTCTTCCAACCACGGGAGCCGGCCTGGTTCAGGGCGCGGCTGACGCTGCGGCTCGCCGTGCCGCTCGACCGCGGCGTGCGGGCTGCCGCGTGGCGGGTCGCCTGGTCAGCCGCGCTGGTGGCGCCGCCGATCACGGTGATGCTGATCGCCCCGGCCCGCCGCCTCACCGCCAGTACGCTGATCGGACTTCTCTGCTGCGCGCTGCCCGGCGCCGCCGCGCTCATCTGGTCCGCCTCGGCTCAGCGCGAGCTGCGGCGGTCCACCGCCCGGGGCTTGCGGCAGGCGGGAGCCGAGCACCGCACCGCGTGGCTGATCGCGACCGGCCGCCTCGCGCTGTTCGCCGGGGCGGGCGCGCTCGCCGGCTCGGTCAGCATCACGCTGCTGCACGCTCCGATCGGCGATCTGCTGTCGCCTCGGGCGCCGCTGCACGGGATGTTCGGTGCGGGGGCGCTGACCTGGCTGGTCGCGGTCCTGCAAACGGCGGCGCTCGCGGTGGCCGGAGCGCTGACGGCCAGTTCTCCGGTGTGGCAGCGCGTGGACCTGACCCGGCTCAATCCGCTGCCCGAGGGCTGGCGTCAGGGCGCGCGCGCGAAGGCCGAGCGCTGGCTTACTGGGCTGCGCCGGGCCCGCTAACCCCGCTTTCGGCCAGCAGCGTGACCGCCTCGCTGAGCGTGTCCACCACAGGCACACCGACCTTCTCCAGCACGGAGCGGCTGGAGGAACCGCCGGTGTACAACACGGCCTGCGCGCCGACGTGGAAGGCCGCGTAGGCGTCGTCAGCGCAGTCGCCGATCAGGGCGACCTGATCCGGGGTCAGCTCCGGGTCCTGAGCGCGCAGATGCTCCAGGTGCTTGACGAGGTACTTGGCCTTCGGCCCGAAGTCGAGCTCGGCAGGGCGGCCGTCGATCCGGTGGAAACGGCCGTGCAACTCAAGATCCCGGGTCAGCCGCAGCAGATCCTCGTGGCCGAACATGGACAGCAGCGACTGCGAACGCGGCGACCAAGCATCCATCGCGGCCAGCGCGTCCTCGCTCAGGCCGCACTCACGCACCCGCGAGAGGTAGTACTCGGCGAACGCGGCATCGAGCACCGGCCATTGCGCCGCCGCCACCGGGAACCCGATGAGCGCGGCGTAGAAGTCCTCCATCGGCCGCTGGTAGAGCTCCTTGTAGCGGTCGTTGGTGATGTGCCGGTCCACGCCGATCGCGGCCAGCGAGGCGTTCGTCGCCGCCAGGACGAGATCCTGGTCGTCGAAGAGCGTGCCGTTCCAGTCCCAGACGATGTGCTTGATCTTGCTCATAGCTCCCGGCCCCGCCACACCCTGGTCACCCGATCAAGATAGCGGCCACTGCCGACAACCCTCACAGCTTTACGCCTCTACGGCCGCCAGCTGCCCACACGCCCCGTCGATCTCGCGGCCGCGGGTGTCGCGCACCGTCACCGGCACTCCGTACGCCTCGAGCGTGCGCACGAACGCGTCCTCATCCTCGGGACGCGACGCGGTCCACTTCGAGCCCGGCGTCGGGTTAAGCGGGATGAGGTTCACGTGCGCCAACTTGCCGCGCAGCCGCTTGCCCAGCAGGTCGGCGCGCCAGACCTGGTCGTTGATGTCGCGGATCAGCGCGTACTCGATCGACACGCGGCGCTTGGTGGTGTGCGCGTAATCCCAGGCCGCGCCGAGTACCTCGCCGACCCGCCAGCGCGTGTTGACCGGGACCAGCTCGTCACGCAGGTCGTCGTCGGGGGCGTGCAGCGAGACCGCGAG
>Ga0070739_10006673_pt1 | contig 12619 bp, 13 predicted proteins | sample Coa_R1_7_FD_66445 | JGI IMG/M metagenome (GOLD analysis project Ga0070739, IMG submission 66445) | Surface soil microbial communities from Centralia Pennsylvania, which are recovering from an underground coalmine fire - Coalmine... | ecosystem: Environmental > Terrestrial > Soil > Unclassified ... | reverse complement strand
CCAGGCCCACGCTATGGCCGATCAGCTCGAACAGGTCCGGACGCTTCAGCGGGTCTCCGCCCGTAAATACCATCAGCGGATTCCCGAAACGTTTCACTTCCTCCAGGAGGCGGAAGCCTTGTTCCGTGGTCAACTCGCCAGGATCCCGCGCCGGCTGGGCCGACGCGCGGCAATGTACGCAGGCGAGATCGCAGGACTGAGTTACTTCCCAAATGACCAGAAGCGGCGACTGGTCGAAATTCATGTTACCCTCCGGGCGCGACTGTCGCAATCCTCCGTCCAAGATTTACGCACGCTTTTGTAATGAGTTAGCGGGAGCGGGGGACAAGCCGTGGGTGATATGACCCACGGCTAAGCGGATACGCACGGCCTTACGATTCCGGCTCGCGGCGGAGCGCGGCGAGCCTGGCCAAGTGGGCCTCTTCGGCGTCCAGATCCGACTGGCGCGCGAAGGCGATGTTCCAGGCGGCGCGTTGGCGGTCTTCCAGTTTTTCGAGCGGGCGCACCTTCTGGCGGCTCTGCACGACCGCCTCGGCCTGCCTGCGGGCTCGCTGGCGCGCCGCCTCGGCGGCCGCGGATAACCGCGCGCGCTCCTCCGCGGCCAGCCGGGTGAAGCCGGAGAAGGCCGCGAGTTCGATTCCGGTGGCGGAGCCGTCCTGGAGCAGCGCCCGCGCGGCCTCGGCCTGCCGGGTGCGAACTGCTTCGATCTCGCCTTGGATCCGGCGGACTTCGGCGTGGGCGCGCTCGAGTTTGGCCTCTTCGATGCGGACCTGCGTCCGGCGCCAGTCGAGCACGCGGCCGAGGGGAAAATGGAATCGCTTCATACCTGGTCCGCCAGCGCGCTGAGCTGCGCCAGCGTTCGATCCAGGGGTTCGGTCACCGAGGGCTCCTGCCGCAGGAACTGCAAAAGCTGGGGCCGGATGCGGATCGAGGCATCCAGCCTGGGGTTGGAACCGGCGACGTAGGCGCCCAGGTTGATCAGATCTTCCGATTGCCGGTAGGACGCCATGGCCTCGCGGATGCGGCGGGCGGCGTCGCGCTGCTCGGGCGTGGCGACGCGGCCCGCCAGGCGGCTGACGGAGTTCAAAATATCGATGGCGGGATAGTGGCCCATGGCGCCCAGCTCGCGCGAGAGGATCACGTGCCCGTCCAGGATGGCGCGAACGGCATCCGAGATGGGTTCGTTGAAATCGTCGCCTTCGACCAGCACGGTGAAAAATCCGGTGATCGAGCCGGTGCGGAAGTTACCCGCGCGCTCGAAGATCTTGGGGAGCAGGTTGAAGACGCTGGGCGTATAGCCTTTCTGGCTGGGGGGCTCGCCCGCGGCGAGGCCGATTTCGCGCTGCGCCATGGCCAGACGGGTCACAGAATCGGCCACCAGCAAAACGCTGTTGCCACGGTCGCGAAAGTATTCGGCTACGGCCAGCGCGACAAAGCCGGCGCGAATGCGCAGCGGCGCGGGCATATCCGAAGTGGCGACGACGACCACGCTGCGCGCCAGTCCTTCGGGGCTCAGATCTTTTTCGAGAAACTCGCGCACTTCGCGGTTACGCTCGCCGATCAGGGCGATGACGCTCACGTCAGCGGAATGGTGCCGCGCGAGCGCGCCCAGCAGGGTGCTTTTGCCGACGCCCGATCCGCCGAAAATGCCAACGCGCTGCCCTTTGCCGAGCGGGAGCAGAGCATCGATCGCGCGGACTCCGGTGATCAGAGGCTCGGTAATGTGCTCGCGTTCGAGCGGCCCGGGCGCCGCCGCATACAGATCGTACTTCGCCTCGGGCTGAATCGGCGGTTTTCCATCCATGGGCTGCCCGAATCCGTCGAGCACGCGGCCGAGCAGGCCCGGGCCGCAATCGACGCGCGCCTCGCCGGGCCGCGCCACCACGCGGTCGCCGGCCTGCAATCCGCCGGTCTCTTCGAGCGGCATGAGCAGCACGCGGCGGTCGCGGAATCCGACCACCTGGGCGCGCACGCACCCCGATCCAGCCGTCTGGATTTCGCAGAAATCACCCACCGCGGCGGCGGGTCCTTCGGAGGTGATCAGCAATCCAATCAGTTCCTTGATGTGTCCGGACCAGCGATAAGGTTCGATCCGCTCCACCGCGGCGATATAGTCTTGCAGCATTCGCGCTTTAGCTCCGCCGCTCCAGGACATCCGTAAGACCGCGCTCGATTTCGGCGAGCTGCGTATCCACCGAAGCATCCAGCTCCCCGCGGGAGGTTTCAAAAACCGCCGAGCCCTGCGTCAGCATGGCATCCGCGGCGATCTCCAGCCCCGGCGGAAGATGGAGCGCCAGGCGGTGTTCCTGAATGGCCTGGAGGTCCCGCGGGGAGAGCCGCAGACGATACGTCTCGCGCGCATCGCACCTGTTGAAAGCGGCCCGCACCAGACCAAGAATGGCTTCCGGATCGGTCGCCAGCTCACGGTGGAGCACACGGCGGGCGATGGCGAACGCCAGCTTCACCGTGTCTTCCTCGGCGCCGTCGCGAACCCGTTTCCGCGCGCCGGCAAGTTCCGCGATCACCGCGTTCAGGCCGGCCAGCACCGGTTCCAGGCGGGCATTGGCCCGCTGGGTTGCGGCCGCCTCCCCCGCGCTCAGGCCTTGTTGATACGCGGCCGCCACACGTGCCTCGATCTCCCGGTCCCGGTCAGCCGTGTTCTCTTTTGGCGCGGCCGCGGGCGGGGGAGAGATCGCGCCGCTATGTCTCCGCCACGTGACCGGCTGCGCCTCCACTTGCTTGCCGGCTCGATACAGCTTAGAGGACATATTGCTCCCCGGCGGTCCCCTTCAGGCTGAGGACGCCCTCGGTCTCGAGCTGCCGGACCACGGCGATGATTTGCTGCTGCGCGGCCTCCACTTCCTTGATCTTGATGGGCCCCAGCGCCTCCATGTCTTCTTTCAACATTTCCGCGCCGCGCTGGCTCATGGCCTGGAGCATGTGATTCTTCATCTGCTCACTGGTACCCTTGAGCGCCACGGTCAGTATCTTGCGATCCACTTTCGCCAACACTTCCTTAATGGCGTTCACGTCCAGCAGCAGCAGGTCCTCGAACACAAACATCAGATGGCGTATGGTCTCGACAAGACTGGGATTGGTGGCCTCGATGGTTTCGAGAATTTCCTTGCTGGTGTTGGAATCCAGCCGGTTGAACATCTCCGCGACTGCGTGCACGCCGCCATAGGCTTCGCGGCTCATCTCGCCGAGGCTTTTCAGCTTGGTTCCAATCACCGAGGCGATTTTCGAGATGATCTCCGGCGAGATCTGATCCAGGTTGGCCATGCGCACGGCGATATCGGCGCGCATCTCGGCGGGCAGCGAGAACAGCAGGCCCGCGGCCTGCGACGGATTCAGATGCGAGAGCACCAGGGCGATGGTCTGCGGATGCTCGTTATGAATGAATTTCGCCAGTTGCTGCGGGTCGGCCTTCTGTAACGCGTCAAAGCTGAGAGTTTCATTTCCCAGAGCCTTCATCAGCCGGTCGAGCATTTTCTTGGCCTGATCGGGCCCGAAGGCCGCCATCAGCACCTTACGGGCGTACTCGATGCCGCCCTTGACGACGTAATCCTTGGCCACGGCCATCTGGTAGAACTCTTCGAGCACGCCCTCGGCTTCTTCGGAGGTGAGGGATTGCACGCGCGCGATCTCGCGGCTGATCTCCTGGACCTCATCCTCGTCCAGCGTGCGCAGAATATGGCTGGACGCTTCATCGCCGATCATGACCATGAGGATGGCGACCTTGCGTACTCCCGCCAGGCGCGGCTTTTCTGGGTTATCGCTGATTGTCACCATGCATCCAGGTCCTGACGACGTGGGCCATCGCAGTGGGGTCTTTCTTGGCCTCCGCCGCGATGTGTTTGACCAGAACATCGGTCTTCTTGGTGGAGACCGAGGGCAGCTTCAGTTGCAGCAGCGCTTCGGCTTCCTGCCGGACTTTCTCTGCGGTCTGTTCGGCGATGCGCGCCTGAATCTGCTTCTCGACATCGTCGGCGGAGACCGCTGTGGCGCCCGCGGCGGGCTCCAGGGCCTTGGAAGACGCTTCCACCGTGACGGTCTTTTTGCGGCGGTTGCGCAGCCACATGGCCGCGAACAGGCCGCCCAGAGCCAGCAGGGCCGCCGCCCCGATCGCGGCCAGCAGGATGAACTTTTGCTGGACGGCCAGATTTTGCGCCCACGGCGGCAGTGGCGAGGGCGAGCCCGGCTTCGCGCCCGGCGCAGCCTCCGGCGCGAGTTCCTGCTCCCGGCTCGCGGCCAGCGTCGCTTCAAAGGGAAACGATTCGACCACCAGTTGATCTCCGCGCTGGGTGTCGATGCCCGCCGCGGCGGTCACCAGGTCGTGGATCACCTTGAGCTTCTCGGCCGAAGGCGCCTCCACGACACGCTGGGAGCCTTCCTGCCGCAGCAAGTGATCCACCAGCACGGAAATCGAGAGCTTCTTGACGCGGCCCTGCGGGATGCGGGTGTGCTTGACGACGCGGCTGGTCTGATAAGTGGTGTTCTCCGTGTGCCGCGCGTAATTGCTGGCCTGCGTCGAAGGCTTCGAGACCGGGTTGGGCAGATTCGAGGGCGTGCCGGGGACCCCGGAGGCCGAGGCCAGCGCAGGACCGTCCTGCGTGGTCTGCGAGGTGGCGATCACGGACTTCTGCGGATCGTAAATTTCTTCGCTCTGATCGCCGCTGGTGAGATCCACGTCGGCGGAAACGCCCACGCGGAAATGATCCGGCCCCAGCAGCGGCTCCAGCGTCTGCCCGATTTTGTTCTGCACATCGTGTTCGACGCTCTTGCGGTAATCGGCGGCGGCTTCCGATCCCAGCTCGCCATCGGCCGAAGCCGCCGCTCTGGGCCGGTTCAACAAATTTCCGGCGGTGTCCACCAGAGTGACCTGGTCCACGGAGAGCCCCGGCACGGCGCTGGCGGTCAACTGGCAGATGGCCGCGATGTTTTGCGGCGAAAGCGCCGAGGCGTGGCGCAGCTTCACCAGAACGCTCGCCTTGGCGGGCTGGCGCTGTTCGGTGTAAAGAGAATCCTTGGCCAGGGTGATGTGCACCCGCGCCTGCTCGACTTCGCGAATCGACATGACGGAGCGCTCCAGTTCGCCTTCGATCGCGCGGTGATAATTGACCTGCTCAGCGAAATCGCTGGCGCCGAAGTTGGTCTTGTCGAACAGCTCGAAGCCGATGCGCCCGCTTTTGGGGAGCCCGGCGGAGGCCAGTTGCAGCCGCGTTTCCGCCACTTTTTCGGAAGGCACCAGCACTTCGGCGCCGTCCGACGCCAGGCGGTATTCGACGCCCAGCTCGCGCAGCTTGGAGGTGATGGTGCCGGCATCCTCCGGCGCCAGGCCCGAAAACAGAGGTTTGAAATCGCGCTCCTGGTTCCAGTGGTTCAGATAGCTGAGGCCGCCGATGACCGCGGCGGCCGCCACGCCGATCCAGATGCGCTGCGCCCAGGTGAGGCGGCTCCAAAGCTGGTTAAGTTGGCCCATTCCGCGCTCAAACCTGCATCTTCATGACTTCTTCGTAGGCCGATACGACCTTGTTGCGCATCTGGAGGAACAGATCGAAGGACAGCTCGGCTTCCTGGGTCTTGATGGCCACCTGATGGAGTTCCTCGCCCTCGCCCGCCAGAAAGCTCTGGATGCTGGCTTGTGCGTTCCGTCCGAAGCTCTCGACCTGGGCGACGGCATCGTGGAACACCAACCCGAATTCGGCTCCCACGGAGCTGGCCGGAGAGGGCGCGGCCGGCGCGGCAATCGGAGGAATCGAGACGTTGACCGGGAAAATCGGGCCCATGATCACCTCAGAATGTCGATCGAGCGGTTAATCATGTCCTTCACCGCCGTCATCGCCGCCACGTTGCCCTGGTAGGACCGCGACGCGTTCAGCAGATCCACCATTTCTTCGGCCGGGTTCATCCTCGGGAACGCCACGTAGCCGTTGGCGTCGGCATCCGGATGGCCGGGCATGTAGCGCATCTCCGGCGGACGATCGTCCTGGACCACCTGGGCGACTCGAACGCCTTCGGCCATCTCGCTCTGAAAGACCGCGGAGAAAGGCGAGGACTGCACGTCGCTGGTGAAGACCACGTCCTTGCGGCGGTAGGGTCCGCCGTCCGGCGTGCGGGTGGTCTCGGCATTGGCCATGTTTTCCACCAGCATTTCCGCGCGCGTGCGCTGCGCAGCCATGCCCGACGCGCTTACCTGCAAGGAAGAGAACAAGCTCATGACGATTTACCCTCCTCGATGGCGCTTCTGATTTGTTTCAGTTCGCTGCGTACCAGTGTGGAAGCCAGATTGAAACGGATCGCATTCTCGGCGAGCAGTCTTGCTTCGCGATCCATGTTCACGTTGTTGCCGTCGGGTTTTTCTGCCAAGCCCTCCGGCTCGATGGTCTGCGGATTCTGCCCGTTCACCAGACTCATAAATTCAAATTGAAAGTCCAGGTCTTTGGTCTTGTAGCCGGGCGTATCGGCGTTGGCGATATTGGACGCCACCAGCTTCTGCCGGGCGCTGAGCAGGTCCATGTAATGCGCTAAGCTCGCCGTGGTCGGATCCAGCATGACGGCCTGAGTTCTGCAACTGAATGGCCGAAGAATCAGGCAGGATTTACAAGGGAATTAATGACGAAAAAATGGCGGGCGACAAATTTATCTGCCTGACTATGGCTGGCGCTTATTGCAGCGGAATCTCGAAATACAGATAATCCCTGCCCGTGGCCGCGTCCTTGATCCCCGTCAGGTAGATCTTGGCGCCGGGCTCGTTCGCGGTTTCAAAGTAGAAGAATCCGTGAACCGATTCGCCGGGGGGCAGCAAGTGCGCGGAAAATGCCAGACCCTCGATCTCCGGAACGTGCAGCGGCCCGCCCTTCTTCTTGCGAGGCAGCGGCACGGGAATCGGGCTCGACGGCCCGGTACCCGTTCTCCAGGAATCCTTGCGCGCGCCGTCGAACAGCACCACATCGGCGGGCGGCATCGCGTCCAGGTGGCGGTTCCGGGCGTCGATGAACTCGGCCTGGAGATCCAGCCGCAGGGCTTTTCCCGTGTCGTTCTGGATGATGACCAGCACGGGCAAGATGCCATATTTGTAGGGGTACGCCTTGCCGAAGGCCGGCGCCGACTGCTGTTCGCTGGTGTACGGCACGGCCGCGATCGTGATCTTGTCCAGCGTCTGATGGCCCGGATACGACGACGCCGGGCCGGGCGTGAACCGTTTATTCTTGTCGGCCCCCAAGACGGCCGTTATACTCAAAAGAACGATTATCGCCACTGGTTTCATTTATTTCCTCTATCAGCTTCTTCAGATCGCCGTCAGCCCGGTCGTGGCCCTCTATCTACTCTACCGGGGAATTCGCGACCCCAGATATTTTGCCCGGATGGGTGAGCGGCTGGGCCGTCTCTCGTTTCAGACGACGACTCCTGGCGGAATATGGTTTCACGCGGTTTCGGTGGGCGAGGCGCTCTCGGCGGTGGAATTGATCCGTCGTGTGCGCGCGCGCTGGCCGCAGACCGGGATTTATGTTTCCACTACGACGCTGGCGGGCCGCGCCACGGCCGAGCAGCAGCTAAGCGGCCTGGCGGACGCAATTTTCTTTGCGCCGCTCGATTACCGCTCTGCGGTGCGCGCGGCGCTGCGGCGGCTGCGGCCTTCGGCGGTGGTGATTCTCGAAACCGAGATCTGGCCCAATCTGTATCGCGAAGCCAAGCGCGCTGGGGCATCGCTGCTGGTGGTCAATGGCCGGATCTCGGATCGCGCGCTTCCGCGCTACCAGGCGCTGCGCGGTTTTTTCCGCCACGTCCTGCGGCAGCCGGACGCGATCTTCGTGCAATCGGAAGAAGACGCCAAGCGCTACGTGGCGGCCGGCGCGCCGCCGGACCGGGTGCACGCGGCCGGCAATCTAAAATACGATTTCACGCCGCCCCCGGCGGGCGCCGCGCCCGATCTCGCGCGATTTCTGGATTCCCTGCCGCCCGGCCCGATATGGATCGCGGCCAGCACCATGCCTCCCCAGCACGCCGCCGATCCCGACGAAGACGACGCCGTGATCGGGGCCTTCGCCGCGCTGCAGCCGCAATTTCCGGATCTTTTGCTGCTGCTGGCTCCGCGGAGGCCGGAGCGGTTCGAAACCGCCGCGGAGAAACTCCGGCGCGCGGGCATCCGCTTCACGCGGCGCACTTCGCTCGAGCCGCTCGCGCGGCCCGCGGTCCTGCTGCTGGATTCGATCGGCGAGCTCGCGGCGCTGTTCGAGCGCGCCAGCGTGGTTTTTATGGGCGGCACGCTGGCTTGCCGCGGGGGGCACAATATCCTGGAGCCCGCCTACTTCGCCAGACCGGTGATCGCCGGCCCGCACATGGAAAATTTCGCCGCGATAGCGGCGGAATTTTCCGCCTGCGGGGCCATGGTTCGCATCGGCTGCGCCGCGGACCTGGCGCCGGCCGTGGCGGCACTGCTGCGCGATCCTGCCCGTGCGGCCGCCCTCGGCGCGAAAGCTCGCGAACTGGCCCAAGCGCGGCGTGGTACGGTGGATCGCATCGCTTCCGGGATTCTGAGCGCCTGCGAGAACGGCCTGCCGGATCCCGGCCGCACGCTGGCCGCGCGGCTCGCGCTGACGCCGCTTTCCTGGCTGTGGCGCGCGGGGCAGGCGATCGCCGCCGCGCGCAAGCGGGCCCGGCGGCGATCGCTGCACATCAAAGTGGTCAGCATCGGGAGCCTCACGATGGGCGGCGCGGGCAAAACGCCGGTGGTCGCGCATCTGGCGGCGCGGCTGGCCGGGGCCGGACGCAACCCGGCGATCCTCACCCGGGGCTACCGCCGCGAATCCGGCGATCTGGTCCTGGTGCCCAGGGGCCAGACCGCGCCGGTCCGCCGCACCGGCGACGAGGCGCAGACTTTCATCCGCGCCGGGCACGCGCACCTGGGAATCGCCGGCGACCGGTACACCGCAGGCCTCGCACTCGAACAGAAGCTCGCACCCGGAATTTTTCTGCTGGATGACGGCTTCCAGCACGTGCATCTCGCGCGCGACGAAGATATTGTGCTCCTGGACGCACTTGATCCTTTGGCCGGCGGCCTCTTCCCTTTGGGCCGGTGCCGCGAGCCGCTCGCGAGTCTGGCGCGCGCCACGGCGATCCTCGTGACCCGCGCCGAGCCGGGCCGCGGCATCGCGGGGCTCGAACGGCTGATTCGCCGCTACAATCCCCACGCGCCGGTTTTCCGGTCCCGAATCGTGCCCAAGCGCTGGGTGGGAGCAGGCAGCCTCGCGCCGGGCTCGAAATGCGGAGCCTTCTGCGCCCTCGGCGACCCCACCTCCTTCTGGCGCACCCTGGACGCGCTCGGCTTGCAAGTTGCGTTTCGGCGGGCGTTCGGCGATCATCATCCCTATCGGCCCTCCGAGCTGCGAAGCTTGGCGGCGCAGGCCTCTGCGGCGGGCGCCGAAGCTTTGGTCACCACGGAAAAAGACATGATGAATCTTCCCGAGGGCGGGGAAGCCCTGCTTGCGCCCCACAAGCTGTTTTGGCTCGAAATCGGCGTGGAAATCGAAAACGAAGACTCGTTGTTGCGGCGCCTCCTATGAGAATCGCCATCTTCGGAGGCACCTTCGATCCCATCCACTCCGCGCATCTGATCGTCGCGCGGGAAGCGGCAGACCGGTTTTCTCTCGACCGAGTCCTATTCATTCCCGCGGGCAATCCTCCCTTGAAGGAGGCCTCCGCTCCCTACGAAGACCGCTACCGCATGGTGGAACTGGCCTGCTCCGAAGACCCTCGCTTTGTGCCTTCGCGCCTGGAAGAGGGCCGGGAAAAGAGCTATTCGCTCCACACCATTCAGCGCGTGCGCGCGCAAATCCCACCCCAGGACCAGTTGTTTTTCGTGATCGGCGCGGATGCCTTCGCCGAAATCGAATCGTGGTATCGCTGGCCGGAGGTGGTGGCTTCCGTCGAGTTCATCGTCGTCACCCGGCCGGGCCACGCCTACGCCGCTCCGCCGGGAGCCTGCGTGCACCGCCTGGATACGGTCGCCTTGCCGGTCTCTTCCTCGGAGATCCGCCAAGCCCTCTCGCGCGGCGAAATCCCGCCCGAACTGCCCGCCCGCGTGGCGCAATACATCCGCGAGCGCCGGCTTTACCAGCAGGCCTAAATCCTCTGCGCACAGAAGACCTTGACCGCGGATCCATCGGCCAGAAATGCGGAATCTGGCTCGCGCGCCAGCACTTTGGCGAACGGCGCTCCGTAGAGTTCCGCGGCGTCTCCCTAGAATCGCGGCCGGGTGGCGCCGCGAATCTTCCAGGGCTGGTGCTCGATGCGGTATACGCGGCCCGGGGAGTAGCCCCAGTCGTGCTCGGCGATGAACTCCTCGTGCGAGCCCGGCGCGAAAAATCGCGGGCTCGCCCCCGGCTTCGACGCGGATCGAATAGCAGGAGCCGCAATAGCGCCAGACATACCTCGTCAAGCCACCGTTTACCTCGCAGGACATCGGCAGCGCGATGTCGTTCTCGCCATAGACGAGCCGCGCCAGGGCCGCCACCGCGTATTTCGGCACAATCTCGCGCAGGAACACGACGCCGCGCCGGTCGCCACGCCGCACGTAGTTGCGCAGACTGACTTCGGGGAAGTTGCGGTGGAGAGGAACAGGAACGCCGCACACCCGAATCCGCAGGAAGCCGAATCCCACCAGGCTCGGGTTCGGCCGCAAAAAAAAATCGATCGCGGTTCCGCGCGGGACCCAGGGTTCAATCAGGCAGGGGTCCGTGGCGTAGTTGAGCATCGCCAGATCGCGCCACTCTGCGGTCAGGAATGCGGGCGCGGGTCTATCGCTCAATGTGCTTCCGCCCGCCGATCACTTCCTCCATCCGGCGCATCTCGGAGCGCCGGGGTTCCCGCACATCGTCGAAGCGGTCCTCGATGTGGCGGAAGCGATCGTCCATGTGGGCCCGGGGGTTCCCGGCTCAGTTCCAGCCTAGCTGGGATTTTCCCGGACTATTGCACCAGGGCCGCGACGCCCGGCAGTTCGATCCCGGCCAGAAATTCGAGCGATGCGCCGCCGCCGGTCGAGATATGGCTGATCTTGTCCGCCACGCCCGCCGCTTTGACGGCTTTCTCGGAATCGCCGCCGCCCACCACGCTGACCGCGCCCGAGTCCGCCACTGCCTTGGCGATGGCCACGGTGCCCGCGTCGAACGGCGGCATCTCGAACACGCCCATCGGCCCGTTCCAAATGATGGTTTTCGCGCCGGCGATGACCTTGGAGTAAGCCGCCACCGTCCGCGGCCCGATATCCAGGCCCATCATGCCATCCGGGATCCGGTCCACGACCTGGCTGGGCAGGCCGGCTTTCATCTCCGCGGCGGCCACGTGATCCACTGGCAGCATCAGCTTATCGCCGCCCGACGCCATCAGTTCCCGAGCCATCTCGATTCTGTCTTGTTCCACCAGAGACTTGCCCGTAGGTTCGCCTTTGGCGCGCAGAAAGGTGTAGGCCATGGCGCCGCCGATCAGCAACTGGTCCACCACCTTCATCATGTTTTGAATCACCTGGATCTTGTCGGACACCTTGGCACCGCCCAGGATCGCCACGCAGGGCCTCGCGGGATTTTTCGTGGCCTTGGTGAGATACTCCAGCTCCTTTTCCATCAGCAGGCCCGCGGCCGCCTGCGGAACATAGGCGACCATGCCCACGGTGGAGGCATGAGCCCGGTGCGCCGAGCCGAAGGCGTCGTTTACGTAAACGTTGCACAGCCGCGCCAGTTGCTTGGAAAATTCGGGGTCGTTCTTTTCCTCCTCGGGATGAAAACGGAGGTTCTCGAGCAGCAGCACTTCGCCGGGCTTGGGCAGCATAGCTTCCACACGCGAGCCCACGCAATCCGGCGCCATCGCCACCATCCGGCCCAGCAGTTCGGCCAGGCGCGCGGCGACCGGCTTCAGGCTCATCTCCGGGTTGGGCTTACCCTTGGGACGGCCCAAATGGCTCGCCAACACCACCCCGGCGCCATGCTCCAGGGCGTACTGAATGGTCGGCACAGCCGCGCGGATCCGCTTGTCGCTGGTAATCTCGCTCCCGCCCGGCGCGAGCGGCACATTGAAATCCACGCGCATGAATACGCGCTTGCCTTTTAAATCCAGGTCCCGAATCGAAACAGTGCCCATTGCGGGTGGTTGGCCTCCGGTTGCAGATAGATTTGCCTGCCCTCAACGATCGAAATGCCAGAACTTTTTGGTGCTGATTGCTGCTGATCCCCGGACTCGCCGCGCCAATCGCAGCATTCCCATTATCGCCGTTCCTCCGGCGCGGCCGGAGAGACTAACCCTGCGTTCGGGACTTTCGCCGATTGACCACGAAGTAGAGAACCGGCACGGTCAGGCGCGACAGAGCCAGCGAAGCGATTTCCCCCGCCATGAGGGCGATGGCGAGCCCCTGAAAGATCGGATCGAACAGGATCACCGCCGACCCCACCACCACCGCGGCCGCCGTCAGCAGCATCGGCCGGAACCGGACCGCGCCGGCGTCGATGACGGCTCGATCCAGCGGGATTCCCTGCTTCAGCCGCAGCTCGACGAAATCCACGAGAATAATCGAATTCCGCACCACGATTCCGGCGCCCGCGATGAAGCCGATCATGGACGTGGCGGT
>Ga0070739_10006672_pt1 | contig 12620 bp, 11 predicted proteins | sample Coa_R1_7_FD_66445 | JGI IMG/M metagenome (GOLD analysis project Ga0070739, IMG submission 66445) | Surface soil microbial communities from Centralia Pennsylvania, which are recovering from an underground coalmine fire - Coalmine... | ecosystem: Environmental > Terrestrial > Soil > Unclassified ... | reverse complement strand
GCGATCTTCGCCGCGTCCGACACGCAGGCGCTCGGCGTGCTGGAGGCGGCGCGGGGGATGCAGGTCGACGTGCCGGCCGAGCTCTCGGTCGTGGGCTTCGACGACGTCCCGCTCGCGTCGTACGTCGGGCTGACCACCATCCGTCAGCCGCTGTTCGAGAGCGGCCGCCGCGGCGCCGAGCTGCTGCTGCAGGCGCTCGCGGGCGAGCCGCCCGCGGCGCGGGTCGAGACGCTGCCGCTCGACCTCGTCGTCCGCGGCACGACCGGCGTGCCGCAGCGCGCCCGCTGAGCCGGCTGTGATAGAAGCGCCTCGACGATCGTGGCTGAGTCTGGCGCCGTGTGATGAGCTCTGAGCCGTACGGGCAGCCCGCTGCGCGCCGGTATGCGGTTCGTCCTTACAACCAGCGCATGGCCAAACGGGTGGCCCGCCGGGCACACGTCGACGGCGAAGGTGCTGTCGCGGTGGCGTTCACCTTCAACAACCTCGCGACCATGATCGTCCTCGGTGTGATCGTGGACGTCGTGAAGTTCGTTCCGGTCGTCGGTGCCCTGGTGGACTTCGCGATCAGCATCCTCGGTTTCTACTTCCACCGGATCGTGCTGGTCACGGACCAGAACGTCTACGTGTTCCGCGACTGGCCGTTCCACTACCCCGGCAAGTTGCTGATGAAGGACGAGCGCGGACCCGGCGTCGTGCAGCTCGGCGCACCGGCCGCCTCGTCGTTCATGCGATTCATTCGGCGCGGTCAGCTGACCTTCCGGGACGGGACGATCGTCTATCACGCCGTCATCTTCATCCGCCGGGTGCAGTACATCGCGCAGGAAGCCAATCTGCCCGCAGGCCGGTAGCGCCTGGACTGTCCGTCGCGCGGTGCGTTCGGCGTGACACCCGAGCGAGGCTGGTCCGCGTGACGCTGCAGCGGATGGACAACGTCGGCATCGTGGTGGAGTCACTCGATGCCGCGATCTCGTTCTTCACCGAGCTCGGACTGGAGCTCGAGGGGCGGGCCACGATCGAAGGAGAATGGGCGGGGCGCGTCACCGGGCTGCCCGACCAGCGCGTCGAGATCGCGATGATGCGCACGCCGGACGGCCACGGCCGGCTCGAGCTCTCGCGCTTCCTGACGCCGCGGGCGGTTGCCGATCACCGCACCGCACCGGTGAACGCTCTCGGCTACCTCCGCGTCATGTTCGCCGTGGAAGACATCGACGACACGCTAGCCCGCCTCCGCCGGCATGGAGCCGAGCTGGTCGGTGAGCTGGTGCAGTTCGAGGACGAGTATCGGCTCTGTTACATCCGAGGCCCGGAGGGGATCCTCATCGGCTTGGCCGAGCAGATCGGGTAGGCGGTCCGCCTCCGCGGGGCGGCGGTGTTTCAACGCACGTCAGCGTTCGCCGAACGCGACGAAGCTGTCGAAAGCTGGTTCGCTCCGAGAATTCGGAAGTCGATAGGCCCGGAGACGTGTGCCCACGTCAAGTACCTGCGGTGACCAGCCGGTGTTGAGCTCGAAGTAGCGCGCTGCGGTGGCGACAGGGGGCCATTCGCAGTCGTCGAGGATGATCAGCCCACCAGGCCGAACGATCTCGCGCAGGTAGAAGAGGTCGACGAAGACATTGTGGAAGACGTGGCTGCCGTCCACGAAGGCGGCATCGGCCACGAAGGCCTCGGCGAGAAGTCGGGGCAGAGCGACCTGCGAGCGCTCGCGCAACAACGAACAGAGATCCACGAGCCCGGCTTGCTCGATCGCCGTCCATCCCTGGTCGCGGAACCGATCCTGGAACGGGTCGATGATCAGGTGGGACCCGCGGCTCCCGCGGACGAGCAGCGCTTCGGCGATCGCCAACGCGGACACGCCGTACGCGAGCCCGACCTCGACCACCACATCAGCATGTTCCTGCACGAGGAGATCTCGCAGCACGTCGGCGTCGGCATGGGGAAGCGCGACCCGCGAGAAGTCGTCTTCCGAGCGAACCCAGCTCGGCCCTGACCGTGCGAGGTTCGCGCGCAACCGGCGAACGCAGCCGAGAAGCTCGGTTGTCGAGTCCACTCCTCCAGTATCCCGCGAGCGATCCGTGGCCTCGTGTCACCGCGGCTTCGTGGCGAGGACGATCTCCGTGTCGCCGGGCCAGTCCCAGAAGACGCCTTCGGGTGACCGTGCAGCCAGCAGCTCTCGTACCTCGCGGGCGAAGTCCTCGACGCGGTCACCGAACAGGTGCGGAGCCGAGGAGGACATGGAGAAGTAGCCCGAGAGGACGCTCTCGCTGTTCCGCACCAGATCGGGGATGCCGGGCGCGAAGATCGACCGCGGCGGATCGAACCTGGTGCGAACGAGGACGTCTTCGAAGCGGTGCGTTCGCACCGGTGCGGCACCCCGGCCGGCGCGCGGGGTCGAGCCGAGGTACTTCTCGACGAGCGCCCTGATCTCGGCGTGCGGGATCGGCGGCGGTCCTGGACTCCGAGGTGCGGGCCGTCCCTCGACGCTGTGCACGATCAGGGCCAGGGCACCGCCCGTCTCGAGCATGTCGTAAACCGTCTCGGCGACACGGGCCTCGTCCGTCCAGTGGAAGGACTGGCCGAAGGCGACCAGGCGGTACGGGCCGGGCGCCGCTACGGGGAGGTCCTCCGCCCGTGCGCAGACCCAGCGGATGTTCGCGACTCCCTGCTTGTCGGCGGCGCGACGAGCCTCCGCGAGCATCGCCGGGTCGGGATCGAGGCCCACCGTCTCGCCGAACAGCGGCGCGAGGCGGAGGGTGAGGATCCCGGGGCCGCAACCGGCGTCGAGAAGCCTTCCGCTCCCGTCCAGACCGAGCTCGTCGGTCAGAACCGCCTCGAGCTGCGGTGAGTACGGCGGCCTGCCGCGCCGATAGTGCGCGGCGGCACCCTCGTAGATCGTGGGGTCGTAAGACGTCAGGTGCGCAACGTGTCGACGCCGACGGTTTCCACGAGACCGGAAGCAGCCCGCGCCAGCTCCCTGTCGGAGGTCACGAAGGCGTCTGCCTGCAGCATGGTGAGCGCCACGTACTCGGCGTCGTAGGTCGTCTCGCATCCCAGCTGGTCTGCGACCTTCCACGCCTGCCGCTGGAGCACCTTGTCGCCGAGGAAGCGGACCTTCAACGAGTTGATGCGCGTCACACGTTCGATCCCTTCCGCGGCGGATATCTCGCCTCGACGCGCGGCCTCGTAGAGCGCCGACAGCGCCTGTGAGCGAACGAGCGTCGGCGCGACGAGCTGGTGCCCGGCGGCGACCTCGATCTCGCCGGCGGCGATCCGGAGCAGCGTGTCGCAGTCGACGACGAAGCGCGTCACGCAACGGACGCTACACGCGCGCTGCTGCCGGCTGGATGTGCTGCTTCAACCGCTCGACGAGACGCTCGATCTCGTCGGCGCCGCCGTGCGGAGCATCGGGAAGACCGTCGACGTCCATCCACGACGTGCCCGCGGGAACGCCCGGGTATCGCGGGTAGAGGTGCTGATGGAAGTGGGGGACGCCGAGGCCGATCACGGCGAGGTGAACTCGCTCCACGCCTTCCGCACGAAGCGCTGCACCGATCGCGCGTGACGCGGACGCGACCGACGCTGCTTCGCTCTCGCTCAAGTCGCCGAGGTGATCGACGTGCCGTCGCGTGACGACGAGACAGTGACCGAGATACGGGCGCGGGCTCTCGTCGAGCGGAGGCAGGTGGAACGCGACCGCCGCCTCGTCGTTCCAGAGCAAGCCGCCTGGTAGAGCGACCTCGCCGGCGATCTCGCGACAGACGAGGCATCCCTTCACCGTCAACGCGAGTCCGCCAGGCGTTTCTGAACCCGACCGGCCAGGACGAGGTACGCCTGGTAGCGGTGATACCTGGGGTGGTCGGGACTCGCGATCTTCGGCGACCGCCGCCGTGCGATCGGCTCTCCGATCACCTCGCCGCCCTTGAACTGCTCTCGTGTCAGATCGACCTCGATCCCGCCCGGAAGCCTGTTCCACATGTGCCCCTCGACCCGCTCGCCGTTCCGGAAGACGTCCGCCGCGAGCAGCTCGCCGCCGAAGATGTCGTGCACGACCAGCGAGGTGATGTCGCACTGGCCGCGCGCCGGATTGTCGGGCGTCCAGCCGTCGTCCTCCTCGGCGGTGTCGGCGCTCCACCCGGCTCTGATCGCCGCTTCGATCTCGGCAAGCGTGTGCACCGGGCGAGCATAGGTTCCTGCCAGGTGCGGCCTGGGGTCACCCGAACGATCGCGCAATCGAGGCAGGGTGTCCGACACCGCAGGTGTCAGACACCAGCTCGGCGGCGCCGGCCCGGCCAGGCAAACTCTTTCGGATGTCCGAGCGGCCGCTTGCCGGACGCGTGGCTCTCGTCGCGGGCGCGACGCGCGGTGCGGGACGCGCGATCGCGGTCGAGCTCGCTCGCGCGGGCGCGGTCGTCTACGCAACGGGGCGCAGCAGCCGCGTGTCCGGTCTGTCCGACCAGCAGCGTCCCGAGACGATCGAAGAGACCGGCGACCTCATCGCCGCGGCGGACGGCACCGGCTTCGCCCTGCGCGTCGACCACGAGGTTCCGTCCGAGGTGGAGGCGCTCGTGAACCGCATCGACGACGAACAGGGACGGCTGGACGTACTGGACAACAACATCTTCGGCGCCCATCCCTTCACCCAGTGGGACAGGAAGCTGTGGGAGCACGACCTCGACGGGGGCCTGCGGATCCTGCGCATGGGCATCGACACCCACCTGATCACCTGCACGAAGGCGTTGCCGCTTCTCCTGCGCACCGAGCACGGGCTGATCGTCGAGACGACCGACCGCACCTCCGAGTACAACCGGACCTTTCGTCGGAACGTCGGCTTCTACTACGACCTCGTCAAGGCGGCAGTGGAGCGGATCGTGATCGGGTTGACCGCGGAGCTGGAAGGCACGAGCTGCACGGCGGTTGCCGTCACGCCCGGCTGGATGCGGTCGGAGCAGATGCTCGACGGCTTCGGCGTCTCCGAAGCGAACTGGCGTGACGCGCTCGCACGCGTGCCGCATTTCTGCATCTCCGAGAGTCCGACCTATACCGGCCGCGCCGTCGCAGCGCTGGCGGCCGATCCCGACCGCGGTCGCTACGCCGGCCGCGTCGTGTCGTCGGCGGAGCTCGCACGCACCTACGGCGTCACGGACGTGGACGGGACGCAGCCGGACTGCTGGCGCTACCTGGTCGAGATCCAGGAGCCGGAGCGGCCTCCGACCGAGCTCGGCTACCGCTGAACCGCGTCCTCGGGCCGAAAACGCTTCGAGCTGCTTCCGGTTCGCGGCCGTCGCTAGCGTCCGACCGTGAGCGAGCGCGAGCAGCTCCTGGAGCTCTACGACGCGCAGCTGCGCGCGCACGTCCCGCGCCGTCTGCCGCCGGAAGTTCTCGTCGAGCGAGACGGTCCGCTCGTGCGCACGCTCGGCTGGGGGCCGCAGGGATGGGTGGAGTACCGCGACCTCGGCGAGCCGTCGGTCGAGGAGCTCGACCGGCTGATCGCGGCGCAGATCGCCCGCTTCGGCGAGCGCGACGAGCCGTTCGAGTGGAAGTTCCACAGCCACGACCGCCCGGCGTTCCTCGAGGAACGCCTCCGGGCCGCGGGCTTCGAGGCGGAAGCGCTCGAGACGGTCGTGATCGTGCGCACCGACTCCCTGTTGAGCGACGACGCGATTCGCCCCGGCGTCGGGCTGCGCGAGGTGCGGGAGCGGGGCGACCTCGAGCTCATCTCCGACCTCGAGAGCGCGGTGTGGGGCGTCGAGGAGCGCTGGCACGCGGACGCGCTCGGCGAAGAACTCGCAGCCAACCCCGACGGACTCGCGATCTTCGTCGCCGAGGCCGACGGGCTGGTCGTCTCGGCCGGCTGGGTCCGCTTCCCGGACGGCACCGACTTTGCCACCTTCTGGGGCGGTGGGACGCTCGCCGAGTGGCGCGGCCGCGGCGTCTACCGCGCGCTCGTCCACCGGCGCGCGCGGCTGGCGGCCGAGCGTGGCCGGCGCTACATCGAGGTCGACGCGTCCGACGACAGCCGGCCGATCCTCGAACGGCTCGGCTTCCAAGCGGTCACGCAGACGCGTCCGTACGTCTGGTCACCGTGACGACCGCGCCTCGAGCGCGCCGCGCAGCTCGTCACGCGAGTGAATCGCGAGCTTCCGGTACACGTTGCGCAGGTGGTACTCGATCGTCTTCGGGCTGAGGAACAGCGCGGCGGCCGCCTCCCGCGTCGTCTGCCCGCCGGCGAGCAGCATCGAGATCTGGAGCTCCTGGGGAGTCAGCTCGTCGAGCCCGCCCGCCGCCCGGCGGCGCGCGGTCTCGCCGGTCGCCGCGAGCTCGCGTGACGCGAGATCGGCCCACGGCGCGGCCGCGAGCTCGTCGAACGCCTCCACCGCGGCGCGCAGGAGCTCACGTGCGCGCACCCGTTGCCCGCCGCGTCGCAGGCGCTCGCCGTACGCGAGCTGCGTGCGCGCCCGTTCGAAGACGTCGGCGGTCTGCGCGTGCAGCGACAGCGCCTCCTCGAACCGCGACTCGAGCTCGTCCTCGCCGGCGACGAGCGCACGCGCACGTGCCGCGCGCGCGAGCGCCCACGGCTGACCCTTGGCGGCGGCCGCCGCGGCGAACGACTCGGCCGCCGCGACGGCCTCGTCCCGCCGGCCGAGCCTGAGCAGGACCTCCGTCTGCTCGGCGGCCGGTGAGAGGTCCGCGTCCGCGATCTGCCGCCGCTCGACGGTCGCCCGCAGCTCCTCGAGCCGCGCGAGCGCCTCGTCGAGCCGGCCGCGGACGAGCTCCAGCTCGCCGAGCGCCGCGAGCGCCCAGATCTCGCAGAGCCGGGCGTCACGGGCGCGCGCGAGCGCGAGCGCCTCCTCCGCGTGGGCACAGCAGTCGTCGTCCCGGCCCATCCGTGCCTCGAGCCACGCGAGCCTCGACAGGGATCCTGCGAGCACGACCTCCTGGCCGCCCTCGCGCGCGAGACGGATCGCCTCGTCGAGCTCCGTGTGCGCCTCGGCCCAGCGATCGGTCGCAGCGTGCTGGATGGCGACGTGCATCAGCAGATGCGGCAGCACGCCGAGCGCGGACCGCGCCCGCGCAGCCGCGAGCGCACCGTCGACGACCTCGTGCGCGGCGTCGCGGGCGCGCAGGAAGAGCGGCCCGACCGCGGCCCACACGAGCAGCGTCGGGTCGCTGCGGAGCTCGACCGAGCCCTGAAGCACCTGCGTCGCCGAGCGGATGGCGGCCGCACCGCGCTCGCCGTCACCGGCCACGACGTCCGCCATCCCGCCGGCGACCGCGGTGAAGAAGGACGCACGGCCGGCCCGGCCGTCGACCGCGAGGGCGCGCGCACGCGCGCCGCACTCGAGGATCAACTCGCCGTCGGCGGCGTAGAACGCACCCTCGGCGGCCTCGGCGACCATCACCGCGGCCTCCTCCAGGTCGGCGTGTTCCGATGCGCGGAGCAGGAGCGTGACGGCGTCGCCGAGCGGCCCGCGACGCAGCGCGATCCTTCCCCGCAGATGCTCGTTCGCGACGGACAGGCTGCCGGTGACCAGCGGTCCGGATTCGTCGGCGAGCATGACGGCGCGATCGCCGAGACCGCCCAGCCACGCCGCGGCGGCGGCCTCGTGCAGCAGCGCCCCGCGACGGCCGTCGTCGACCGCGAGTCGCGACGAGCGCTCGAACGCGTAGGAGGCGACCTCGTAGGCGCTCCGGTCGCGCGCGCGGGCAGCCGCCTGTGCGAGCGCGGACGACGCCGTGTCGTCGAGGCCCGCGGCGGCGAGCGCCAGGTGCCAGGCGCGGCGGTCGGATTCGGCGTCCGGCAGCTCGCGGGCCAGCGCGCGGTGCGCCGCGCGCCGCCGCTCACGCGAGGCCGCGCCGTAGATCGCCGAGCGGGCCAGCGGATGCCGGAACTCGACGCAGTCGTCCAGGACGGCGACGAGGCCCGCCTCCTCGGCCGGGTCGAGGTCGGCAACGGAGACGCCGAGCTGCGCCCCGGCCCGTGCGAGCAGGGCGAGGTCGCCGCGCGCAGATGCGGCCGCGAGGACGAGCGCCTCCCGCGTCCGCTCCGGCAGCGCCTCGGCGCGCTCGACGTACGCGCGCGCGACGCTGGTCACCACCGGCACGGGAGCGTCTGGAACGACCTCCGGCAGCCGGCCGCGCGCGAGCTCGAGCAGCGCGAGCGGATTGCCGCCCGTCTCCCGGTGGAGGCGCTCCGCGACCTGCGGGCTCGCATCGCCCAGCAACGCCGCCGCGGCCTCCGCGTCCAGCCCGGTGAGCGTGAGCGACGGCAGGCCCGCGTGATCGAGCGCCGACGGCTCGCCCTCGCGCACGGCGAGTAGGACGCCGATCGGCTCGGCGAGCAGCCGCCGGACCGCGAACACGAGCGCGTCGGCGCTCGAGCCGTCCAGCCACTGCACGTCGTCGACGAGCACGACCGCCGGCTGCTCGTCGGAATAGGCGGCGAGCAGGCTGAGCGTCGCCGCGCCGACCGCGAAGCGGTCCTCCGCCTGCGCGGGACGGAGGGCGAGCGCGCTTTCGAGCGCAGCCGCCTGCCTCGGCGTGACGGCGTCGAGGCAGGCGAGGGCGGGCCGCAGCAGCTCGAAGAGGCCGGCGAAGGGAATCTGCGTCTCGGCGGCGATTCCGCGCGCGCGCAGGACGCGCATTCCCTGCGCGAGCTCCGCAGCCGCTTCGAGCAGGGCCGACTTGCCGATGCCGGCCTCGCCCCGCACGACCAGGACGCGGCTGTTGCCGGCCCGCGCTTCGTCCAGCAGCTGCTCGATCGCCTGCCGCTCCCGCTCACGCCCGAGGAGCATCGTCCGATTCTAGGGAGGCTCTCCGCGGCGGACCAGGTGCCGGACCAGGGGGTGGCCCCGAGGCGACGTCGCCCGCCGCAGCCCTACCGTCGGGCGCGTCATCGACGGAAGGAGCGAAGGACATGGCAGTGATGGAAGAGCAGCTCGATCTCGACAAGCTGCACGAGTTCGTGTTCCGCGCGGTCGAGGAGGTGGGTGCGACCCTGAACACGGCGCTCGTCGTCATGGGTGACCGCCTCGGCCTCTACCGCGCGCTCGCCGGCGCAGGGCCGCTGACGCCCGCCGAGCTGGCGGACCGCACCGACACCGCCGAGCGCTACGTGCGCGAGTGGCTGAACGCGCAGGCCGCCGGCGGCTACGTCGAGTACGAGCCCGACAGCGGCCGCTACTCGCTGCCGCCCGAGCAGACGGTCGCGCTGACCGACGAGTCGAGCCCCGCCTATCTCCCCGGCTTCTTCCAGATCGCGCTCGGCTCGGTCACCGACTCGCCGCGCATCGCGGACGCCGCGAAGACCGGCGAGGGTGTCGGCTGGCACGACCACGTGCACGACGTGCACGAGGGCTGCGAGCGGTTCTTCCGCCCCAGCTACAACGCGCATCTGCTCACCGAGTGGCTGCCCGCCCTCGACGGCGTCGGCGCGAAGCTCGACGCCGGCTGCTCCGTGGCCGACGTCGGCTGCGGTCACGGCGCGTCGACGATCCTGATGGCGGAGGCGTTTCCCGCCTCGCGCTTCCACGGCTTCGACTACCACGAGGGCGGCATCGCGACCGCGCGCGAGCGGGCGCGCGCCGCGGGCGTCGACGGACGTGCGACCTTCTCCGTCGAGCCGGCGGCGTCATACTCGGGCAAGGGATACGACCTCGTGACGATGTTCGACTGCCTGCACGACATGGGAGACCCGGCCGGCGCGGCGCGGCACGTCCGCTCGACGCTGGCGGAGGACGGCACGTGGATGATCGTCGAGCCGAAGGCAGGCGACCGCGTCGAGGAGAACCTGAACCCGGTCGGTCGGGCGTACTACGGGTTCTCGACGCTGCTCTGCACGCCGTCGTCGCTGGCGCAGGAGGTCGGGCTGGCGCTCGGCGCGCAGGCCGGCGAGGCGCGCATCCGCGAGGTCGTCGAGGGAGCAGGCTTCCGGAGCTTCCGCCGGGTCGCCGAGACGCCGTTCAACATGGTGTTCGAGGCGAAGCCTTGAGCCTGGCCCCGGTCGAGGAGGTGCGGGCGCGCGAACAGTCGCGCGCCCGCTATCCCAACGCGGAGGGATACGTCGAGCGCGACGGCGTCCGCGTCTTTTACGAGGTGTACGGCGAGGGGGAGCAGACGATCGTGCTGCTCCCCACGTGGTCGATCGTCCACTCGCGGATGTGGAAGGCGCAGATCCCGTACCTTGCGCGGCACGCGCGGGTCGTCGCCTTCGACGGCCGTGGCAACGGCCGCTCCGACCGGCCGGAGGGCGTCGCGGCGTACCTCGAGGACGAGTTCGCGCGCGACACGCTCGCGGTGATGGACGCGACCGGGGTCGAGCACGCGACCCTGATCACGACCTCGTGCGGTGCGCTCTGGGGCACGATCGTCGCCGCCGACCATCTCGATCGCGTCGACGCGATCGTCTACATCGGCCCCGCGGTCGCGCTCGCCCCCGGCCACGAGATCCGCGGCGTCCATCCCTTCGACGAGCCGCTCGACACGGACGAGGGCTGGGCGAAGTACAACAGCTTCTTCTGGGCCCGCGACTACCGCGCGTTCCTCGAGTTCTTCTTCGCGCAGTGCTTCAACGAGCCGCACTCGACGAAGCAGATCGAGGACGCGGTCGGCTGGGGGCTCGAGACCGATCCGGAGACGCTGGCGAACACCTCCCGCGCGATCGGCGCCTGCCGCTGGGAGGGCTTCCGCGAGACCTGCGATCGCGTCCGCTGTCCGGTGCTCGTGATCCACGGCGACCAGGATCTGATCCGCCCGCACCGGCAGGGCGCGGCGCTCGCCGACCTGATGCGCGGGACGCTCGTGACGCTCGAGGGAGCAGGTCACCTGCCGCAGGTGCGCGATCCGGTCAAGGTCAACCTGCTGCTGCGCGACTTCGTGTGCCCGCCGCCGCCGGCCGCACGCTGGCGGACCGGCCGCACGCGGCGCCGTCGCGCGCTCTTCGTCTCGTCGCCGATCGGCCTCGGCCACGCCCAGCGCGACGTGGCGATCGCGGACGAGCTGCGCCGGCTCCATCCCGAGCTCGAGATCGACTGGCTCGCGCAGCATCCGGTGACCGCGGTGCTCGAGGCGCGTGGCGAGCGGATCCATCCGGCGAGCGTGCAGCTCGCGAGCGAGTCGGCCCACGTCGAGTGCGAGTCGGCGGAGCACGACCTGCACGTGTTCCAGGCGTGGCGGCGGATGGACGAGATCCTCGTCTCCAACTTCATGGTCTTCCACGACCTCGTCCGCGACGACCCGTACGACCTGTGGATCGGCGACGAAGCCTGGGAGCTCGACTACTTCCTGCACGAGAACCCGGAGCTCAAGTCCGCGGCCTACGTCTGGCTGACGGACTTCGTCGGCTGGCTGCCGATGCCGGACGGCGGCGAGCGCGAGGAGTTTCTCACCGCCGACTACAACACCGAGATGCTCGAGCAGATCGCGCGCTACCCGCGGCTGCGCGATCGCGCGCTCTTCGTCGGCGAGCCGGACGACGTCGTCGGCGGCCGCTTCGGGCCCGACCTGCCTGCGATCCGCGACTGGACCGAGCGGAACTTCTCGTTCCCCGGCTACGTCACCGGCTTCGATCCCGCCGACTTCGCTGATCGCGAACGGTTGCGGGCGGAGCTCGGCTACCGCGACGGCGAGGCCGTCTGTCTCGTCACGGTCGGCGGCTCGGGCGTCGGCGGCGACCTCCTGCGGCGCGTGGCGGCCGCGTTCCCCGAGGCGAAGCAGCTCGTCCCGAACCTGCGCATGGTGGTCGTCGCCGGGCCGCGCATCGAGCCGCGCTCACTGCCGCGGCACGAGGGCCTCGAGGTGCACGCGTACGTGCACGAGCTCTACCGGCATCTCGCCGCCTGCGATCTCGCGGTCGTGCAGGGCGGGCTCACGACCGCGATGGAGCTGACCGCGAACCGCCGGCCGTTTCTCAGCTTCCCGCTCCGCCATCACTTCGAGCAGAGCTTCCACGTGCGGCACCGGCTCGAGCGCTATCGCGCCGGCCGGGTGATGGACTACGAGACGGACGGCCCGGCGGAGATCGCGCAGGCGATCGCCGAGGAGATCGGCCGCGAGGTCGACTACCTGCCCGTCGACGGCGGCGGCGCCGCACGGGCGGCCGCGCTGATCGGCGAGCTGCTCTGAACGCGCGTCGTCCTTAGTTCACGAAGTGAACTAAGGACACGCATTTAACCGGCGCATACGGAATCTTCAACTCTCTGTCGAAGAATCCGGGCGATGCGCAGGACCGGGGTCGTGGTGCTGGCCGCGGTCGCCGCCGGCTTGTGCGCCGTCTCGGGCGGCGCGGCGGCGCCGCAGCAGCTGCGTGCAACCGTCTACACCGGCTACGGCTTCGACACGTGCCGCGCTCCCTCGTTGACGGCGTTGGCTGCGTGGGCAGCGTCGCCCTATCGCGCGGTCGGCGTCTACATCGGCGGTGCGAACCGTGCCTGCGGCGACGGCAACCTGTCCGCGTCGTGGGTCGCGGCCGCGACCGGCGTGGGCTGGAGCGTGATGCCGCTCTACGTCGGCCTGCAGGCGCCGTGCGTCTCGCAACGCGGCCTCGCGCATCTGTCGAGCAGCGCGGCGGCCGCGACGACGCAGGGAGTGGCCGCGGCCGACGACGCCGCGACTCGCGCGGCGCTGTT
>Ga0070739_10006670_pt1 | contig 12629 bp, 11 predicted proteins | sample Coa_R1_7_FD_66445 | JGI IMG/M metagenome (GOLD analysis project Ga0070739, IMG submission 66445) | Surface soil microbial communities from Centralia Pennsylvania, which are recovering from an underground coalmine fire - Coalmine... | ecosystem: Environmental > Terrestrial > Soil > Unclassified ... | reverse complement strand
CCGGAGGAAGTGACCGCTGTGCCCAGGCTCAGCTTCGCCCTGAATGTGGCGAGCGACCTGGCAGCGCGTGACCGCACGGTGGAGGCGCTCGCGCTGGCCGAGTCGGTCCGAGACAAGTACGAGGCGGCCCTGTCGGCCGATCACCCGGACACATTGGTCAGCGCGAACAATGTGATGGTCTACTTGCGCAGGCTCGGCCGGTTCGGCGAGGCGAGGGAGCTCGGCGAGGACACGCTACGGCGGTTCAAGGCGGTGCTCGGCGCAGTGCACCTGTTCTCGGCAGCGTGCGCGATCAACGTCGCGAACGTGTTAGCGGACTGCGGGGAACACGCGGCGGCGCAAGCCCTGCTCCAGGAAACCAGGCACAACCTCGTAGAACTTCTCGAGGCTGCTCCGAGCGCGTCGGAGCGAGAGCAACATCCCGATCTACTCGCGTGCGACGCGAACCTAGCCGTCACCCTGCATGACCTTGGCCGTCTGGAAGAGGCGCAAGAAAGGCGCGGAAAGTTGCTGGGCACGCTCGCCGCGCTACACGGTGAGACGCACCCGAACACTGTGGCACTGAGCGAGTGGCGGCGTATCGACAGAGAGCTGGATCCGATGCCGGGCTGAGCGCTCGAGAGTGCCGTTGTTCGGTCAAGCTGCGGTCTGATTCCGCTGGTCAGAGCGCGGCGAGCAGGCTTCCGGTGCAGTCGGTAGACGGCGAAATGGATCGATGCGGACTCAGGCCGGTGTGGACTGAGCTGGCCAAACTCTTATAGATCCGGCCCCTTGTCGGGCGGGTTGGCGGCGTGGATCACTGCGGCAGATCAGATAACCAAAGATCTCATCAAAGTCTCAAAACCCAGGAGGCTCCAACTGGTTCGGTCGGTTCTCAGGCATCGGCTCACGTTGCCTAACGCATGGCCGTAGCCGACCACAAGGACCTTACTGGGCCATGACCCAGGCGTACAGAAATCTGACTCAGAGTTGATATCCATCGACGCATTGTACGAGTGCTGGCAAAGTTGCTGGCGTCCGCGGAGCACGTGTCTGATGAGTGCCGGAGAGCAGGCCGCAACCGGGTATCGCGGTCTGCTCGCGGGCGGTGGCGTGCTGCGGCGCGGGCGCCGCGTCGACGGTGATCGGGCATCCGGAGCGGTAGTCGACCGCAACCCTGGCGCCGAGCGGATCGCGAAGGCGCGCCGTGACTTCGCGCTGCTGCCCGTACAGCAGTCGATCACCTTCGAGGAGCTCGTGCGGGACCGGGATGACGGTCACGGCAGCCGGGGATTCCAACACGACGGCGCGCGGATAGTCGGTGTATTGCGGCGGGCTGCCGAGAAACTCAAGGATCATGGTGCGCTCGTCCGCGCCGAGCCTGGCGCGCATGTCGGTTCCGGTGATCCCGTCGATGCCCTCCGGTCCCGCCGCGTCGCGGGCGATCTCGGGATCGAGAACCGAGACTGGGCCGTCCACACCGTCGATGCGCACGCGCCACGCGGGCAGCTGGCGCGGGCCTCGATCGGTGTCGAAGGTCGCGCTCACCCTCTCGGCGCCGGTAATTCGAAGAGCGTGGCCGTGAAGCTTCCCGTGATGCCGCGCCAATGCGCGTAACACCTCATCCGGAACGTCCGCGGCGGCTGCGAACTCGCCCGCAAGGAACGCTTGCTTCGCATCGTTGGAAGCAAACCCCGCGCCAACCAGGACCGTCTCACCGGTCAGCACCAGCCTGCGGGGATCGGCATCCACGGGATAGTCGCGCCAGTGCTCCAACGCCCTGCGAGCGCGTTCGAGCTCTTCATCGACATCCGACATGCAATGAGCCTAGCGAGGCCGCGCCTCAGGGACAGCTCAGCTGCGTAAGATCTCGCTGAGGCGGTCGCCTCTCCGAATGTGGGGACGTGCGGAGGCTCCGAAGCACTCGGATGTGTGGGTGATGTGCTCGACAGCGAATCAGGCTTCATGTACCTGCGGGCGCGCTACTTCGATCTCGGTCGCGCCGTCCGCCCGATGGTTCGTCGCGCTCGTCGGCATGGCGGCAGCCGTGTTCCTGCCGCCGCCGATCTTCGCGAGCATGACCGCCGCTGATCGCTCGATGTTCATCGGCCTGACGGCGGTGTTCGCGTTGACGGCGCTCGCGGCGTCGCGCAACCGGCTGACGGTCCACGGCGCGGAGCTCAGCCAACGCGTCGTCCTGCGGTCAAGGTATTTCCGCCTGGACCGCCTGGCGGGTGTACGCGTGTTCCGGGCGGCGGGACGCTACAACCATCCGTGGCAGATGACGCTGACCGACTCCGCGGGCGGGCAGATGCACCTGCGCCTCAACGGATACGCGGTCGAGGACCGCAAGCAGCTGATGGCTGCGCTGGCGCCGTTCGTCCGCTGTCCCGGGGTGCAGCTCGAAGGCCGGGTCGACGAGGCACTGGCCGGCGGGCTGTGGTTCCCCCACCTCCGGCGCGTGCCGGAGGATGACTCATAGTCCTGACACACTCCGCGTCGCTAGGCGCGGAGCGCGTCCCCGGCCTTCTCGTCAGGCACCGCCGCCTGTGCCAATGGCCATGCCGATGCCGTAGGTGACGGCCATCGCGAGGGCGCCGCCGATCACATTGCGGGCGATGGCGGGGCCGGGACGCGCTTTGCCGAGGCGCGCGCCGGCGTAGCCGGTGACGATCAGGCAGGCGGCGACGACCAGCGCGGTGACTGGGACGCGCACGGAGGTCGGCAGCAGAATGGCCAGCAGCGGGAACAGGGCGCCGGCGGTGAAGGCGAGGAAGCTGGCCGCGGCGGCGTGCCAGGGGTTGGTCAGGGCGTCAGGGTTGATGCCGAGTTCTGCTTCGGCGTGTGCGGCGAAGGCGTCGCGGGCGGTCAACTGCTCGGCGACCTGGGCGGCGAGGTCGTGACTAAGACCCTTGGCTTGGTAGAGCCCGGTGAGCTCGGCGAGCTCTGCCTCCGGGCTTTCGGCCAGTTCCCGGCGTTCCAGGTGCAGCAGTGCGCGCTCGCTGTCGCGTTGGCTGCTGACCGAGACGTACTCGCCGGCGGCCATCGCGAGGGCTCCGGCGAACAGGCCTGCGACGCCGACGGTCAGGATCGTGGTGCGCGCGGTGGTGGCCCCGGCGATGCCCACGGCCAGGCCGGCGAGGGAGACCACTCCGTCGTTGGCGCCGAGAACGGCAGCGCGCAGCCAGTTGAGGCGTATGGCCATGCCGTCGGCGTGTGCTTCGTCGTGGCTGGGCGCGCTGCGTACCGACTGGTGGCTCATGTTGTCACCGTAGATCGCGTCGGATCCGCGGACATGGGGCCAAAGTCCCGACGTCAGGACCGGACGGGGCCGAACGTCACCAGCCGACGAAGGAGCGATCATTTAGGGCCGTTCACGGAGCGCTTTGAGGGCGATCGGCCCCTGCGACGCGAGCGAGTCGTCGGGTACGGATGAAGGTAGCGGTTGTCGGACCTGCGTGCTGTCGGAGGAACGGGAGGTGCCACGATGGCGTGGTTCCTGGTCGTGATCGCCGGGTTCTTCGAGACCGCGTTCGCGATTTTGCTCAAGCAGAGCGAGACCTTTACCAGGCTGTGGCCGACCGTCGGGTTCGCCGCGTGCGCGCTGATCAGCTTCGGGTTGCTGACCTGGGCGCTGCGCGGGCTGGAGATCGGGCCGGCGTACGCGGTGTGGACCGGCCTGGGGACCGCGGGCACGGCCATCGTGGGCATGGCCATGCTCGGCGAGACAGTGTCCGTACTCAAGCTGGTGTCCATCAGCCTGGTGTTGTGCGGGATCGTCGGGCTGAACCTCTCCGGAGTCACCCCGTGATGCAGGGGGTCGTGGCTAGCGTCGTGCAATGATCGGAGGCAATCGGACCGCACGGTAAGGACGATCATGACCTCACTCGCATTGCCCCGGCAGTCATGCGCGATCACGGTGTTGGGCGGGCCGACGAGCGTGATCGATGTCGGCGGTCTGCGGATCATCACCGATCCGACCTTCGACGAGCCGGGCCCGCACGGATACCTCACCAAGACCGCCGGACCTGCGGTCGCGGAGGAGTCATTGGGGCCGGTAGATCTGGCTTTGATCAGTCACGACACGCATCCGGACAACCTCGACGACCGCGGCCGCGCCTTCGCGAAGACCGCCAAGGCCATCCTGGCCGGTCCACAGGCCGCCGCGCGCCTCGGTTCACCCGCGATCGCGGTCGCGCCGTGGAGCAGTCACGCGGTGGCTCGTGGGGACGGCGGCGGCGAGTTGACCGTGCTCGCGGTGCCTGCGGTGCACGGGCCCGAGGACGGTGAACGCGACGCCGAAGGCAACGTCAACTGTGAGGTCATCGGGTTCGTGCTGAGCGGGGACGGCCTGCCCACCATTTACGTCAGCGGCGACAACGCCTCGATCCGCACGGTGGCGGAGATTTCCCGCCGCGTGCCGCGCATCGACGTCGCCCTGCTGCACGCCGGGGCGGCGCGCGTCCCGCCGAAGTTCGACGGCCGACGGCTGTCCCTGGACGGCGCAAGCACCGCCGCGGCAGCCGCGATCCTCGGCGCGGACGTGGTGGTTCCCGCCCACTACGACGGCTGGGAGCACTTCTCCGAAGGCCTGGCAGAGGTGGAAGCAGCTTTCTACGACGCGGGCCTGACGCGCCTGCTCCAAGCGCCCGCGCATGGCACGTGGATCCAACTCGCCCGCTAAGCCGCCCGACCATCCGCGAGGAAGGACACGGCATGATGGCGCGGCACTCGGTGGCAAGGCACTACAATGGATGTAGCGGGAGCCAGTCGGCCTCGCGCCGCGATCTTTACACGCTCCCGTGACTGCCGGATATTCAGCGATGCAGTCGGCACCGGGTTATCTCACCGGTGTTTCTGTTGAGCTGCGGCTGTTTCCACGTTCGGAGTCTTCATGGCGGCTCGCCGCCCCATTCAAACCAGCGCCAAATCCACCGCGTCGACGGCCACGTTCGCCGAACTCGGCGTGCCCAAGACGCTCACCGACCTGCTCGCGGCGGCCGGGATCACCGTCCCGTTCCCGATCCAGGCCGCGACCCTGCCGGACTCGCTGGCCGGGCGCGACGTGCTCGGCCGTGGCCGCACCGGTTCCGGAAAGACCCTCGGTTTCCTGCTGCCGGTGCTCACCCGGCTCGCGACCGCGCCGCGCAAACGGCGCCCGAACCGGCCGCGCGCGGTGATCCTCGCGCCGACCCGGGAACTGGCCGTGCAGATCCACGAGGCCGCCAAGCCCCTGGCCGACGCGCTGGGCCTGCGCTCGGCCGTCATCTTCGGCGGGGTGTCCGCCCGTCCGCAGATCTCCGCGCTGCGCTCCGGCCTCGACCTGGTCATCGCGTGCCCGGGCCGACTGCTCGACCACCTCGAAGCCGGCCACGCGATCCTCGACGCGGTCGAGATCACCGTGCTGGACGAGGCCGACCACATGGCGGACCTCGGATTCCTGCCGACCGTCAAGCGTCTCCTGGACGCCACGCCCGCCAGTGCACAGCGACTGCTGTTCTCCGCCACCCTGGACCATGGCATCGACCAACTCGTGCGGCGCTACTTGAACGACCCGGTCACGCATTCGGTCGACTCACCGCACTCCGAGGTCCCGGACATGGACCACCACGTGCTGCACATCGAGGCGGAGCACCGGCTGCCGATCCTCATCGAGCTGGCCGCCGCCCCCGGGCGCACCATCGTGTTCACCCGCACCAAACACGGCGCGCGCAAGCTCGCCCGGCAGCTGGCCGCCGCCCGCGTGCCCGCCGTCGAGCTGCACGGCAACCTCGCGCAGAACGCCCGCACCCGCAACCTGGCCGCCTTCGCGCAAGGCGAGGCCACGACCCTGGTGGCCACCGACATCGCCGCGCGCGGCATCCACGTGGACGACGTCTCGCTCGTCGTGCACGCCGACCCTCCGGTCGAGCACAAGGCCTACCTGCACCGCTCCGGCCGCACCGCGCGGGCCGGCAACTCCGGCACCGTCATCACGCTGATGACCGACGCCCAGGTCGGCGAGGTGCGCCAGCTCACCAGGAAGGCCAAGATCGAGGCGACCACGACCCGTCTCGCTCCCGGTGACCCGCTGCTCGGCACGCTGGCACCGGGCGAGCGCAGCCTCGCCGCGCCCGATCGGATCGCCGCGCTGACCGGTGCGCCCGCGGATCCGAAACGGACGCGGCCAGCGGGCAGCGCACCCTCCGCCGGCAAGCCTCAGGCTCGGCGCCGGCGCGGTACCGGCGGCCGCGGCGGTGGCGGCAACGGCGGGTCCGCCAACGCGAACACCGGCGGCACCGCGCGCAAGCGTGCGGGCTCGGCCGGTGCCCCCAGTTCGGCGCGCTCCACTGGCGGAAAGCCGGTCCGCTCGTCGAGCTCCACACCTTCCAGCTCCGGGGGAGCGGCCAAGGCCTCGCAGCACTTCCGCGGCCGCGGCCGCTGACCCGCACCCGGGCGGATCTTGCGGCCTGCACGGCGGGCACGGCCTTGCCTCCGGACGCGGTCCTGTGAAGATGGGTGCGATGCAAGCTGATCGAGGACGAGGCCAAGGAGACGATGATCATCAAGGCCGCGCCGCCGGTGTCGAGGATCGGGTCGCACGTGGCGGTCGCGGGCGGGCTGGTGCGCAAGGGCTTGGCGGAGGCGGCCGAGGTGGGCGCCGAGGTGATCCAGATCTTCGTGGGCTCCCCGCGCGGGTGGGCGCCGCCGCGCATCGAACCCGGCGCCGCGCGCGAGTTTCGGGAGCGATGCGAGGCACTCGAACTGCCCGTGTTCGTGCACGCCGCATACCTGATCAACCTCGCGGCGCCGCAGGAGCGCACACTCGACTTGTCCGTCGAGGCACTGACCGCGACGCTGCACGCGGCCGGACTAGTCGGTGCGCGCGGCGTCGTGGTGCACGCAGGATCCTCGGTCGTCCCAGGGCACGAGGACGCCCTGCGACGTGTGCGCTCGTCGTTCAAGCGGGTGCTGGAGGGCTCGCCCGCGTCGGTGCGGCTGCTGCTGGAGCCGACGGCCGGCGGCGGCCGCTCGCTCGCCTCCACGCTCGAGTCCACGGCCGAATACCTCGACGCGGTCGACGACGTGCGCGTCGGCGTCTGCCTAGACACCTGCCACCTTCACGCCGCGGGCGAGGCGCTCGGCGAACCCGGACGGCTCGCCGCGGGCATCGCACAGCTGACCTCTGATATCGGCGCAGGGCGCATCGGCCTGGTGCACGTCAACGACAGCAAGGACGCCTGCGGATCACGCAGGGACCGGCATGAGAGCCTCGGCAGCGGGCAGCTCGGTGCACGCGCCTTCGAGGCGCTGTTCGCCGTGCCGGAACTAGCCGGGGTGCCGATGGTCGTCGAGACCCCGACCCACGCGCCTGACGTCGCCTTCCTCAATCGGGTCCGGGCGAGCCGACCGATGTCGGCGGCTGCGCGTCCGATGCCGTAGCGGCGGTGTGACTGGGCGAGGTGCCGATGGACACGCGCGACCTGGGCCTTTTCCGCGACCGACCGTGTTCCGCGACCGGCCGAGTTCCGCGTCGGCCTGGCCGGATCGGCCGGGCCGACGCCGGACGGAGATCAGTACGCGCGCGCGACGATCGCGAGGCTGTCCGGCGCGTCGTCGGAGTCGGGGACTGAGCCGTCGGGCAGGACCAGGCAGCGCACCGTGATCCCGTGCTCCGCGAGCGCTGCGGCTCCCTGCGCGCCCAGCTTCGCCCACGGGATGCGCGCCCAGCCGGTGGCCGCCGCCTCATGGGCCTGCTCGACGGAATCGGCGTCGAGCGTGCGCGCGTTCCGGAACTCGGCGGACTGCCGCAGCAGCAGGGCCTGATCCTCCTCGAGGATCGCGGGGATCGTCGCGGCGAGGGAGCTGAGCGTGGCAGGCGTCTTCTCGCCACGGATGCGGCGCACCAGCACGCAGGAGCCGTTCTCCAGGTCGCGCGGACCGACCTCGATGCGCAGCGGGACGCCCTTGAGCTCCCAGTCCACCGAACGGCGGCCGAACGGCGTGTCGACACGGTCGTCCACGGTCACCCGCAGGCCGGCGGCCCGCAACTGCTCGCCGAGCTCGCGGACCTTGGCGAGCACCGCCTCGTCCTCCTTGACCGCCAGGACCACGACCTGCACGGCGGCCACCCGCGGCGGGATGCGCAGCCCGTTGTCGTCCCCGTGCACCATGATCAGCCCGCCGACCATGCGCGTGGTGCTGCCCCAGGAGGTCTGCCACACGTGCGCGCGGCCGCCGGTGTCGGTCAGGAAGTCGGTGTCGAAGGCCTTCGCGAAGTTCTGGCCGAGCTCGTGGCTGGTGCCGAGTTGCAGGGCTTTGCCGTCGCCCATCATCGCCTCGAGAGTAAGGGTGTTGATGGCTCCGGCGAAGCGCTCGTCCGGGGTCTTGCGGCCGGGCACGACGGAGATGGCGAGGATCTCCTCCATGAAGTTCTGGTAGACGTCGCGATGGATCATCGCGGCGTAGGCCCGCGCCTCCTCGTAGGTGGCGTGCGCCGTGTGGCCCTCCTGCCAGAGGAACTCGGTGGTGCGCAGGAAGGTGCGCGGGCGCTTCTCCCAGCGCACCACGTTGGCCCACTGGTTGATCAACAGCGGCAGGTCCCGGTAGCTCTGCACCCACTTGGAGAAGTACTCGTTGACGATCGTCTCGGAGGTCGGTCGCACCACCACGGGCTCGTCGAGCTGCTTTCCGCCGCCGTGCGTGACCACGGCGAGCTCGGGGGCGAAGCCCTCGACGTGCTCGGCCTCCCTGGTGAGATAGTGCTGCGGAATGAACATCGGGAAGTAGGCGTTCTGCGCCCCGGCCCGCTTGATCCGGGCATCCATCTCGGACTGCATCCGCTCCCAGAGGCCGTATCCGTACGGTCGGATGACCATGGTCCCGCGCACCGGGCCGTTGTCAGCCAGCTCCGCCTTGTTGATGACGTCCTGATACCAGCGCGGGAAATCCTCCGCGCGGGGCGTGAGAACAGGTGCTTTTGCCATGCGGTGAATCATAAGTGCTCATGACCGGTGGTCCGCCGCCGGAAACGCACAGTCCTTAGGAGGGCAGCAGTCCCTGTCTGTACGCCTCGGCGACTGCGGAGGCGCGGTCGCGGGTGCCCAGTTTGGCGTAGATGTGCAGCAGGTGTGTCTTGACGGTGGCTTCGCTGATGAACAACTGCTTGGCCGCCTCGCGGTTGGTGGCCCCGGCGGCGATCAGGCGCAGGACATTGAGTTCGCGCTGGGTCAGGGTCTTCGCCGCGTCGGGAGCTCGGACTTTGCCCAGCAGCCTGCGCGCGACGGACGGTGCGAGGACTGATTCGCCGTGGTAGGCCGCGAGTGCGGCGCGCACGAGTTCTTCTCGGGGCGCGTCCTTAAGCAGGTATCCGGTGGCTCCGGCCTCGATCGCGGGCAGCACGTCGGCATCGGTGTCGAATGTGGTGAGCACCAGGACCCTGACGTTCGGTGCACGCTTCGCCAGCGCCTTGATCGCCTCGACCCCGCTCATCCGCGGCATCCGCAGGTCCATCAGGAGCACGTCCGCCTTCAGCGCGATGGCCATGTCGACCGCTTCGGCGCCGTCGCCGGCCTCGCCGACCACGTCGAAGCCCGGATCGCCGTCGAAGACGGCGCGCAGGCCGTCGCGCACGATCGGGTGATCGTCGACGATCAGTAGCCTGATGGGCGGCGGCGTCATGAGTGGTCTTCGCCCGTCGCGGTCAGTGTATTGATCGGTACGTTCGCGCTCAGCGTGGTGCCTTCTCCAGGAGTGCTTTCGATGATGAGGCTGCCGCCGACCTGTTGCAGCCTGCTGCGCATCGCTTCTAGGCCGTATCCCGTGCCGGTGCGGGTGTCGGTGCCGGTCTTCGCGTTTATATCGAAGCCTGATCCGTCGTCGAGCACGTCAAGGGCGACGAGGTCGGGCGTGTAGGTGAGCGTCAATCCCGCACTCGTTGCGCCGGAGTGCTTCGCCACGTTAGCCAAGGCCTCTTGCGCGGCGCGAAAGAGCACGACTTCGAGCGCGGGCTGCAGGGTGATGGGGGCTCCGTCGACCTCGACGCGAACGGGGACGCCCGACGTGCGCTGCCAATCCTGCGCCAGCTGGGTCAGCGCGTCCGGCAGTCTCACCTCGTCGAGCGGCCCGGGGCGCAGCGCCTGCACGGATCGCCGCGCTTCGGCCAGGCTGCTGCGGGCCAGGTCGCGGGCGAGGTCCAGATGCCGGCTGCGCTCGGGCTCGCTGCGGGCGATGTCGGCGGCCTCCAACTGGGTGATGATCCCGGTCAGCCCCTGCGCGAGGGTGTCGTGGATCTCGCCGGCCATCCGCCGGCGCTCGTCGAGCGTCCCAGCCTCGCGCGCCTGCGCGACAAGCTGGGCGTGCAGGCCCGCGTTCTCCTGCAGGGCGTTTTCCAGGCGGCTGTTGGCTTCGGCGAGCTCGTCGAGCAGTCGCAGGCGCTTCTCGTCATCGTCCATCTCGCGTACGCCCTGGTGCTGGAAATAGCCGACGAGAGCGAGGTTCGCCAGCACCACGACGCAGTACCCGAATATCAGGGTGCCGTGTGGGATGCCTCCGCCGAGCTGCGCGAGGGCTACCAGCGCCGCCGTCGCCGCGAGCCCCACCGGCATCAACCACCTGGGCAGCAGAATCGAGTGGACGTATCCGGCGGCGCCGAAGAAAGCGAACCACGGGTTGATCCGGACCATAAGTGCGAGCAGGACGATCACGCCGCAGAAGTAGACGATGGCCCTGACTTTGTGTGCCTCGCGCTGTGCGTAGGACACGCGTACGAGCAAGACCCAGAGCACGGCGAGGGCTGCCAGCACCAGCGCTGTGACGGTGAACTGCGCCCTGCCCATATGGACGCCGTTGCCCACGGACCCGGTAGACAGGGCGAGCAGCAGGGAGACGGGCAGGCTCACCAGCGGCACGTAGCGCTGCGACTTCTCGATCCGCCGGTCGCGCGCCGCCAGTTGGGAGCTGCCCGTCCCCGCTTCCATGTCTACGGTCACTCCCACCGGAACAGCTTGACGGCCGCGACGCCGCCAAGCAACGTGTAGCAGCCGAGCACGGTCAGGTGCTGCCAGAGCGCACCCTGGCCCGCCCAGGCGTCCATGACGGCGCCGAACGGGACGAACTCGCCGGTCTTCTGCAGCCAGTGCGGCATCTCGGCGACCGGGAAGTACAGGCCGCTGAAGAAGAAGTTGAGGATCATCATCGGTGCGCCAAGGCCGTTGGCCGTTCCCTGGCCCGGTGCGACGGCCGCGACGATCAGGCCGAGCGCGAAGACCGCGGCCGAGCCCAGCACGAACGCGGCGATGACGGTGCCCAGGCCGCTCGGCATCGCGGCGCCGTAGACGCCGACGCCGACCGCGACCACGAGCACCACGCCGGCCGCGGCGAGTGACACGATCACCGCGAGCAGCGCGACCAGCATGCCCGCCGGAGGGACCGGGCTGACCCGGAACCGGCGCAGCGCCTTGCTCTCGCGCAGCATCGCCATCCGCCCCGGCAGGACCGTCAGCGCGAGCATCAGCGGCATCAGGGCGGCGAAGGTCGGCACGTAGACGTCCAGCACGGTCCGCCCGCCGAGCGCCTTCTGGGGGGTGTAGCGGGCCGAGTGGATGTCGGCGAAGATCAGCAGGAGGGCGAGTGGCAGAAGCACCACGACCGCCGTGCCGGGCTCGCGAAACAGCAGGCGGGCGTGCATGGCGACCAGGGCGCGAAATCCCTTGGGCGTCATGCGGAAGGCGGGGGCTAGGGGCGCGCTGCGGCGCGGCGCGTCATCCCGGGCGCTCATGGTCGTGGTCATGTCAGGCCCCGTTACGTTGGTTGGTCGGCGAGTTGTCCGGCGCCTGGGCGTCGGCGGTCAGGGCGAGGAACGCGTCGTCGAGCGTGCTCTGCTCGATGCGCAGTTCGCCGGCGATGATCTGGCGGTGCGCCAGCAGCGAGGTGACCTGCTGGATCAGGTCCTGGCCGCCTTCGATCTCGATCTGCGCACCGTGGTGCGAGAGCGAAGTGACCGACGGCAGTGCGCGCAGATCCTCGTCCGCGATCGGCGCGGACGGCTTGAACCGCATCCGCTGTCCGCCACCGGCGCGTTGCGTGATGCCGGCCGGCGTGTCGAGCGCCACCACCCTCCCGCGGTCGATCAGCGCGACGCGGTCGCACAGCCGCTCGGCCTCCTCCATGAAGTGCGTCACCAGCAGCACGGTGACCGAGTCGGCACGAATCTGCTCGACCAGCTCCCACACCTCGCGGCGGGCATGCGGATCAAGGCCCGTAGTCAGCTCGTCGAGGATGACCACCTGGGGTTCGCCGATCAGCGCGATCGCGATGGCGAGCCGCTGCTTCTGTCCTCCGGACAGCTTCTTGTAGGCGGTATCGGCCTTCTCGGTCAGGCCGAGCCGGTCCAGCAACGCGTCGATGTCGGCCGTCTTGCGATAGAACGCCGCGAAAACCTCCAGGGCCTCGCGGACCTTCAGCCGGTCCGGCAGACCGGCCTCCTGCAACTGCACGCCGACGACCTGCCGCAGCTGTTCGCCGTCGACCGTCGGATCGAGCCCCAGGACGCGCACCGCGCCTCGATCGCCGGTGCGCAGTCCCGAGATGCACTCCACGGTGGTGGTCTTGCCGGCGCCGTTGGGACCTAAGATCCCGAAGATCTCGCCCTGCTCGACACTGAAGGAAAC
>Ga0070739_10006668_pt1 | contig 12632 bp, 4 predicted proteins | sample Coa_R1_7_FD_66445 | JGI IMG/M metagenome (GOLD analysis project Ga0070739, IMG submission 66445) | Surface soil microbial communities from Centralia Pennsylvania, which are recovering from an underground coalmine fire - Coalmine... | ecosystem: Environmental > Terrestrial > Soil > Unclassified ... | reverse complement strand
CCACCGGCACCGGACTGACCACGCCACCGTCCACCAGCCAGTGCCGTCCGACGCGCACCGCCGGGAACACGCCGGGTATTGCGGAGCTGGCCAGGACCGCCTGCCAGAGCGGGCCACGACGCATGATAATTTCTCGCGCCTCGACCAGGTCCACGGCGACCGCGGCATAGGGAACAGGCAGATCCTCGATCTGCCTCCCCTCGCTCTTGGCTTCCGCCCATTTCGCCAGTTTCCGGTTCCCGATTACACCGAACAGCGGCAGGGTCGGCCGCAGCTGCTTCTGGGTGTCGCGAAGAAGATCTTCCAGCCACGACAGCGGCGCTTTCATCGCCACCGTCGCGCCGGCAAACGCTCCCACGCTGGATCCCGCAACGACGTCGATAGGAACACCGTGGCGCTCGAATGCGCGCAGCACTCCCAGATGAGCCCACCCCTTCGACCCGCCGGCTCCGAACGCGACACCAATACGGCGTCCGACCACCCGGCGTGCCAGGATCTGTATCGCCTCGTCGACCGCCTTCCCAGCGCCATCGCTTTCGACCGGAATAATGTCCTCGACGGTCGCTCCAAGATCAGTCGACAGACGATCGAGCATCGCCGGAGTCGGTACCATGGTCGGCGGCGCATCGACGACCACGCCCCGGAGCTTTTCGCGCGCCGCGTCCGGCCATTCGGCGAGCTGCTTGCGAATGTCCTGGAAATCGCCAGGAGCCGCGGCAAAGAGAACTTTCGTCGCGTACGCTACCAATACCGACGATGGGGGCGCTCCGTTCGGGCTGAGAGCGACCAGCACGTAGCGAAAGCGCGTTCCGAGTCGCTCCAGGGTGGCCACCGTCGATCCCCATTCGGAGTTCTCGACATCAACACGGGCTGCGACGAATCCATTCTGCCCGCCTTCGGCTGTTCCGTCACGCCGCTCGGCGAACTCGGTCAGCGGAAGCGTCGTTGCATTCGTCCCTTCTCCGTCGCGCATCGCGTCCACCAGAAGCGTGCTGCGATTGGTCGAGAATGTAACGCCCTCCGCGAGTCGGGTCGCGAGCCGGCGAAACGGGGTCACCAGCACAATGGTCTCTGCCTGATCGGAAACGAACTGCTGCCGCCCGGTGTATAGCAGCCGCTCGCTGAGCAACGCGCTCATGTTCCGGGCGATTTCGGGATGGAGCGGCCAGAGATCCATCAGATCCTCCTGCCGCATGACCCACGTCTCTCCGTCCGTCAACGCGCGAGCCGTCGCTGCCGGCAGCGCACCCGTGATCAGAGACATCTCGCCCACGCAGTCCCCCGCCACCAGCCGGCGGAGAGCCTCCGCGCGGCGCATCCCACCCTCGTCGAGTTCCATGCTGACCTCGACGATTCCCTCCTTGACGATGAACAGAACGCCGGTCCAGACTCCTTGCTGGATCAACACGTCGCCGGCCTTCATCGGCCGCGTCTGTAGTCGGGCGGCGATGACCTGCAGGTCCTCGTCCCTCAGGCCCTTGAAGAGTGGGATCTCGGTCCACGATGGCGCTGAGCGCATGTTCCCTCCGCGATTGCCGGCACAACCCTGAGCGATCCGCCGGGGTTCAGTCCGTCTCGGTCCTCCTACCTTTCAGCATCCTCGACTACGTGAGTCTAGATCAGAACGTCAAGCTTGCCGTCTCTTCCCAGGACTTGCGCCGTCGAGGCAGTGTTTCCGGCGAGGAAGCGCAAATCGAGCGTCGCGTCTCCGACACGAAGATTCGACACCCGAGCCTCACGCAGCCAAGAGGGCAGCGCCGGTGACACACGTACCCGGCCATGGCCGGCGTCCGGATCGATGCCGAGATACGACTGCAGCAGAAGGAGCGGCATGCCGGCGGCCCAGGCCTGCGGCTTGCAGGCAACGGGATACGGTATCGGGTTCGCCGCCCTGGTGCGCGCGAATCCGGTGAAGACTTCCGGAAAGCGGTAGTAAGGAAAGGTCAAACCGGCGTGATAGAGCTGGTTGGTGATGATCTCCGCCTCACGGTGGAATCCGTAGCGGCGCAGCCCCACGACGAGAAACGCCACGTCATGCGGCCAGACCGTGCCGAGATGGTACCCCATGGGGTTGTAACCGCTTTCCTGGTCGGCGACGCATCGTACCCCCCAGCCCGACAGCAGATCCGAGCGCTTGAATCGCGTGATCATGCGCTCCGCCGCCTGCTCGTCGACGATGCCGGCCCACAGGGCGTGGCCGGGGTTCGACGTGATCGTCTTGACAGGTCGCTTCTGACCGTCGAGCGCGAAGGCGAGAAACTCCTCGTCCTCGAGCCAGAAGTCGCGGTTGAATCGGTCGCGTAGTGAATCGGCGCCGGCCCGCAGCCGCGCCACCAGGTCGCCGTCGCCGCGCATATCGCAGAGATCGGCCATCTTTCGCTTAGCGGCGTAGACATATCCCTGGACCTCGACCAGCGCGATCGGCTGTTCCGCTAGCGAGCCGTCGGCGTGAAAGACCGCTACCGCCGAATCCTTCCAGCCGTGGTTGATCAGGCCGTCCCGTGTCCGGCACTCGTATTCGACGTAACCGTCCCCATCGCCGTCGCCATAGCGATCGATCCATTCCAGGGCGCGAAGCGCCGCCGGCCACAGCTCATCGACCAGATCCCGATCCCCCGTCCAGCGGAAGGTCTCGGCCAGGAGAATCAGCCAGAGAGGTGTTGCGTCGACGGTTCCGTAATAGCGCTCGTGTGGCACCTCGCCCAACCGGGCCATTTCACCGCGCCGCAGCTCATGCGCGATCTTCCCCGGCTCCTCCTCCCTCACCGGATCGTCGATCCGCCCCTGATAGTGCGCCAGCAGTCGGAGCGTGCCCTTCGCCAGATCGGGGGTCGCCAGGAGAGATTGCAGGGCGGCAATTAGGCTGTCCCGCCCGAAGACGCAGGCGAACCACGGAGTTCCGGCCGTCAGGACCGGCCCGAACTGCGTATCCATGACAAGGAGGCGCAGATCCAGCGAGCTGCGTCGCAGCATCTCGTCGAAGAGGTCGCTTGAGGTCGTGATGTTCGTAAGTCTACGGAGCCACCCGTTGTAGGAGACCTCCAGTTCGTGACGCGCAGCGTCGAATGATGAAACGGCAGCCGCGGTCTCTCCCTCCTCGGGGACGATGACCAGATTGATGGTGGCTTCTTGCCGCGGTTCAATCGCCAGGTCAAACGTTACTTCGTCCGCATGCAAATTGTCTGGACGCTCGAGGAAGAGGATCCGCGTCCTCCGAACGATCCCATCCAGACCCCGATAGGCCAGGATGACCTCCTGGTCGAATATTTCTGGAGGAAGAATCTCGCCCCGGCGAGCCCGGGTCTTGTAGCCGCGCACCTCAAACATGTCCCGAAAGTCGGCTCCGAAGCCCAGCGTCACCGAGAGGTCGACTCGCTCCTGTCCGTAGTTGGAGAACGAAAGACGCTCGTACACCGCCCCCCGGACGAGCCGGCTGCGATGGATGCCGATCGTCTGACTGCGAATGAAGCCGCCGTCTCTACCCAGATCGGGGTTCGTCAGTTCGACGCTGAGCAGGCAATTCTTCTCCGACGTCGAATACAGTAGCGTCGGATCGACTCCGTTCACGCGGAGATCGTAGGCGCTGAGAAACCGCGTATCGCGCAGGTAGACGCCCAGTCCCTGGTCATTGCCGGCAGGGATGTTACCGGCGGAATCCGTCAACGCGAACAGATCCTGTTCCTTGATGACGTGGGTCTCGACCGTGCTCTCGACATTGGCAGGCCGGGTGTACGATGCGGCTCGCTCGCGGATCGTGTCCATGAGCTGCGGGTCGCGGGTCGCCGGCTCGCCGCGAGTCACCGTCATCCTGTTGTCCTGTCGGTTCGTGAAATCCTTATAAATCGAGGATTTCGTCTACCCGGATAGTAAGCGCGGGCAGAACGATAGATCCGAGTTCCATTCCCGGTCCGGCCGACTTACCTACGGCGTAGGCTCTGCTAACGGGCTCCGAGTAGCGTGTGATAGTCTTGCCGTTGATGTCCACGATCCAGGCCTCGGGTATCCCGTACTCGGCGTACATCGGGAGCTTGGTTTCCCGATCGTACCTGAGGGATGTATCCGAGACCTCGATCACCAGGAGCACATCATCTGGTCGGGGAACCTGGCCTCGGTATGATCGGGCTCGCACCACCGAAAAATCGGGCTCTGGTTCTCCGTACGGGGGTAAGGCGATCGGGCTCTGCGGGTTTACCCGCCACTCGGTACCCACGGCTCGAACCAAAGGCACGATGAGTCTCGATACCGCCTCGACATGATCCCCCCCGATCGCGCTCATCTGGATGATTTCGCCATTGATGAGTTCGGTGCGTTCGTCCTCGGCGAGGATGCCCACCTCCGCCATCTTCTGGTACTCATCGACCGTGATCCGCCTGGGTATTAGGTTGACTGCCATGGTGTCCTCGTCACGCGCTCGCGGGGCGCTATCAATGAGCTTAGTCTATCGTGGCTACTCGGCGTGATGTCGGCTGCGGTGCAACGGCGCTACTGTTGCGTGTAATCCCTCCCCCGCGATTGTCCAGAAGGTGATATGATGGCGGCACGATGATTGGCGGGGAAACGTCGTGCAGTTGCGGCGCGGACAATCCGGCCGGGAAGCGATTCTGCGGCGATTGCGGCGCGCGCCTCCGGGCTCTATGCCCCGCGTGCGGCAACTTTCAGCCGCCGCTTAGTCGCTTCTGTGAAGATTGCGGTATGGCGATGCCGGGGTGGTGCCCGTCCTGTCGCGAGGCAGTGAAACCCGGCAAGGCATTTTGCGGGTCGTGCGGATTTCCCCTCGTGGCCGCTGCCGCTCCGCTTGTGGCTTCGCCTCGCCCGTCAGCAGCCGAGTCCGAGACACCACGCGAAGAACGGCGGCTGGTCACGGCGCTGTTCTGCGACCTCGTCGGGTATACGACGCTGACGGAACGGCTCGATGCCGAGGAGATGCGGACCCTGCAAGGATCGTACTTCGATCGAATGAGTGCTCAGATCGTCCGCTTCGGCGGCCAGGTGGAGAAGTTTGCCGGCGATGCGGTTCTGGCGTTGTTTGGCGTGCCGGTCGCGCGTGGGGACGATGCGCAGCGGGCAATTCTGTGCGCTATGGCGATGCAAGATGCGATGGTCGCGCTCGGAGCGGATGCGCGCCGTCGCTGGAAGGCGGACCTTGCTCTTCGCATCGGCGTGAACACGGGCGAAGCGGTGACCGGTTTGCGCGATACCGCCGGTCGGAAAGATTACTCGGTAACCGGCGACATGCTCAACACGGCCGCGCGTCTTCAAGCGGCAGCCGAGCCGGGGACGATCGTGGCGGGCGAGGAAACGATGCGACTGACCCGCAAGACGATCCGGTTTGGCGAACGACTAGAGCTCACGCTTAAAGGCAAGACCCGGCCGGTTGCCGCCTATCAGGTACTGGGGCAGCGCGCGCGAACACCGGCCAGGGAGGACGACGGTCAGGCGTCACCACTCCTGGGTCGCGATCATGAACTCGCCGTCTTGCTCGATTCGATGGCTTTCGATCGCGGGCAGATGGGGCGCCTGGTGACGATCGCCGGCGAACCGGGATTGGGCAAGAGCCGCCTCATTGCTGAAGCGATTCGCCTCGCCGGGGCAACGCACGACGTCTACCGGGCGCGGGCGGTCAGCTACGGCCAGGATATCAGCCTGTATTTGATTGGCGACCTGGTCCGTGCGATTGCCGGCCTGCCCGAGGTGGAAGACCCCGAAGCCGCGCGCCGACAACTGGATGAAACGATCCGGGGATTCCTCGGAGACGAGACGGCCGAGACACAGACGGCAGGTGTCGATATCCTGGCCGAGTTGGTTGGCCTGCGTGACAGCACGGCCGAGAGCGGGATCGAGGCACAGACCTGGCGCCGGGCACTCGTGAAGACCCTTCGTCTGGTGCTTCTCGCACTGAGTCGCGTGCGGCCGGCTGTACTGGTGCTGGACGACCTCCAGTGGATCGATGCTGCCAGCGCCGAGGTATTGGGCGCGGTTCTGGCTGATGTTCCCACGGCGCGAATCTGTGTCCTGACGGCTCATCGGTCCGGGTGGATTCCTCCCTGGGCTGCCTGGTCCTGGACCGAGCGACTACATTTGCAACCTCTGTACGCCGCTGATGCCGACAGGTTGGCGCAGCATATCCTCGGACACTCCACGATTGCCCCGGGGCTTCACGATTGGATTGCGGAACGTGCCGCCGGGAATCCGTTCTTTATTGAGGAACTGTTGCACGTGCTTCGAGAAACGGGCGGCGTGGCCGAGATTGACGGCCAGCTGGACCTGGTTCCGTCGGCAGCCGCTCGGATCCCCTCGACGCTTACCGAAACACTCCTGGCGCGGCTTGATGCACTGGACGACGAGGCGCGCGCGTTGCTGCAGACCGCAAGCGTCATCGGCAGCGATTTTGATGTCGAGATTCTGAGCAGGATCGCCGGTCAGTCGGTTACCGCAGTCGAGACCGTTCTCGAGCGGCTGCAACATGCCGAGATTGTCGTGCGCCGCGCCGGGAACCATGCCGAGCGTTCGTTCAAGCACGTCCCGATGCGCGACGTCACGTATCACACCCTCCTGACACCGCGCCGCCACGAGCTTCACCATGCCGTGGCCGATGCGATTCTCTCGCTGCGACCGGCCGATGAGTCGGTGGATCTCGTTAGCTTCCACCTCTCCCAGACCGACGATCACGCCCTGGCGGCTGTGTGGTTGGAGCTGGCCGGGAACCGCGCTGTCGCCGTCTACGACAATCAAACGGCGATTGGCCGCTACGAGGAAGCGAGACGGCGGTTGGACCTGGCCGGCGGAGATGTCGTTGCTCGCGCTCGGGTTACGGAAAAGCTGGGAGGGATTTTCCGGGTCGTCGGCTGGTTCGACGAGGCGCTCGAGGAGCTGGAAGCAGCGGCGGATATGTACAAGCAACTCGCCGACCAGGGAGCTGAATCGCGAACTGTGGCCCAGATTGGCGAGGTCCATTTCCTCCGTGGGGCGACCGACGAAGCGATCGAGCGGATACGAGAGGTATTGTGGCGGCTCGATCAAGATGAAGACGCCGCGACAGAGGGCACGATCGCTCTGTATGCCGCCCTGGTCGATCCGCTGCAGACGGCCGGTCGGTACGAAGATGCGGTCACAGCGCTCTGGCGCGCGCTGGAGCTTGCCCAGTCGATAGGTGACAGTGCTGTCGTGACCGACGCGACCGTTCGCTATGCGCAGGCGCTTACTGGAATGGGACTTCTCGATCAAGCGCGGGAGATTCTCGATGGATGCATGACCTCGATCGACGATCTCGCTCTGACTGGAGTTCGCGTGCGCGCGCTTACGCTATCCGGGACGATCGATCTCGAACAGGGACGGCCGGTCCGTGCCGCGGAAGCGTTCGAGCAGGCACTGGAGATTGCGCGCGAGCGGGGCGATCCGGGAGCCGAAGCGATGCTTCTGGGACGGTGCGGCGACGCGGCATTCGTCCTCGGCGATTGGGCAGACGGGCGCGCTCGCTACGAAGCGGCCGTCGATCTGGTCCGGTCGATGAGTTTCGCCCATTTTTCCGCCGTGACGATGATGGCACTGGGCGAGCAATACCTGCGTGAAGGCGACCGCGAGCGCGCCACGAGACACCTGGAAGAACCACTCACAATAGTGGGACAGCACGGCGGAACGGCCCAGGCACTCCGACTTCAGATACCGCTCGCGGTGCGCGATGTCCTGGATGGCCGCCCCGAAGTGGCGCTGCAGAAGCTCTCTCCGCTTTTGTCACGTCCCGACTTCGAGACCGCCCCGGATCACCGACCGATGCAAATCGCGGCCGAGGCGTACCTGCTGGAGGGTGATGTGACCCGGGCCATGACGATCATCGACGTGGGACTCCACTTTGCCGAAGAGCAGTCGGCGCGGCTCCAGGTCGCGCACTGGATTGAGTTGAATGGCATGGTCGCGGAGCGTCGAGGCGATGTCGAACAGGCGGGGAGCCTGTTCGAGGCCGGCCTCGCACTGACACGCGAGATGCCGTATCCGTATATGGAGGCACGGATTCTTTCCCGGCTCGGGCATTTGCATGGGGACCGAGACATGATCGCTGACGCACGCCACATTTTCGAGCGGCTCGGGGCGCAGCCGGATGTGGCACGTCTCGATGCGATGGGAGCGGTCGCAGGTGTGCCGACGGCTGTGCCCCGCGGATGAATCCATGAGCGAAGGGGCTGTGCTACCGTTTTCTTGACGCTGATTCGGCGCGCGCGTATGCTTGGCCAGCGGCGTACGCCGCCTGCTTACCCACCGGAGAAGGAGATCCCCAGTCGATGAAGATCCTGCTCGTCGAAGATAACGAGATGAATCGTGACATGCTTTCCCGCCGCCTGGAGCGCAAGGGATATGAGGTGGCGATTGCCGTCGACGGCGGGCAAGGGCTGGATATGGCGCGGAGCGAGACACCTGACCTGATCCTGATGGATATGAGCCTGCCGGTAATGGACGGCTGGGAAGCCACGCGCCGCCTCAAGGCCGACGACGCGACGAAGAGGATACCGGTTATCGCGCTGACCGCCCACGCCATGTCGGGCGACCGGGAGAAGGCGCTCGATGCCGGCTGCGATGATTACGACACTAAGCCCATCGAGCTGCCGCGGCTGCTGTCGAAGATCGAAACGCTTCTGGAGCGGGACGGCGTCGCGTGACCACAGAATCGATGACGACCATCGAAGATCTGCGTGCGGCAGCCGATCGGGCGCGCGCCACCTATGATACCGCGACGGCAATTGAACTCTACACTCGAGCCCTGGAGACTGCGGGCGATCGAGCCGATCCCGACCTGGTTTTCGAGTTACTTGGCGGGCGTGTCGATTGTCACACGCGGCTGGGCCACTACGACCTCGCATCGGCAGATCTGGATGCCATGGAGCGGCTCGCGGACGAGGTGGGAGATACGCGTCGCCGAGACTCTACGCTACTGCGACGAGTCCGGAATTCGCACGGGCGGTCCGTCAATGATGTTGTCGAACCGGAAATCGAGAGTGCGCTGGAGCGCGCGCGTTCCGCGCAGGACCGCGCACTGGAGGCGGACCTTCACCTCGCGCTCGCGATTCTCCGGTACCTCGGGGGCGAGAATGTGCGCGCCGCGCAGGATGCCCAGATCGCGTCCGACATCTACCGAGCGCTTGGCAATCGCCGTGGCGAGGCGGAAAGCATGTGCTGGGTCGCGTATACGACGGCGCGGGTGGCCGAACAAGGAGCCCGAGCGGCAGAACTGGCTCAGGAAGCGCTGGCGCTCTCGCGAGAAATCGGGTTTCGAGAGGGCGAGGCGCGAGCCTTCGGAGCGATTATTCATGAAGATCTAGCGGTCACGAGAACGTACTTGGAGCAGTCGCTCGCTCTCTGGCAGTCGATAGGCAGTCCAACGGAGCAATCCATCCTGCGCAACAATCTCTCCCTTCTCTATCATGGCCTCGGCCTCGACGACCGAGCCCGGGATTACGCGGAGACTGCGGCAGAGGAGCAGCGGCGGCTCGGCATGGCTGCGACGCTTCCCTACACACTCGAGACGCTGGGCCAGGCCTACATAGGCCTGGGACGCCTCGACGACGCTCGGGCCGCTTTCGCCGAGGGGCAGGAGATCGCCCGAAAGCGTAATAACCGGTTTATCTCCGCTTTCTATCGAGTCAGTCTCGGTCGAACGTTCCTTCTCAGGGGTGACGCTGGTGAGGCGTTAGATCTGTTTCGACATGCCGTGGCCGAGTTCGGTGAACTCGGCTACCGTCGCGAACGAATGTTTGCGCTGACCTGGGTCGGCGCTGCAGCTCTGGCACTCGGTGATCTCGAGACGGCTGACCGTACCACGGCCGAGGCCACCGAGATCGCCGACGGGGGCGGGATTCACTCCGATACCGATATCCCATTGCACGTCGTCTGGTGGCATCGGTATCAAGCGCTCGTTGCTCGAAGCGACCCATCAGACGCGGCGTGGCAGTATCTGCAGAAGGCGGGCGAGGATGTTCTTCGCGGCATCGAGACGCTGAGCGACGCGGGGCTGCGGCGTCACTACCTCAATAAGAACGCCATCAAGCGAGAGATCCTCGCCGAGTGGCTGCGCGAGGCGACCAGGCGGAATGCGGAGCTCGATCTGGAGGCATTGGCGCACACCGCGCCCGAGCAGAGCATCCAGGATCAGCTCAAGCGTATGTTGGACATCAGCGTCCGTATGAACGAACGCCGCGACGTCACGGTGCTGGACTTTGTCCTCGATCAGGCAATCGAGCTGACGGGTGCCGAGCACGGGTTTCTCATCTTCAGCGATGATGCGGGATCCGAGCGGGTGGTGTCGCGCGGTATATCCGACGAAGACATTGCAATCCTGCGCCGTGAACCGGATGTCGAGGCAGCATCGACGACCCGCCACGGCCGCCTCCTGCAACACGGGGAGACCAGCGAGCCGTATCAACTTGGCGACCCGGCGCTCCTTCACGAGTGGTCGGCGCTTGCGGTGCCGCTAGTGACGCAGGGTAAGGTCCTGGGTCTGCTGTACGTCGATATACGCCAGGCCTTTGGAGCCTTCGAACAGGCCGATCTCGATCTGCTGACCCTTCTCGCCGGCCAGGCGGCCATCGCTATTGAGAACGCGAGTCTCTATCAGGAGACGCTCGTCACTAATCGCCGGTTGGAGCAACGTGTCGCGGAACGGACGGCAGACCTCGAACGCCGCGCCAGAGAGATGGCGGCGCTGGTGGACGTCAGCCGCGACATCTCGTCGACGCTCGACCTGTCGACCGTGTTACGGCAAATTGCCGACCAGGCGCGAATCCTCCTGGCGTCGGACACCGGGGCGGTGTACATGCGCCGCGACGAGCGGACCTTTATCCCCATCGTCGCTCTCGGCCACGATGCGGAACAGATTCTGGCGGATGTCGTCGTCGTCGGCGAGGGGATCATCGGCGATCTCGCGGGGCGCGGGGCATCGGAAGTTATTCACGACACCCACGTCGATCCCCGTGCGCGCCATATCCCGGGCACCGGCTACGAAGAGGATGCTATCGAGCAGCTGATGATTGCCCCGCTCCTGGTCGGCGATCGCGTCACCGGCATGATGGCTGTCTGGCGCTTTGGGCGCGACGTTCTCTATACCGACGCCGATCTCAATTTCCTGGTCGGCCTATCGCGCCAGGCGACGATCGCCATCGAAAACGCGCGCCTGTTCGACGAGGTCCAGCACGCCCGTGAGGCGGCCGACAGCGCCAACCGGGCCAAGAGCACGTTTCTGGCGAACATGAGTCACGAGCTGCGAACACCTCTCAACGCGATCATCGGCTACAGCGAGATCCTTCAGGAGGAAGCCGAGGATCAGGGGCACGAAGACTATCTCCCCGATCTGCAGAAGATCACGGCCGCCGGCAGGCACTTGCTCTCGCTCATCAATGACGTTCTCGATCTCTCGAAGATCGAGGCCGGCAAGATGGATCTGTACCTGGAAACGTTCGACATCGGTCAGATGATCAACGACGTGGCGGAAACGGTCCGGCCGCTTGCCCGGCGCAATCGTAACGAGATGGTCGTGCGCTGCTCGAATGATCTGGGGACAATGCGGGCCGACCTGACGAAAGTGCGGCAGGCAGTGTTCAACCTACTCAGCAACGCCGCGAAGTTCACCGAGGACGGGACAATTACCCTCGACGCCGAAGCGGAGGATGACACAGTCGTCTTTCGAGTGCGCGACACCGGCATCGGCATGACGCCGGAGCAGCAGGCACGTCTCTTCCAGGAGTTCTCGCAGGCCGACAGCGACATCACGCGGCGCTACGGTGGCACCGGCCTCGGTCTGGCGCTGACGAGACGCCTGTGCCTCCTGATGCACGGCGATGTCACGGCCGAAAGCGAGGCCGGGAAGGGATCGACGTTCACCGTTACCCTCCCGCGGATCGTTTCGTCGGGACAACCGGTCTCCGCGACGAGCCCGTACGACGGCTCGGATACCGGCCGGCAAACCGCGCTGGTTATCGACGACGAGGCGGACGCGCGCGATCTGGTGGCGCGCTATCTCGGAAAGGAGGGGTACCGGACCGTCACCGCATCCGGCGGTGAGGAGGGGCTCCGGTTGGCACGGGAGATCCGCCCGGATGTGATCACGCTGGACGTGATGATGCCGGGAATGGACGGCTGGTCGGTTTTGACGGCGCTCAAGGGCGATCCGGAACTATCAGATATCCCGGTCGTCATGCTGACCATTGTCGATGACCGGAACATGGGCTTCGCGCTGGGAGCGTCAGATTACCTGACCAAGCCGATTGATCGGGAGCGCCTGCTGAATGTACTGCGGAAGCACAGCCACACCGACGACGGACCCGTCCTGGTGGTCGAGGACGATCCCTCGACGCGCGACATGCTCCGGCGAACGATCGAACGCGATGGCCGGAGCGTGGTCACAGCCGGAAACGGCCGCGAGGGGTTGGAGAGGATACGCGACGTCACGCCGGCGGTGATCGTTCTGGATTTGATGATGCCGGAGATGGACGGCTTCTCCTTTGTGAGCGAGTTGCAGAAGACTGACGACTATCGGTCGATCCCGGTCATCGTCGTGACGTCGAAGGACCTCACGCCGGAGGATCGCCACCGACTGAACGGCTACGTCGATCGGATCATCCAGAAGGGCGCGCTGAGCCGAGAAGACC
>Ga0070739_10006664_pt1 | contig 12635 bp, 9 predicted proteins | sample Coa_R1_7_FD_66445 | JGI IMG/M metagenome (GOLD analysis project Ga0070739, IMG submission 66445) | Surface soil microbial communities from Centralia Pennsylvania, which are recovering from an underground coalmine fire - Coalmine... | ecosystem: Environmental > Terrestrial > Soil > Unclassified ... | reverse complement strand
TCCCGCCGCCGCAACGCCTGCACCAGCCGCGGTGCCAGCGACGTTCGCGGTCTTGGCGAGGTTCGCCGCGCCGGTAACGAAACTCAATGCTGAAAACGTCGTGCGCGCATGTCCGCTAAGAGCGGTGGCGTGGTCGTTCAATTGGTTCAAGGTCGACAGAAACGACGACCCGGGCGTGGGGGAAGCCAGTTCCCGAAGCGCTTGCGGCGCTGTGGAAATCAGCCCAGAGCTGGTTGACAGTGCGTCGCGCGTATGAGCCGCGCCTGCAGCGCCGGCGGCTTGGGCGGCCGCGATCCCTTGCCTGGCCAGACCCGCTGAGTCGGTAGTGACCGGAGGCGAGGCAAACGGTGTCAGCGTCGATGCGGCCGCCGAGGCGCTGGCGTAGCCATACATCGCTGCTGCGTCTTGGGCCCACATCTCGCCGTAGTGGGCTTCGGTGGCAGCAATTGCCGGGGCGTTTTGGCCCAATACGTTCGTCGCGACCAGCAACGCCAGCAGCGAGCGGTTCGCTGCGACCACCAGTGGCGGCACCGTCATCGCGTGCGCCGTCTCATAGGCGGCCGCCGCCGCGCGGGCCTGGTTGGCTGTGTGTTCGGCGTGGGCGGCAGTCGTTGTTAACCATGAAATATAGGTCTCGGCCGCGGCTGCCATCGATATTGCCGCCGGCCCCCGCCATGATCCGCTGGTCAGATCCGAGATCACTGACTGGTAGGCGGAGGCTGTCGTATGCAGAGTCGCGGCCAACCCGTCCCATGCCGCCGCAGCCGACAGCATCGGTCCCGAGCCCGGACCGGAATACATGCGTGCGGAATTGATTTCCGGTGGTAACGCACCAAAATCCATCGCTACAGCCCGCCTTCAGGCGCCCGGGATGCCGCGCGAATTGCTTGCTGTAGTGGGCAATTGCCGTTGAATGTGGCAACGAACATTGAATTTCTCCTCGAAAGACTTGGGCTCGTGCGCGCCGATAGCACGGCTACACACGGTGAGGCGCGCAGCGTTATATCGCAGGCTGATTCAGATTGATTGCCGAAGTCGCTGCGTCATACCGCAGGTGCCGCAGTAATCACGCGAGCACGCGGAGGCCGCAGTAGTGGCACAACGGCTTGGCTGTGATTGATCAGCGCCGGGCGACGCAGAGCTGCGACAAGCGTTCTCGGCCGGCCAGGGACGTGACGGGCGTACATGATCCGGCCACGCCAGGTCGCACGCAAACCGTGGACAAGGATCCCAGCAGTGGTGACACCCAAGTCAATTGGGTCGACGGCGACCCCGCCGTGGGTCGACTGCGATGCAGTACCGCGATGTGGAACAGGCTGTGAGGTACTGGCGAATCAGCCTGTTCGATATGGTCAGGACGTTCATCGTCGACGTTGGCGACGCCGGCGGAAACGGCCTGTGGTGCGGCAGCCGCAGCTCGGTCGGCGCGCGCGAGCCCATATCCGATGGCCGCAACCAGCACGCATACCGCAATGACGAGGGCGCTGGCCGACCGCTTCCATGACGGCTCGTGTGGGCCGTGGAAAGTCATCGTGCCTCGATCGCGGCAACGACTACGGCGATCATCCGACTCCCCAACCCATAACAACACGGTCAGCACGGAGCGTAACAACTCCCAGTTAACCTCGCAGTACCTTAAAGTTGCGACAAAGTTAAAGCCTTCGTGCACAGCCTATTCCAGATACTGTGAGCTCAACCACACAGAGTCGACGCTCAATTACATTGAAACAGGCTATTTATCGACTCATTGGCGCAGCAACCGCACCGGCCCTACACATAGAAAATGCATACAAACAAGTCGACTTGTTAAAACCCGGCGCCGTGCACCTCGTGTCCCGGAGGTTCCGCGATCAAGCCCCGGTAGGCCTGTTCGGGGGTCGAGCCGTGGTTGATCACCGCGTCGACCTCGCGGGCAATCGGCATGTTCAATCCGTACTTGTCGGCGAACTCCATGATCACGCTGGCGGCTTTGACGCCCTCGGCGACCTGGTTCATCGAGTCGATGATCTCGTCGATCGGTTTGCCGGCACCGAGTTGCTCGCCGACGTGGCGGTTGCGGCTGCGCTGGCTGGTGCAGGTGACGATCAGGTCGCCCATGCCGGCCAGCCCGGCAAAGGTGTCGCGTTGGCCGCCCATGGCCTCGCCGAGCTTGGACATCTCCCGCACGGCGCGGGCCATCACCGCGGCCCGGGTGTTCTCGCCGATACCCTGCGCATAGCCCATGCCGACGGCGATCGCGTAGACGTTCTTCAACGCGCCGCACATCTCGACGCCGAGCACGTCGTCCAGGGTGTACACGCGGAAACGCTTGGTGCGGAAGAGTTCTGCGAGCCGGGCGGACAGGTGGTAGTCGGGCATCGCCAACACGGCGGCGGCCGCATAGCCCTCGGCAACTTCGCGGGCGATGTTCGGGCCGGCCAAGATGCCGGCCGGATGCCCGGGCAGCACTTCATCGACGATTTGCGACATCCGCATATTGGTGCCCTGCTCGAGACCTTTGACCAACGAGACCACGGGCACCCACGGGCGCAGCTCTGCGGCCAGCTCGGTGAGCACGTCGCGAAAGCCGTGTGACGGCACGCCCATGACGACGACGTCGGCGCTGTTGGCGGCCTCGGAGAAGTCGGTGGTGGCACGCAGCGTCTCGCTGAGCACGACTTCGTCACCCAGATAGCGGGTGTTGCGATGGTTGTCGTTGATGTCCTCGGCGACTTCCTTCGAGCGCACCCACTGCAGCGTCGGGCTCCGACGCGCGCAGATGGACGCGACGGTGGTTCCCCAGGAACCACCCCCCAAGACGACGACTTTCGGTTCGCGCATAGCAGGTGCCATGGCGATCAGCGTATTGCCGACAACGGACCTTTACTGGCAGTTAGCGAACAGCGGTTGGGACGGCGTCGCTGGAGGCACGCCGATTCGGCAGCGAAAGTTCTCCGCCACCGAGGATTTGGACTGCTGACGATCTGTCAATAAGTAAGCTGTGAGGATGGCGGGCAAAGCCAAAAGCGCGCCCGCGATGCGACCAGGCGGGCCGCTTCGCCGGTCCAAACGCATCGCGGGACTGCTGTGGAGCCCGACCCTGCCGGTACGCGACCAGCATTACAGCCAAAGGGTTGAGCGCCGGTTTCGGGTCCTCAACTTCGCGACATTGTTGGCGGCGGTCCTCACCGCAGGCTTCGGACTCGGTTTTGGGCTAGTCACCGGACAAGGGTTCCAGCGTGTCGCCATCAGCTACCTGCTCCCGGCGGTAATCTTCGCGCTGGTTCCCATGCTCCACCGATTCGGTGAATTCGCTGCACCGGTGACCTTCTTCGCGTGTGTCTACCTGACCATCTTTATGATCTGCTGGTCAGTAGGCACCGGCTCGGGGCTGCAGTTCTACTTCCTGGTGACGGCGCCCCTTGTGGTGTTGCTGCTCGGCGATGAACACATCGTGCTCGCATCGGTCGTCGCAGCCATCGGCGCTGCGCTCGCGGTCACTCTCTTGGTCCTTGTTCCCTACGACACCGGCATTCGCCCGCACTGGGCTGTCACGGTGAACTTTGCGTTCGCATCGGTCGCGGCTTGCGCGATGGTGGTCGCGACAGTCTGGTACGCGCTACGTGAGATCACCCGCGCCGAAGAAGTCATTGAGCTGGAGTACCAGAGATCCGAGTCGTTGCTGGCCAATATCCTGCCCGCCACCATCGCGAAGCAGTTGAAGAGTCCTGAAGCCGGGATCATCGCCGACAAATACGACGACGCTTCGATTCTGTTCGCCGACGTCGCCGGGTTCACCCAATGGGCCAGCGGCACCAATCCGGCGGAGCTGGTCCAGTTCCTGAACCAGCTCTACACGCATTTGGACCGGCTGGTCGAGCGGCACGGCTTGGAGAAGATCAAGACCAGCGGGGACTCCTACATGGTGGTCAGCGGCGTGCCCACATCCCGGCCGGACCACCTCGAGGCGCTGGCGAACCTCGCGCTCGATATCGCCGACGCGGTGGCGGACCTCCGCGATCCGCAAGGGCGCCCGGTTCCGCTGCGGATCGGGGTGGCCGCGGGCCCGGTCGTGGCCGGCGTGGTGGGCGCGCGACGATTCTTCTACGACGTGTGGGGAGACGCGGTCAACGTCGCGTCACGCATGCAATCGACCGACAGCGAAGGCCGCATCCAGGTACCGGATGACGTCTACGAACGGCTCAAGGACGACTTTCTCTTTGAGGAGCGAGGCGATGTCGACGTCAAGGGCAAGGGTGTGATGCATACCTGGTACCTGGTGGGCCGCCGAAGCGCCTACCCGGCCAGCGACGCCCGTTCGCCCGCACGCCCGAAGACCATGGATTCATCGATCCGGTCGAACCGGTAGTCGAGGGCGTCGGCGAAGTAGTTCTGCCGCACATTCCACGGCCGCTTGGTGCCGGACTTGGGCAGCGCGTGCAGCGAGCGAAGCACATAGCCGGCCTGGATGTCCCACGACGGCTTCTCCGGCATCGGCTCGTCGCCGCGGTGCGGGTAGGCATGCGTGTAGCCGCGAGACCGCATGTACGCCAACAACTTCGCGGTCGCGCGGGCGGTCATATCCGCACGCAGCGTCCAGGAGGCGTTGGTGTAGCCGACGCACCAGAACAGGTTGGGCACGTCTTCGAGCATGTGCGCCTTGTAGACGAAGCGGTCCTGCGGCTTGATCTCCACCCCGTCCAAAGACACAGTCGCCCCGCCGAGCGCCTGCAACTGCAGCCCGGTCGCGGTCACGATGATGTCGGCGTCCAGGTGCGCACCGGATTTCAACGCGATGCCGCTGGCGTCGAAGTGATCGATGTGGTCGGTGACCACCTCGGCGCGGCCTTCGCTGATCGCAACGTACAGGTCGGCGTCCGGGATCAGGCACAGCCGCTGGTCCCACGGGTTGTACCGCGGTTTGAAATGGGTGTCGACGTCGTAGCCGTCCGGTAGGTGACGGATCGCGATCTGGCGGATCCACCACTTCATGAAATTTGGTGTCTTGCGCGACAAGAACCAAATCGCCCCTTCCAGCAGCGCGTTGCGCATCCGGATGATCTGGTGGGCCACCTTGCGCGGCAACACCTTTCGCAGCGCATCGGAGAAGGGGCTGTACCTCGACGCCGAGAACATGTAGGTGGGCGAGCGCTGCAGCATGGTGACTTTCGACGCCTTCTCAGTCAGCGACGGGATCAGCGAGATCGCCGTCGCCCCGCTGCCGATCACCACCATCTTCTTGCCGGTGTAGTCGAGGTCCTCGGGCCAATGCTGCGGGTGCACGACGGTGCCGCCGAACTGCTCGATGCCGGGAAAGTCCGGAGTGTAGCCCTCGTCGTAGTTGTAGTAGCCGGACCCGAAGAACACGAACCGCGCGCGGTAAGCCTTTAAGGCGCCGTCCTGCTCGGCGGTGACGGTCCACGTGTCCGTGTCAGAGTCCCAACTTGCCGCGCGCACACGGCTGTTGAACCGGATATGGCGGTCGATGCCATACTTGTGCGCGGTCGCGATCAGGTATTCCCGTATGTGCACCCCGTCGGCCACGCCTTCTTTGCGGGTCCACGGCTCATAGGGGAAGGACAGCGTGAAGATGCTGCTGTCCGAGCGCACACCGGGGTAGCGGAACAGGTCCCAGGTGCCACCGATCTGCTCGCGCCGCTCCAGGATGACGTAGCGGATGCCTGGGTTGCGCTCAGTAATGCGGTAGGCGGCGCCCAGCCCCGAGATCCCGGCGCCGATGATCACGACGTCGAAGTCCTCGGGCGCATCGGCGGCGTGGGCGTCCAGGGAAGTCATGCCCATCAGACTAGGCACCCACCGGTTGATTGGGCCAGGGCTGCATTGCCCGGCTCCTCCTCATCGCGCTACGCGCTCTGCATCGGTCGCCGGGCGGCGCTAGCGGTAGTTGACGAACTGCAGCGCGACGTCCAAGTCAGCCTGCTTGAGCATGGCGATGACGGCCTGCAGGTCGTCCTTCTTTTTGCTGGAGACGCGCACCTCGTCGCCCTGGATCTGGGTCTTGACGTTCTTGGGTCCCTCGTCGCGGATCAGCTTGGTGATCTTCTTGGCGTTCTCACTGGAGATGCCCTGTTTGATGGTGCCGGTCACCTTGTAGGCCTTGCCGGAGGCCTGCGGTTCGCCCGCCTCGAACGCCTTCATGGAGATGTCGCGGCGGATCAGCTTCTCCTTGAAGACGTCGACCGCTGCCTTGACGCGCTCCTCGGTCGAACTGGTCAGCTCGATGGTGTCGTCGCCCTTCCACGCGATCTTGGTGTCGGTGCCGCGGAAGTCGAACCGGGTGGCCAGCTCCTTGGCGGCCTGGTTGAGAGCGTTGTCGACCTCCTGGCGATCAACCTTGCTGACCACGTCGAACGATGAATCCGCCATTGGATTCGTCCCCTTCCGATCGGTTTGCGTCCGGATTACCTCCCCGTTGTACTCTGCTAGACGTAACACATACGGCAGGTTGCCCGAGCGGCCAATGGGAGCGGACTGTAAATCCGTCGGCGTATGCCTACCCAGGTTCGAATCCTGGACCTGCCACCAGGTCAGGGGCCTATCTGGCCGCGGGCCAACTGTTTTGAGGGCAGTCACCGTCTGCGAAAGCCGACCCCACGACCCTGTGGGCGTCCGACGGCCGGCGCCACGCGGCATGCGGTGCGCTCTTGCCGGTTTTGACCGTCGCCGCCACTCGCACGGGTCTTTGATGAAATCGGGCTCCGCACGCCTGGTTGGGCTTTAGCTTTGAGACGGCAGTAAGCAAAGGAGCTTGCGGTGAGCGTTAGCGACGACAAACTCAACGCATTTCTCGGCAAGGCGGTCGGGGATCTCGGTGCGTCGGTGAGCGCGGTGCTGATGTTGATCGGCGACGAGCTCGGTCTTTATCGGGCGCTGGCTGGGCACCGGTTGTCGGCTGAGGAGCTGGCGCGGAAGACCGGGACGAACGCGCGTTACATCCGCGAGTGGCTGGGCAATCAGGCCGCGGGCGGCTATGTCGAATACGACGCGGCCAGCGACACCTATTACTTGACCGAGGAACAGGAGCTTTGCCTCGCCAACCCGAACGGTCCCGTCGATCTGCCCGGTGCCTACCAGATCATCCAAGACCTGTTTTACGTGCGTGAGCGTGCGGTCGAGAATTTTCGCAGCGGCAACGGCATGGAATGGGGCGAACATCATCGGTGCCTGTTCTACGGCACGGAGCGGTTCTTTCGCGGCGGCTACAACGCGAATTTGGTTTCGTCGTGGCTGCCCGCGCTTGACGGCGTCATCGAGAAGCTTACCGCCGGCGGCCGGGCGGCCGACGTCGGCTGTGGGCACGGCGCAAGCACGATCCTTATGGCGCAGGCCTTTCCGAATTCACAGTTCGTCGGCATCGACTACCACGGCGCGTCGATCGAAACCGCGCGCGAGCGGGCGGCCAAAGCCGGTGTCCACAACGCGACTTTCGAGCTGGCCGACGCCACCTCCTACCGCGGCGATGACTATGACCTCATTGGATTCTTCGACTGCTTGCACGATATGGCTGACCCGTCCGGCGCGGCTCGCCATGCGCGAGCTGCCCTAAAACCCGATGGCCACTGCCTGCTTGTCGAACCATTCGCCGGCGACAGCATCGCAGAGAACTTGAATCCAGTGGGCCGGCTCTACTACGGGGCATCATCGCTGATTTGTGTTCCGGTCTCGCTGGCGCAGCGTGGCCCTGCGCTCGGGGCGCAGGCCGGGGAGCTGCGATTGAGGAAAGTGATGGTCGACGAGGGCGGTTTCACGCGGTTCCGGCGAGCGACGCAGACACCATTCAACCTCATCTTCGAGGCGCGGCCCTGACGGCTATCAGAACAGCGCCTTCGCGGCAAGCTCTACGCTTGGTAGCGCTCTACTAAACTCAACGAACTTTGCCGGGTCGGTAGTAATCTGCGGCCATGTTGCGCACGCGCTTCACTGAGATCTTCGACCTGCGTGCGCCGATGATGTTGGCCCCAATGGCGTTCCACACGGGGGCCACAGTGGCGGCGGCAGTGTCGTCGGGTGGGGCGCTGGGGTCGTTCGGTGGTGTGGTTCCGACGAAGGGGCCGCAGTGGATCTCGGCTGAGGTGTCGTCGATCAGGGCGGCGACGGACCGCCCGTTCGCCGTCGGCTTCATTACGCAGGCTATCCCTATGGTGCTTCCGCTGTTCGAGGCGACACTGGCCGAGCAGGTGCCCGCCGTCATGTTTTCGTTCGGCGACCCGACACTCTGGCTTGAGCAGGCCAAGACGGCGGGTGCCACGGTGATCTGCCAAGTGCAGACGCTCGCCGACGCCGACCTCGCCGTCGAGGCCGGCACCGACATCCTCATCGCGCAGGGTATTGCCGCCGGGGGCCACACCGGGACCATGAGTCTGCTTCCATTTCTCTCCGCGGTAGTCACCCGGTTCCCCAACATTCCGGTGCTCGCGGCGGGCGGCATAGCCGACGGGCGCACACTTGCGGCCGTATTGACCGCCGGCGCAGACGGCGCCCTAGTGGGTACCGCGTTCCTGGCGACCCCGGAGGCCGTCGAGGTGCATGACCTCCACAAGCGGCTGATCGTTGAGTCAGACGGCACGGACACGGTCTTCACCCACGCCTACGACATCGTGAGCGGCTTTCAGTGGCCAGGCTCTGTCGGCGAGCGCGTCCGTTCTAACCGCTTCACCGACGAGTGGGCGGGCCGGGAGGCCGAACTCCACGAACGTCGAGACGAGTTTGCCGGCGGCAACATGTTTTTTGCCGAGCCGCCCGATCCGGAGACGGACCAGATCCTTTACGGCGAGGGTGCGGGCTTCGTAACCGCCATCCGGCCGGCGGCCGAGGTCATCCGAATGATCTGTGGTGAAGCCGAGGAAATCTTGCGATCCCGTCCGCCGACGCTTCTAGCGTGATTCATCTTCCCCTTGCCCGGTAGCGCCTCAGAAGGCGTCGTCGGCAACCTCCATCAGGTCAGTATCGACGTTTTCGACGACGGCGCGGATCGCGGAGATTGCCGGGAGGACGTACATATACAGTGCGCAGCCCTTCGGCGTACGCCTTCTGCAACATGAGGCTTCGCCGCACGTCCGGTTGGCGCGTGATCGGCACCCAGGGTGCGGTCTTGAACACGGATCCGACGATGCTCAGGCTGCGCCGCGACGGCTTACTGTCGGTGTGTCGCCAGGTAGTCCGCGACGGGAATCGGTGAGGTCGCGGAGTAGCCAATGGGCAAAACCACGTCACCGGCAGTCGTGTTGTAATCGACGTCCCACCGGTAGTACCCGACAAACGCAGCGGGATCGGCTGCGAGCACGGCTGCGTAGTCGTTGACCGCATGCACGTATTGGCTCGAGTTGTTGTACCTGTACAGCGCGTAATCGCGGTTGTCGGCGAAGCCATTAGCGGCGAGGTAGCGGCCGGCGGCCAAGATGCTGTCGTGAGGCGAGAAGATGTCGCCGCCGTCGCCATAGGCGGCAAAGGTGGAGGGTAGGAACTGCATGGGGCCTTGTGCGCCGGCGTCACTTGCGCCGACGATGCGGCCCAGGCCGGTCTCGATCAGATTGATCGCCGCCAGGTAGGTCCAGCCGACGCCGGATGCCGATTCCGCCTTGCGGTAGTAACCGAGCAGCTCGCCGGCCGGCGTCGGCGGGACGATCCGCCATGCGGGCAGCGTGTCTTTTTCTTGGCCCTCGCTCATCACGGTGAGCTGCCGACGCGCGTCGACATTGCGGTCATACATTTCCCGAAGCGAGGGCGGGATTCGCGGACGCGTGATCGGGTCCCACTCGGGGTGCCGTCCAAGGACGCGGTAGGCCGCCTGCTGGCGGTGCGCCGCCCCCCGTAGCACGGCCTCCGACGACGACGGATCCCGCAGCGCCTGCTCGTCGGCAACAAGATCGCCGGCAAGTTGCACGGGGTCCGATGCCAGCCGCCGCTGCGCGGGCGGAAACGTGGCCGCCGCCGGGGAGGGAGTGGCGGTGGAGGTTGATGCGGTCGAGGACTTGGCCGGCTGTGAGCAGGCGACCAGCGTCATCGTTATCGCGACGACGAGCAGCGTCGTGCCGCAACCCTTCACGCGGGATCGATGCGCGCGATCGCGCGTCAGCCGAGAGCGCGTGCATGTCGCCGCGCGCATCCTTCGGTTGCCGGATCCGACTGCCTTCCCAACCACTACCGCTATCTTGACCCACCGAGATGGCGATCCGCTGGCAGATGGGCGGCGTGTGTGCGCCGTCGTGTCGACGGCGGCCGCTGCACGCAGAGGGTCCCGGCGTCGGCACCACTCCGGCGCCTCCCAAAAGCTTCAGTGGGCATATGCACTGCTTTGTTACTATCCCGCCGTGCGTGATGCTGCTCCTCGGTGTGGGTGCGGCAAGCCGCGAGCTGTGCTGAGGCGTGGCGTGCTCAGATATGCCGGTGCGGCCTCGGTGTTCTTGAGCCTTGGCGCATTGACGACCCGGCTGGATGCCCCGAATGCCTTGGCGGCGAATGTCGCCGGGATGGCCGTTTTCCTCGATCCGGGTCACAACGGTGTGGCCGACGCCTCCCTGACCCGCCAAGTCCCCAACGGCCGCGGAGGCACAAAAGACTGCAACACGATGGGCACTGAAACCAACGACGGTTATCCGGAACATGCCTTCAACTGGGACGTTGTCGCGCGAATTCGCAACTCGCTCAACGAGATCGGCGTACGCACACAGTTGTCCCGCGACAACGACAATTCTGTTGGGCCCTGCATCGATGAACGGGCCGCAATGGCCAACGCTATGCACCCCGACGCAATCATCAGCATCCACGCCGACAGTGGACCGGCGACTGGTCGGGGATTTCACGTCTGCTACTCAAGTCCGCCATTGAACGACGCCCAGTCCGGCCCGGCCGTGCAGTTGGCGGCCACCATGCGCGATTCCCTTGTCGCGTCGGGGATGCACCCGTCCACCTACATCGGGTCCAACGGGCTATACAGCCGGGCAGATCTCGCCGGCTTAAACCTGGCCCAGTACCCGGCGATACTCGTCGAGCTGGGCAACATGAAGAACAGCGACGAAGCTGCTCAGATGGAAAGCGCCGACGGGCGAGCAAAATACGCCACCGCAGTCACCCAGGGAATCGTCACATACCTCAGCGCGAAAACCACCGCCAGCTAGCCGAACGTTCAATTGCCGTCCTCATGAAAGGATGGGTGCGGTGATCCTGGCCGTCGACCTCGGCAAGACGTCCTGCCGGGCCGCGGCAGGCGGCCGGAGGGCCGGGGGGCCGGGCGCGCCGGGGCTCGCGGCGCCCGGTGGGGTGCGGGCGGCAGAGGTGGCGATCCTGGCCGTCGCGCAGCGGCTCGGCCCCGCCGAAGAGATCGACGAGGTGATCGTGGGTGCCGCCGGGGCGCTGGCGGCGCCGGACGCGGCGCGCGCACTGGCCGATGCGCTGCTCACCTCGCTGGGGGCGGAGCGCGTCGCGGTGACCAGCGACGCGGTCATCGCGCACGCGGGCGCGCTGGACGGGAAGCCGGGTGTCGTGCTGATCGCAGGCACCGGCGTCGTGGCGCTCGCGATCGGCGCGGACGGCGCGCTGCGAACCGCCGACGGCTGGGGCCCCTGGCTGGGCGACGAGGGCGGCGGCGCGTGGATCGGTGCCGCCGGGCTGCGCGCGGCGCTGCGCGCCCACGACGGCCGGGGCCCGGCCACCACGCTGCTCGATGCCGCCCGCGCCCGCTTCGGCGCGCCGGAGACATGGCCCGCGCAGCTCACCGACGTCGCCGGCTTGTCGTCCTTCGCACCCGACGTGCTCGCCGCGGAGGGCGATGCCATCGCGCGGGCCATCGTCGGCGCCGCCGCGGATGCGCTCGCCGCGACCGCCCGCGCGGCCGGGGATGGCCCGGTGGCGATGGTCGGTGGCCTGGCGGGGGTTGAGGCGCTGCGCGAGCGGCTCGACCTCATCCCGGCCGCCGGCGACGCGCTCGACGGCGCGCTGCGGCTAGGGGCAATCCACGAGCCGCATGTAATCCGGGTGCAGGCAGACGCCGCCCCGCGTGGGCTGGACGCCCTTGCCACCGAGGCCGTGCGGCCAGATCTCGACGACCTCGACGCGCGGCCTATCGGCGAGGTCGTCGCGCTGCTCGTCGCCGCCGAAGGGGAGGCGCACGGCGCAGTGGCCGCGGCAGTTCCGCAGATCGCGGCGGCGGCCGAGGCGATCGCCGCGCGGCTTGAGCGCGGCGGCCGCCTGATCTACGTCGGCGCCGGGACGTCCGGGCGGCTCGGCGTGCTCGATGCGACTGAGTGCAAGCCGACGTTCGGCACCGACCTCGTGCGCGGAGTGATCGCCGGCGGGCCGGCGGCCCTGACCCAGGCGATCGAGGGCGCCGAGGACACGTTCGACCCCGGCGATCTCGCCGACGTGACCGCCGCCGACGCGCTCGTCGGGATCACGGCGTCGGGCCGCACGCCGTATGTGCTCGGGGCCCTCGAGCACGCGCGCGCGGCGGGCGCGCTGACCGTCGCGGTCGTCAACAACCCGCGCAGCGAAGCGTCGGCGGACGTGGTGATCGAGCTGCTGACCGGGCCTGAGGTGCTCGCCGGCTCCACGCGGCTGACCGCGGGGACCGCCCAGAAAGTTGTGCTCAACGCGCTCTCGACGAGCGTGATGATCGCGCTGGGCAAGGCCTACGGACC
>Ga0070739_10006663_pt1 | contig 12637 bp, 9 predicted proteins | sample Coa_R1_7_FD_66445 | JGI IMG/M metagenome (GOLD analysis project Ga0070739, IMG submission 66445) | Surface soil microbial communities from Centralia Pennsylvania, which are recovering from an underground coalmine fire - Coalmine... | ecosystem: Environmental > Terrestrial > Soil > Unclassified ... | reverse complement strand
CGCCCCGGCATCGTGCACCGGCTCGACAAGGGCACCTCGGGCCTGCTCGTGGTGGCCCGTTCGCCGGCCGGTTTCCGCAGCCTGTCGGCACAGCTGCGTGAGCACCGAGCGGAACGGGAGTACCTGGCACTCGCCGTCGGTGCGGTGGCATCGGAGCGGGGCGTGGTCGACGCCCCCATCGGTCGCTCGTCGCGCCATCCCGATCGGATGACGGTGAGTACCAAGGGACGTCCGGCGCGCACCGCCTACACGGTGCGTGCCCGCTACAGGGAGCCGCTCGCGCTCACGCTGCTCGAGGTGGCGCTCGAGACGGGCCGCACCCATCAGGTCCGGGTCCACCTCACCGCCATCGGGCACCCGGTGGTGGGCGACGACCGCTACGGCGCGGGGCGGGCCCGGCCGGCGGCCCTCGCGCCGCTCATCGCCTCGGAGCGGTTGTTCCTCCACGCCTGGCGGCTCACCGTCGACCACCCGACCGGGGGCGATCGACGGACCTGGGAGTCGGAGTTGCCGGCCGACCTCGCGGCCGTGCTCGACGCCTTGCCCTGACCAGAAGCAGGCGCGGCAGCGCCCGTCAGGCGGCGCGCAGGGCCGCTTCGACCTCGGGCACGGTGGCCAGCTGCTGGAGGGCCCGGGCTTCCGCCTGGCGGGCACGGCGCACGCCGATGCCGAGCTGGGACGCGGTCGCCTGCAGCGACGCCGGGGCGCCCCCGTCGAGGCCGTAGCGCAGGCGCACCACGTCGCGGGCGAGGTCGTCGAGACGGTCGACGGCCTGGCGCACCTGGTCGAGGACGATCTGGCGCTCGACCTCCTCCTCGAACTGCTGGTCGTCCACCCCGACGAGGTCACCGAGGGGGGTGCCGCTGTCGCTGCCGGCGGGCTGGTCGAGGCTGGCGACCACCCTGGCCATGCCCTGGAGCTGCTGGAGCAGGTCGGTGTCGACGGCAGCCGCTTCCGACACCTCTTCGGGCGTGGGCTCGCGGCGGAGCTCGGCGGCGAGCTCCCAGGTCATACGGTCGGCACGCTGCGCCTGCTCGGCCACCTCCATGGGGATGCGGATGGTGTTGCCGTGCTGCTGGACGGCCCGCTGCAGGGCCTGGCGGATCCACCAGGTGGCGTAGGTCGAGAACTTGAAGCCGCGCTCCCAGTCGAACTTGTCGACGGCACGCATCAGGCCGAAGGTGCCCTCCTGGACGAGGTCGGCGAAGTCGACGCCCCGGTCCTGGTAGCGGCGGGCCCAGTGGACCACGAGGCGGAGGTTGGCGCCGATCATCCGGCGGCGGGCCTCGTCGTCACCGGCCGCCACCCGCTTGGCCAGCTCGATCTGCTCCTCGGGTCCGGGCAGGGGGTAGCGGTCCAGGTCGTCGAGGAACAGCCGGATGCCGTCGGGAGTACTCACGTGCGCCATGAAACGCCTCTTGGAATAGGGATGCGGAACGACACCGGGAACAACACCGATGTCGTGCCTCTCATTCCTGACCACCCTGGTGTCTTTCGAAACCGGGGGCGCCCGGCGGTCCGGCCACCGGGGGTTTTGCGCTCCCGCACCGGCCATGGTGCGCTTCGACCATGCCCTCCCCGGTGCCGCCGTCCCGCCTGGTGGTGGTCCGCCACGGCGCCACCGCCTGGAGCCTGTCGGGTCGGCACACGGGCCGCACCGATCTCCCCTTGGAGCCCCCCGGGGAGGCCCAGGCCCGGGGGCTGGCCGCCCGCCTGGCCGGCCACCGCTTCGCCGCCGTGCTCGTGAGCCCCCTGCGTCGGGCCCGCCAGACCTGTGACCTCGCCGGCTTCGGCGATGGCGCCGAGGTCGTGCCCGGCCTGGCCGAATGGGACTACGGCGACTACGAGGGGCGCACCAGCGCGGAGATCCGAGCCGAGCGTCCCGGGTGGTCGCTGTGGCGCGACGGGGTGCCGGCGGGCGAGACCATCGGTGACGTGTGCCGCCGGGCCGACGAGGTCGTGAAGCTGGCCCGCGGGCACGGTGGCGACGTCCTCGCCTTCGGCAGCGGCCACATCCTGCGCGTCGTGGCGGCCCGGTGGCTCGGGCTCGACCCGAGCTTCGGCGGATCGCTGGCGCTCGGCGCCGGCGCCCTCGGCGTGCTCGGCTGGGAGCACGAGGAACCGGCCCTCGTACGGTGGAACGACGACGGCGAAGACCCTCTGTCGACCTAGACCTACAAGGTCGCTGGTCGCCGGCTCCTCAGTGCAGCGCCGGGGTGGGTGCGGCCGTGTTGCGGGCCCGGCGCACCATGTCGGCCAGGCTGAAAGAATCGAGGTGCTCGCGCATGTGCTCGCCGACATCGGCCCACACCGCCAGCAGGATGCACTGGCCCTCGTGCTCGCAGGCGCCGTTCTCGTGCGGCCGCCCGAAGTCGCCAGCCACGATGGGGCCGTCGACGGCGCTCACGATCTGGCCGAGCGTGATGTCCTCGGGAGGTCGGGCGAGCACGTAGCCGCCACCGACGCCCCGCTTGGAGCGCACGAGGCCGGCGCCCTTCAGGGCGAGCAGGATCTGCTCCAGGTAGGGCTGGGGGAGACCGGTTCGTTCGGCGATGTCGCGCACCGAGGTCGGCTGGCCCGCTCCGTGGAGCGCCAACGACAGCAGCGCACGGCTGGCGTAGTCACCCCTGGTCGAGACCTTCACGATTCGATGCTACCGGCCCCACCGGGGCCGATACCGGAGCCTGGGTACAGTGCGGCCCATGGACGACGCCCGAGCCGCGGACGACGGCGCCGCGCGGGCGGCGACCGAGCCGATGCTCCCCGACTACGGCGGTGCCTGCCTGTCGTCGGTGGTGCCGGCCCTTCTCGGGCGTGGCGGGGGTGTGCCCGACTGGCTCCCTGCCCCCGCCGCCACGGCGGAGCAGGTGGTCCTCCTCGTCCTCGACGGCCTCGGCTGGGAGCAGCTCCAGCGGTGGGGGACCCATGCGCCGACCCTCGCATCGGGCGCCGGCGGTCCCATCACCTCGGTCGTCCCCACCACGACGGCCACCGCCCTGACGTCGATCGCCACCGGCACCACCCCGGCCGATCACGGGGTGATCGGCTACCGGATGGTGCTCCCGGCCGGCACGGGCGGCGACCAGCTGGTGCTCAACGTCCTGCGCTGGCGGGCCGGCACCCGCGACGGGCGCCGGCTCGTCCCCGCCCCCCAGCTGCAACCGCACCGCGCATTCGGCGGAGCGCCGGTCCCGGCGGTGACGCGCACGGATTTCACGCCGACAGGGTTCACCGCCGCCCATCTCGCCGGCAGCCGCATCGTCGGATGGCGCGTGCCTTCGACGATGGTTGTGGAGATCGGGCGCCAACTGCGCGCCGGCGAGCGCTTCGTGTACGCGTACTACGACGGCGTCGACAACGTGGCGCACGAGCACGGTATCGGTGAGCACTACCTGGCCGAGCTGCGCGCCGCCGACCGGCTGGTGGCCGACATCGCCGCCGAGCTCCCGCCGGGCGCCGCACTCGTCGTCGTCTCCGATCACGGCCAGGTGGAAGTGGGCAACTCGGCCCGGCTCCCCTCGACCGAGGTCATGGAGATGGTGTCGCTCATCTCGGGCGAAGGGCGCTTCCGGTGGCTCCACGCCAAGCCGGGTGCTGCCGCCGACCTGGCCAAGGTGGCGGACGAGGCGCACGGGCACGAAGCATGGGTGCGCACGCGCCAGCAGATGATCGACGAGCGGTGGTTCGGCGGACCGCTTCGCCCCGAGGTCGCCGACCGTCTGGGTGACGTGGCCCTCGTGGCGCGCGATCCGGTGGCCTTCCTCGATCCCGCCGACACGGGCGAGACGCGTCTCCTCGCCCGTCACGGCTCGCTCACCGCCGAGGAGATGCTCGTCCCGCTGCTCGCCTTCGCCCCGTGAGTCGCCTGATGGCGCGTCGGCCTGACCTGGGGGAGGGTGCCGGTTTGGACCGGCGCGGCGGCTTTGCAAGGATCGAACGGTGACCGATCCGACGACCACCGACTCGCCCGACGCGATCCTGCTCCCGCCCGGTCAGATGCCGATCGGCGGCACGGCCGGGGGCACCGAGGAGCAGGGTGAGGAGAACGAGCGCGAGGCGGTGGAGCAACCCGCCAAGGTCATGCGCATCGGCTCCATGGTGAAGCAGCTGCTCGACGAGGTGCGTGCCGCGCCCCTCGACGAGCGCAGCCGGGCCCGCCTGCGCGAGATCTACGAGCAGTCGGTCCGGGAGCTGGCCGAGGCGCTCAGCCCCGACCTCGCCGCCGAGCTCGACCGCATGGCGCTGCCCTTCGACGAGCACGCGCCCTCCGAAGCGGAGCTGCGGGTCGCCCAGGCGCAGCTCGTGGGATGGCTCGAGGGGTTGTTCCACGGCATCCAGGCGACCCTGCTGGCCCAGCAGATGGCGGCCCGGGCCCAGCTCGACGAGATGCGCCAGCGGGGCCTGCCCCCCGGAGCCCGGGGGCCGGCGGGGGACGCCCGCCCCGGTACCTACCTCTGATCAACCCGGCGAGGCCTCGGCACCGGCGGGCGCGCCGACGTCCTCGCAGGTCGCGCATCGTGCCTCGAGGCGCGTGGCGCAGTCCGGGTGAGCGGCACACCGCCGCGATAACCTCGATCCACCAAATGACAGCGCTGTAGTTCATCCCCAGCTTTTCCAGGGCGGGCTGTGGATGACGAGGCAGGGGATCCCGAGGAGGACGGGTGACCAAGGGCTCCTTCGCCCATCTGCACACCCACACCGAGTACTCCATGCTCGACGGCGCCGCCCGGGTCGGGGACCTCGTGGCGAAGGCGGCGGCCGACGGCCAGCCTGCGATCGGCATCACCGATCACGGCAACATGTACGGCGTCCTCGACTTCTACAAGCAGTGCAAGGACGCCGGGATCAACCCCGTCATCGGCACCGAGGCCTACATGGCCGGGGAGTCGCGCCACGAGCGCCCGACCCGCCGTGGACGCATCGACGACACGGGCGGGGACGCCGAGGGCGGGCAGAAGCTCTACTACCACCTGACCCTGCTCGCCGAGACGACGGCCGGCTACCGCAACCTCATGAAGCTGTCGTCCGAGGCGTATCTGTCGGGCTACTTCTACAAGCCCCGATGCGACTGGGAACTGCTCGAGCAGTACCACGACGGGCTCATCGCCACCACCGGCTGCCTCGGGGGCGTGGTGCTGCAGGCGCTCCTCGCCGACGACCCCGAACGGGCGCTCAAGCTCGCAGGGCGCCTGCAGGACGTCTTCGGGCGCGACGGCCTCTTCGTCGAGCTGCAGGACCACGGACTGCCCGAGCAGCGCCGCACCAACCCGGAGCTCATGCGCATCGCCAAGCAACTCGGCGCGCCGCTGCTCGCCACCAACGACAGCCACTACACCCATCGCGAGGACTCGGTCGCCCACGACGCCCTGCTGTGCGTGCAGACCGGCGCCACCATCGACGACCCCAAGCGCTTCAAGTTCGACGGTGAAGAGCACTACCTGAAGACCGCCGCGGAGATGCGCCACCTGTTCGGCGAGGTTCCCGAGGCGTGCGACAACACGCTGCTCATCGCCGAGCGGGCACACGTGGACATCGACTTCGGCCTCAACGCCCTGCCCGAGTTCCCGGTGCCCGGTGCCTTCACCGGCGCCGGCTACGAGGAGCGGGCCGACAAGTACCTGCGCCACCTGGCCTACGAGGGCGCGGCCGAGCGCTACGGCAGTCCGCTCCCCGACGCCGTGTCCGAGCGGATCGACTTCGAGCTCGGCGTCATCTCGAAGATGGGCTTCTCCGCCTACTTCCTCGTGGTGTGGGACCTCATCCGCCACGCCCGGGACTCGGGCATCCGCGTCGGGCCGGGCCGGGGTTCGGCGGCCGGATGCTGCGTCGCCTACTGCCTGCGCATCGTCGATCTCGACCCCATCCGCTACGACCTGCTCTTCGAGCGCTTCCTGAACCCCGGCCGCAAGCAGATGCCCGACATCGACATGGACTTCGACGAGCGCTACCGCGGCGAGATGATCCGCTACGCGGCCGAGCGCTACGGCTCGGACCGGGTGGCCCAGATCGTCACCTTCTCCACCATCAAGGCCCGGGCGGCGGTACGCGACGCGGCCCGGGTGCTCGGATACCCGTATGCCGTCGGCGACCGCATCGCCAAGGCCATGCCGCCGCTCATCATGGGCCGCGACACGCCGCTGCGGGCATGTCTCGACAAGATCGAGGGCTACGAGGACGGCTATGTCACCGCGCAGAGCCTGCGCGACATGTACGCCACCGACCCCGAGGCGGCCCGCGTCATCGACGTGGCCAAGGGGCTCGAGGGCCTGCGCCGCCAGGACGGGATCCACGCCGCCGCCGTGGTGATCACGAAGGACCCGCTCACCGAGTACCTCCCCATCCAGCGCAAGCCCGAGAGCGGGCAGGATCCGGCGGAAGCACCGGTGGTCACCCAGTATGAGATGCACGGGGTGGAGGAGCTCGGTCTGCTCAAGATGGACTTCCTCGGTCTGCGCAACCTGTCGGTGATCGAGCGCGCCCTCGACCTCATCGAGCGCACCGACGGCGACCGGCCCGACATCGACGCGGTGCCGCTCGACGACGACAAGACCTTCGAGATGCTGCGCCGGGCCGAGACGATCGGGGTGTTCCAGCTCGAAGGCGGCGCCATGCGCGCCACCCTGCGCTCGCTCGCCCCGACGTCGTTCGACGACGTGGCCGCCCTCGTCGCCCTGTACCGGCCCGGTCCCATGGCGGCCAACATGCACCGCGACTACCCGGACCTGAAGAACGGCCGCAAGCAGATCAGCTACATCCATCCCGAGATGGAGTCGATCCTCGGCGACACCTACGGTCTGATGCTCTATCAGGAGAGCGTCATGCGGGTGGCCCAGAAGTACGCCGGCTACTCGCTCGAAGAAGCAGACAACCTCCGCAAGGCCTGTGGGAAGAAGATCCGCAAGCTCATCCAGGCCGAGCGCGTGAAGTTCGTCGAAGGCTGCGAACGAAGCGGCTACGGCAAGGAGCTCGGCACCCAGCTGTTCGACATCATCGAGCCGTTCGCCGACTACGCCTTCAACAAGTCGCACTCCTACGGCTACGGCCTCGTCGCCTACCAGACGGCGTGGCTCAAGGCGCATTACCCGGTCGAGTATCTCGCCGCGCTGCTCACGTCGGTGAAGGACGACAAGGACAAGACCGCCGTCTACCTCGGCGAGTGCCGGGCGCTCGGGATCGAGGTGCTCGTCCCCGACGTCAACCGCTCGGCGGCCGAGTTCACCCCGCTCGTCGGTGAGGACGGCCGCCGGCGCATCGTCTTCGGTCTGGCCGCGGTGCGCAACGTGGGGGAGAGCCTCGTGGAGCGCATCGTGGCCGAACGCGAGGAGAACGGGCCCTTCACCGACTTCTACGACTTCTGTCTCCGGGTCGACCCCGTCGTGCTCAACAAGCGCACGGTGGAGTCGCTCGTGAAGGCGGGTGCCTTCGACTCGCTCGGCCATCCCCGCCAGGGCCTGTGCCTGGTGTTCGAGCAGATCGTCGATCGCACGCTCGAGCGCCGCCGCGAGGAGCAGGCCGGCATCTCGACCCTCTTCGCCATGCTCGAGGAGCCGGCCGAGGTGGGCGGGCCGCCGGCCGGCTTCGCCGAGGCCCGGGTGCCGGTGCCCGACACGGAGTTCTCGAAGGCGCAGCGCCTCACCTTCGAGAAGGAGATGCTCGGCCTGTACGTGAGCGACCATCCGCTGCGGGGATTCGAAGGTGCGCTGTCGCGCCTCACCGACTGCTCCATCGCCGACGTGAAAGAGCTCGACGAGATGGCCGACTTCGGCCGCGACGGCCAGGTCCGCACGGTGGGCGGGGTCGTCACCGGTCTGTCGCGGCGCTACACCAAACGCGGCGAGCTCATGGCCACCTTCGTGCTCGAGGACCTGCGGGCCGCCATCGAGGTCTTCGTCTTCCCGAAGGTCATGGCCGAGATCGGCCCCCTCCTCGCCGACGACGCCGTGGTCGTGCTGCGCGGCAGGGTCGACACCCGCGACGACCAGGTGAAGCTCGTGTGCATGGAGCTGAGCCGGCCCGAGCTCGGCACCGAGGGGGCCGGGCCGCTCCAGGTGCGCCTGCCGACCGGTCTGACCGACGACCTGCTCGAGCGGCTCAAGGCCGTGCTGTCCGAGCACCCGGGCGACGAGCCCGTCCACGTGCAGGTGGGCCAGACCACGCTCCGTCTGCCGGCGGAGTTCAACGTCGACAGCCGCCGCGGCCTGCTCGGCGAGCTGCGGGTGCTCCTCGGCCCCAACGCTCTGACCGCCTGACCTGGGCCTTCACCGGTCGACGGGCCCGCCCGTCGGCAGCGGTGACGCCGCCGGCACCGGGCGGGAGCAGGTCCCGATGGGGAAGCCCTGCCAGGGCCGCAGTATCCTGGTGTGAACCCGCGGTGCCAGGAGGTGGACGAGTCCATGTCGTTTGAGGTCGGGACCAAGGACTGCACTGCTCTCAGCGACGCCGAGCTGGCCGAGATGGCCGACTTGTGCGTCGACCGGGAGCCCGGCTTCGACATCGGATTCCTGTCCAAGCAATGCGAGGAGTGGGTGCTCATCACCCACGCCCGGGAGGGCAACAAGCTCCGGGGCTACTCGTTCTCCACGCTGGAGCGCATCGGCGGGACCCCGTCGCTGCTCATCGGGCTGTCCTGCGTCGACCGCACGGCCAAGGCCGACCAGACGCTGCGCCTGCTGCTCGGTGACCAGTACCGCCGGGCCCTGCTCGCCTTCCCCGACGAGGACGTCCTGGTCGGCACCCGTCTGGCCTGTCCCGAGGCCTTCCAGGCCTTCGCCGGGTTGGCCGACGTCGTCCCGCGCCCCGACCACAAGGCGAGCGGCGAGGAGCGGGCCTGGGGCCGGCGCCTGGCCAAGCGCTTCGGCGCCGAGGGCCGCATCGACGACCGCACCTTCGTCCTCGCCGGCGACGGCTCCACCACCGGTGCCCTCGACTTCGGCGGTCCCAAGGTGAAGGCGCCCGACGCCGAGGTGGCGGCCCTGTTCAAGGGGCTCAAGACGGCCAAGGGCGACCGCCTCGTCACCTTCGGGTGGGCCATGGCCGAGGATCTCGCCTCCGGCGCCCTCGTTTCGGGCAAGGCCGGCCGCTGACCCCAGGCAGGGTCTACGGCCGCGGGAGCAGCGCGGCGACCGTCTTGTAGCAGTGCCCGTCGCGGGGCCGGCTGAGGGTCACGAGCAGGAAGTGCGGGCGGTAGCCGAGCGCGTGGGCGAGGTCCCGTCCGGCCAGGCGCTCGCGACGCGCCGCCCATAGGGCGGCAACGGCCCGGCGGTCCTCCACCGGGAGCCAGTTGTCGCTGCGCGGCCAGCCGAACCGGGCCCACACCGAGTCGTCCGGATCGCGCCGGAAGAGCATGGGGCCCCGGCTCGGCACGACGAGAGCGACCGACGGCCGCATGCCGTGGAACTCCCAGTAGGGCGCGGCCGAGCCGGCGAAGCCGAGGAGGTGCTGCTCGGGCGGCGCCACCAGGTGCTTGAGCAGTCGCCGGGCCCGGCGTCCGTGCAGGCGCCCGACCCTGACCGGAAGACCCTCCACCGTCACCGCCTCGGGCTGGGCCAGGTCGTCACGCTGCGGATCGGCCGCCCATATGGCGTCGACGACCTCGAAGGGTGCGAGGTCCGGCTCCCTGTCGGCCCAGTCGACCCGCAGGCGCACCACGGTGCGGCTGTCGAGATCGACACCGGTCGTGTCCTCGGGCGTGCAGGCGAGGACCATGCAGCGATGGGCGCCGCGCGGCTTCGGGGGCAGCCGACGGGTGCGGTGCTTGGCGCGTCTGGGTTGTCTGGTTCGGGCGGCCACGTCCTCGCCGATCATGGCGCACCTACGCCGGCGAAGCGCACCTGTTCCGCCCGCCACTCCTCGTCGAGCCGCTCCACGAGCTCCGACTCGGTCGTGGCCGGGGACCGGCACACCCAGCGCCGGCAGACGTAGGCGGTGTCCGGGGCCCGGTCGCGCCACAGGGGCGAATCGCCGGGCTCCCCCCAAGCCACCACGGCTGTGGGCTCGAAGCGCGCGCGCACGACCCGCAGGAGGTCGGGCCGGTCACCGGTGACCACCACCTCGGTGACACCGCCGCCGGCCAGCTCGAGCGCCAGGGCGGCGTAGCCGGCCGCGGTGGGGTGCTTGTCGAGCAGGCCCCCGAGCGCGCCGAGGAGACTTTCGCCTGCGTCGGTGATCTCGTCGTCGGCCAGCAGCGCGCCGAGGCGGAGGAACGCAGCCGCCGCCACCGAGGTGGCGGACGGGGTGGCCGAGTCGAGGAGCTCGACCGGGCGCACGACCAACGCCTCGGCGTCGTGGCCGGTGGTGGCGAGCAGGCCGTCGTCCTGGCGGAACAGGCGCAGCAGCTCGCGGGCGACGACACCGGCCTCTGCGGCGTAGGACCGCCGTCCGGTGAGCTCGGCCAGGCGGGTGAGGAACTCGACGGTCCACGCGTAGTCCGCCGCGTAGGCGAGGTGGCGGGCGCGTCCGCCCTGCCACGAGCGGAGCCACCGGCCGTCGGGGCGGCGCAGCTCGCCGAGGAGGAAGGCGGCGAGCGCCTCGGCCGCCTCGCGCCAGTCGGACCTGCCCACGGCGGCGGCCGCCTCGGCCAGGGCGGCACCGAACATGGCGTTCCATTCGGTGAGGACCTTGTCGTCGAGACCGGGCCGCACCCTGGCCGCCCGCGCCTCGTACAGCTCGGCCCGAGCGTCCTCGATGTCGGCGGGCCGCAGCACGGTGGCCCCCCGCGGGCGGCGCAGGATGCTGCGCCCCTCGAAGTTCGGCCCCGCGCTCACCTCGTACCAGTCCATGACCGCGCGCCCCCGCTCGGGGCCGAGGACCGTCTCGATGTCGGCCGGGGTCCACAGGTAGAAGCGGCCCTCCTCCCCCTCGGAGTCGGCGTCCTCGGCCGAGCACAGCCCGCCCGCCGGGTCGCGCAGGTCCCGCAGCACGTAGCCGATGGTCTCCTCGACCACCTGCAGCCAGGCGCGGTTGCCGGTGGCCAGCCACCCGTGCAGATAGGCCCGCACCAGGCCGGCCTGGTCGTAGAGCATCTTCTCGAAGTGCGGGACCGTCCAGGTGGCGTCGGTGGCGTAGCGGCAGAAGCCCCCGCCGAGATGGTCGTAGATGCCGCCCTCGGCCATGGCGTCGAGGGTGCGGGCGGCCATGGCGAGAGAGGCGTCGTCACCGGTGAGGCGCCAGTGGCGCAGGCACAGATCGACCGAGGTGGGCGAGGGGAACTTGGGCGCGGGCCCGAATCCTCCCCACACCGGGTCCATCCGCGCCGCCAGCTCGGCGGTGGCCGCCCCGAGGACCGACGCGAAGACGGGCGCGTCGCCGGATGCCGGCACGAGGGTGTCCGGGAGCCCCACGTTGTCGGCCACGGCCGCCGCCAGCGCATCGGCCTGGCGCTCGACCTCGGCACGGCGCACCGTCCATGCCTCGCTGATGGCGTCGAGGAGGTCGGGGAAACCGGGCATGCCCTGGACAGCCCGCGGCGGGAAGTAGGTGCCGGCGAAGAACGGGCGGCCGTCGGGCGTGAGGAAGACGCTCATGGGCCAGCCACCGCGACCCGACATCGCCTGCACGGCGGCCATGTAGACGGCGTCGACGTCGGGGCGCTCCTCGCGGTCCACCTTCACCGGCACGAACCGCTCGTTCACGGCGGCGGCGATGGTCTCGTCCTCGAACGATTCGTGGGCCATGACATGGCACCAGTGGCAGGCCGAGTAGCCGACCGACAGGAACACCGGCACGTCGCGGGCGCGGGCCATGGCGAACGCCTCGTCGCCCCAGGGGTACCAGTCGACCGGGTTGTCGGCGTGCTGGCGGAGATAGGGGCTCGTCTCCTCGGCCAGACGGTGGGCGGACGGCACCCGGTCAGCGTAGTGGTGCACTTCCGCGTCATAGGGTGGGGCGCCATGGACCTGCGGCTCGACGGCAAGGTGGCCCTCGTCACCGGTGGTTCCCGTGGCATCGGCCGTGCCGTGGCGGCGCGGTTGGCGGCGTCGGGGGCACGGGTCATGATCAGCGCCCGTAAGCAGGAGACCCTCGACGCGGCCGCGGCGGCGCTCGCCGCCGAGGGCGCGGAGGTGGCCGCCTTCGTCGCCAACGCCGGCGACCCCGATGCGGCCGAAGCCTGTGTCGCCGCCACCGTCGAGCGCTTCGGCGGCCTCGACGTGCTGGTGAACAACGCCGCGACCAACCCGTATCTCGGGCGCATGATCGACATCGACGCGGCCAGAGCGGAGAAGACGGTGGCCGTCAACCAGCAGGCCGTCGTCACCTGGACGCAGTGCGCGTGGCGGGCGGCGATGCACACGAACGGCGGGTCGGTGGTCAACGTGTCGTCCATCGGCGGCATGTCGGTCGAACCCGGTATCGGCTGGTACAACGTGACGAAGGCCGCCGTCCTGCACATCACGAAGCAGCTGGCCTACGAGCTCGGGCCCGGTGTCCGGGTGAACGCGGTGGCACCCGGACTCGTGAAGACCGACTTCGCCCGCGCGCTGTGGGAGCGCGGGGGCGACGCGGTGGCGGCCCGGCTCCCGCTCAAGCGCATCGGTGAGCCCGATGACATCGCCGGTGCGGTCGTCTTCCTGTGCTCGGAGGCGGCGTCGTGGATCACGGGCGCCACCCTCGTGGTCGACGGCGGTGCCATGTCGATGCC
>Ga0070739_10006658_pt1 | contig 12643 bp, 10 predicted proteins | sample Coa_R1_7_FD_66445 | JGI IMG/M metagenome (GOLD analysis project Ga0070739, IMG submission 66445) | Surface soil microbial communities from Centralia Pennsylvania, which are recovering from an underground coalmine fire - Coalmine... | ecosystem: Environmental > Terrestrial > Soil > Unclassified ... | reverse complement strand
ACCTCCGGGACCGTGCTGTCGGCCATCGGCCGTACCGATGTCTTGCGGAAAATCGGCATCGCCAATGCCATCGTCCTGGTCGGTGCATTCGTGGCCGGCATGCAGTTCGGGCTCTTGGGCCTGGTCGAGGCCTATTTCGTCGCGACATGCGTCCTGACGCTGGCGATCATGCACGTCGTCCTTGGATATGTGGGCTGCAATTTGGGTGCGCTGATTCGGCGCGTGCAGGCGCCGGTGGCGTCCGCCGCGGCCATGGCGGCCCTGGTCGCTCTGTTGAACTCCGCTCTGCAGGCGCTCGTTTCGCCGCCGGTCAGGTTGATCGTGCTCGTTCCCGTCGGCGGGCTGTTCTATCTGCTGCTGCTTTGGACGTTCGCGAGCGGCATTGTGCGCGAGCTCCTGGCGCTCGGCGGGATTCCGGATGGACGCCTTGTCGCCGGCACCGGCTCCGAAGTGACCGCCGGCGTAACGCCGCGAGAAAAACAGGGTCCGCGATCGCGATGATCGACAAAGGTTGCAGCCACGCCGATCTCGTGCCGAGGCGCGGCCGAATGCGCAGCTTGCGAGCGGGCCCCGGGCGATGGCTCGTTCTCGGCGCGGCGATCGTTTTTGCACATCTCGGCCCGTGGGCGCTCGCGGTCCCGGAGGGGATCGCGGGCCTCGTTGAAGCCTTGGTCGCGCCCGCGGCCGCGCGCGCCGCGACCGAGGCGGATCACGACCTCGCCCGGGTCTTCGCGCCCGACAGTTTCTGGTACACGCCGCTTCCCCGGGAGGTCCCGCTCAACCCTGATTCGGAGAATCTCGCGCGCGAATTCCTGCGTCAGCTCCGCGCCTATTACGGTCATGCAACGATCAACACGGGTCGGTACAGCGCGCCGATCTATGTCGCGGGTCGTGACGAGCGTCCCAGCGCCGTCGCACAGTGGGATTGCCAAAAGCGCGGCCGCCTCGACGACGCATTGGCAAGACAATGGCGCGCCGTGCCGATTCCCGCCTACGCCCGACCCTCCGACGACAGCGATGCGGAAATGACGATCTATCAGCCCGCAACCGATACGCTGTGGGAATTCTGGAAGGCGCGGCGGATCGACGGTCGGTGGCAGGCTTGCTGGGGCGGTGCCATGGCGCAGGCATCGAAGCACGACGGGATCTGGCCGCGTCCCTACGGGGCGACGGCCACGGGACTGCCCCTCCTCGGCGGCCTCATCAGGGTCGACGAGCTGCGCCGCGGGCGGATCGATCATGTCATGGGTATTTCGCTGGTCGATGTCGACAATTGGACCGTGGTTTCCTGGCCCGCGAACCGCTCGGATGGATGGAATCCGTCGAGGTCGCCTCACCGCATTCCGGAAGGACTCCGCTTCAGGCTCGATCCGTCGGTGAACGTCGACGCGTTGCCGTTGCATCCGGTGGCGAAGATCATCGCCAAGGCCGCGCAAACCTACGGGTTCGTGGTGTGGGACAAGGGCGGCGCCATCGCGCTGCGCGCCGAGGACCCCACGCGCTTTACCGTTCTCGGCAAGCCCGACCCTTACGTCGAGCTGTGGAAGGGCACGCCGTCCTACGCGATCCTCGCCCGCTTCCCGTGGGAAAGGCTGCAGTTTCTGCCGGTGAATTTCGGTCGTCGCTAGCGCATGGACGCTCCCGCACGCGAAGCTGCGAGCAGGAACACAATCGCGCACGAGCCCCGCGCGACGCGGCCCATCGCGCGCGGCGGCCTTGGATATCTCATCAATCAATATCCGAAGGTCAGTCACAGCTTCATCCGCCGCGAAATCCTTGCCCTGGAGGAGCAGGGCTGGTCGATCTTCCGCGTGGCGCTGCGCGGCTGGGATGCCGAATTGGTCGATCCGGCAGACCTCGCCGAGCGCGGCAAGACCACCTTCGTACTCGAGCGCAATGTCTTTTCCCTGATCTGGGCGGTCGCGCGTCAAGCCGTGCGCGCGCCGGCACGCTTTTTTGCCGCCCTCAGGCTCGCGATGCAGATGATGCATCCTTCGGAGCGGCCGCCACTCTGGCACCTGATTTATCTTGCCGAAGCCTGCTGGCTGGTGCCGCGGCTCGCGGAGCGCAAGATCACCCACCTGCACGCCCATTTTGCCACCAACAGCGCCGAAGTGGCCATGCTCGTCGGCGTGCTTGCGGACATCGGTTACAGCTTCACCGTGCACGGCACAGGGGAGTATGACAAAGCCACGCTCAATCACTTGGCGGAGAAGGTGCGACGAGCCGAATTCGTGGTCGTGGTATGCTCCTATGTCCGCGCCCAGATCCTCCGCGTCACGCCGCCGGAGGATTGGCCCAAGGTCAAACTCGTTCGCTGTGGGATCGATCCGACCTTCGCCGAAGCCTATTCGGTCGTGCCGGCGGATTCCGTACGTCTGGTATGCGTCGGGCGATTGAGCGAAGAGAAGGGGCAGATTTTGCTGGTGAAGGCCGTCGCCGCGCTGCGCCAGGAGGGGCGCAGGTTCGAACTGGTGCTGGTCGGCGACGGCGAGCATCGCGAACCGATCGAGCGGTTGATCGCGGAAAGGGGCTTGTCCGGCGTCGTGACGATCACCGGCTGGGCCGCGGCTGCCGACGTCAGACGGGAAATCCTCGCCGCGCGCGCGCTGGTCCTGCCGAGCTTTGCCGAGGGACTGCCGATCGTCCTGATCGAGGCGATGCTGCTGGCGCGCCCGGTTCTGAGCACCTACGTGGCCGGCATTCCGGAGCTTGTGGTCGACGGAAAAACCGGTTGGCTTTTCCCTGCGGGCTCGGAGGCGGACATCGTGCGCGCGATCCGCGCGTGTCTCGATGCGCCGATCGAAACGCTTCGCGCCATGGGAGCCGCCGGTCGCGAACGCGCCCTTAAACTCCATCGCCTCCAGGACCAGGCCTCGACGCTCTCCGATTTGTTCACGGAGGCGGTCGCGAAAAGACGAAACGCATGTTCGCCGTCCTGGACGCGGTCTTGATCGCACTGGGCGCGGTTCTCGCCGTGCCGGTGCTCACCCTGTGCGTGGAGATTTTTGCCGCCTTGAAGAGGAGTCGCGGGCCGGCGTCGGCCACGCCACAAGGGCCGCGCCCGCGGCTCGCGGTGCTCGTGCCGGCGCACGACGAGGAAGCGGCCCTTGCCCGCAATCTCAAGTCGATCCTGCGCCAGTTGCGGCCGGGTGACCGGTTGGTGGTCGTCGCCGACAATTGCTCGGATGCCACGGCGCGCGTGGCGCGCCAACAGGGTGCCGAGGTGACGGTTCGATCCGAGGCGGCGCTGCGCGGCAAGGGCTACGCTCTGGATCATGGTCTCGCGTTCCTGGCGCAGACGGGCGCTCCGGAGATCGTCGTGTGCATCGATGCGGATTGCGAGATCGGCCCGGGCTGCATCGAGCGGCTTGCGCAGGCGTGCCTCGAGACGCGTTCTCCGGCGCAGGCCGCATATCTCATGCGGCCGGTCTCGCCGGCGCGTCGTTCGGCCGCGATCATCACCTTCGCATGGCTGGTGAAAAATTACGTCCGCCCGCTGGGTCTGCGCCGCATGGGATTGCCGTGCCAGCTGGTCGGCAGCGGCATGGCCTTTCTCTGGCGCGACATCCGTTCGGTCAATCTGCGGAACGCCAATTTGGTCGAAGATCTGTCCCTGGGACTGGATCTCGCCCTGAACGGCACGTTCCCCAGATTTTGCCCCGAGGCGATCGTGCTCAGCGAAGTCGCGGCAGGCGGCGTTCCGAGTTTCGCCCAACGCGCCCGCTGGGAGCACGGCGCGATCGCCACCGCGATGCGCTATGCGCCACGGCTCGCACGCGGGTTCTGCAACAGCCGGAATCCCTGTCTGGCGGCGATGACGCTCGACCTTGCGGTGCCGCCCATGGCGCTGTTGACGCTCCTGCTCCTCGGCCATTTTGCCGCAGCGACAATCCTATACGGCGCAGGCGCAGGCGCCGCGCCCCTCTGGTTCGCGACCACCAACGGCGCGCTTTTTTTGCTCGGAACGGGCGCGGCGTGGCGGCGCTTCGGCCGGGACGTGGTGCGACTGCGCACCTTGGCGCTCGCGCCGTTTTACGTCCTGGGCAAGCTGCCCTTGTACCTGCGCTTGTTCGTGGATCGCCAGACGGAGTGGGTGAGGGGAAAACGCGGCCTCTCTGCCTGATGCAGTCGGTCGTCAAGGTGGTCTCCAGCGAGGCGTGCGCCGAGCGCTCGTCTGCCGAGGTCGCACCCACGGCAAGCCGGTTTGCGTCGCTCGACGCCCTGCGCGGAATCGCGGCGATGTCCGTCGTGCTGTTTCACGCCAACGAGGGTGGTCACGTCACTGAGCTTGTCCAGCGTATGCCGCACGTGCTGGCGCTTGCGCTGGCACACGGAAACCTGGGCGTGTCGATATTTTTCGTGCTCAGCGGGTTCGTCATCGCGCATTCGCTCCATTCCGTCAGGGTCGATGGGTCTGCGGCCGTTCGGTTCATGATTCGGCGCACGCTTCGCCTGAGCCCGCCGTACTGGGCGGCCATCGTGATCGCCGTCGGTTTCGCGATCCTGTCGGTCAGATTTGTTCCCGGAAAGGCTGAACCCGATCTGTCGTTCGGCCGCCTCGCCGCGCATTTCTTCTACGTGCAGGAGATGCTCGGCTACGCGGAAATCAACCCGGTGTTCTGGACATTGTGCCAGGAGGTCCAGTTTTATTTGGTGTATGCGATCATCCTCCTCGTGGGGGCCGACGCCCCCTCCGCGAGGCTGCAACGATCGTCGAGGACCGTCGCGCTGTTGGCGCTCGCCGGCGTCGTCAGCGCCCTGTGGCCTCTCGGCCTCGTGCAGCAGGGACCATGGAAAGCAAGCTTCCTGCCCTTGTGGCACACGTTTCTGCTGGGGGTGGCGAGCTACTGGTGCTGGCGAAATCGCGCGTTCCTCCCCTGGGTTGCCTGCTACCTGCTCGTGATCGCTGCGTCCGCCGTCCTGCGCGGCAACGCCTTCTCGCTTGCGGCCTGCGTGACTGCGGTCCTCATTTTTCTTGCTTCAAGCTCTGAAACCGTCGCCGCATGGCTGCGCTGGCGCTCGCTGCAGTTCCTCGGCTTGGTGTCCTATTCGCTCTATCTCGTCCACAATCCGGTGACGGGCGCGGTGTTCAGGGCGGGCACCATGCTGAGCGGCCGTACGGCAGCGTTGGAAGCGGCATGGTGGGCGGCCTCGATCGCGGCATGCGTCGCTGCGGCGGCGATCCTCCATCGGCTCGTCGAGAAACCCAGCATCGCGCTGGCGCGCCGCATCACTCTCAAGACCGATCAAGCTTAAAGCAAAATCGCCCACGTTTCTGCGGTTCTTTCCGCGCATCGATGGAGCATCACGCCGACCGGTGCAGAGCATCAGGCATCTTGCTCATGCGCCCGGCTCGCGCGCAGCCTCGTGCCCGGGTGCAATGTTCCATCTTGTCCGGGCTGCGACACAACAAGGCGCGGGCAGTTCGTGCACGACGGGTATGACGGCGATACATGTCGTCCTGCCATCGTGGCGTCGCATTCCCGCTTTCCGATGCATGGCAGGCGGCATCCTTGTCGCATCGCTGCAGGAGTTTGTGGCCGTCCGAATTCCGGACGGTGATCGAGCACGGGGGGCTCGCGTTCGACTCGAGACGGGGGAGTGTTTGTTCCAACGCGGCCGCACGCGGCCCAGCGCAGGAGGGCGCACATGTCGGAACCAAACGCTTCCATCGGCACGTTCGCCGTCGCCGGCGTCGCCATCAATATCGCCGGCATGCACGAGGCGGTCGCGACGGCGATTGCGGACGTGCAACGGCGTCGCGGCTTTTGTCTGTTCACGCTCAACCTCGACCATTGCGTGAAGCTGCGCGCCGAGCCGCAATTCCGGGAGGCTTATCGCGCGGCGCGCTACGTCACCGCCGACGGATTCCCGGTCGTTCTGCTCGGCAGGCTCAACGGCGTTCGGATCCGTCGCACAACCGGCGCCGATCTGCTGCTTCCGCTGTGCGCACAGGCCTCGCATTGCGGCCTGCCGGTGTTTCTCCTCGGTCCCAGCGCGGAGGTGTTGCAGCGCGCCGGTGCGCGGCTGGTCGACCGTCTGCCACGACTGCGGCTCGTGGGCAGCCATGCGCCGGGGCCGAATTTCGACCCGACTTCGCGCGAGGCCGATGCCGCGATTGAGCGCATCAGCCGGTCCGGCGCGCGACTCTGCATCGTCGCCCTTGGCGGCGGGCGCGGGGAGATCTTCGCTGCACGGTGCCTTGCGCGGGTGCCCGAGGTCGGTTTCGTCTGCGTCGGCGCGGCGCTCGATTTCCTGGCCGGCCGGCAGAAGCGCGCGCCGCGGTTTCTGCGCGAGCATGGTCTTGAATGGCTCTGGCGGCTGCTGAGCGATCCGCGTCGGCTTGCCGCGCGCTATCTGCGCTGCGCGGCCGTGTTCCCGCGGCTCGCGGCCGAGGCCCTGCCGCAGATCATTTCCGGGCGCCTGCGCCGCGCCTGACCGCCTGCGGGTATTCATCGCGCGGGCTGGCGTTGCCCATGGCGTTCCATCGCATCGGCCACACACACGCACACATCCGTCGTTCGCACCGATATCCCCATGTCGGCAGTTGCCCGTGCGCATGGCGCAGGCCGGCGCCTAGGCGACAGCATGCGGACCGCGTGCCGTTCGCACCATTGATCGAAGGCAGACGATGAGCAAGAAAAAGGCACTCGTGACTGGTGTCACCGGACAGGACGGCGCCTATCTGTCACAGCTTCTGTTGGACCAGGGCTATGAGGTGCACGGTCTGTTGCGCCGCAGCGCCTCGGCGGACGTCGTGGACGCCCGGCTGCGCTGGCTTGGCATCCGCGAGCGTATTGTGCTGCATGACGGCGACCTGATCGATCTTTCGAGCCTGATCCGCGTGCTCGAGGAGGTCAAGCCGGCGGAAGTCTACAACCTCGGGGCGCAGTCATTCGTCAAATCGTCCTGGCAGCAGCCGTTGTTGACCGGCACGGTGACGGGACTCGGCGCGGCGAACATGCTGGAGGCCGTGCGGCTTGCCTGCCCCGAGGCACGGTTCTATCAGGCCTCCTCCTCGGAGATGTTTGGATTGCGGCAGGCCGAGGTGCAGTCAGAGCACACGCCGTTTTATCCGCGCTCGCCCTACGCCGCCGCCAAACTCTATGCGCACTGGATGACGGTGAACTACCGCGAGAGCTTCGGGCTGCATGCCTCGAGCGGCATTCTCTTCAACCACGAATCGCCACTGCGCGGAATCGAGTTTGTCACCCGCAAGATCACCGACGCGGTGGCGCGCATCAAACTCGGTTGCCAGAACGAGCTCGCATTGGGCAATCTCGAGGCGCGGCGCGACTGGGGCCATGCGCGCGATTATGTCAAGGCGATGTGGTTGATGCTGCAGCAGGAAAAGCCGGACGACTATGTGGTGGCGACCGGACGCTCCGAGACGGTAAGAACCTTCTGCAAGCTTGCCTTTGACTATGTGGGGTTGCGGATGGAGGATCACGTGGTCGTGGATGCACGCTTCTTCCGCCCGGCCGAAGTCGACGCGCTGTGCGGCGACCCGGCCAAGGCAAGGGAGAAGCTCGGTTGGCGGCCGGAGACGACGCTCGAGCAGCTTGTCGCCGAGATGGTGGAGGCCGACCTTGCGCGCGTGAAGACACGCGAGCGTCTTTGATGCCGCGCGTGCTGCTGACCGGCGCCGCGGGATTCGTCGGGCCCTACCTCGCGGCGGCGCTCGGGCAGGTTTGCGGCGACGAGCTTGAGCTCATCGCCACCGCAAAATGCGCCTCGTGCCACGAGCGGCTGGGGAACGTCCATGCGCTCGACGTGACCGACGCCGCTGTGGTCGCGCGCGCCGTCGCGCAGCTGCAGCCGACGCATGTCGTGCATCTCGCCGGCATCGCGGCGACCGCTGCAGCCAATGCCGATCCGCAGGCGGCCTGGCGCGTGCATCTCGACGGCACGCTCAATCTGGCGCGTGCGGTCCTGCACGCTGCGCCCGGCTGCTGGCTGATCTCCGTCGGCTCGGGTCTCGTCTACGGCAGCAGCGCCAAGCACGGCCGGCCGCTCGACGAGGATTGCCGGCTCGAGCCGGTCGACGAGTACGCGGCGACCAAGGCCGCCGCCGACCTTGCGCTGGGGGCGTTGAGCCGCTCGGGTCTCAACAGCATTCGGCTGCGGCCCTTCAACCACACCGGGCCGGGGCAATCGGAGGATTTCGTGGTTCCGGCTCTGGCCATGCAGATCGCGCGCATCGAGGCGGGACTGGCGCCGCCGGTGCTCCGGGTTGGCAATCTTGACACGCAGCGGGATTTCCTCGACGTGCGTGATGTGGCCCAGGCCTATGCGCTCGTGGTGAAAAAGGCCCGACAGCTTGCGCCGGGTACCGTGCTCAACATCGCCTCGGGCACGCCACGGCGCATCGGCGACATTCTCGCCGCGCTGATGGCGCGCAGCCGCGTGCAGATCACCGTGGCGCACGATCCTGCCCGGCGGCGGAGTGCCGATCTGCCGGTGATGGTGGGCGATCCCGGACGCGCGCAGCGACTCCTCGGCTGGAAGCCGGTGCACGCCTTCGACGATACGCTGGATGCGGTCCTCGAGGATTGCCGCAGGCGAGCCCGGGCGACGCGGAGCGGTTGCCCGCGACGTTGATCCCTCGGGGTGAGCCCAAGCGACATGAGGGCGACCCAATCGAGAACGAGCCATCTTGGGAGGCCTCGATTGCTCCGTCGCCCCGCGTGGGCTCCTCGCCATGACGGAGCCGATTTCATTCAATCCGATCGGAACGCGCCGTCGCGCGCGCGGCGATTTAGGTTAAATCGCCGGGCGCTCGCAATATCTTGCGGGCGCATGATCGTTTCCGAAAAACCGGGTGTCGCTTGTCGCGATCATGCACGGGATCGCCTCGTCCATACCGAGCTCGCAGGGGGTTGCTGAGCTCGCGAGAGCGGCGCACAACCCTCCCGCGCGGCTCCTGCTTGCCGCCTGGCCCGCTGCGCGCTCTGCCGCCGACCGTCGACGCGTGCCGCGATTCGTTGTAACGACTTGACAGGAACGTCGAAGGTCTGCAGCCGAGATGCGGGGCCGTTCGAACAATGGGAGGCAGAGGTGGCGACCCGCAGGCTTGGCATCGTGATGGTCGGCGTGACCGGGCGGATGGGGCTCAACCAGCATCTGGTGCGTTCCATTCTCGCCATCCGCGCGCAGGGCGGAGTCGCGCTGGCGAACGGCGACCGCGTGATGCCGGACCCGATTCTGGTCGGCCGCAATGCGGACAAGGTCTCGGCGCTCGCCAGGCAGCACGGCATCGCCCGCTGGACGACCGACCTCGATCGCGCGCTGGCCGACCCGCAGGACGAGGTCTTCTTCGACGCGGCCACCACGCAGATGCGCGCCGAGCTGTTGACGAGGGCGATCGAAGCCGGCAAGCACGTGTACTGCGAAAAACCGGTCGCCGACTCGCTCGCCAAGGCGGTTGCGCTTGCGCGCCTCGCCAGGCGACATCACGTCAAGAACGGCGTGGTTCAGGACAAGCTGTTCCTGCCCGGCCTGCGCAAGCTGCGCAAGCTGCGCGATGCCGGTTTCTTCGGTCGCATGCTCAGCGTGCGGGGCGAGTTCGGCTATTGGGTGTTCGAGGGTGACTGGGGACCGCCGCCGCAGCGGCCAAGCTGGAACTACAAGAAGGCCGAAGGCGGCGGCATTATCCTCGACATGCTCTGCCACTGGCGCTACGTCCTCGACGACCTGTTCGGCAAGGTGAAGGCGGTGAGCTGTCTCGGCGCCAACCATATCCCCAAACGTGTGGACGAGGAGGGCAGGACTTACGAGGCCGACGCCGACGACGCGGCCTATGCGACCTTTCAGCTCGATGGCGGGGTGATCGCGCACATGAATTCCTCCTGGTGCGTGCGCGTGCGGCGCGACGACCTCGTCACCTTTCAGGTGGACGGCACGCATGGCTCGGCGGTCGCGGGCCTCACCCGGTGCTTCGCGCAATCGCGCGAGAACACGCCGCGGCCGGTGTGGAATCCGGACGTGCCGCAGACGATGGATTTCTTCTCGCAATGGGAGGAGGTCGAGCCGAGCGCGGCCTACGACAACGGATTCAAGATCCAGTGGGAGAATTTCATCCGCCACGTCTGCGCCGATGCCCCCTGGCGCCATGATCTGCGGGAGGGCGCGAAAGGCGTGCAGCTTGCCGAGCTCGGGCTGCAGAGCTGGAGGGAGCGGCGCTGGCTCGACGTGCCGGAACTCGACTTGTAGAACTGCGTCATGACGACGATCACGCTTCCCACGGCCGACCGCAAGCTCGCGCCCTATGTGATGGGCGAGCCGATCCAATTTCCCTCCCGGGCGGAAGCGGTGAGTTTCAATCGCATTGCCTATGCCGCCGCTCATGTCGTCGCAGACCCGCTCGCCGAGATCGACCCTTGGCTCGACACGGCGATCGACTGGGAGAAGACCGTCGCCTTCCGCAACTATCTGTGGGATCTCGGGCTCGGCGTGGCCGAGGCGATGGACACCGCGCAGCGCGGAGGCGGGGTGGACTGGCCCTCCGCGCGCGAGCTGATCCGTCGATCGCTGGAGGCGGCGAGGGCCCGTCCCGGCGTCAGGATCTGCTGCGGCGTGGGGACCGATCAGCTCGACGCGGGGCCGCAGGTGACCATCGACGACGTCATCCGCGCCTACGAAGAGCAGATCGAGGCGGTGGAAGCGATGGGCGGACGGCTGGTGCTGATGGCAAGCCGCGCGCTCGCCCGTGCCGCACGAAGCCCCGATGATTACGCCAAGGTCTACGGCCGGATCTTGCGGCAGGTTCGCGAGCCGGTGATCATCCACTGGCTGGGCGAGATGTTCGACCCGGCGCTCGCCGGCTATTGGGGCAGCGGCGACCACATGCAGGGCATGGAGACCTGTCTCGACATCATCCGCAGCCATGCCGCCAAGGTCGACGGGGTCAAGGTTTCCCTGCTCTCGCGCGAGAAGGAAATCGCGATGCGCCGCAGGCTGCCCGCGGGCGTGCGCATGTATACGGGCGATGATTTCAACTATGCGGAGCTGATCGCCGGCGACGAGGAGGGATATTCCGACGCGCTGCTCGGTATTTTCGATGCGATCGCTCCGGCGGCCTCCGCCGGGCTCGCGCGCCTCGCCAAAGGCGACCGGCAGGGCTTCCACGGCGTTCTCGAACCGACCGTGCCGCTGTCGCGCCATATCTTCAAGGCGCCGACGCGCTTCTACAAGACCGGAGTCGTGTTCCTTGCGTGGCTCAACGGCCTGCAGGACCATTTCATCATGGTCGGCGGGCAGGAAAGCGCGCGCTCGATTCTGCATCTTGCCGAGCTGTTCCGTCTCGCCGACAAGGCGCGCGTGCTGCACGATCCCGAGCTTGCCGCGACGCGCATGAGCAAGCTGCTCGCCTTGCACGGGATCACGTGATGAGCGTCGGCAAGCTGTCGATCAATCTCGCGACCGTAAGGGAGCAGTGGGACCTGCGGCAGGCGGCGGAGGCCTGCGCACGCCACGGAATCGCGGCGATCGACCCATGGCGCGATCAGGTGGCCAAGCTCGGACTCGACGCGTCGGTGCGCGTGATCAGGGACAACGGTCTGCGCGTGAGCGGCTACTGCCGCGGCGGCATGTTTACGTCGCCGGACGCCGCCGACGAGAATAGGCGCGCAATCGACGAGGCGGCCGCGCTCGGCGCCGAATGCCTGGTACTCGTCTGCGGCGGGCTGCCCGCAGGTTCGCGCGATCTGGCCGAGGCGCGCAAGCGGGTGGCCGAGGGATTGGCTGCGATCCTGCCGCATGCGCGCGCATGCAAGGTGCCGCTTGCCATCGAGCCGTTGCATCCGATGTATGCCGCGGATCGGGCCTGCGTGAACACGCTCGCGCAGGCGATCGACCTTGCGGAAGCGCTGGGCGACGGCGTGGGCGTAGCGGTCGACACCTACCACGTCTGGTGGGACCCCGATCTCGAAGCGCAGATCGCGCGCGCGGGGCGGATGCGTAAAATTCTCGCATATCACATCAGCGACTGGCTGGTGCCGACCCGCGACATCCTGCTCGACCGCGGAATGATGGGGGATGGCGTCATCGACTTTCCACGCATACGCCGCTTTATCGAGCAGGCAGGCTATCGCGGTTTCACGGAAGTGGAGATATTCTCCAAACGCGACTGGTGGACGAGACCCGGCGAGGAGGTTCTGCGCATCTGCGTCGAACGCTACCGTTCGACCCTGACGTGAGCCGGACGCGCGTCGCATGCCCGCGCGAGCCGATGTGCGGAAGAGGAGCGGCACGCGTGGCAATCCGAAGGGACAGGGCTGAGATTGACCTGCCATCGCGAGCGCAGCGAGGCCATCCGGCATCATCGGCGCGCGCCGGACGGCATCGTCGCCCATGCGGCACTCCCCGCAGCGACGGATCACGATCGCTGAAGGCCGTTTTACGGCGCGACGCGTTTAGGATGCGTTTGGGATGCGTTTCGATTGAACCGCTCGGCTCGCCTGAGGTTTTTCCCGCCGCATGATCGATTCCTTAAACCGTCCCCGCTTTTCGGAATCCTGCACTAACGTCCTTTGAAATTCGGCACGCGTCGTTCGGCGACGGCCCTCACGCCTTCCTTGAAATCGTCGGTCTTGCGCAGCCGCGTCTGTTCCCGCAGTTCGTGCTCGGTGGCGCGCAGCAC
>Ga0070739_10006656_pt1 | contig 12646 bp, 12 predicted proteins | sample Coa_R1_7_FD_66445 | JGI IMG/M metagenome (GOLD analysis project Ga0070739, IMG submission 66445) | Surface soil microbial communities from Centralia Pennsylvania, which are recovering from an underground coalmine fire - Coalmine... | ecosystem: Environmental > Terrestrial > Soil > Unclassified ... | reverse complement strand
TTTACGGCAGCGATGCGAATCGAGCGGATCAATGTTTGGTTGCCAAGGCGGCGATGGCGGAGGCTTTGGGCATCCGGGTGAACTTGTGCGGAACGAGGAAAGGCGGAAAGGAATGGGCGTGAGCCGGTGAATTTCAGAATTGTTTGGGATGACCGGGATCCAGTCCAAACAGACCGGTGATGCCAGCGAGGCATCCGCTGATGATAAACCAGAGGGCCGCATCGGTCGAACCGCCCGTCAATGCATGCGCGACAAGGCCATCCACGGAATGATAAGCGCACCAGCCCAGGATGAGGAGGACCGAGCCGAAAAACAAAAAACCAAACGCAATTCTTTTATTCATGATACGCCTTTCGCCGGACTGAGTCAGCTTAGGTCATGCCGTGCTTAAGATGATATAATATCGAGATTTTGGCGCTTAGAAATGGGTAAATTGCCCAAAAAGAGGACAAAAATGTCACCTATCTGGACGCGAAAAATGCGAAAGGAACCGCAATTTTCTAAAAGAATAGAATGCAGCATTAGCACCGGCCTGGCAGCCGACGCAACGCAATGGTGCAAGCGAAAACTTACGGGGAAACTGCAGCCGCAGAGGCGCACCGCCTAAAGGCGGGACTCCAAACACGAATGGTAAGCGAAAAAGTTACGGGGAAACTGCAGTTGTCCGCTCGGATTGGTGCTCTGCGGTCAGGTCCGGATGCGTGTGCAGAAGCGAAATGTAATCCATCAGAATATGCTCCGCTTCATCCATCGGCGCTTTTTCCTCGGGCGAAGGAATCTCAGGTTCAGAAGCTGGCGCAGCCTCGTCGGAATTTTCCGCGATGGTAGAATCCTGTTCAGCGCTTGCGCTGGCGGCTGCGGCAGTGGCTCCCACCTTGGATGGCGAACTCACACTGGCAATGGGGCCGTTGGTCAAGGCTTTCTTTTCTTCAGTGACGACCACTGATCCGTCCTTGAGCGTGAGGTCGAAAATGGTTTCGTCCGGTTCCTTGCGCGACTTGATTTCAGCCTCGCGGACTTTTTTGCGCGCCTCGGCTTCTTCGCTCTCCTTCAAGCGCTGGCGTTCGTTCAGTGAAACCGTCTTGTCCGACATGGTTTTCTTCACCAGTTGAATGTCCTCACGCACATAGTCGAAATCTTTCGATGCGGCGACGCGTTTTTCCGAGCGTTTTTCGAGGTCTGGCAGATACGGCTGGACCATGTTCAACTTGTCGTACTTGGTGCTTTGGATTTCGTCCCAAGGCATCGCGTTCTCTTCGCGCGCTTCCTCGGTTTCCATGTAATCGTAGCTCGAGGGCAGCACGATGTCGGGCACAACGCCCTTCAATTGGGTCGAGGAACCGGTCACGCGATAAAACTTGTTGGTGGTGTATTTGAGAGCGCCGTAATCAGCGGGATTGTTGAGAATCCGCTCGTGGTTCATGTAAAGATATGTCGCCAACTGGCTCATGCTTTGGACTGTTCCCTTGCCGTGCGTCGAGGCGCCGCCCACCACAACCGCCCGTCCATAATCCTGCAAAGCGCCTGCGACAATTTCCGAAGCGGACGCGCTAAACCGGCTGGTCAGCACCACCAATGGCCCGGCATATTGGATGCGCGGGTCGGTATCTTCATCCACCTGCACCGGTTCATTGGGGTCGGAGCTTTTCACCTGCACCACCGGGCCATCCTTGATGAAAAGGCCGGTGAGGTCGATGGCTTCGGGCAACGAGCCGCCGCCATTGTGCCGCAAATCAAGGATCACGCCGTCCACATGTTTTTCCTCCAGCTTGGAGAGCAGGCGGTTGACGTCCTGCGTGGCGCTTTTGATGTCCCGCGGATTGCGCGAGCCAATCACCGAGAAACTTGCGTAAAACGAAGGCAAATCAATGACGCCGAGGCGGTTGGTCTGGCCCTCGTCATTGGTCATCTCGATCAGCTTGGCCTTGGCCTGCTGGTCTTCGAGTTTGATCTCATCACGGATGATGCTCACGGTCTTGCGGACGGAGGTGTCCGCGCCGACAGGAATGACCGTGAGGCGAACTTCCGTGCCTTTCTGGCCGCGAATCTGGTCCACAACTTTGGTGAGCGGCATTTGCACAACGTCCACCGGCTCGTTTGTTCCCTGCCCAACAGCGACGATGCGGTCGCCGGGTTTCAATTGCTTGCTGCGCACGGCGGGAGCGCCGGGCGTCAGGCTGTGGATTTTGCAGTAACCGTCATCATCTTCCTCCAGCAGTGCGCCGATGCCGAAAAGCGAAAGGCTCATCTGGATGGAAAAAGAATCCAGCGAATCCTTGTCGTAATAATCCGAATGCGGATCATACAAATGCGCCAGGGTGGTCAGGTAGGTTTCCAGCACCTTGTCGCTTTCCCATTCGCGGAAGTTGCGCCAGACGCGGTTGTAACGGGTGTCGATGAAATCGACGATGCCCTTGCGAAAATCAGTCGGCATCAGCGCGAAGTCCCACGGTGTATGACGTTCGGCGATGAACCGCGCGAGCGATTTGGGATTTTCCCGGTTGAGCTTTTCCTCGAGATATTCATAGCGCACGCGTTCGCGCCAGAGCTGTTGCGCTTCGGCCAGGTCCTTGGGAAAGGGCGCATTCTTGCGGTTGAGCGCGATCTTGTCGTTGCCGCTGAAATCGAAATATTCGTTATGCAACAATTGCTTGTCGTAATCGGTGCGCTCGCCGAGGCGTTCCATGAAACGGTTGAAGATGATGTAGGCAGGCCTGGTGTCGCCCTTCTGGCCGGTCAGCACGCCAAGCTTGGTGCGGTATTGGTTGAATTCATCGACATCCGATTGCAGGAAATGCATGTGCTGCGGATCGTAGGTGTTGAGATAGAGGTCGAGGAACTTGCTGGAAAGCGCTTCGTTGAAATCCAGGTGCAGATAATGAAAATCCTTGAGCATCTTGGTGGTGGTGAGCGCGATGGAGGCATCCATCGAACCTGGCGCGAGCGGCTTGGCCGGAGTCAGGCCTGCCGGGACGTTGATGCTGGAAGGGATTTCAGGATTGGTTTCGGCGCCAAAAGATGGCCGCACGAGTTCCACGCCGACGAGTAAAAACAACAATAAAAGTCTCACGGTAATACGTATGTTCCAGAAATCCAAAATCTGCCTATTTGGACGGATTCCAGTCTGGGCTGTTCAATCCGTTCAAGTCTCCTGCATTTCGGCGCAAACTGCCAGTTTTTTTCGCAGGAACGAGCAGGATTGTTCCTATCATCGCCGTTCGCGTCTTCGAAAGCATAGTCCAAGATTGCCTTTTTCCCAATTTGCGGCTGTTAAGTTCTGCCACTACAAAAAGGTGGTGCTCGCGTTCAAAATTAAAGTTCGCAATGAGCATCAAAAACTTAAAAAAATGGGTTGAATATTAAGGAAAAGTAAAGGAATCTAACCGCTCTATCAATTTATGAAACGAAACGTATTATCCTTTCTAGCCATCGGGCTGCTCGCCGGTGCTGCAAGCGCTTTCAGCGCGGACGCCCCACCCCAGACTGCCAATCGTCCCAACGTGCCGCCTCCGAACTTTACTCCACCGCCTCCGCCGGCCACCAACCACACGGATTTCAGCAAGATTTTCAGCAACGACAAGGAAAAGATCAGCTACGCCATCGGCATGAGCTGGGGCGCTGGTTTGAAGGGACGTTTGAAGAAGGATGATGTTGACATTGACATGGATGCCTTCACCAAAGGTTTCACGGACAATCTGGGCAATGGCCCATCGAAAATCACCGAGGCGCAGGAACGGGAAATTCTCACAGCCTTCAGCGCCGAAATGCGCGCAAAACAGGACGCCAAGCGCAAGCAGGCGATGGAAGAAAACCGCATCAAGGGCCAAAAGAACAAGGAGGAGGGCCAAGCGTTCCTCGCCAAGAACAAGACCGCGCCCGGCGTCGTGACGCTTCCTGATGGATTGGAGTACAAAATCCTTGTTGAAGGCAAAGGCGAAAGCCCCAAGGCGACCGATGAAGTGACGGTGAATTATCGCGGCAAACTTATCGATGGGACCGAATTCGACAGCTCCTACAAGCGTAATGAGCCATTCACCACCCGCGTGCAAGGCGGCATCATCAAGGGCTGGACTGAAGCGTTGCAACTGATGAAACCTGGCGCGAAATGGGAATTGTACATCCCTCCCGACCTCGCCTATGGCGACCGTGCCGCCGGTCCGCTCATCGGCCCTGATTCGACGTTGATCTTCGAGATCGAATTGCTTTCCGCCAAACCCGCGGGCCCTCCTCCGGCCATGCACGCGGCCAACGCGCCTTTGACGAGCGACATCATCAAGGTGCCCTCCGCTGAAGAAATGAAGAAGGGCGCCAAGATTGAAACGATCAAGGCGGAAGACGTGGACAAGGCCAAAGCCAACCATCAGCCGTAAGCCACATAACCATCTCCAAAGCACCAAATGCGATCGCGTTTGGTGCTTTTTTATTTTGCTTTCATTGGATCAACTTTTCGAAGCCGGAACTCTCTTTGGCCGCTCGACAATCCGCCCCACCTCTTCTATTTTGCAACCATGGCTGAGACGGTGACACCAGAGATTTTGCCGGACATCGAGCAGGAAAAGGAGACCAAAGAAACCACCGAACATGAACCGGGTTATCTTGTGATTTGCTGGGATGACCCGGTCAACTTGATGGACTACGTGACGCACGTTTTCCAGAAAGTCTTCGGCTGGCCCAAGGCCAAGGCCGAATATCACATGCTGCAGGTGCATAACCAGGGTAAAAGCGTGCTGGCGCGCGAAAGCATGGAAAAGGCCGAGCACTACGTTCACCTGCTGCAACAATACAGCCTGCACGCAACCATGGAGCGCGACTAGGGTGAAACTTATCAAGGCGGATGCGGACAAATTCACCTTTCTCATCGAGCGCCGCGAACGGCAAATGCTCTTTCGCCTGCTTGATTTATATCCTTTGGTCCCGCTTTCCCATCATCAGCTCAGCCAATCCGCCGAAAAATCCGAAGACCAGCAGCTTTTGGAGGAAGCCCTCAACCAGCAACGGATGAAAAACAAGGAGCAGGTCCTTGCCATGCTCAAATCCAAGTCCAGGTTCCGCGAAACGGAGCATGGCTATCATTTTTCCCTGAAAAACGAGCAAATGGAATGGTTGCTCCAAGTGATCAATGACGTCCGCGTGGGAAGCTGGCTGCTGATGGGCTCGCCGAAAAATCCCGTGGAAACGTTCGCCATGCTTAACCAGACCACCGCCTCCTATTATTGGGCGATGGAGGTTGCCGCCGGCTTCCAAATGGTCTTCCTCGCGGCGATGGAACAGCCTGGCACCTGATAAAATGTCCCCGCCGCATCCATTTTCCTTTCCTGACCCGCGCCTTGCTGACTGCAATGGCCTCGTCGCGATTGGCGGCGATTTGTCATTGGAACGTTTGCTGATGGCATATCGCAGCGGGATTTTTCCGTGGACAGTCAACCCGGTGACATGGTGGTCGCCAGACCCGCGCGCGATTTTTGAATTGGAAAAGATTCACGTGCCGAAAAGCCTGGAAAAAATCATCCGCCGCGGCGCGTTTGAAATCACGATGGACCGCGCGTTCCGTGAAGTGATGGAAGGTTGCGCCGCTCCCGCCCCGGCACGCCGCACCACATGGATAACGCCTGAATTCGTGAAGGCATACACGCGTTTGCATGAGAACGGCCATGCGCACAGTTTGGAATGCTGGCAGAACGGAAAATTGGCAGGCGGCATTTATGGCGTGGCGCTCGGCGGATTTTTTGCCGGTGAATCGATGTTCCATCGCGTCAGCAACGCCTCGAAAGTTGCCCTGGTGCATTTGATGAAGCATTTGCGCGAGCAGCGATTCACCTTGTTCGACATCCAAATGCTTACGCCCGCAACGCGACAGCTTGGCGCAATTGAAATCCCGCGCGACGAATATTTAAAACGGCTCGGCAAAGCCCTCAAACAAAACGTGCGGTTCCCGACTTTTTGAACGCCTTTTAGCGCCTTACAATTCACGAAAATGTTTCTTTTTCTCTTCGAACTTTTCCGATGCATCGCGGTCTAACACCCTAATGATTGTGCAGAAAGAAAAGAGACGGATTTCGCGACGCAAGCTTTTGGGCCTCGGCTGCGCCGGGAGTGCCGCGGCCCTTTGGCTCTATTATTCCAATCAATACGTGCCGCGCATCCTGCGGGAATTGATCGCTGATTCGGGCCGTTCCATCCTGCAGCCGCGCCATACCCCAAACCCCAAGCTTTGGGACGACAACGCCATCACCGCTGCCTGGCTGGGACACTCCACAGTGCTGGTCAATTTTTACGGGCTTACAATTTTAACCGACCCGGTTTTGTTTCGCCGTGTCGGCGCGGATTTGGGCATCGGCACCGTCGGTCCCAAGCGCCTCGTTGCGCCTGCGCTGAACATGAGTCAGTTGCCGCGCATTGACCTGGTGCTGCTCTCGCACGCGCACATGGATCATTTGGACCTGCCCACCATCCGTCGCCTTCCCGCTTCCACCAAGGCTGTCACCGCGCGCAACACCGCCGATTTGTTCGCTGATACCCGCATCAAGCAACCGATGGAACTCGCCTGGAACGAAAGCGCAACCTTGCGGACTCGCGGCGGCGAGGTATCCGTCCGCGCCTTTGAAGTCGTCCACTGGGGCGCGCGCTGGCGTCGCGACACCTACCGCAGTTACAATGGTTACACGCTGGAACGCGAAGGTAAAAAAATCATCTTCGGCGGGGACACCGCCATGTGCGAAGGTTTCCGTTCACTCAAAAGCCGGGGCCCTTACGAACTGGCCATCATGCCCATCGGCGCATACCAACCTTGGATCCGCGCCCATTGCACGCCGGAACAAGCCATCACCATGGCGAATCAGGCCGGAGCGCGCTACATCCTGCCCATTCATCACAAGACATTCAAACTCGGCCAGGAAGGTCCGCGCGAACCGATTCAACGTTTTGAAGCGGCGCTGGCCAATGAACCCGAACGCATCGCCTTGCGCGATATTGGGGAAACCGTCCGGCTCGCCTGCTAAATCATCTCACCGTTTCATACTCCTTGTTCCGCAAATCGCTGAAGAGCGATTGCAGCCAGAGCTTGAACCAGTAGAAAATCATCCGGCCGGTCCCCGCCGTTTGATAACGGCGCATGGAAGTGGTTGCCGCAGTTTCGCCGATGTAACGATATTTTCCGAAAATTCCGAGGCGCCGGATCAATTCGCTGTTCTCGCGCACTTGCAAGGCTTCATCAAACCCGCGCGCAGCGAGGAAATCCCGTTTCCAGCAAAGGATGACGCCTGAACTGCCGCGATGCAGCGCCCAGCGATGGATGAAATTCTTTACTGCGTAAATCACACGGAACGACCATCGCTCGCAATTGTCGGGTCGTCCTTTGAATGTGCCGGTGGCGTATTCGTGCGTGAACTTGTGCGCGACGATTTCCAGCGCGCCGGGTTCCAGCACGGTGTCGGCGTCCAGGAACATGAGCAGTTCGCCGCGGGCCAGTTTCGCGCCGAGATTGCGCGCCACGCCCAGGTTTTTGTCCGAAAGCACCACAAGACGGTCGCACGCTTTGAGCGCAATCTGAGCTGTGCGGTCATGACAACCGTTCGCAACGACAATAACTTCAAAATACGGATAATTCTGGCGGCTGAGCGCATCGAGGGTCATTCCGATGTAATCCTCCTCATTATGGGCCGGGATGATCACCGAAATCATCGTCGCCCAATCTTGTCGGGGCGGCGTTGCGCGGCGATGGCGTTTATTGCTTTTCCAAGTTGGAATTTCTATGGCGTCGCCGGGCGTTTTGCGGCTGGTAAAACTTTTTTTGCCTTCCATACCCAATTCACCGTCGCCTTTCGACAGCGGCCTGGACAATGGGGCGTAGAACCCATTTTAGGAAAAAATTCAGAAAACTGCGGCTCTCGAATTCGAAAAATCCGCGACGCTCACTTCCCAGGCGCGGCAGGTGCGGGTTTCGCCGTTGCGGGAGGGGCGCTGTCGTTTCCGGATTCCTGGACGAATTTTTCAAGGACGGCCAGATAGCTGTCGAGCATGTCGCCCGCGTCGCCGCCCAGTTCTTTTTTGGCGTTCTTGATTTCGGTGATGGAAGTTTGGGCCTGCTTGCGAATATCGTCCACGGACAATTGCCCCGTCAGCAACCCGCCCATCAATTCATTGAATTTTTGCGCGGCTTCCGGGCTGGACTTTCCGAAAATCTGCTCCTGCACCTGGTCAATCAGTTTTGGATCAACTCCCTGCTTGCGCAGCTCCCGCATCACCGCATCCGCCTGCCCCCCGGGTGCAACCGCGCTGGCGCTTGCACTTGCCCCCGCTATTGCATTGGTCCTCGCGACGATGATGGCCGCGTTGTTCGTCAAAATGTCCGCCGTCGCCGTTCGTTTGGGCGCAACATTGTGGAGGCTGATATTGGCGACTTTGCTGCGCGGCACTGTGATGCGTCCCAACACTTCGCTTTGGAATTCGATGCTGTTCGCGTTCATGGAGAGCACCACTCCCCGATAATGGTCGCCGTTGGTCATTTCGATCATTTCAGCCCGGCCATTGATGGCGCATCCAATGACGAGCACCGGAATCATGGAAAAAATCCTGGCAGAAAAGGAGGGTTTCATACGCGCAACTTGAATTTCATCGCCAGCCGCCTGTTTCGCTTCAATCTGCCTGAAAACAGCAGAAAAGCAATTCGATAAAAAAGGCGCAAAGGAATCAACCTTTGCGCCTGTCCAGCCTTGCGGCTCAACATCAGGTAACAATGCCTGGTTAACGCACGTGCAGGGCTGCATCAATCTCGCGGACCGCGATTTCGACGTGCGAGGCAATGCGTTCGTGGTCGGCACGTTCAAGGTGATCACGGGCATGAATCAGCAAACGGCGCGCTTCGCGCAGTTGCTGGTCAGATTTCCACTGGTGTTCGTGTTCGGGCAGATCGCCGTGGATGTCAACGCCCATCTCGTGGCCGGCTTTCTCCAGCTCACCCATCGCTGCGATGCGGTGACCGGCGTAATCGTGATTGGCGGCCTTCAACAGCCTGTAAGCATGAACGACCTCCTCCCGGGGTGATTCGGCGCGAGCGCTAAAGGCAAAAGCAAAGGCCAGCCCAATCGCCGCGATTTGCAGAAACAAAGAACGATATTTTAGGTGTTTCATAGCGGCGGTAAAGGTATACAGCCGGCTTTTGCTGTCAAATGCGTTTATGTAAGTCTCGTCGTAAGAACCTGCAAGATAACGCGATAAAGGCTTCTGTACGTAAAATTCCGGGCCTGTAAACCAAGCCCAGAACCGGATCTTTGAAACCCGGCAATCACGAATGCCGTTTACCGATGGCTTAGCGCCTCGTCAAGGTCGCGGATTGCCCGCTGCAGATGTTCAGCGGCATGTTCACGATCGCGGGATTCCAGTTTTTGGCTGGCATCATTCAACAGGCGGCGCGCTTCGGTGAGTTGCTCGTCCGATTTCCATTGGCGTTCCTCAGTGGACATTCGTAAGCCTTCGAAATTCAGGTTCATGGACCTGCCCGCAGCCTGGATTTCTTCCATTGCCTTTGCCTTATGTCCGGCATAATCGCCATTCGATCGTTGCAATAGTTGATAGGCATGGATCAATTCATCGCGGGGTGATTCGGCGTAGGCGCTGTTCAAACCAAATGTTAGAGTCAGTGCAATCGCCGCGAGTGTTAGATATAGATTTTTTGAGGTCAGTTTCATAGTTTTTGCTCTTTGAGAGTTGTAAGTACATTCCTTCTCTGAATTTGCATCGTCAACGGCATCCCGGCTGGGTAAGAACCTTACTTTCCGCCCGTTCTTGACCCCATCTTGCGAGATTGAAATTGCCCAAAAAAATGTAAAAATCCATTGACCCTCACGTTACGTCATTCCTGAGAGTGCAAAAGATTCGCGGATGCCACGGTGGTTTCCGCAACAAAATACCCAATGGCTTACACAGTCAAACAAGTGGCCGCGATCTCGGGCGTCAGCGTGCGCACGCTTCATTTCTATGATGAAACGGGCCTGCTCAAGCCCGCCTATCACGGCGCGAACGGTTACCGGTTCTACGAGGAGCCGCAGCTTCTCAAACTCCAGCAAATCCTTTTCTACCGCGAGCTGGGGTTTGAGTTGAAGCAGATCAAACGGGTCCTGGGCCGGCGCGATTTCGAGATCGTCGCCGCGCTGCAATCGCACAGGCAAGTTTTGGAAAAGAAGCTCGCCCGCACGCGCAGTTTGATTGAGACCATTGACAACACCATCAAGCACTTGAAAGGAAAGAAAAAAATGAAAAGCGAGGAGTTGTTCGTCGGTTTCAGCGTCACGGCGGGAAATGACCGTTTCGGTGAGCACATCAAACTCGGCGGCGAGCCAAACGATTGCAAAGTGTCGGGAAAGGACACCGGCGGCGCGATGTGCGTTTTCGAATCCACTGGCAACGCTGGCGGCCCGCGCCATCTGCATCACGAACAGGATGAGTGGATTTACGTGATGCAAGGCGAGTTGGAAGTTCACGTGGATAAGAAACAATTTCACCTGCATCCGGGCGAAAGCATTTTTCTTCCGCGCAAAGTTCCCCACGTCTGGAGATGCGTGAGCGGCCAGCCGGGAAAAATCATCAATATCTATCAACCCGCTGGGAAGATGGAGGAGTTCTTCCGCGAAGTCGGCAAATACAACGGACCGGTGCCGGTGCATGACGCTCTTGGTCTGGATGGACTTCGCCGGCTTTTCGACGCGCATGAGATGCGCCTTGTCGGCCCGCCGCTGGGTTGGGATGAATATCTGGCCCGCCAATCCCCCGAAGTCCAGGAGCACTGGAAGAAACAGATGGAAAAAGCCCGTCAAACCCGCGGCAGCGCCTGATTGGTGCTGGGACAATGCACGAACACCCTGTTTTTGCTCGCTTTTTGGCTGGGAATCCCTACAATGGCACATCTTCCGGTCCTGCCGTTCGACGGGAGATTATCTGTAAGCGCCGTTCTGAAAAAATCAAAAGCCAAACCCATTATGAACGCCAAAAAATTGGTTTTCCTCGTGACCGCAATTCTGTCCGCGATTGCCAACTCCACTTTCGCCCAAGGCACAGCCTTTACTTATCAAGGGCAACTTACTGCCGGCGGTGCGCCCGTCCGCGGCAATTATGATTTCACGTTCGCCCTGTACAACAATCCTTCCACCAACACCGGCCAGGTCGGCACCACCCTCACGATGCTCGGCGTGGGTGTCACCAATGGCCAATTCACCGTGGCGCTGGACTTTGGCGCGAACTTTCCGGGGGCAAACCGGTGGCTGGCCATCGCAACACGACCCACTGGCAGCGGCCCATTCTTTCCCCTCACTCCGTTGCAGCAACTGACTCCCACGCCCTACGCCATCTACTCTCCGAATGCCGGTTTGGCCACCGTCGCCACGTCTGCCAATTCCGTTTCTGCCAGCAATATCGTCGGCCCGCTTAACCTTTCACAACTTCCTGCCTCCGTGGTGACCAACACCGAGACGGGTGTAACCCTCGGAGGCACTTTCTCCGGCAACGGCGCTTCGCTGAATACCTTGAACGCCTCGCAACTGGCTTCCGGCGTGGTGTCGAACAGCGTTCTGCCCGGATTTCAATCCTCGAGCAATTACAACACCATCAATGGAGGTCAGGGAAACACGAACGCGGGCAATCACGCAACCATTGGGGGCGGTTTGAACAACAGCATCAACGGCAACGGTCTCTACGCCACCATCGGCGGGGGCACCGCCAATTCCGCCACAGCTTACGCGGCGACGGTCGCCGGTGGGCAGCAAAACAGCGCGCCATCGCTCAATTCCACTGTTGGCGGCGGCGTGCTGAACCTGGCAAATGGCAACGGCTCGGTCATCAGCGGCGGCGGTTATGATGGAACGAATAATTATGGCAACACCGCCACTGGCGCGGCATCCGTCATCGGTGGCGGCGTCCTTAATTTGAATTATGGGACGTTCGGCGTTATCGGCGGCGGATATGGCAACACTGCCTCGAACGCCTTTTCCGCTGTGCCGGGCGGGATGAGCAATGTTGCGTCAGGCAATTACAGTTTTGCGGCGGGATTCAATGCACGCGCCACCAATCAGGGCGCCTTCGTCTGGGCTGATTCGCAGCCAACGCCCTTTGCGTCCACCAATACGAACAGCTTCAATGTCCGCGCCAGCGGCGGCGTGGTGTTCAATACAGGCGGCGTTGGTCTCGCCGTGGATGGCGCGCCGGTGCTCACGGCCACATCCAATTCCATCCAGCCATACGAGATCAATGACGGCGGCAGTTCCGGTTATCAAACTTTCCAGCAAGCGGTGTCGGCGATCGGCGGTGATACGTCGCTGACATTTTCCAACATTTATCCCTTGGCCGCCAGCAGTTCGCCTGCGTTCACGTTGACGGTGAACGGCGCGCCATTGGGAACGGTGGTTGGCTTCGCGGGTTCAGAAGGAATGTCGCAGCCCTACCAATATGTCGTGGAAACACAGACCTCGAGCGCATTGACAAATCCGGATTCGGAACTGACGCTTCCCGCTGTCCTCACCTTTTCACGCAACGGACGCACCACAACCTTCGCCGGCATCGTGACCGGCTGCACGCTGGCCGCGAGTTCTGGCGGCACTTTTCTTTACACGGTAAAAATCGAGTCGGCCCTGGCCTACATGTCGCTGAACACCGATTA
>Ga0070739_10006654_pt1 | contig 12648 bp, 18 predicted proteins | sample Coa_R1_7_FD_66445 | JGI IMG/M metagenome (GOLD analysis project Ga0070739, IMG submission 66445) | Surface soil microbial communities from Centralia Pennsylvania, which are recovering from an underground coalmine fire - Coalmine... | ecosystem: Environmental > Terrestrial > Soil > Unclassified ... | reverse complement strand
CAACAAGCAGGATTTCTCCGACCTTCTCGTTGAGGACGTGAAGATCCGCAAGTTCATCAAAAAGCGATACGGCGGCTCCGGCATCTCGAAAATCCGCATTCAGCGGACGCGCGAAAAGGTGACGGTGTTCATCCACTCGGCCCGCGTCGGCATGATTATCGGCAAGAAGGGCCAGGAAGTCGATAAGCTGACGAAAGACCTGGAAAACCTGACGCACCGGCACATCGAGGTCAAAACGATTGAAGTCAATCGGCCGGAGCGCGACCCCCAGCTCGTGGCGGAGGACATCGCCGAACAGTTGCAGAAACGAGCCAGTTTTCGCCGTACCATGAAGCGGGCCATCGACACGACGATGGAAGCAGGGGCCAAGGGCATTCGCATTCAGATGGCTGGTCGTCTGGGCGGCGCGGAAATGGCCCGCACGGAGAGCAGTATGGCCGGCAGCATTCCGCTGTCCACGCTGCGAGCCAAGATCGAATATGGTTTCGCCGAGGCGAAGACAGCACAGGGCCATATCGGCGTCAAGGTGTGGATCAACAACGGCGATTACCTCGCCCCCGAAGAACCGCAGGAGAATGTTCCTGCCCCGGGCCGCGGCCGCGGCCGTGGGGGACGGCGAGGATGACAACCGAGCCTGAAGCGTAAGTGAAGAGCAAACAGAAGGAGAATCATCATGCCGCTGATGCCAAAGCGGGTGAAATTTCGCAAGACTCAGCGCGGAAAAGTGCGCGGCAACGCCAGTCGGGGCAACACGGTCAGCCACGGCGATTTCGGCTTGCAAGCGCTCGAAGGCGGCTGGCTCAGCGCCGAAGCCATCGAAGCGGGCCGCATCACCGCCACGCACTCGGTACGCGGCGAAGGTCGATTGTACATCCGCGTTTTTCCGCACAAATCGGTGACGGCCATCCCGGCTGAGACGCGCATGGGCAAGGGCAAGGGTGAACCGGAGTTTTGGGCTGCCGTCATCAAGCCCGGAATGATTATTTATGAGATCGGCGGGTTGCCGGAGGCGGCGGCGCGCGACGCCTTGGCCCGCGTTGCCTACAAGATGCCGTTCCGCTGTCGTTTCGTATCACGGCGGCCGACGGTGGGATGAACAATCCGAGCCTGAAGCGTAAGCGAAGGAGGAAAGCGAGCGATGAAACCGGCTGAATTTCGCGCCATGAGCGACGAGCATCTGAACCTCACGCTCAAGGAAACCGTGAAGAATTTGTTCCATCTGCGTTTTCAGTCGGCCACCGAGCGCCTGGAAACGCCCAGCGAGATCAAGAAGGCCAAGCGCGACATCGCCCGCATCAAGACCATTCAACGCGAACGCGAGTTGGCCGCACAGAAGAAGGCAATTGAGGGAGCGAGGGGCAATGGCTGAGGCAAGCGAACGAGGCAAGCGGCGCCTGGAAACGGGCATCGTCACCAGCGACAAAATGAACAAGACCCGCCGCGTCGAGATTCCGCGTCTGGTCAAGCATCAGCGCTACGGCAAATACATCCGTCGGCGGACCATTTGCCACGTCCACGACGAGAAAAACGAGTCGCGCTTGGGCGACACCGTGGAGATCATGGAGACACGGAAGCTGTCCAAGACCAAGTGCTGGCGGTTGGTCCGCATCGTCATCAAAGCGCCGGAGCTGCCCACGCATCATGCGCAGCCGGCAGAACCGGCAGCGAAAGAGTAAAGGGATCGGGTTACGTCATGATTCAGATGTATACATACTTGGATGTGGCCGACAACACCGGTGCCAAGGAGTGCATGTGCATCAAGGTGCTGGGCGGCACCCGGCGGCGCTATGCAGGCCTGGGCGATGTGATTATCGCCAGCGTCAAGAAGGCCAATCCCGGCGGCGAGGTTAAGCCCGGCGACGTGGTCCGCGGCGTTATCGTTCGCTGCAAGAAGGCGACGCGCCGCGATGACGGCAGCTACGTTCGTTTTGACCGCAATGCAATGGTCATCATCGACGCCGAGCAGAACCCGCGCGGCACGCGCATCTTCGGCGCTGTGGCCCGCGAGCTGCGTGAGAGCGGATTTGTCCGCATCGTCAACCTGGCCGCTGAGGTGGTGTAATTCCGGCGAGCGGGGGGCGTAAGCCCCCTGTTGGGGGACACAAACAGGGGGCTTACGCCCCCCGCTCGCCAAGAGAAGCGAGTTGTAATCATGCACGTTCGCAAAGATGACATGGTGGAAGTGATCGCCGGCGATGACGCGGAGAAGGGCCGCGCACATAAGGTGCTGCGCGTTCTGCCGAAGGAAAACAAAGTCGTGGTGGAAGGCATCAACCGTGTTTACAAGCACGTCAAGCCCAACCGCCGCAATCCGCAGGGAGGCCGGCTCTCCAAGGAAATGCCCATCGCCGCTTCCAATGTGCTTTTGTTCTGTCCGAATTGCCGCCGCGGCCGCCGCATCGGTCGGCGATACGCTTCGGACGGCCATAAAGAGCGCTTCTGCAAGAAGTGCGGCGCTGGACTTGGCGCCATCAGTAAGCCCAACCCGAAGTACGCCAAAAAATCGTAGGCGTCGAGATTTGACCATCGAGAAGTCCAGTTGTTAGGCGAGAAGAGTCATGGCCCGCTTGTTCGAACGCTATCAGAAAGAAATTGTGCCGCAGCTCAAGAAGAAGCTGGGCCGCGACAACCTGCTGAGTCTGCCGCGTTTGCAGAAGATCGTCGTCAACATGGGCGTCGGCAAAGCGCTGCAAGACAAAAGCCGCATGGAACAATCGGCCGAGCAGTTGTCGATTATCACGGGGCAGAGAGCGCAGATCCGCAAGGCCAAGAAAGCGGTCAGCGGTTTTCGGCTCCGCGAAGGCAATGAAATCGGCTGCCGTGTCACGTTGCGCGGCCGGCGCATGTATGAGTTTCTGGATCGACTCATCAGCGTCGCTCTGCCGCGTATCCGCGACTTCCGCGGCGTCAATCCGCGCAGCTTCGATGGCCACGGCAACTACAGCCTCGGGCTGAGCGAACAGTCGGTGTTCCCGGAGATTGATCCCGACAAGGTGACGTTCGTGCAAGGCATGGATGTGACGTTTGTCACCAGCACGAAAAGCGATGATGAGGCCCGCGAGTTGTTGCGGTCGTTTGGGATGCCGTTCCGCGAAACGTAAAATCCGGCGAGCAGGGTCGCGTAAGCGCCCCGAGGGAGCAAGCCCTCGGGGCGCTTACGCGACCCCGCTCGCCAAGCAGAGAAAGAACATGGCCACCGAAGCAAAATTCGTCAGATTCAAAAAGCAGCTGGCCAAGCTGGAAGCCAGCAAGAAGCCGGATGCCAAAGTCAAGATGCCGCCGCGCGAGCGTATCCGCGTTCGGCTGCGGTGCAAATTGTGCGGTCGGCCCCGCGCCGTGTATCGCAAATTTGGCATCTGCCGTATCTGTTTTCGAGGCATGGCCAGCGATGGCCTGATTCCGGGCGTCAAAAAGGCCAGCTGGTGAGGGTGCTTTCCCCATGATGACCGATTCGTTAGCCGACATGCTGACCCGCATCCGCAACGCCAACCGCATCGAGCGACCGGCCGTGGACATCCCGGCCACCAAGCTTAAAATCGCCGTTGCTCAGGTGCTCAAGGACGAAGGATTCATCCTCGATTACCACGTTGGCCGAATGCAAGCCGATGAACAGGGCAACAAGTCGTTTGTGCAGGATCAAGATCTCAGCAAGCCGCACATGCTCTTGCGAGTCTATCTGAATTATGGGCCGGAAGGCGAGCGCGTCATCCGGCACATCGAGCGGGCCAGCCGGCCCGGCCGGCGTCTGTATCGCCGGGCCGAACAGCTTCGGCCAGTGCTCGATGGTTTGGGCATTAGCGTCATCAGCACTAGCCGCGGCGTCATGAGCGACCGCAAGGCCCGCGCCCAGAAATTGGGTGGCGAATTGCTCTGTACGGTGTGGTAGGTTGCGGCTTGCTCGCGAACCGGGATCGGATATTTTTTTGGGAGAGCAAGTATGTCGCGTATCGGCAAACAACCCGTGCCCATTCCTTCCGGCGTCAAAGTCAAGGTCGCCGATGGCAAAGTCTTCGTGGAAGGATCGAAGGGGCAGAAGCTGGAGTTCCCCTATCATCGGCTCATCAAAGTCGAGGTGGACGAGAACGCCAAGGTCATCCGCGTCGCCCGGCCCGATGATGAGCGCCTCACGCGCTCGCTGCACGGTCTGACGCGCAGCATCATCGCCAACATGATCGAGGGCGTCACCAAGGGTTACGAAAAACGCCTGAAAATCGAGGGCATCGGTTACCAGGCGGCAGCCAAAAACAAGGGCGTGGAGCTGACGGTTGGTTTCGCCAACCGCGTGTTGATGGTGCCGCCGGCCGGCGTCACGGTCGATGTGCCGGACCCGACCACGATTGTCATCAAGGGTGCGGACAAGCAGAAAGTCGGCCAATTCGCCGCAGAAGTTCGCCACGTCCGTCCGCCGGAGCCGTACAAGGGCAAGGGCATCCGCTACGAGAACGAACAGGTTCGCCGCAAGGAAGGCAAAGCCTTCGCCAGCGGCGGCGCTTAAGCGAGGCATCCATGAATCCGCAAAAACTCAAGCAAGTGCGGCGGTTGCGCCGGCGCCGGCACGTGCGCCGCAAGATCGTTGGCACGGTCGAACGGCCGCGGCTGACGGTTTTTCGCAGCTCCAAGCACATTTACGCCCAGCTGATCGACGACCTGAATGGCCGCACTTTGGCTGCTGCCAGCAGCAATACGCCCGATCTGCGTAAAGACGTACCTTATGGCGGCAATGTCAAGGCGGCGAAAGCAGTCGGCAAACGCCTGGCCGAGATCGCCAAGGAGCGCGGCATCACCAAGGCGGCGTTTGATCGCGGACACTATCGGTATCATGGCCGCATCAAGGCACTGGCCGATGCGGCGCGCGAGGGGGGATTGCAGTTTTAATCCGGCGAGCGGGGTCGCGTAAGCGCCCCGAGGGAGCGAAGCACTCGGGGCGCTTACGCGACCCCGCTCGCCAGAGAACGAGTGAGAAAAACATGGCCAGAGAACGTGGTGAAGGGCGCCCGGATGGGCTGGAAGATCGTGTGGTGAAGATTCGCCGCTGCGCCGCTGTAGTCAAGGGTGGCCGGCGCTTCAGCTTCAACGCCTTGGTCGTCGTAGGCGACAACAAGGGCCGCGTCGCCGCCGGTTACGGCAAGGCCAACGAAGTGCCGCCCGCCGTCGAAAAAGCCACCAAGGACGCTCAGGAAACGATGAAGCGCTCCAAGCGCGTCTCGATGCGCGGCGACACGATTCCGCATCGCGTCATCGGCAAGTTTGGCGGCAGCCGAGTTATCCTGGTGCCGGCCGGCCCCGGCACCGGCGTCAAGGCCGGCCCCGGTGTTCGGGACGTGCTGGAAGTGTGCGGTGTTCGCAACATTTTGACCAAAGTGCATGGCAGCAGCAATCCCATCAATCTCGTCAAGGCGACCATCGCCGGCTTGATGCAACTACGGACCCGCGAAGAAGTGGCCCGCTTGCGAGGAGTAACGCTTCAAAGGATGAAGGATGAAGGATAAAGGATGAAAACATTCGATTCATCCTTTATCCTTCATCCTTCATCCTTCCGAAGAGGAGTGACATTGTAATGGATCTCAGCCAAGTACATGTCGGCGTTCACAAGCTGCGCCGCAAAAAGCGCGTAGGTCGCGGTATCGGTAGCGGCCACGGCAAGACCGCCACCCGCGGTCACAAAGGCCAATGGGCTAGCGCCGGTGCCAAGAAGCCCGCCGTCATGTTCGAGGGCGGACAGATGCAACTGTTCCGCCGTATCCCCAAGCGCGGCTTCAGCCACGCTACCTGGGACAAGAAATACCACGTCGTCAACGTCGGCGATTTGAACCACTTCAACGATGGCGATACAGTCGATGCGGAGGCGTTGCGGAAAACTGGGCTAGCCAAGGGACCGGCAGATGGGGTACGAATTCTAGGGACAGGGGAATTGACCAAAAAGCTAACCGTGCGAGCGCACCACTTTTCCAAGTCGGCTCAAGAAAAAATCAGCGCTCGCGGCGGCACGGTTGAAGTCATCCCTGGGCCTAAGAAACCGAAGCGAAACAAGATGAAGCCGCGGACGCCGCCGCAATCGTAAGGAGCTGGCGAGCGGGGTCGCGTAAGCGCCCCGAGAAGAGAAGTCGGGGCGCTTACGCGACCCCGCTCGCCGAGGAGTTAGTATGCGTAAACAAAATCCCTATCTGATTGGTCTTGCCGCAGCCGTGGCGCTGTTTCTGCTGCTGTTGCTCATAATGCCAGGCTGGCAGCAAGCGCTCGTCGTCGAAGTTTTGGCCCTGGTGGTGGCTTTTTTGATCTACCGCGGCAAAGTCAAGGCCATCTTCACTATCCCAGAGTTGCGGCAAAAAATCCTGCTCACACTCTTGTTCTTGGCCATCTATCGTGTCGGCTTCGCCATTCCGTTGCCGTTCGTCGATCAATCGAAAATGACGGCGGCGCTGGGCGCCGGCGGCGCGCTGGGCAACGTGCTCAACTTCGTGTCCATGTTCTCCGGCGGCAACCTCAGCCATGCCACCGTGTTTGGACTCGGCATCATGCCGTACATCTCCGCCTCGATTATCTTCCAGCTCCTCGCTGCCGTTTATCCGCCGCTGGAAAAGCTGCAAAAAGAAGGCGAGAGCGGCCGCAAGAAGATCAACGAATATACGCGTTACGCCACCGTTCTGATCTGCCTCTTCCAGGCGTTCATGTATGTGCAATACATCATGGGTCCGGCTAGCCAGGGCAAACAAGGCTGGGGATTGGATGCGTATAAAGACAGCACGATGTGCTGGATATCGATGGTGGTAACGCTGACGTGCGGCACAATCTTCCTGATGTGGCTGGGTGAACAGATTGACGAATACGGTATCGGCAACGGCATTAGCCTCATCATCATGGCCGGCATCATCGCGCGAATGCCGGCGGCGGCCTCGACCTTGTTCTTCGAGAACGGCCGTTTCAAGGATTCGGTATTCACGCTCGGCGGCGGGGGAGGCGGCCGCGACATGAGTTTCGAAAAACTGATCGTGCTAGTCGTGCTGTTCGTCACCGTAGTGGTCGGTGTGGTGGCGATCACCAAGGCACAGCGGCGCATCAAGACGCAATCGGCCAAACACGTTCGCGGCCGACGGGTGTTCGGCGGCACCAGCCAATGGTTGCCGCTGCGCGTCAATCAAGCCGGCGTTATGCCCGTCATTTTCGCCAGCAGCTTGCTGGTGCTGCCCTACTTCCTCTTCGGCGCGCTCGCCCAAGCCACCGAATGGCGCTGGGCCAGCATCCTTAGTGAGACGTTCGTGCGTCAGGGCTACTGGTATACCGTAATGTTCATCGCCTTGATTTACGTCTTCTGTTATTTCTGGACGGCGATTATCTTTAATCCGAAGGACATGGCCAACAACCTGAAGGATTACGGGAGCTTCATCCCCGGCTATCGGCCGGGCAAGCGGACGGCGGAGTACCTGGAGCGCGTCATGGTTCGCATCACCTATGTTGGCGCGGCATTCCTGGCCATCATCGCCGTCATTCCCACGCTCGTCACCAATACGATGAACGTCGATCAAAACGTGGCCAGTTTTTACGGCGGCACTGGCTTGCTGATCGTCATCAGCGTCGCCCTCGATCTGGTGCAGAAGATCAACAGCCATCTGGTTATGCGGAATTATCCGGGATTGACGGAGGATTGACAAAACGGAGCCGCGCACGCAGCATAGCGGAGTAAGCCGCTGCTCGAGACGGCCGCATACTCCGCTCTACTGCGTGCGTGACTCCGTTGAAACGCGCCCTTGCTAAACAGATTGTCATTTCCGAAAATAATCCGGGAAGAGATTCGTCCGGGGTTCGGCGCTCCGGTCTTCCCACCACGGCAATGAATGTGCCGCCCGTTCTCTCCAAGGCAGACTGGGTGGCGGAACAGGGCCATCCATGCGTCTTATTCTTCTCGGTCCGCCCGGATGCGGTAAGGGAACTCAGGCCAAACTGCTCAGCGAGCGCAACGGTCTGGAACACATCGGCACCGGCGACATTCTCCGCGAAGCCATTCGCCAACAAACACCTGCCGGCCTGCGCGCGCATCCCTACGTCGAAAAGGGCCAGCTTGTCCCCGACGACCTCGTCAACGACGTGGTCGCCGAGCGCTTCAATCTCAACGATCCACCGAAGTGCTTTGTCCTGGACGGCTATCCGCGCACGCTCGCCCAGGCCATCGCCTTCGATCAAGTGCTGCGACAACATTATTTCGATCTGACCGCCGTTATCTTCCTGCAAGTCAGCGATGAGGAGATCATCGCGCGCGTCGGCGAGCGGTGGAGCTGTCCCAAGCCGGGCTGCAAGGCGACCTACCACACCAAGAGCAAGCCGCCGAGGGTTCCCGGTGTCTGCGATTACTGCGGCACCAAGCTCATCCAGCGCGAAGACGACCGTCCGGAGACGGTGCGAGCGCGATTAGTGGTGTATCATAAGAATATAGGGCCGCTGGTGGAGCATTACCGCGTCCGCGGCTTGCTGAAGGAAATCCCCGGTCATGGAGCGATCGACAAAGTCTATGCCAGCATCATGACAGTTCTGAACGGGCAGGCAAAACGTAAATGTTAAGGGCATTTTTTCCTCAAAAGCCGGAATTGAAATCACCGCGTGAGATTGGCCTCATGCGTGAAGCCGGCAAGCTCGTCGCCGAGGCCCTGCGCCTGTGCCGCAGCATGGCCAAGCCCGGCACCAAAACCATCGAGATCGATCAAGCCGTCGAAGCGCTGTATGCGTCGCGGGGCGCATTGCCGCTCTTTAAGGGCTATCCCGGCCGGGTGCCGTTTCCGGCGGTGACGTGCATTTCCATCAATGAGCAGGTGGTTCACGGCATTCCTGGCCAGCGCGCCATCCGCGAGGGCGACCTGCTCAAAATCGACACCGCCTGCAAGCTCAATGGCTGGTGCGCCGATGCGGCCATCACCCTGATGGTCGGGCAAGTCAGCCCGGAAAAGCGCCGGCTTGTCGAAGTAGGCGAGCTAGTGCTGAAGACGGCCATGATTGAAATGGCTCGCCGCAAGTGGTGGTCTGAGGTGGCCGGCCACATGCAGCGCGTGGCCGAGTCCGCCGGTTTCAGTGTGGTGACGCAATACGTCGGCCACGGCATTGGCCGCGTTATGCACGAGAACCCGCAGGTGCCTAATTTCGTCAACCGCGAGCTACGCAAGCACGACTTCAGGCTGGAAGAAGGGCTGGTGCTGGCCGTCGAGCCGATGGTCAACATGGGCCGCGGCGACACCGATACTTTGCGCGATCATTGGACCGTGGTGACGCGGGATGGTCTTCCCAGTGTTCATGTCGAGCATACCTTGGCGGTGACGCGCGAAGGCGTCTATGTGGTCACGGCGGATGAAGAGACGTTGATTCCGCGTTCGTAGAAGAGAACGAGCCTGAAGCGTAAGCGAAGCGCCTTCGCTTACGCTTCAGGCTCGGATTGCCTGGATTGCTGTTATCTCGGTTTCGGGCGTTCCCAACTCGGATCATAATCGAGCGAGAAAAGCCGCTGAATGCGTTCAGCGCGGCCGCCGCTCTCATCGCGCAACACTTCCAGAGCTTGGCGAATGTTGGCGAGCCGCGGATCTTTTTCTAGCTCGCTGCTGTCGCTGCCGCGGTCGATGCGGTCGAGGATGGCGGCGAGGTCGAGTAGCTTGCAACGGGCTTCGAGAAAAAACGAATCCAGGGCGGTGCGAGAAGGCAATGGAGTCATGATGATTGCCCGGCAAAGAGTCGTTGGTATTCGAGACTGACCAATTGATTCAAATTGCCCGAACGAAATCCTTCCAGGTCGAGCGTGATGTAACGAAATCCCAGTTCTTTAAGTCGCCGTACCAATTCGCCATGTACGGCAGGTTCGAGCAGGCGAAGCAGTTCACCAAGCGGCACTTCGATACGCGCCAATTCGCCTTCATGCAGACGGACGCGACATTCGCGATAACCGAGAGAACGCAGGTACACTTCCGCTGCCTCAATGCGAGCCGTGCGTTCCGGCGTCACCTCGACGCCGGGAGCCAGGCGACTTGACAGACATGGCGACGCCGGCTTGTCCCATGTCGGCAGATCCCAGGCCAGAGCCAGAGCGCGGACATCGGCCTTGGTAAAGCCGGCTTCTTGCAGCGGATGGCGGACGCGATGCTCCGCCGCCGCCTTCAGGCCCGGACGATAATCGCCGGCATCGTCGAGGTTCGCTCCGCTGCAGATGACGGACACGCCCAGCTCCGGCAACAGGGTCTCGATGCGCGAATACAGCTCGCTCTTGCAGTAATAGCAGCGGCTGCCGTCGTTGCGGACATAATTGACGTCGGTGAATTCCGAAGTGGGGATGACACGATGACGGATGCCGATACGCTGGGCCAATCGGCGGGCGTCCTCGATATCCGCTCGCGGCACACTCGGACTATCAGCGGTGACGGCGATGGCGCGGTCCCCGAGTGCGAGATGCGCCGCCTGAGCGACGACGGTACTGTCGATGCCGCCGCTGAATGCAACCGCCGCCGAGCCAAGCTCGCGCAGCACTTCCAGCAGCCGATCGCGTTTGACGGCCAACTCGGATGACAATGACGAAGGAGTGGAATCGAACGGACTCATACTGCCATCATACCGAGTGGAAAGTCGATAGAAAATGCAACTATCCGCTCTCCACTCGATATCAGGGTTGCCGGATGCTCAGGGCGATGGGGCACTCCCCAGGACGTAATTATTTTGTCTCTCTTTTCACACAAATCGCAACAAGCGGCCGGACATGATCGGCCACAGATGTATTGCCCACAACGCCAGGCCCAGCACTTCCAGCATGCCGCTTATACCCGTTATCGGGAACGCTGCGGGAACGAAATCGGTCAGCAACTGACCGCAGACGCGCAAAGCACAGCCAGCATTCAGAAGGAGAAACGGCCCCCAGAGTTTCGACAGTCGTTGCGGATCAACGCCGCTGAGCGTGGGTACGACTCGAGCCGCGACGCCGACAATCATGAGGCTGATGAAGCCGACCGTGATAGCGTGACGAATCGCGCCGAAGTAGGCGTGCGAGAAATGCAGCCGCGCCGCTTCGCTGCTGGGCGCCAGCCAGGGAACCAGGACATGCTGATGGACCGGCAGCAGAACCAGCATGGCCAAGGAAATTAGAAGCCAAGCGTAAGCCGCGCGAATGAACTTCAATGTGCGATCCGGCTCCGTCAGGGTAGTGAAAACTCGCAAGTTCCAAACGCGGATTGTGACCGTTGTGGCTAGTACAAGAACAGAGCCATACCACAAGCCGATCCAGGCTGAACCGCCGACACGGTGCATCACCAGACCCAACACTTCGCCGAGGATAGCCGCATTCAGACAAAGCAAGGCGGCGAGGCTCAGACGCCGACTTGGCACCGGCACCCCGTAGTGGTGGTGAAGGATGCGTTGGCTGACACCGAGAATCATCAGCATGGCAAAGCCGTGGATTTGCACATCACGGAGAGCACCTTGCCAGGTGGCGACCAGCGAAATCAGCTCGTCGCGGTCGGCGGCGTACAGGGTGGCAGTCAGGTAAATGCTTTCGTAGATGGCCTGGACGATAAACCACGCCAAGGAGCTGAGGATGTAATAATCGAAAAGGACCAACGGCTTACCGGAGCCACGCCATGTCGCCACAATGATCCTGACAAACAGCCCGATGGCAGCCACTTCGAGCATCGAGGCGACGACGGCAGCCGGTCCCGCCCACGCCACCGACGACGCCAACGGCTCCAACACGGACCGGCCGATGATCCCCGCCAGCATTAGCCACAAACTGACGAGCGCACCGTTCGGATGCGCCAGGGTCGTCTGTTTGAATCGAGGAAACGCCTGATAGGCGAAGCCCATGACGAACAATCCCACCCAGCCGAAGATTTGCGCGTGGCCATGGGCGTTAACTTCATGCAGTCCCGCTGCCGTGAATGAGCCGTTCAAGGCGATACGCACCAGCAGATAGGCACCCCACACAGCCCCAAGAGTCAGCGTTACCGCGATGCCGGCCTTGAAGAAAGGCCGATAGATGGTATCAGCTCGCGGGGAAGTGTCTGCTAGAGGAAGCGATAGGGGTGATGAGGTCCGCGATTGTCCGCCGATCCGATCCATTAAGCTACACATAGGAGAGAGCCTCACATTCTGGATAAGTTCATCTAATTTCTCTTGTTAATGATTGCAAATGAGATACCGTGAGCAAAGACCTGTTTTGTACAGGAATAAGGGACGATGAGTTGAAGCGGCGTGCGGATCGGCACTGTTCCGCGTGCGATTCCGCACATTGGCGAGCTGTTTCATTAGCCCCAGAAGCGCTGCTCGACACCCCAGGCCGCTAAGTCTGTGTTGTTGCTCCAGCGGCGCAGCTGATGGCGATGACGGAGAATGCGCGGCGTCTCTCCCCAAGCCCGCAGGCGGCCAAAAAGGAAGGGCAGCAGTTCGCCTTCTCGCCAGCGGCGGTACGCTTTGGCGGCGAGGACAGCGGCGTGCCAAGGCACAGCTCGCATCATGTCACGGGATGGTAAGTTGCGCCAGAACACGCGCTCCTCATTCCGCGATTGTTGCAACAGTAATCGCCGCGTCGGCCGGCCGTACGATGCCGATACACGGTGCCAGACTCGCGACGCCGGTTCATAGACGAGGCGATAGCCAGCCCAGTGCAGGCGGAAAGATACGTCCACGTCCTCGAAA
>Ga0070739_10006653_pt1 | contig 12649 bp, 8 predicted proteins | sample Coa_R1_7_FD_66445 | JGI IMG/M metagenome (GOLD analysis project Ga0070739, IMG submission 66445) | Surface soil microbial communities from Centralia Pennsylvania, which are recovering from an underground coalmine fire - Coalmine... | ecosystem: Environmental > Terrestrial > Soil > Unclassified ... | reverse complement strand
TCGACCGCCGCCGCGCGCGCCTGGAGCTGCTGCGTCTTGTCCTTCGCGCGCTCGACGGCGGCGCCGACGTCGGACATGCTGTCGCTGATCCCGGTCGCCGCCTCGCCGATCTTCACCTGCGCCTCGGCGGCCGAGTACTGCGCCTTGATCACTTCCTTCTGCGTGCGGAACTGCTCCACCTTCGCGGACAACGCCTGCTCGCCCTGGACGAGCTTCTGCTGCTGCGCCTCGAGCTGCTGCCCCTGCTGCATGATCCCGTCGAGCTGGCTCTGGATCGTCGCCTTGCGCGTGAGCGCCTCGCGCGCGAGGTCCTCGCGGTTCGCCTTCAGGGCGTCGCGCGCCTGCCCGTCGAGCTTCTCGACCTGCTGCTGCATCGACGTGTACTGCAACTCGAGCCGCTTCTTCGCCGTCGCGACGTCGGCGATGCCGCGACGGACGTTCTGGAGCTGGCGCAGCTGCTCCTCGTAGGAGTAGTCGAGCGTCTCGGACGGGTTCTCGGCGCGGTCGAGCAGCCTCGAGAACTTCGCCTTGACGATCGTGCTCGCCCGTCCCATCAACCCTGGCATGTGACCTCCTACGCGAACGTTGCCTGCCGTTAGCCTAGCGCCCGTGCTCGCCTGCCGAAGCATGGATCCGCGATACCTCTCGAACGCGTACGTGGTCGGCGACGAGCCTGGCGGCACTGCGGTGTTCGTCGACTCGGGGGCGCCGCTCGCGCCGCTCCTCCGCTTCCTCGAGGAGCACCGGCTGACGCCGACGCACGTGCTGCGCACGCACGGCCACCACGACCACGTCGAGCACGAGGCGGAGCTCGGACTGCCGGTAGCGACCGGGCCGCTCCGTACCGGCGGCCTCGCAGTCGAGGCGATCCCCACCCCCGGCCATTCCGACGACATGGTCTGCTTCGTCGTCGGCGACCTCGTCTTCTCCGGGGACACGCTCTTTCGTGACTCGGTCGGCGGCGGCGACTTCGCCGCCGTGCGCCGCGCCGTCATGGAGACGTACATGGCGATGCCGCACGAGCGGCGCGTGCTGCCGGGCCACACCGACGAGACGACGATCGGCCGCGAGTGGGACGCGAACCCGTTCGTCCGCGTCTGGCGCGGCGCGGCGCCGGAGGGGACGGAGCGGGTGCGGGTCGGCGACCGCGACGCGACGCTCGTCGTCTGGAGCCCGGACTACGACGGCAAGGGCAAGGCCTGGGTGCGCTACGACGACGGCGAGGACGCGATCGTCGGCGGCTCGCGCGTCGTCCGGCGCGCCTGAGACTCGGACACGTCCGAAAGGGACAGTACGGTGGCGCGGTGCGGTTGCTCGTCGCGCGCTGCGAGGTCGAGTACTCTGGCCGGCTCTCGGCCCACCTGCCGGCGTCGACCCGCCTCCTGATCTTCAAGGCGGACGGCTCGGTGCTCGTCCACGCCGACGCCGGCGGCTACAAACCCTTGAACTGGATGACGCCGCCGACGGTGCTCGAGGAGCGGGACGGCGTGCTCGTCATCCGCAAGCGCGCCGGGCGGACCGAAGATCGGCTCGAGATCCGGCTCCTCGAGGTGCTCGCCGACGTCGAGCACGAGATGGGCGAGGCGGCGGCGCTCGAGAAGGACGGCGTCGAGCGCGACCTCCAGGAGGCGCTCGCCGCGCGCCCGGAGACGCTCGGCGACGGGCTCCGGCTCGAGCGCCGGGAGTGGCCGACCGACGTCGGGCCGGTCGACCTGATGTGCCGCGACGCCGGCGGCGGCTTCGTCGCCGTCGAGGTGAAGCGGGTCGCGACGATCGACGCCGTCGAGCAGCTCGCGCGCTACCTCGAGCGCATCCGGCTCGACCCGGCGCGCGCGGCCTGCGCCGGCATCCTCGCCGCCGCGACGATCAAGCCGCAGGCGGCGACGATCGCCGCCGCACGGGGCATCCGTTGCGTCGAGGTCGACCTCGCGCTCCTGCGCGGCGCGCGCGAGCCGGAGCTGACGCTCTTCCCGTAGGTGTGCCGTCCGCCGCGGGCGGGTAGCGAACCGTCGAGCGGACCCGAAAGGAGAGCGATGGAACTGAACTCACTCAACGACGTGTTCGAGGAGCAGCTCGGCGACCTCTACGACGCCGAGAAGCAGCTCGTCACGGCCCTGCCGAAGATCACCTCGGCGGCGCACTCGGACGAGCTGCGCAAGGCGCTCCAGACACACCTCGAGGAGACGCGCGGACACGTCGAGCGCCTCGAGCAGATCTTCGGCGATCTCGGGATGCCGACGCCGACCGAGCACTGCCAGGCGATGGCGGGCCTGATCCAGGAAGGCGACCAGGTCGTCGAGGCGACGGGTGATCCGGTCGCGAAGGACGCGGCCCTCATCGCAGCAGCGCAACGCGTCGAGCACTACGAGATCTCCGGTTACGGCACGGCCCGGACGCTCGCGCGCGAGCTCGGCCACGACGACGCGGCGTCGCTCCTCGACAAGACCCTCGACGAGGAAAGCAACGCCGACACGCTGCTGACGAAGGTCGCAACCGGCGGCATGCTCCGCAGCGGCATCAACCAGGAGGCGGCCGGCAAACGCTAGCCCCGGTGCGGGAGGCCGCCGGCGTCGCGGCGGCCTCCCGCCGGCCTGATCGTCAGCGCGATCGCGCTGATCGACGGCAGCGCTTCGGCGCCGCCACGCCTCGCTTCTCGTGCCGGCAAGCTCGGCCTCGCCGCGGCCGGGAACACGCTCGGCGGCATCGCGCTCGTGACGCTCCACCGCTTCGCGCGGGCGGAGGCGCGGTGAGCCGACGGGGCGGCGAGGTCCCCTCGGACGGGCGGCGCTACACTAGGCGGGCCGCGGGGCTATAGCTCAGTTGGGAGAGCGCCTGGATCGCACCCAGGAGGTCGGCGGTTCGAGTCCGCCTAGCTCCACTGTACGTGTTCGGGGTCGAGAACGGAGCCGACGGACGGGCTCCGTGGAGGAGCCGCCGTGACGTTGGAACCTTCCACTCAGCGCCGTTCGTACGTAGGCTCCCAGGCCGTGGCGAACGACCCCCTCGCCCTCGACGCGGAGACGATGCGCGAGCTCGGCTACCGGACCGTCGACATGCTCGTCGACTGGCTCGAGGCAGACGTGCCGCCGATCCGGCGTGCGACCCCGGAGGAGATGCGGGCGCGGCTCGCGGGACCGCCGCCGGACGGCCCGCAGGCGTTCGACGAGCTGCTCGCGGAGCTGCGGCGCGACGTCCTGCCGTTCGGCAGCCGCGTGCAGCATCCCGCCTTCTTCGCCTTCATCCCCGGTAGCGGCACGTGGCCGGGCGCGCTCGGCGACTTCGTCGCGAGCGCGGCGAACGTCTACGCCGGCTCGTGGATGGAATCGGCGGGTGTGACGCAGGTCGAGCTCGAGGTGCTGCGCTGGTTCGCCGACTGGCTCGGCTACCCCGCGAGCGCGGGCGGGATCCTCGTCACCGGCGGCTCGGCCGCGAACATGACCGCGCTCGTGACGGCGCGCGAGACGCTCGTCGGCGCGATGCACCCCGATGTCGTCCTCTACCTCTCCGACCAGGCCCACTCGTCGCTCGGGCGCGCGGCGCGCACGCTCGGCTTCGGCCCCGGGCAGATGCGCATCCTCCCCGTCGACGCCGAGCATCGGCTCGAGCCGGCGACGCTGCGCGAGGCGATGGACGCGGACCTCGCAGCCGGCCTGCGGCCGCTCTTCGTCTCGGCGAGCGGCGGCTCGACGAACACGGGCGTCGTCGACCCGCTGCCCGAGCTGGCCGAGATCGCCCAGGAGCGAGGCGCCTGGTTCCACGTCGATGCCGCCTACGGCGGCTTCGCCGTGCTCGCCGAGCGCGGGCGGGCCCAGCTCGCGGGCATCGAGCGCGCGGACTCGATCACGCTCGACCCGCACAAGTGGCTCTACCAGCCGTACGAGTGCGGCTGCTTGCTGCTGCGCGACGGCGAGAAGCTGCGCACGGCGTTCACGATGACGCCCGACTACCTGCGCGACTCCGAGAGCTCCGCCGAGGAGGTCAACTTCGCCGACCTCGGCCTGCAGCTGACGCGCACCTCGCGCGCGCTCAAGCTCTGGCTCTCGATCCGCTACTTCGGCCTCGAGGCCTTCCGCGCCGCCGTCGAGCGCTCGCTCGACCTGACCGAGCTCGCTGCCCGGCGGATCGAAGCGAGCGAGTCGCTCGAGCTGCTCGTGCCGCCGTCGCTCGGCGTCGTCTGCTTCCGGCGCGTGTTCGCGGACGCGAACGAGCGCGAGCTCGCGCGGCTGAACGACGGGCTCGTCGAGGCGCTCGAGCGCAGCGGCATCGGGCTCGTCTCCTCGACGCGACTCGACGGCCGTTACGCGATCCGGCTGTGCCCGCTCAACCACACCTCACGCGCGGAGGACGTGCTGCGGGTGCTCGACTTCATCGAGACCGCCGACCCGGCGATCGGCCGGCCGCGGCCGACCTACGACCGCGACGAGGCCGGCTGGCTGCGCCGCCCCGCGCTCGATCCGGTGCGACTCGCGACGCTGCCGCTCTTCCGCGGCCTGACGACGCCCGAGCTCGAGCGCGTGGCTGCGCTCGCGCACCTGCGCGACGTCAGCGAGGGCGAGCGGATCGTCGAGCGCTGGGAGCCGACGCGCGACTTCTACGTGCTCCTCGACGGCTCCGTCGACCTGTTCGTGCGCGGCGAGCGCACGCGGGAGCTCCGCACCGGCGACTTCTTCGGCGACCTCGGGCCGCTCGACGCGAACCCGCGCGGCGGCTACCTGCGGCTCGCGTCGGCGGTTGCCCGCAGTGTGGTGCGGCTGCTCGTGTTCCCGCCCGGCGCGCTGCCGCGGCTGATGCGCGAGTTCCCGGCGCTCGAGGCCGAGCTGACCCGCGCCGCCCAGGGCGCCCTCGGGGTCGGTTGAGCGCATCGCCGCTCTTCACGCTCGCGGTCCCGTCGTCGAGCGTCCGTACCGCAGCCGCGATCGTCGGCGCCCCCTTCGACCTCACCGCCTCGTTCCGGCGCGGGTCGCGCGAGGGCCCGAGCGCGATCCGGCGACTCTCGGAGTCGCTCGAGACCTACAGCCCCGTCCTCGAGCGCGACCTCGAGGATCTCGTGCTCGTCGACCTCGGCGACGCGGTCCCGGCCACGGCGCCGGTCGGGCAGGCGCTGGACGCGATCGAGCGTGCCATGGGCAACGCGCTCTCGATCGCACAGGTTGCCGTGCTCCTCGGCGGCGAGCACACCGTCAGCCTCGCCGGCTACCGTGCCGTCCGCCGCGTCTACCCGGATGCCGCCCTCGTCCAGGTCGACGCGCACGCCGACCTGCGCGCGGAGTGGGAAGGCGAGGCGATCACGCACGCGAGCTGGCTCAACCAGGTCGGGGTCGAGTTCGGGTTCGAGAGCATCTTCCAGTTCGGGATCCGCTCGCTCGCGCGCGAGGAGGCGGCGGTCAGGCGTCGCCTCGGTTGGCACAGCAGCGAGCTCCTGATGCCGACCGAGATCGCCGACCGACTCTGCGGTCAGCCCGTCTACCTGACGATCGACATCGACGTCCTCGATCCCGGCACCGCGCCCGGCACCGGCTCGCCCGAGCCGGGCGGCGCCAGCTTCCGGGAGCTCGCCGACTTCCTCTACGCGCTCGCGCCGTGCAACGTCGTCGCCTTCGACATCGTCGAGGTGGCGCCGAACCTGGACCCGTCCGAGGTGACGGCGGCGGCGGCGGCGAAGCTCGTGCGCGAGGGCGTGCTCCTCTTCGGCAGCGAGGACCGAGACGCGTTGAGACTGGCGTCGTGAGCGCGCGCGAGCAACACCTCTCCCGTCCGGCCGAGTCGATCACGGTCGAGCGGCGCACGATCGGCGGCCTCCTCGAGGCGATGGGCCGCACCGGCTTCCAGGGGCGCTCGCTCGCGGCTGCGCTCGACGTGCTCGTGCGCATGATCGAGGAGGAGGACAACACGATCTTCCTCGGCTATGCCGGCTCGATGAGTACGACCGGCCAGTCGCGCATCATCCGCTGGCTGCTCGAGAACCGGTTCGTCGACGTGCTCGTCGGGACCGGCGCCAACCTGTCCGAGGACGTGTTCGAGGGGCTCGGCTTCCGCTACTACCAGGGTACGCACCTCGCCGACGACGCCGAGCTCCTGAAGCACCAGATCGACCGCTTCTACGACGTCTACGCCGACGAGCTCGAGTACCGGCAGCTCGAGTCCTTCATCGGCGAGTTCATCGGCACGCTCGCAGCGGGAAGCGTCCACTCGTCGGCGGACTTCCTGCGCCGGTTCGGCGAGTACCAGCTCGAGCGCGGCGTCGAGAGCATCACCGCCGCCGCCGCGCGCGTCGGCGTGCCGGTCTTCTCCCCCGGGCTCGCCGACAGCGGCTACGGCGTCGCCGCGACGCTCTACGCGCGCGAGCACGGCCACGCCGTCGTCCTCGACCAGTTCGCCGACTTCCGGCAGCTCGCCGAGATCGGCGAGCGATCTCGCAAGACCTCGGTGATCTACATCGGCGGCGGCGTGCCGAAGGACACGATCCAGCTCGTGACGGTGATGGTCGACCTCGTCCGCGGCGGCGACGAGCCGGCGCCGCACGCCTACGCCGTGCAGATCACGACCGACTCGCCGCAGTGGGGCGGCCTCTCCGGCTGCACCTTCGAGGAGGCGGTCAGCTGGGGCAAGATCGACGAGCGGGCCGCCCGAGCCGTCTGCTACTGCGACGCGACGATCGCGCTGCCGATCCTCGCCCACGCCCTGCTCGAGCGCGGCGTCGAGCGCACGTCCGCGCCCGACCTGAGCTGGCTCGCAGTCGGCTGACTGACTCGCTAGCCGGGCCGGCGGCGCGCGAGGATGAGCGCGATCGCGGCGAGGAAGAGGGCGGTGAAGCCGGCGAGCAGGCCGAGCGTCTCGCCGATCCCGAGCGTGAAGAACTGGAGGCCGTACTGGTTCGAGCGGGCGCTCGGGTCGGCGAGGAAGCGCGCGTTCATGTGCAGGCTCTTGCCGGCGCCCTCGAACGCCCAGCGGCCGAAGCTCGTCGCCGAGACGGCGGCCATCAGCCAGGTCATGCTCTTGACGGTGACGATGCCGCCGCCGACGAGGAGCTGCACCGTCATCGCGACGGGCGCGAGCGCGGTCGCCTGGTCCTCGTTCTGCGCGACGCTCGAGACGAAGAGGCCCATCCCGATCGCGGCGAAGCCCGCGAAGGCAAGCACCGCGAACACCTCCAGGTAGGCGCCGAAGCCCTCGTGGAACGGCCGCAGCGCCGCGGTCAGCCCGAGCAGGATCAGCGCTTGCGCGAGGACGAGCGTGAACAGGACCGCGAGCTTGGCGAGCAGGTACGGCCCGATCGTCACGCCCATCGCCCGCTCGCGCGCGAAGATCGCCCGCTCCTTCACGATCTCGCGCGACGCGTCGAGGGCGCCGAGCCAGATCGTGATCATCACGAGCAGGAAGACGAGCTGCGTCGCGACGAGCGGCGTGCCGACGCCCGGCGGGCCGAACAGGTTGCGCTTGAAGAGGAGGAGCAGCGTGATCCCGAGCACGGGCGCCTGCGCCACGAGCAGCAGCAGGTTCAGCCGATCGCGTAGGAACGTCGTCACGTAGCGGGCGGTGAGGACGCGTGCTTGCAGGGCGCGCAGGCGCGGGTCGAAGCGCGCGAGGCGGTTGCCGCCTGCGGGCGTCGCCTGCTCCGGCGCCGGCTCGGGCGCGGCGCGACGGCGGTCGAAGTCGGCGCGCCACTCGCTCGCCGGGCGCTCCTGGAGCGCGACGTAGATGTCCTCGTACGCCTTCGCGCCGAAGAACTCGAGCGCCTCCGTGGGCGGGCCGGCGAAGCAGAGCTGGCCGCCGCGGCCCAGGACGCAGAGCTTGTCGACGCGGTCGAGGCTGTGCGTCGCGTGCGTGACGAGCACGACGGCGTGGTCGCCGATCGCCGCGAGCGAGCGGAAGAGGTCCATCATCTGTCGCTCGAGGCCGACGTCGAGGCCGGTCGTCGGCTCGTCGAGGAAGAGGATGCCCGGGTGGCTGAGCAGCTCCGTCGCGAGCCCGACGCGCTTCCGCTGCCCGCCGGAGAGTCGGCTGACGCGCTGCTCGGCGACGTGCTCGAGCGCGACGGCGGCGAGGGCGGCGCGCACCGCCTCGTCGATCTCCGGCTCCGAGGAGTCGGGCGGCAGCCGCAGCCGCGCCGAGTAGCGGAGCGACTCGAGCACCGTCAGGCGCGGGTGCACGATCTCGTCCTGCGGCAGGTAGCCGATCTCCGCGAGCCGCGAGCCGACCGGGTCGCCGCTGAGGCGGATCGAGCCGGCGGTCGGGGTCGAGACGCCGGCGAGCAGCTTGAGCAGCGTCGACTTGCCGGAGCCGCTCTCGCCGACGATCGCCACGAGCTCGCCCGGCTCGACGCTCAGCGAGAGCCGGTCGAGCAGCACCTTGTCCCTGATCGCGACCGAGATCGCCTCCGCCTCGAGGCGGAGCGCGCCGGTGTCGTCGCGCGGGATGAAGCTCGTCCCGTCGAAGACGAATCGGTACGGCCCGACGCCGATCTCGGCGCCGGGCTCGACGACGGCGCGCTCGACGAGGGTGCCGTTCACGCGCGTCCCCGAGCGCGAGCCGCGGTCGACCACCTCGACTCGGCCGTCCTGGACGACGATCTCGGCGTGGGCGCCGGAGACGGCGGGCCCGGGCAGCTGCACGTCGTTGCCGCTGCCGCGACCGATCGTCAGCCGGCCCGTCAGCGGGATGCGCGCGGGCACGGTCCCGCCGTCGGCCGCCGCCTGCTCGACGACGAAGCGGAGCACCTCGCCGCCGACGACGATCGTGTCGCCCGACTGGAGCCAGCGCGCCTCGCCGCGCAGCCGCTCGCCGTTCAGGAGCGTGCCGTTGGTCGACTCGAGGTCGGCGACGAACCAGCGCCCCGCCGCCGGCACGACGCGCGCGTGGTGCCGCGACGCCGACGGCGAGGAGACGACGACGTCGTTGTCGTCCTCGCGCCCGACCGACAGCCCGGCAGCGGGAACGTCGACCCGCCGACCGGCGTGGATCACGCTCGCGGCGCCGCGCTCCGCGACGACGTCCTGGAGCCGTGCGATCGCCGACCGCGACCGCACCTGCTCGACCGGGCGCGGCAGGTCGGGCACGCGCTACGACGCCGAGAAGCCGTCCGGTAGCTCGGTCTTGCCGAGGAGGCGGAACACGGCCTGGACGGAGCCGAAGCTGATCACGTCGCCGTCGCGCAGCGGCTCGGGGCTCCCGGGCGGGAGCAGCGCGTCGCCGAGGCGCGTCTTGTTCCGGCTCTCGAGGTCCTCGATCAGGACGCTCCCGTCGTCGCGGCGGATCCGCGCGTGGCGGCGCGACACCGACTGCTGCGGGTCGAACGGCGTCAGGTCGATTCCGGGCGCCGCGGCCGTCTCCGGGTCGACGCGGCCGACGACGACCTCCTGCTCGGTCAGGGTCAGCCGCTCGACCGGCCGGCCGTCGGCGAGGACCTCGAGCACCGGCGTCGTCTTCGCCGACTGCCTGCGTACCGGCCCGATCGTCAGCGACCGCCGCCGCACGAGCGGCGTCCCCGTCTCGAGCTCGGCGAGCGCGAGCTGGCGCGTGACGCTCCGCGACGGCAGGACGACGTCGTTCGGCTCGCCCGGCGTCTCCGGCAGGGTCTTCAAGACGGCGAGCAGCGTCGCCGCGCGCTCGGGCCGCTGCAGCGGATGCTCCTCGCCGAGCTCCGGCAGCTCCGAGATCACCTTGCCGTTGTGCACGAAGAGGCGGCGCCAGTCGGACGGGTTGAGCGGGATCAGATCGTGCCGCTGCCGCCGCGCCGCGTCGATCGCCGCCGAGTGCGCGTCCGCGGCGATACCGGCGCCCTGCGCGATCTGCTCGATCCGCTCGGCGCCGAAGTTGATCGGCGCCGCCTGGCTGTACTCCTTCGCGCTCACCTCGAGCCAGGCGTGCGTGTCCTCCGCGATCCGGTCGGCGAGCGTGCGGACCGCCTCGGCCGGCGCCACCCCCTCGTCTCGCTCGCGCCAGTAGGCGAGCACGCGCTGGCTGTGCCCGATCATCCCGGTCATCGCGCCGCCGCTCGTCAGGAAGTGGCCGTTGCCGAACGTGTCGCCGGCGACGACGGCGTTCGTCGCCACCTGGGCGTCGTCGCCGACCCGCTCGATCAGGCTGAAGAGCTTCGGCCCGTAGATCATCTGCACCTCGCTCAGCTCGCCGCGCGGGATCTCGAGCACGTCGGCGGCCTGCTTGACGTACCACTCGTAGAGCATGTGCTGGTAGGCGCCGAAGAACTGCGGCGAGTCGGTGTCGGTGTCGGGCGGGATCAGCCCGGCCTCGAACGGGTCGAACGTCTTGAAGTCCGGCACCTGGACGAGCACCCACCCGACCTCGGGGTCGTTCTCGTGACCGACGGCGATCTGCCGCACCCAGTACTCGTTGCCGTTCTCGTCGAACTCCGACGAGATGCGCCGCCGCAGCCGGCCGCCGACGAGGACCTCGACGAGACCGGCGAGGAAGTCGGCCTGCGCGACGACGGGACCGCGGCCGTCGCCGTGGTCGACCTTGACGTCGTGCTGCTCGAAACCGAGCCGCTTCGCGTCGCTCGAGTTCGCACCCTCCGCGATCATGATCAGCTCCGGCACGCCGAGGTCGATCACCTGCGTGTTCGGCTCGCGGATGCGGACGAACTTGCCCTTGAAGTCGAATTCCTGCAGCGCCTCGATGCGGACGTGCAGGCGTCCGTCGGCCTCGCGCTCGAAGCCGCCGTCCTCGTCCGGGGCGACGCGGTGGTGGGTGAAGAGCTGCACGCGCCGCTCGCGCCCCGCGTCCTCGTCCTGGCGCTCCATCGCCTCGAGGTAGCGGCGCAGGAGCTTCTGGATCGAGGCTGCTTCCGACTGGAACGTCGACGGGCCGTCGAGGACGTCGACCATCGAGCTGCGGATCTTCGACGGGTCGGGCCGCGCCGGCGGCGCCGGCGGGTCGAGGATCGTGATGACGCGGTTCGGCAGGCCGTCGCGCCAGCGGTCGTCGATGAACTCGACGTCGGCGATCGTGCCGACGATGTGCTGCTCGACGTCGAAGCCGTCGATGATCTCGTCGGCGACGATGTCGCCGCCCTTCGTCTCCGGTGAGTAGAAGCACTCGGCGAGCTTGAAGACCTTGCCGTTCGCCCGGCGCGGAACGCCCTCCTCGCCGTAGCGCTCGAGCATCAGCTCGTCGATGTAGCCGAGCTGGTGGAAGAGGTCCTCTCGCAGGTTCCAGTGCACGCCGAGGAACGGGTCGCCGCGCATCTCGACTCCGACAGCCTTGCGCCCGAGGGCGACCGTCCACAGCATCGCCATCATGTTCGTCCCGCCGAGGCCGAGCGCCAGAAAATCGGGCGAGCTCAGCACGTCCTGATCAGTAGCCATCTACACGGTCCTCTTTCGTCTTCTCTCGCCGCGTCTGCAAGCGACCCCGGCACCAGACGCTACCAACCTTGGTGGCGAATCTCAACGGCCGATGACTCCACCGCCGACGGCGGTGGAGTCGCTTCCGGCGTGGACGACGCCGTTGCCGAGCCTGAGCGCGAAGACGACGCCGTTCGCGTTCGGCTGCCGGCCGGCGGTTGTCGATCGTGGCGCGGCAGGACGCCGGCGGCGCGGAGCCTAGATCCGCCGGGCGCCGACGTAGTTCGCGACCGCCCAGGGGTCGCTCAGGCTCTCGATCTTGACGAACGAGCCGGTCTCCGGCGCGTCGACGTACTGGCCGTTGCCGATGTAGATGCCGACGTGGTTGAGCGCGTCGAAGAAGACGAGGTCGCCCGGCTGCAGGTCGTCGAACGGCACCGGGTCGCCGTAGGTGTACTGGTCGGCGGCGTGGTGCGGAAGCTGCACGCCGAGCTGGGCGAACACGTACGTGACCAGGCCCGAGCAGTCGAAGCCGCTCGGCGTCGCGCCGCCCCACGCATAGGGGACGCCGATGTACCGGAGCGCGATCTGCGCGGCCTGCGGATGCCCGCCGCTCGTCGGCGCGGGGACGGCGCTCGCCGGGTCGGCCGGCACCGGCTGCGGCGGTGGGACGGTCGCAGTCGTCGTCGCCGGCACGGCCGTGGTCGCCGCTGCTGCCGCGGCCGCCTGCGCCTGCTGCGCGGCCTGTGCTCGTCGCGCGGCCGCGGCTGCGGCGGCGACAGCGGCCTGCGCCCGTGCACGCCGCACGGCGAGCGCGCGCGCACGTGCGGCGGCCGCCGCCTCCGCGCGTGCTCTCGCCGCCGCCGCTGCGAGTCGCGCGCGTGCTGCCGCCGCGAGCCGCGCCTGGCGCGCGCGCTCCTGCGCCTCGATCCGCGTGATCTGCGCCCGCACGGACGCGAGCAGCGTCCGCCGCTGCGCAAGCCCGCGCTCGATCTGCGCGCGCCGTACCGCGAGCTCGCGCACGGTCTGCTCCGCCGCGTGCCGGTCTGCCTCGACCTCGCGCACGCGCTCGGCCAGACGACGCTTCGCCTTCGTCGCCGCGTCGGCGACCGCGGCCACCTCGCGACTGATCGCGTCCTCGGCGTCCGACAGCCGCAGCAGGTCGGCGACGCTGTTCGCGCCGAGCAGCACCTCGAGCGTCGTCGGGCGGCCGGTCGTGTAGAGGGAGACGAGAAGTCGCGCCTCGTCGAGCTGCGCGCGCCTGTTCTGCCCGCGCGCACGGGTGAGCCGAGCCTGAGCGACGCGCAACTCGCCGCGCAGGCGCTGCAGATTCACGCGCGCGCCGT
>Ga0070739_10006650_pt1 | contig 12655 bp, 16 predicted proteins | sample Coa_R1_7_FD_66445 | JGI IMG/M metagenome (GOLD analysis project Ga0070739, IMG submission 66445) | Surface soil microbial communities from Centralia Pennsylvania, which are recovering from an underground coalmine fire - Coalmine... | ecosystem: Environmental > Terrestrial > Soil > Unclassified ... | reverse complement strand
CGGCAGCAGACCTTCGGCCAGCCACGCGGTCGGCCGGCTGCGGTTGAAACCGGCGGCGATCAGGGCAGCCGGCCAGTCGTCACGCAGGTCCACCGCGACGGGGCGCCGGGCTGCTTTCGGAACCGCGCCGTGAGCCTGCAACGTGCTGGACTTGTACTCCAATACCTTGGGCTGGTCGATCTCGTAGACGGTGGTGCCGGTCGGCCAGTCCAGGCGATACGCCCGCGAGTCCAGGCCGGCCGCCAGGATCACCACCTGCCGGATACCGCTGCGCACTGCGGCGGCGAAGTACTCGTCGAAGAAATGGGTGCGTACGGCCTGGTAGTCGCAGGTCACCCGGTGCGATCGGCGGCCGTGCTCGTCATCGCCGATCCACTCGAGCTCGGCGCTGGCCAGCCGAGCCCAAGCCGCCCCCGCCGAGGACACCAGGAGGTAGGCGAACTGGTCGCGGATCAGCGGCTCAGCGGCCGCGGTCTCGACGGCACGTGCGGCGGCGACACTGAGCGCAGTGGCACCGACACTTTCGGTGATGCTCCAGCTGTCGCCCTCGGTCCGAGCCGAACGCACTTCGTCCAGATCAGTCATATCGCGCCCATGCTACCGAATAAGTTAGGTAGCCTATGTGCTTGTGTGCGCCATATCACTGCGGCGAAGCTGACGGAGTCGCCGCGATCTGGCGGGCTAGTTCCTCAGCTGCCAGAGCCGCCCGGCCATCAGCTGGCCCAACAGCGCAGTAATGAAGTCCAAGTCCTGCCGATTACCGACGAACCCGGCGTAGAAACCGACGCCGCACAGCACAGCCACCAGCATCTCGGTCAGCCCCGCGATGTCGGCGTCGCTGGTGAGTTCGCCGCGCTGGATCGCAGCACCGAGCGCCCCGTTAAGGAACCCACGGGTAGCCCCCAGCGAGTCGTTTTCGATTCCGCTGAGCTCCGGATGCCGTTTCGATTCCCACACCGCGGTGATCAGAAATGCCGCAGCTAAGCGATTCTGCGCATCGGCTTCGATGGTGGCCGCGACGAATGCCGACAACTGCCCCAACAGCGTCGTCTCGCGCTGTGCACGCTCGATTGCGGCGGCGACCACGAGCTCGTTCGTTTGCGCGACCACTTCCAGGTACAGCACACGTTTGTTGGTGAAGTAGTGGTTGATCGCGGGCCGGGTCAGATCGGCCCGGACGGCGATCTCCTGAAAGGTCGCGGCCTCGTATCCCCGTTCGCTGAACACCTCGCGAGCCGCGCGCACGATGCGTTTTCGTGTTTCGGCAGCCTTAGCTGCCGGGGGGCGACCCGGTCCCCGACTCCCGGTTCGCGGCACCCTTAAATTGTGCCACAGATCACACTTTTGGCTCCGGGCTCCAGCGATGCCGCCGGCATCAGACAGGGCGGCTACACCGGCGGTGTGCGGCCGTAACTGTGTGGCAGTAACGCGTTGGGCGGGATGTCACCGAACTTGCCGGCCCGGAAGTCTTCGAGCGCCCGGATGACTTCGCTTTTGGTGTTCATCACGAAGGGCCCGTAGTGGAAAACCGGTTCGCGGATTGGCTGCCCACCGAGGATCAGCACCTCGAGCGCGGGCCGGTGTGAATCCTGGACCGAGTCGGCGGCGACGGAGATCCGGTCACCGGGCCCCAGGACCGCCAACTGTCCTTGGTGAATCGGGTGTGCGACGGGGCCCACCGCTCCACGGCCGGACAACACGTACACGAGCGCGTTGAACTGGCGGTCCCACGGGATGTTCAGCCGGGCCCCGGGCTCGATCGTGGCGTGCGCCAAGGTGATCGGCGTGTGGGTTACTCCGGGGCCGCGATGGCCGCCGATTTCCCCGGCGACGATGCGAATCAGCGCTCCGCCGTCCTCGGACGAAAGCAGCGTGACGTCGCCGCCGTCGATAGCCTGATACCGCGGCGCCGTGAACTTCTGCTTCTTCGGCAAGTTGACCCACAGTTGGACGCCGTGGAAGAGGCCACCGCTTTGCACCAGGGCGCTCGGCGGCGTCTCGATGTGCAGGATGCCCGCCCCGGCCGTCATCCACTGCGTCGCGCCGTCGGTGATCAGGCCCCCACCGCCGTGCGAATCCTGATGCGCCAGCTGGCCGTCGATCATGTAGGTGACCGTTTCGAACCCGCGGTGCGGATGCCAGTCGGTGCCTTTCGGCTCGCCGGGTTGGTACTCGACTTCACCGATCTGATCCATGTGCACGAATGGATCCAGCGCGGCGGTGCTGACCCCGGCGAAGGCCCGCACTACGGGGAAGCCTTCGCCTTCGTAGCCGCGCGGTCCGGTTGTAACCGAACGGACCGGGCGTTCGGTCTCGGCTGGGCCCGCGGCGGGCACCCGCGGCAAGGTCAGCGTGTTCGCCGTGACGGCAGGCATCTGCACCTCCATACATCTGCGACATTGGGATATCGATATAACCGGACCCCGGTCCGGTTAATTCCCGGATGTTGGCAGTCGCCTACCTAAGGACCTCGCTGGCTAACAGCGACGCGGATGTCAGGTCTTACGCCGGGCAGTACTCGCGGCGCCGCGTTCAGTCGCCGATCCCTGGTGGGCCAGCTTCCCGCCCGCGCTCTCCAGGTGGGCCCGCACAAACCACTGGAACTTCTCCAGCTCGGCAGCCTGGTCGATCAGGATGTCCTGGGTGACCTTGTCGAGTTCCTCGGTCTCGTCGATGCCCTTGCGAATGTCTTCGATGACGCCCGTGTAGACCAGGTCCAGCGCTGCCAGATGCGCCTGCACCGTGTCCCGCCCCACCGAATAGTCGTCCCACGTGCGGTCTTTAACGATCGCGCCCGGGGTGCCCTGCGGGGACGCACCGAGCGCGGCGATGCGCTCGGCGAGCACGTCGGCGTAACCGCGCACGGCCTCCACTTGCGGGTCGATCATTTCGTGCACGCCAATGAAATTCGGGCCGACCACATTCCAGTGGATATGCTTGAGCGTCAGGTGCAGATCGTTGTAGGTGCTCAGCTGCTTCTGCAGCAGCTCGACGAGCCGCGCCGCCTGCTTATCGGTCAAGCCCGGAATCGTGAACTGTGTCATCGATTACTCCCTAACGTGATTGGCACACGGTCCGGAAACGAGTACCCAGGGACGGATGCCGGTATACCCGCAGCCTCAAATGCCGCGGATGTCTTGCACCGGCAGCCGCGGCCCACGGCGCGGCTCGTATGCCAATCCGCTGGCTTCGAGCAAGCGGACCACGCGGTGGCGGTGTGGCCGCATCGGCTCGAGCAACTCAACCATCACGTCGTCGACGATGGGCCGGCCCAGCAATGTCCACCCGATCATCTTGGGGATGTGAAAGTCGCCCACCGACAGCGCGTCGGCGTCACCGAATGCCCGCTGTGCGGTTTCGGCCGCGGTCCACACACCCACCCCAGGCAGCGACGTGAGCGCCTCCCTGGCCCGCTCGCGCGGCCATGAGCCCAGCCGTTCCAGCGATGACGCCCGCTGCGCGCAGCCGACAACTGCGCGGGCACGTCGCGGGTCCACATTGACGCGCTGGAACTCCCACGACGGAATGCCTCGCCAGATCTCGGCGGCGGGCGGCACCCGCATCCCGGCGGGCGCCGGGCCGGGCGCCTCGGTGCCGAACTTGGTGACCAGCAGGCGCCAAGCCCGAAATGCGTCGGCGCCAGGCACTCGTTGCTCGAGGATCGCCGGGATCAAGGCTTCCAGCACCCGCCCGGTGCGGCCCAGCCGTAGGTGCGGCAGCCGTCGGTGCGCAGCGGCGACGGTCGGTTCCTGCGGGAGAAAATCCGAGGCGTCGTCATCGGCGCCCAGCATGGCCGGCAGCGCGTCAAGGAATTCCTCAGCTCCGCTGCCCCATGCCACGCACCCCACCGCATTGGGCGCCGTGCGGGTGATCCGCGCCGTGACGGGGCCGCTGGGCAACAAGCTGGTCCGCCAAATCACGCCGTCGCGAACTTGAAAGCAGGGATCGCGGGGGCCGCGCCGTAGCGGCGCCAACGTGATCCCGGGGCTGACCACGCCCGGGAACGTGACGGTGCGAACCCGCTTCACCTACACCCCTACGCCAACCCCACGACTGCCGAACCCAACAGATCATAGGTTCGGGCCGCACACCGCGACCGGCTCGCGATGATTGACCGCCACTGTGCTGCGAGACAGGATGGCGATGTGATCACGCCGTTCGATAACCCACAAGCCGAACTGGCGTGGATGTTCCTGCAGTGCTTACAGGGCGGGGACATCGACGAGTGCTTTGCTCTGCTCAGCGACGACTTCACCTACTGGAATGTCGCTACTCGCGAAACGGCCGACAAGGCAGCGTTACAGGGCCAGATCGAGCGGCGCAGGAACGACGTCGAGCTAACTCTGGACCTTTTGCGATGTATCAGCGACGGCGACAGCGTCGTGATCGAGGCGCACGGCGACGGCGTCACGGCTTCGGGTGCCCGCCACGAAAGCCCGTATTGCTTCATCGTCGATACCCGCGACGGTCAGATCGTGTCGTTACGTGAGTACTCCGATACCCGGTTGGCATCCGGGGCCTAGCTGGCGTCGACGGTGATCTCGGCCTTGTTCGGGTAGAAGGCGACGTGGCCGGCGATTGCCGCCACCGCAGGATAAGGCTCCTCATACGTCCAGATCGCGTCGTCGACGGTATCGCCGGTGCCGGTGGTCACGCTGTAGTAGCTGGCCTCCCCTTTGAACGGGCAGTAGGTCTTGGTGTCGGTGCGGGTCAGCACATCTTGCACCACGTCGCTTATCGGAACGTATTGCACAGCAGGCAAAGTGGCTTCCTGCAGGGTTAATGCCGCTCGTGTGTCGGCGACGACCTCGCCGTTGACGCGGACCTGCACGCGGCCCCTCGTCGGCTCAATCGTGATCGGGTGCTCGGTGCTGGGTTCTAAGACAATCCGGTCGCTCATGTTGACATCTCCTCAACGTCGATAGCAGGTGTAACACCGGTGCGCGACCAAGATTCCCTAGCGTGGAAGATTCAGAATGCGTAGCGGTGGTATTGCGCCATGTTGGCCATCGCCGGCACCAGTGACATGACCTTGCCCAACACTCGGTAGGCACGCGGCAGCCCCGCGAAAGTGGCCGATTCGTACCACTGCACCCAGGCCAACAGCCGAAGGCCGGGAACCGCCGCAGTGATCTCGTCGGGACCGTTGATTCCCCAGTGCAGCGTCGACCCTGAGCGCCGCACCACCGTGTTGGTCCACTGCGACTTGATCCCCAGCCGGTTGAACGCATCGAACTGCAGCTCTCCCGACGGGAAGCGCTCGACCACCCGTCGCAGCAACGCAACGCCGTCCGACGGAGTCAGATACATCGTCAATCCCTCGCCGACCATCAATGTCGGGCGATCGGCTGGAATCTGGTGCATCCACGCCGGGTCGGTGACCGACGCACCCACGACGTGGTACCGGTCCCGGCCCGGGAACAGCTGCTGGCGCAGTTCGGCGACGCCGGGGTAGTCCACGTCGTACCAGTCGACGCCCGGACCCGGGTCGACCCGCAGGCACCGGCTGTCCAGGCCACAGCCGACATGCAGCACCACGGCCCGCGGATGTACCGCCAAAAACTGACGCACCCAATCGTCGAAGTGCGCCGATCGCGTGGTCACCGACGCTGAGTTCCTCGCTGTGATACCAGTCCGGCTCCAGTCGTAGTCGATGCGCTCGACGACGTCTTTTGCGTACCGATCACCAAGGATCGGTTCCGGCAAGTCGGCGTCGAGGGCCTTGGCGTACAGCGTGGCCAGCATGGTCTGCGGCGCCCCATGCAGATCGATATCCAGCTTCCGGGAAGTCACGCCGCATGAGAGTAGCCCCCAAGCGCGACCATCGAGTGTGGGCGTGACGCCGGCGGCGAGGTCTTAGTGCTGATCTTGTGCGGCCAACGTTGCGATTCTGCCCAGCAGTTCGGATTCGCTCAGAAGTCCGCGGCGACACAAGACGTGTTCCAGAGCAGTCAGCCATTGCTGGTAGTAGTCCCACTGTTCGACTGGGTGCGCCTGCTGCTGCCACCGCTGGATCTCCGTAATGAGCTGTCGGTGAAACTTAGTCCAGTCAATTGCGCCGCCGTCAGAGAGGGCGACCGCGAGCGCGAAAACCATGCTTTCCCATGGCGCGGAGAACACCAATTCGCCGTTGATTCGGGGAACTGCGGTGTCGGCGCCGGTATCGAGTTGTCCCACAATTGCGTCTCTGTTGATCATGGGGCTTCCTGCTCAGTCGAGACGACGGCAACTCCCACCATCGCATCGCGGGTGACAATCCTGGCCAAATCATCGATTTCCCAGCCCTTGGTGTGAGGGGGCTGGCGCGGCAGGACCATGTAGCGGGTTTCCGCGTTGGAATCCCAGACCCGGATTTCGGTCGACTTACTGAGGTGCAGGCCGAATTCGGCGAGCACCGCACGCGGCTCGATGACGACACGGGCGCGGTACTCCGGGGACTTGTACCAAGTCGGGGGGAGCCCTAAGACCGTCCAGGGATAGCACGAACACAGCGTGCAGACGATCACATTGTGGACGCGGTCGGTGTTCTCTACGACAATAAATTCCGTTTCGAGCGTGAGACCAAGTTCTTCAAGGGCGGCATTGCCGTCCTGCAACAGGCGCTTCTTGTAGTCCGAGTCGCTCCATGCCCGGGCTACCACTCGTGCACCGTTGAGCGGTCCTATGTCGTGTTCGAGCATTGCCGCAACGGCATCAACTGCGTCGAGTGTGATCAGGCCCTTTTCCAACAGGAGCGATTCGATTGCGCGAGTACGCAGCGCCGGGTCTAAGTGCCCCGAATACCCTTGGCCACCTGCTTGATTCACGCTGCCTCCAGGTAGCTTTCCCAGAGCCCGACGTGCACTGTCTCATTGGGCTCGGCCGTATCTCCCCACAACTCCTGACTTTTGAACCGCACGGTGTAGACGTATTGGGCATGCTCTCCCCGGCCATGCGCGTCGGTGTCAGGAAAGACCGCCGGGGAATGGAGCCGGGTGATTGTTCCCCGACGCCCGCGCACATAGCGGGGCAGCCGGGTATGTCCACGAGGATGGACGTTGCGCGCGGTCACCAAATCGCCAATGCCGAAGCGCGGCGGGCGGTTAACGTCGCGCTTGCTACTTAGCGCGCCACCTTGCGTCAACGGTCTCGGCGCACCGGAAGGCTTTTCCGCGTTGGAATTGTGCGGCGGCTCAGCATCAGCGGGGTCAGCGTCACCGCGACTTAGGTGGTTCAGCCGATGCCGCATCTCGGGACGGGCTAGGACGGCGTGATCCACTAATGCAGTCTCAAGGGCATCTAGTCGACGCTCGTAGTAGCTGTCTTGCAAATAGCGAAGCGGCGGCAAACTCTCCATCGCATAACGCAATGCGCCGCCGGCGAAGGTGCCCCGCGCCAGCAACATGATCGTCATCGCCATAACCCGTCCTTCCCACGGGGCGTGGAATACCGGCTCGTTCTCCTCTCGTGGAACAGGACCAAAGGGCTGCATTCCGCCGATATCGTGTGCGCCATTCACTGCTGGTCCTTCTCTGTCATTCCTCGCCGGCGGGCTGCCAGTGTCACTGAATTCGATCTGGCCCGTACCAAACTCCGTCCGGTGGTCCGAGCGCTCCTGCCTGCTCCCGAGCGGCCGCAAGCTCGGGGGAGGCCGCAAATTTGCGGGCTTTGCCGAGGTCATGCATGTCCATGACGACGATGACGGTGCTCGGATGCTCGGCGTCGGCAAAGGTCCCCGTCACCACCAAGCCGTGTTGACGACGCACGGCGTCCAACTCGGGGTTACTGAACACGTTGTTCCACTGATCGATGCTGGCGACTCTCTGCTTGACGAGCATGACTCCAGCCACAATGACGCCTCCCATTCAGCAGCCGATCGGCCCGCAATGTCTACGATTGTAGACATCATCCGCATATTCTGTCTACAGCCGTAGACAAATGGTGGAGGCAGCATGGCGCGACAAGTCGGCGACGACAAACCCGAACCCAACTCGCCGCGGCGTCGCAACGCCGCGGCTACCCGCGAACGACTCTTAGAGGCAGCCCGAGAACAGTTTCTGCAACACGGATACCGCGGCACGTCGTTGCGGGTGATCGCGGCGCAAGCCGGCGTGGACGTGATGCTTATTCGACGCTACTTCGGCTCCAAGCAGCAGCTCTTCACCGAAGCCACCGATGTCTCATATAACGTGCCCGCCGCCCGCAGCGCCGCCGACAACGAAGTCGGACATGTATTGATCGAGCGAGTGCTCCAAGCCCGTCGCGATGTCGACGCCCCGCTCTTCGCACTGCTGCGCTCCAGCGGAGACCCCGAGGTCGTCGCACGCCTCAACCAGCAGATCGAAACCGGCCTTACCCGCAACCTGTCCGCACGCATCACGGCTGACCTACCGCGCCTTAGAGCCGACATGGTCGCAGCTCTATTGCTGGGCATCGGTGTGCTGCGGGTCCTGCTCGACAAAGAGCCCATCGCCACCGCCAATGACCGCGACATCGCCGCTATCTTCACCGAGGCATTCGATAGCCTGACCAAGCTGCGTCAAAAGCCGAACCGGTCTGGAGCGACGTAAAGCTTCCGGTCGTCCGACCGTCAGCTCGGAGTCACGCTCTTGCCTTTGGCGTCGCGAAGCCCCATCCAGAACCGCGCGGCCTCGCGGATGGATTCCTCCACCGGCCTTGGCTGCCAGCCCAATTCGCGAACCGCCTTGCTGTGGTCGACATGCGCCTCGGCGCGCATCATCCGAACCGACTGCAGGCTCAGTTCGGCGTCTTTACCGGTGAGCCTGGCCTTCAGGCTGCCCATGGCCCCCAGCAGGTAGAGCACCGGCACCGAGATCGACCGCCGCGGCGGCGGTACACCGGCTTCGTCGGCCGCAATTCGCACGACCTCCTTCAGCGGCATCATCCGTTCGGAGACGATGTAGCGTTCGCCGTTGTGTCCGCGCTCGGCGGCAAGGATCAACGCCCGGGCGGCGTCGTCCACGCCGACGACTTCCAGCTCGATGCCGTCCATCAAAAACGGCAGCTTGCCGAACACCGCGCCGGCGATAAACGCGCCGTGCGGCGTGCGGCCCCAGTCACCGGCACCATAAGTCGTCGAGACGCACATCGCGACCGCCGGCAGCCCTTCCTCGGCGACATAGCGCAACACCAAATCCTCGGCCTGGACGCGGGATTGGACATACGGGGTGAGTCCGCGGCGGCGGATCTGGTCGTCTTCGTTGGCGACGCGACCACGGCGCCGGCCCACGGTCGCGTAGGTGCTGGTGAAGACGAACCTGTGCAGCTTGGCCTCTTTAGCGACGTCGAGGACGTTGCGCAACCCTTCGACGTTGGTGCGAAACAGCGGCGACGGGTCGCGCAGCCACGCTCGGGTATCGACGACGCAGTAGTAGACGTCGTCGCAGCCGTCCATCGCTGCGCGCAGCGTGGCGGTGTCGAAGACATCACCCTCGAAGCGGGTGACGGGCAGGTCGTCGATGCTGCGAGTGTTGGCAGTGGGCCGCACCATTGCCCGGACGTCGGCGCCGTCGGCGACGAGCTGGCGGGTCACATGGGAACCCAAAAAGCCGTTGGCGCCGATGACGAGTTTGGGTGCGGTACTCATGCGCGCCGCTCCTCCTCATCGCTTCGCTCTGCATCGTCGCCGGCGCGACTCATTTGCCACCTCCGTATTGGCGCATCCAGCGTGCGGCGTCCTCGTCGAGCGTGCCGAGCTCTTGCGCTTTCTTGCACCATTTCATCGCCGCGCGCGCGAAGCGCAGTGGGTTGTAGATGTCTTCTTGACGACGCCACAAACCATCGCCGGCGTAGGTGAGGATCGAGATGTTGGTCGCGCTGATCACGGTGCCGTCGCCGGGGTCGACCATGGGATTATCCAGTTCGCAGATGACCCGGCCGGTGAGCTCGTCGATGACCGACCACAACGATGGGAATGCGACCATGTGGCTACCCGGAAACGTCGTCATCGTCTTGCGAATCCAGACCAGCACCTCGTCGCGGCCTTTCATGGTGCCCGCCGCGTGCTCGACGTATTCGACGTCCGGTGTGTACTGCTGAACCCAAGGGTCCCAATCCCGCGTTTCGGCGGCCCGGGCCACGGTCTGCTCGTATGCGTTGAAGGCGTCAGACAGTTCGGCGCGACTGAAGCGCTGAGTCGTCACGTCAAAACTAGAACACGTTCTACCTCCGTTTGTCGAGCACTTCCTATGCTCGGATGGAGGAGGCTGAACCATGACGAATATGAAGAAGGCGATTCTGGCGGGCGGCTGCTTCTGGGGCATGCAGGACCTGTTCCGCAAGCAGCCCGGCGTGGTGTCCACCCGCGTCGGCTACACCGGCGGGCAAAACGCTCATCCCACCTACCGCAATCACCCCGGGCACGCTGAGGCGATCGAGATCATCTACGACCCAGACCGCATCGACTTCCGCGCCCTGCTGGAGTTCTTCTTCCAGATCCATGACCCGACGACCAAGAACCGGCAGGGCAACGACGTCGGCACCAGCTATCGCTCCGCGATCTTCTACCTCGACGACGAGCAGAAGCGGGTCGCGCTGGACACCATCGCCGACGTCGACGCATCTGGACTGTGGCCCGGCAAGGTGGTGACCGAGGTCAGCCCGGCCGGCGAGTTCTGGGAGGCGGAGCCCGAGCATCAGGACTACCTGGAGCGCTACCCCAACGGGTACACCTGCCACTACCCGCGGCCGAATTGGAAACTGCCGCGACGGGCGCGCGTTTAGCCCTGCGACAACCCCGGATCTCCCAACCTGAAAGCGGTGCGCATCGCTTTGACGGCGTCCTCCTGGCCGTCGAATTTCCACCGCCGCAGCGCTGCCTTACGCTCAGCGGCTGTACGCCCAAGACGCGCGGTGATCAGATCCGCCGCGCTTGCTGTGACGGTGACCGCTGGAGAACCCTGGGGAGCGGTGAGACCGTCCTTGGCCACTCCGAAATCGAAACGGCGCCCATCGATTTCGACCCGATAAGAAGCGGACAGCTCCCCGAGGCTGGCAGGGTCGATGCCGAGGAGGATTCCGGAAAGAAAGCCGTTCAGCGGCGTGAGCGCACTGTCGGCGGGTTCGAGCAGATCCAATCCAAAGGTGGCGATCGCCTGAATCACGGGCGGTACCTTGCGCCAGCCCGTCTCGCTGAGGGTGTACACGGTGCGGGCGATCGGCGGCGGTAGTTCGGTGCGGTCGACCAAGCCGGCGTCTTCTAGTTCGCGCAACCGGTCAGCGAGCAGGTTGGTGGCGATCCCGGGAAGCGCCGCCCGCAAGTCGGCGTAGCGACGGGCGCCTCCGATGAGCTCCCGCAAGATCAGCAGCGTCCACCGGTCGCCGAGGACGTCGAGCCCGCGCGCTATCGGGCAGTTCTGGTTATAGCTCTTCCTTCCCGCCACACCAGCCACTCTACCATCCAGACAGACCAGTCAATCTTCCACTTGATTTATTTGTCTATGCAGTTTACTGTCCTTCCCATGCGTACTTACCTCCGTCAAACCGTGTTCAGCGGCCATCCCGTCGCCGCACTTGCCGTAATCTGCCTGAGCGTCTTTGTCATCAGCGTCGACGCCACCATCGTCAACGTCGCCCTGCCCACGCTCTCGCGTGACCTCAACGCCGACACCGCGCAGCTGCAATGGATTGTCGACGCCTACACCCTCGTCATGGCCGGCCTACTGCTCTCAGCGGGCAGCCTCAGCGACCGCTACGGCCGACGCGGATGGCTCAGTGGCGGGCTTGCCGCATTCGCACTCACCTCCGCCGTGGCCGCGCAGGTGAATTCGGCGGACGCCCTGATCGCGGCGCGCGCCGCGATGGGGGTAGGCGCCGCAGTGATCTTCCCGACCACGCTTGGCCTCATCACGAACATCTTCACCGAGCCCGTACCGCGGGCCAAAGCGATCGGCGTGTGGGCGGCGATGGTCGGCGTCGGCGTCGCCGCCGGACCGATGACCGGCGGCTGGCTGCTTGAGCACTTCTCCTGGGGATCAATATTTCTCGTGAATGTGCCGGTTGCAGCGGCGGCCATCCTCGGTGGCATCCTCTTTGTTCCGACCTCACGCGATCCGTCCGCCCCGAAGGTCGACATGCCCGGCCTGATCCTGTCCGCCGTCGGGGTGACCGCGTTGGTCTACACCGTCATCGAGGCGCCCAACTGGGGCTGGACCAGCGCACGTGCCGCGACGGGCTTCGGCATCGCCACGGTTGTCCTCGCCGCTTTTGCTTTGTGGGAACGACGCAGCTCGCATCCGATGCTCGATGTGTCGGTGTTCGCCAACCGCCGATTCTCGGGCGGGAGCCTCGCGGTGACGGCGGGCTTCCTCACCCTGTTCGGCTTCATCTTCGTCATCACCCAGTACTTCCAATTCATCAAGAGCTACAGCGCGTTCGAAACTGGTGTGCGGTTACTGCCGGTCGCTATTTCGATCGCGGTCGCCAGCGTCGTCGGCCCGCGGATGGTAGAGCGTATCGGTACCACAGCGGTGGTTTCCGCGGGCCTCGCGATCTTCGCGGCCGGGCTAGCATGGGCGTCGACTGCCGACGCGGTCACGCCCTACACGGTGATCGCCGCGCAGATGGTGTTACTCGGCGGCGGCCTCGGCCTGACTACCGCGCCGGCCACCGAGGCGATTATGGGATCGCTGTCCGCCGATAAGGCCGGTGTCGGTTC
>Ga0070739_10006648_pt1 | contig 12656 bp, 9 predicted proteins | sample Coa_R1_7_FD_66445 | JGI IMG/M metagenome (GOLD analysis project Ga0070739, IMG submission 66445) | Surface soil microbial communities from Centralia Pennsylvania, which are recovering from an underground coalmine fire - Coalmine... | ecosystem: Environmental > Terrestrial > Soil > Unclassified ... | reverse complement strand
GTCCCGCTTGCCAATCTGAATCCCGTTGTCCTTCCGATGCAAGAACGCCTCAAGGGCCTTCGGCATTCCTTGAAGGAGCTCGACTTGTTTGCCTATTTTCGGGTCTGGGGCGGCTCTGACGAATTGGGGGGAGTGCATCACAATCTGCTGCTGCTCGAAGCGCTGGCACACGTTCCATGCAGGAAGCGATTGTTGGCCTATCTGGTCTCAGGCAATATCGGCGACGCGGCAGCGCGGCTGGACAAGGCAGGAATCCCATGGACGACCAGGTGGATGCCCCGGGATGAGTTGTGGCGCGTGGCGGCTTCATCCAGGCTGAATATCGTGCGGCACGGAATGCATCAGTGCATTCCGTGGAGGATGACCGACCTCCTCGCCATGGGCGCCTGCCCAGTGCTGGATTATGCCGCTACGACCCGCTGGCATGTGCCCCTTGTGGAAGGCGAACACTACCTGAATCTCCAGGTGCCCTACCGGCCCGATGAAGGAGCTGAAGTTGATGCGGGCGCCCTCGTGGGCCGCGTCCTGAACTGGTTGTCGTCCGAGGATCTGCTCGCACAGATCAGCCGGAACACGGCGCGATACTTCGATGAGGTACTTTCCCCCGAAGCTTTCGGCCGGCACATCGCGCTGACAGCCGCCGCGGTTGACGTAGCCGGGACAACCGCGGGGCGCAGCATCGAGAAAGGCATATGAATCAGCTTCACAAAACCGCATACAGTCGCGGCTTGCTGCTGCCTCCCTCTTTATTTGTCCGGCGAGCGATCGCAAGGCTGCGAAGACGAACCATGCGGGTGCCCCACCTTCCGATAACCACAGTTATCAACGGGCGCATCCGCTTCGAGCACCAAAGGCTGCCCTTTCTGACGGAGGAAAACCTTCGTGCGATGATCAGCCATACGTACGACATCAATCTGTGTGCCTATCTGCAGAAGCATCTCTCCGCCGGCGATATTCTGTTGGATGCCGGGGCAAATATTGGATACATCTCGGCCGTAGCCGCATCCTATGTTGGGCCGTCGGGAGAGGTCCACGGATTTGAGCCGCTTCAGGAATGCTTTGCACGTCTACAGAGGCTGGCAGCCCTGAACCCGGAGTTCCGGTTGGTGTTCAACAACGTGGCGCTAGGGAACGAAGAGCGTGTCCTTTCGATTTCCTGCCCTGGTACAGACGCCAGAAACGCCACGCTGGTGCCGGGGAAAAACTACTCCGAGGTTCGTCCGGTACCCGTGAAGCGTCTTGACGATTACATTTTCCGTAGTATACAGTCTCCCGAAAGGATCAAAGTTATCAAGATCGACGTCCAAGGCTTCGAATATCCGGTCCTGATGGGGCTTGAGAAGTTTTTTAGCCGAACGCGTTTTCGGCCGCTCATTGTATGCGACGTGAAGCTTTGGGAGCTTCCCGGCCTGGGCCATACGATCGGCGAATTCGAACAGTACATGAGGAGCTTTGGTTACGCTGCCTACCACCTTGTCCGCGACGTGCCCATTGACCTGCGGCAAATCAAAGACTTCCAGTCGGTGCTGTTCAGAGCGTGGTAGGCCAGTATCATCGCCCGTTTTCTATCCGGGCGCGGGTGTCCAATGAACGCCAATGCTCCCGCGATCAGCATCGTTATACCCTGCTATAAGGTCACCAACTATATTCGAGAGGCTTTGGAGTCAGTACGCGCCCAAACGTTTCGTGACTTTGAGACCATCGTCGTCAACGACGGTTGTCCCGACAGCAATAACCTCGAACGAATCCTGCAGCCGTATCGCAACGAGATCTTGTATATCCGGCAGGCGAACAGCGGGGTTGCGGCAGCACGAAACACAGCCATCCGAATCGCGCGCGCGCCGCTCATCGCACTGCTGGATGGAGACGACGCCTGGAGCCCGGATTATCTCGAGACCCAGACAGCGCTGTTTCGCGCTAACCCCGATGCGGATGTGGTATATCCTAACGCGCTATGCTTTGGCGGCTGTGGGGCGCCGTTCGAGTATTTCGAAAGGTTCCCGCATCTGGATCAGGTGACGTTCGGGTCCCTGGTGACGCGGCGAGCGCATGTCTCGGCCTGGGCGACCGTCAAGCGCACAGCATTGATACTGTGCGGCTTGTACGACACGGCCATGCGTGCCGGAACCGAAGATCTAGACCTGTGGCTCCGTATGGCGAGGCGAGGCGCAAAGTTCATTTTCAATTCAAAGCCTGTCTACCGTTATCGTTCTCGCCGGGGCTCCTTCACCAGCGATTTGCTGGCCCTGCTCAACGGCGAGTTGCAGGTCTTTCGGAAGCACCTCAATGACCCGGATCTCACACGAGAGGAACGAATCGCTCTCGAGACGGAGATTCGCAGGACCCGCGCCCGTGTCGAGCTGATTGCTGCCAAACAGGCCCTGTATCACTGCCGCCGGGACGAAGCGTTACAACGATTCTCGTGCGCTAATCGCGTTCTCAATAGCAGCCGGCTCCAGATTGCCGTCCTGCTGCTTCGACTCTGCCCGCGGCTCCTCTACACCTACATCCACCACCGCTATCCGGACGAGTATTCGTACTTGCATTGACCGGCGGCGCCGAAAGCGAGTTCCGAAGCGGGTCTTGAGCGTCACCCGACCAGCGATGAAAGGGCACACGAGAGCGCCGCTAGCCTACCTGATTGGCCGTTACCCCGCCGTCAGACACACGTTCATTTTCCGGGAAATCGCCACACTGCGCGGGCTCGGATTTCAGATTCACACGGCTTCCGTGAACTCTGCCGAACGCCCGCCCGAAGGCTTCACGGATGCTGAGCTGTCTGAAGTAGCGCGGACATTCTATGTGAAAGAACAGGGGCTGCGGAAGGTCCTCTACGACCACGTTATCTGTGCCGTCAGATGGCCGGTGCGCTACATGGGCGGACTCCTCCTTGCAGTCCGGCTGGCCGATCTTGACCTGAGGGCGCTAGTCTTTCACCTCCTCTATTTTGGGGAAGCCGTCGTGGTAGGGGAATGGCTGCGCCGAAACCATATCGAGCATCTTCACGTGCATTTTGCGAATGCCAGTGCGACAGTGGCGCTGCTGATCCGTAGAATTTACGGAATTCCGTACTCAATCACCGTTCACGGACCGGATGAATTCTACGATGCGACATGGTACCGCTTGCGCCACAAAGTCAAGGGTGCCTCATTTGTCGCATGCATCAGCAACTTCACGCGCAGTCAGCTCATGAAGCTGTGCCCGCCGGCCGATTGGGGAAAACTGATCCTCTGTCCATTGGGAGTGGATTCCGACCTCTTCAAGCCCGGCGTGAAGACGGAACGGAAGATGCTCAGCATTCTGTGTACGGCTGGGCTCGTAATGCCGAAGGGACAGGCAACACTGCTCGCAGCAGTGGCACAGCTCAAGGCGCGAGGATGGCAGCTTCGGCTGAGCCTGGCCGGCGATGGCCCCGACCGGCAACTTCTCGAGAAAATGGCTGCGCGGCTGAATCTCGCACAGGACGTAACCTTTCACGGTGCGATCCGGCAGGACCGTATCCGGGAATTCCTGGAATGCGCCGACATTTTCGTCCTTGCCAGCTTCGCGGAGGGGGTCCCCGTCTGCCTCATGGAAGCGATGTCGATGGAGCTTCCATGCATCAGCACCTATATCGCGGGAATTCCCGAACTGATTGAATCTGGAGAGGACGGAATCCTCGTTCCGGCCTCGAATGATCTCCTCCTGGCTGACACGATCGAGAAGCTGCTAAAGGACCCACGAATTCGTACCCGGATCGGAAGGGCGGCCAGGCGGAAAGTGATCGAGAAATACGACCTCCGGCGCAATGTGGAGGCCCTGGCAGCCGCCTTCGACGCTCTGCCGTCTGCCAAAGAACGTGCCCGATGAGCCGCATCCCGGTTCTGTTGATGGTCCGGCAACTCGACCAGGGGGGCGTTGAACGGGACGTTGCCAAGATTGCGAGCCACCTGGATCCCTCGCGTTTCGAGCCGCATGTCGCGAGCTATCAAAACTGCGGCATGCGGTACGACGAGTTGCTTGCGGCGGGTATACCGTTCCTGCACCTTCCCGTGGCGGCGCCAATATCTCGTGCGGGACTCTGTGCGGCTCGTCTGCTGGGTCGATATCTCCGGGAGCATTCGATTCAGATCTTCCACGCCTGGGATCCAAGCTCCATCCTGGGAGTGCCGGTGGCCCGGAGCGTGGGGGTTCCGGTGGTAATCTCAAGCCAGCTCAGCTACCGGGAGATTTTGGACCGGAAGACCCGGATCCTCTTGCGCGCAACAGATCCACTGTGCGACGCCATGCTGGTGAACTGCGCAGCGATGCGGAAGTACCTCATCGAGAGCGAAGGAGTACCGGCCGCTCGCGTGGAGCTCTGTTATAACGGCGTCGAGGTCGCACGGTTTTATCCTTCGGAGAGGCCGTCGCTCGACGCACTGGAAGGGGCGTCGCTCGTGGTGGGAGCGCTATGTGCCCTCCGGCCGGAGAAGGGGCTCACGGTGCTGCAGGAGGCCTTCGCAAGAAGTGGTCTGCAATGCCGCGGCGCAAAGTTGCTGATTGTGGGCAGCGGACCCGAACGCGAACGGCTCGTATGTCATGCTTCCACGCTGGGGATTTCCAGCGCTTCGGTCTTTATCCCCGCGGTCTCTGACGCCGCCCTCTGGATGCGTGCCATCGACATATTTGTGCTCCCTTCTTACTCCGAGGCCTTCTCAAACGCTTTGCTTGAAGCAATGGCTTGCGGATGCGCCGTAATCGGCTCGCGGATCGGCGGAACCCCCGAGTTGATCGGCGACGGCGAGCGGGGACTCTTGTTCACCAGTGGGGACGCGGCCGGCCTGGCTGCCGAAATCCTCAAGCTGGCCGGAGATCCGGCGCTCCGGTGCGAGTTGGCGAAGCGTGCGGCGCGATTTGCGGCTGCAAATTTATCGATGGAAATCGCTGCATCGCGCATGGCGGCAATCTACGAAACCTTGCTTCGGCGCGCCGGAGTCTGACCAGGGCAATGCCGCGAGTCTCAGTAGTGATTCCGCTGTTCAACAAGGCGCCATTCCTCCAACGCTGTCTCGATTCAGTCGCCCGGCAGACCCTCTCCGGTTTCGAGGCGATCGTGGTCGATGACGGCTCGACGGACGGTGGCGGCGCGATCGCGGCCAGTTATGCAGACCCTCGCTTTCGCATCATCCGGCAGCCAAATGGCGGCCCCGGCGCCGCACGCAACCGCGGCATTGCTGCCGCTGCGGCGGAATATATCGCCTTTCTGGACGCCGATGACGCCTGGCTGCCGGCGTTCCTGGAAACGAACGTATCGATCCTGGACAATCATCCGGAAGCCGCATGTGTCAGCGGCGGCTGGACCGATTTCCCAGCGGCCGTGTCCCCGGCCCGGATCTGGTCACGGCGCGGCATCCGGGACGGCGTCTGCGAGATTTCAGCCCGAACTCCGGTTTCGTGTTTCAACTACATCGTAATGTATATGACGCCCTGCACCACGCTGGCGCGCACAGCTGCGATTCGACATTGCGGCGGCTTCCAGGAGGGCGACTGCCGGTTCGGTGAGGATCAGTCTCTCTGGCTGAAACTGCTCCTCTCCCGGCCTGTCTACCTCCATCTCCAGGCTCTGACGGACGTGCATCGCGAAGCATCCGTCTTAAGCGGCAACTACACCGGGCCCCGCGCCATCGAACCATTCCTGGCCGATCCGGGGCCGATCCGTGCTGGCTGCCCGCCGCCATTGCGCGATCTATTCGATCGCTTCTGTGCCGCACGCGCCTGCAAGACGGCTTGCATGCTGGCCTATTGGGGTGACTGGCGGAGCGGACGCGGCCTGCTCCGCCGCTTCATCTCCACGCGCGACTGGCGTCTGCCGCTCCTGCCGATCGCAATGGCCGCATGCACACCCATGGGCGCCGTCCTGGGCCGTCTGGATCGCCGGTTCAGAACGCGAGCGCCGGCTAATACACCGCCGGGTTCGGTGCCTTCATCAGAATCGCTCCCTCGTTTCCCCGCAAGGTCACGCTGGTGATTCCCGGACCCGTTGTGCCGTCCGCCTTCAACGGGTAATACGTCCCGCCGAGCGGAATCGGCTGCGATGGCGTGTCCACTTCCGATTCGATCATGCTGTAATTCCACGCCCGCAGCAGCACGATCGCGTTTGTAAAGTCCCGCCTCCAAACGTCAGCGCAACCGCCGGGGTGGGCATCGCAAGTCGCACGGGGTTGGCCCGAAATGTAATCCGGTGCGCCGCCTTTCTTCCAGGGAGTATTTCCAGGCTCGGTCACAGCCCGGGCTCCGCCGCGATACCCGTAGGGGTCCGGTGTCCCGATATCCACGGCTCGGGCCGGAAACCAGTTTACCCACTTGTATACGTTCGAAACCGGCGGATTCGGAATCGTGCTGAGATGTTTGAGCTGAATACAGGAAGCGGGGCTCCCCGCGGGATAGGCGGCATAGATCGGATCCTTTGTGGTGAACGTGTTGCCTGCGAGTGTGCCCGATACGGTATCGCCGAATGCTGGCGTCCCTAGCCTCAAGCCGTATTTCCCTGATGCCCACTCGACGGTCGTATTGCAACCCGAAGCATCTGCAAGGGAGATGGTCTTTGCATTGGCGGACGTGTCCGCCTGCACGCCTTTCGTCAGCGTGGTCGCCGGCGCGTACACATCCACCTCGTCTGTGGTGGAGTAGTAATATCCGAGGGTGTTGTAACCAAACAGCGTGTTCGGATTCCATCCGAGATAGTGCATCGCCAGGCATTCTATGGGAGTACGGTTTGCGAGATCTAAGTAGTGCCACGAGGTGAACAACTCCCCGGAGGCCCACTCCCTAAACGGATCAACGCACGTCATAATAACCTTCCCGTTATTGGGATTGTTCGCCGGTAGCGCCAGATCATAAGTAAGTGTCGATCCATTCAGGTCATATGCGGAGATGGCGTTCGCCGACGCATTGGTGGAGACATGGCACCACCAGCCCTCACACAGAGCCCAGTCGCCTGGGCCAAGATAACCGTTCGTGCCCACTTGAAAGCTGCTGACCCCGGGTACCGTCATTCCATGCTCCGCGTGTAAGCCGGCCACGACCGAGGCGTAAGTGGCATTGACTTCGGCCAGCCAGGTGCTTGCCTGATTAAAATCCGTGTAAGCCAGGAAATTCGCCGGTGAGGTCACCCGGCTGGGTTCAGCGCCATAGTCGTCGAACATCACTCCATCCGTTCCAGGCAGTATGCGGGCGTCCGCCATATCAGACAGGTATTGTCCCCAGGTCCGAACATTATTTTGAACATCTGACGGGTTCCCGAAAGTCGTGTTATTGATGTTGCTCATTCGGGCCTGGTATCGGAATTTGGCCGTGGCGTTTGGCGGCGGAGTGGGATCATATTCGAGTCGCGTGCCGATATTAATCCGCCGGGTGTTATAGCTCGTGCTCCAGCCCCGAAGGTTGTTCCCGGGCGAAGCCACGGACCAGTCATCCCCGGTCACTGTCGTATAAGAGGGCGGTGTGGACGCGCTGCTCACGACGACCCGGATCCAGAATTTCGGCTTGGACCCATTGACGGAAGTTTGTTTCCAGCGGCTCGGCGGATAGAAGTAGACCCGTCCGCTCGTGGCGAGCCCGTTGCTGCTGTCCGACTTGATTGGAAGCGCCTGCCAGTTGGATCCGCTCCAATACTGATACGAAACAGACCCGCCAACTCGCCCCGTGTGGACAACGAAATTCATCTGATCGAAGGGCTCCATGTATCCGACGTAAAGCATGCTGGAAACCGTGGTCATCGGTGAGCCATACCAGCTCTGGTTGGTCACATCCACGTAGGACGTGCCATCGGACAGGAACACGCCATTGGCCAGGACTCCCCCTACCCGAGGCTCGAACGCGTCAAATTGCTGCATATTGATCCACTGTGCCCCGGCATTGCTGTCGACGTGCATGTCGGCCGTTGCGTGCAGCAGCATGGATTCCATCACGAAGCCATTTGACGCGGCGGTCTTTTGCAGATCCCACATTTGATACGGGTAGATGTAAGTGAAGTCCACATAGTCCGGCCACCAGGTCTTCGTCGGAACAGCGGCGTTGGTCTGAATGTCGCCGCCGATCGTCCAGTCGAAGTGCGAATTGAGCCACGACGCGATGCCGCTCTGCAACGCTCCAGGCTCCAGGCTCAAAGCGCCATAGACCACAATGCCATTGCCATTGTTCGGCCCATGCATTGTGTGTGTCGGGATCTGTGCAGCGGCGGCACTGATCGTCGAGTCTTGGGCGAAATCTCTTTTGAGCGGTGGATGCGTTGGAATCTGAGCAGCGGCAGGAAGGATGGTAAGGCAATAAAGCGCGCAGAGCGCCGGTGTCCTTGTCATTGGAAAAAGTCCGATTTCCTGTGGGTTAATGAACATCACTGCTTACTGTGATACATAATACGTTCGAGCGCTCAACGCGTCAATGTTTACCTTAGGAGGGCAAACGGGCGGTGTTGGTAAGGGATTCGGGCGGCTGGCTTAGTACCCTGTGGTACCAAATATGACGGGTAAGTGAAGGCAAATAAAAGAGCTGAAAATTCGTCGGAGGAATCGGCTATCTCACCTCAGTACCACTTCCGCCCGGCGGAGCGGGCCGGGGGGCCAACTCTGAGGATCCAAAACGCGTGCCGGCCATGAACGCGACCGGCGATGGCGTCAAGCCGGCGGCGTCCGTTGGCATGCCTGCACAACCGCCACGCGGCAGTGTCGCCCAGCGAGGAATGCCGAGGCTTTAGCGCCAGTGCACTTCGTTCTCGTGCGACAAGACGCGAGCAACGCGTGATCGCTGTGCGGCGTCATGCCCACGGATCAGCACGCCGCCGGAACCGCGAGTCGCCGTGCGGGACCAGCATGGCCGCCGGGGCTGGGCGACCGGGTGAACGCGGACGCTATTTAGCGATTGGCGTGAGGAACCCGCAGCTCCTGCCAGGATGCTGAGAGATGCTACCCGCGCTCCCCGCGCTGCGCCACAGTCGAGGGCCGCAAACCCTCGATCGATACATACCCATTACGTAGGGCCCAGCGGAAGAGGCTGATCGGATCGTGGACACCGGCCTTGTCCATCAGACGCATGCGATGACAAGCCGCTGTCTTGAAGCTGATCCCCAACTCCGCGGCGATTTGCTTGGTCGAATGGCCTTCACAGATCAAGTTCAGAACCTGCAACTCCCGCGGCGTCGGTGCCCTTCCCCCTTCTGTGTTTTGATGCATCGCGCACCTGGCTTCCCCGTGCCACAAAGCTCTTTTAGTTAGTCGTATTCTCACAGCACTGTCCCTTGAGGGTCAAGTACTACAGGCGGCTGATCCGGCCTAATCTGATGGCTGAATGGGAGTTCTGCGAGCACATTTCGAGAGAATTTGTTCATTCGCGCGCAGTTGCCGTTTTCGACGCCTGCCGCAAGTCCTGCAAAGTTTTGCGTCGGGCAATCGTGGAGGGCCTCTCTTCTAACCAATGTCTGATTAGCAAAGTGATAAGGGATTTACCGGAGTGCAGAATCCCGGCCAAAAATGGAAAATCTTTAGGGCGGGTGGCGCACGCAGCCCCGGCAGCCTCGACCGTCGGAGGGTTGAACGGACCAGGCTAGTAACGTCGCAGTCCCGACAGGCAAGTTCCTGAGCGGATAAGACTAGCTACTGCCCGCCCCGCATACCGCTTTCGCCACCTCGGCCGTGGCGGCGTGGATGCCAATCGTATCCGTCGTATTTACCGCGTATCCTCCGGCCAGAACGATCGCAACCGGAATCCGGCGGGAGTGCGCGGATTCCAGCACCAGCCGGTCGCGCTCGCGCAATCCCTCGAAAGAGAGTGCGAGGCCACCGAGCCGATCCTCGCGAAACGGGTCCGCGCCCGCGACATATATTATGAGGTCCGGCTGAAACATCGCGAGAGCCGCCGACAATCCGTTGCGGAGCCGGGAGAGATATTCCTGGTCGCCCGTGCCGTCCGGAAGGTGGATATCGAGGTCGGAAAGCGGCTTGACGCTCGGATAATTATGGAGCTGGTGGATCGAGAGCGTGAATACCGAATCATCGCCCGCGAAAATGGCGGCCGTTCCATTGCCATGATGCACGTCGCAATCCACCACCATGGCCCGCCGGATCGACCGATCGCGTTGCAGCCGCCGGATTGCCACGGCGATGTCGTTGATTGCGCAGAAGCCCTCGCCATGGTCCGGGAAGGCATGGTGGAATCCGCCGCCCGCGTGGAATGCCATGCCGTCCGAGAGCGCCAGGCGGGCGGCGAGTATGCTCCCTCCGGCCGCCAGCCAGAACGCCTCGACCATACGGCGTGAGTAGGGAATCTCGAGCATCAGGACTTCCTCGGCCGAAAGTGTTCCGTTTCGCAGTTTGTGGACCCATTCCGGGCTGTGCACCAGCAGAATGTCCTGGTCCGTGGCCGGCTGCGGTTCGACGAAATCCTCTGCCGCCGCAAAGCCGGCGCGCAGCAGCCGATCGCGGAGCCCGCGATACTTCTGTGCCGGGAAGACGTGCTCGCCGAGATCCAGGTTGTAGCCTTCGTGGTAGATCAGGCGGAAGGGTAGCGGCATCTCCGGTTCCGCTACGGCCGCTCCGATTGCAGCGCCGTCACGACAGCTACGTTATAGATGTCCTCCGCCGAGCAGCCGCGCGAAAGATCGTTGGCGGGTTTGGCGAGACCTTGCAGGAACGGGCCGATCGCCATGCGCCCCCAAGCCGCTCAACAAGCTTGTATCCAATGTTGGCCGCGGCCAGGTTCGGAAATACGAGCGTATTGGCGCGGCCCGCCACGCGCGATCCCGGCGCTTTGGACCCCGCAACGATCGGCGAGATCGCGGCGTCCGCCTGCAGCTCGCCGTCCACATTCAGTTCCGGCGCGCGAGCCTGCACGATGCGCAATGCCTCGACCACCCGATCCACGTGGGCGTGCTTGCCGCTGCCCTTGGTGGAGAAGCTGAGCAGCGCCACGGTGGGCTCCGTGTGGAGCAGCGTGCGGGTGCTCTCCGCCGTGGCGATCGCGATATCGGCGAGCTGCACCGGCGTCGGGTCGATTACCACGGCGCAATCGGCGAAAGCCATCAGGCCGTTGTGCCCCTGCGAGCGGTCCTGCAGTGCCATCACGAATACGCTCGAAACCAGGCGTGCGCGCGGATCCGTGCCGACGCAGTGAAGCGCCGCGCGCACGGTATCCGCGGTGCTGTTGGCTGCTCCGCCGACGCTGCCGTGCGCGTCCCCGGCAGCCACCATCAGGGACGCAAAATATAATGGCTTCCGCGCGATCGCCTCCGCTTCCATTTGGGTTATGCCTTTGGCGCGGCGCCGCTCATGGTAAATAGCGGCATATCTGGCTCTCTGCGGCGAGGTCTCCGGATCCGCGAACACCACGCCATCCATCGCCGGGCCTGACTTGCCGAGCAGCACCGGCCGCACGACGCCGTCGCGCGCCAGCCGCGCCGCAGCCTCCCGCACGCGCGGGTCGTTGCCCTCGGGAAAAACGATGGTCCTTTGCAGTTTACGCGCGCGTTCGATCAGCCCCGCCATGAACAGCCGCGCCGATTCGGGAATGGCTGACATCGGAAGAACTGAGGATAACATTCTGAAGGGACTCAGAATTCAGGAGTCAGGAGAAGTCCTCCCACAGCCGGCCGCTGGATGACTCCTGTCTTCTGTCCCCCGGACTCCTAATCCCCGAGAAACTTCCCGATCCCGCGCAGGCCCTTCACGTTGTCGCAGACCGCTTTCATCGCGGCGGTCAGGGGGATGGCGAGCAGCAGGCCGGGGGCGTCCCACAGAAAGCCCCACAGCATCAGGGAGAACGTGACTACCAGCGGGTTGAGGTGCACGCGGGAGCCCACGATTTTCGGGTACAGCAGGTTCAGCGCGATCAGGTGCAGCAGGCCCACGCTGCCCATCGCGAGAAGATAGATTGGAAACTGGTTCACTGTCAGCGCCGCGAACAGCGGTGGGATCATCGCGAGCGGCAGGCCGACGTACGGCACCAGGCTGAGGAAGCCGCTCACCGGACCGATCAGCATCGGATACGGCAGCCGCAATGCCCAGAATATGGCCGAGCTCATCACGGCCAGCAGCAGCCCGAGCAAAAAGTTGCCGACCACGAACGCGCGCACCATCTCCCCGATTCCTTGCAGGCTGCGCGCCGCCACCAGCCGGTCCTCGCCATGAAACAATTGTAGGAAACTGCGGTGGATGTGGTCCCGCCAGCTCAGCATGAAGTAAACCAGGAACGGGACGAAGGAGATCATCAGCAGTACCTGGTAAAGCCCGGTGAGCCGGGCGGCGATGTAATCGCCGATGGGCGTCGGCTCTTCGTGGATGCGCACCTCGGGGATGGCCGCGGCCGTGCCGGGTAGCGGGATGACCGGAGGCGGCGCGGCCGTTCGCCGGCTGCGCTTGCTGAGCGCCTGCTGCTGCTCGCGGCGCCGTTGCTCTTCCTCCTGCCGTTGCCGGGCCGGCACGATCATCCGAAGCGTCTCCTCTTCCGTCGCCTGCACGCGCTGCCGCACGGTATCCACAATGTCCCCGATCCGCTCCCCGTACTTCGGCAGGTCGGCGTAGATCGAGGCGAGCTGCGAATACGCACCCATCCCGATCACGTACAGGCAGAGCAGCGCGATGCTGCACACGACGAAGCTGGCCAGGCTGCGCGGAAGCCGGATGCGCATCAGCAGCGCGACGAAA
>Ga0070739_10006646_pt1 | contig 12660 bp, 11 predicted proteins | sample Coa_R1_7_FD_66445 | JGI IMG/M metagenome (GOLD analysis project Ga0070739, IMG submission 66445) | Surface soil microbial communities from Centralia Pennsylvania, which are recovering from an underground coalmine fire - Coalmine... | ecosystem: Environmental > Terrestrial > Soil > Unclassified ... | reverse complement strand
TGGGCGGTCTCGCCGGTGTCGGTGGTGAGCGTCCAGGCGCCGGTCTGCGGGTCGCGCTCGGCCCGGTCGATTCCGGTCTCGAAGCGAATCCGGTCGCGGATCCCGAAGTGCTCGACGTAGTCGTCGAAGTAGGCGGCGATCTGCGTGTGGTGGGGGAAGTCGGGGTAGTCGCGCGGCATCGGGTAGTCGGAGTACTCCATGCGGTCGCGGCTCGTGTTGATGTGCAGCGAGCGGTACGCGCTCGACATGCCGTTGCGGTTGCCGAACACCCAGTTGCCGCCGACGCGGTCGGACTTCTCGTAGGCGGTGACCTCGATCCCGCGCTCGTGGAGGGTCTTCAGCGCGGCGATGCCGGAGGATCCGGCGCCGATCACGGCGGCGTTCGGCAGTTGGCTCATGGGCGTGTCCTTCTGGGTGGAGTCTGTGGCGGGGCGCGGGTGGCGGGCCGGGGCGTGGATGGCGCCGCCGGCCGGGTGGCCTGGATGGAAGGCAGCCTATAGAAAAGGTGACGGGGTCGTCAAGTTTCGCTTTTCGGGTAGCTGTGTGGCGGCGGCTCAAACGCCCAAATCACTTCGACACGCTCCGATTTGTGCATTCCGGCCGCTCCGAGCGGTTCGCTCGCCCAAAGCGCACCCGCCGCGGCCGAATTGGTCAGTCGAGCCGGTAGCCAACGAACGGCGAAACCGCGCAACGGGGTCCCGCGACGAAAAGTGCCGGGGGGCCCAGATCCTTCTGGGCCCCCCGGCTGATCAGGGAAGTGGGGGCGCAGTTCCCTGACCGAACAGGGGCGGGATTCCCCACCCCAAAGACAAGTAAACCTGAAGTCCTTACACCGTGTCCGACGGGATACGTCGGCGGCTCCCACCCCCCAATCGATAGGGCCCCGTCTGGGGAAAGTGCGCCCAGCTCCGGTCGACGCTCAGCTTAGTCCGCGAGCGGTGCTCGGCGCAAGCGAAGACCGCTCAGCTGCCGCGCGTGCCAGGCCCGCTGAAGAACTCCTCGCCGGGCCGCACGGTGCCCGCCGCCTCTGCCTCGTGGCGCAGAGTCCGGTCGGCCTCGCCGCTCCAGGCGCCGATCGCCAGCAGCTCACGGTCCTGGTCCATCGGCGTGCCGCCCAGGAACTTGTTGACAACGCGCGCACACTTGCGTCCCTCGGCAATCGCGGTGACGACGAGCGACTGGCCGATCCGGGCGTCGCCACATGCGAACACGCCGGTCGTCGAGGTCCGGTAGGTCTGCTCGGTGCGGATGTTGCCGCGGTGATCGAGGTCAACCGCGAGGTCGGATACCAACCCGGCATGCTCGGGATGCTCGAAGCCGATCGCGACCAGCACGAGATCCGTCTCGAGCACGAACTCGCTGCCCGGCACCGGCGTCAGGTCGCGTGAGGAGGTGCCGGTCACCTGCCGGGCGTACACATGCGTCACGCGCCCGTCCTCGTCGCCCGAGAAGGCAGTCACCTCGGTCCCCCAGCGCCGCTTGCCGCCCTCCTCGAGCGCGTAGGTCGTGGGCGTGCGCTTGGGCGGCATCGGCCACGGCGAGCGCGGGTCGTGTCCGTCCTCGAGCTGCTGGTAGACGTCGAGGATCACCGTGCTGCGAGCACCCTCGCGATTGGCGTTGGAGATGCAGTCCATGCCGGTGTCGCCGCCGCCGACCACGATCACGCGCTTGCCTGCTGCGGAGATCACGTCCTCGGGGGCGGTCTCGCGGTACGGCCGGCCCTCCCGGGCGGCAACCCAGCGGTTGCGCTGGTAGAGGTAGTCCATCGCGAAGTGGATGCCCTGGAGCTCTCGCCCGGGGACGGCGAGGTCGCGCGAGACGCGCGAGCCGATCGCGATCACGAGCGCGTCGTGGGCGGCACGGATCTCCTCAGTGGCGATCTCTTGGCCCACGTCGACGCCGTAGCGGAACTCGATTCCCTCCTCTTCGAGGATCGCCACGCGGCGGTCGATGATGTGCTTCTCGAGCTTGGCGTCTGGCACCCCGAAGCGCATCAGGCCGCCAGGGCCCTCGTCGCGCTCGTAGACGACCACTTGATGACCGCAGCGGTTGAGCTCCGCGGCCACCGCTAGGCCGGCGGGGCCGGCACCGACGACGGCGACGCTCTTGCCGGTGCGGCGCGCCGGGGGCTCTGGGACAACCCAGCCCTCGCTGAAGGCGCGCTCGGCGATCGCCATCTCGATCTGCTCGATCGTGACCGGGTCGTCGTTGATCGCGAGCACGCAGGCCGACTCGCACGGCGCCGGGCAGATCCGGCCCGTGAACTCAGGGAAGTTGTTGGTGGCGTGGAGCTGATCGATCGCCTCCCGCCACTTGCCGCGATACACGAGATCGTTCCAGTCGGGGATCAGGTTGCCGAGCGGGCAGCCCTCGTGGCAGAACGGCACCCCGCAGTCCATGCAGCGCGCGCCCTGGCGGCGAAGCTCGTCCTCGTGCTGGAGGCCGAAGTAGGGCTTGTAGTCGAGCACGCGCTCGCGCGGGTCGCGCTTGTCGAAGCCGACCCGGTGGATCTTCAGGAACGCGCCGAGCTCGCCCATGGGTGGGCTGAGGCTAGCAACGGCAAAGTCCTCCGCTTCAGTCCACCAGGCAGTCGCGGCAATGGCGCGAGGAGCGGTGCTGCCGCCGATAGCCTGCGGCCGTGCGCGTCATCGCGATCATCGCGGCATACAACGAGCGCCGATTCATCGCTCCATGCCTCGAGCACCTGCACCGCCAGGGGGTCGAGACGTACTTGCTGAACAACGACTCGACGGATGAGACGCAAGCCATCGCGGAGCGCTACCTGGGCAGCGGTCTGATCGCGATCGAGCGTTGGCCGCGCCACGGCATGCACAGCTGGCTGCCAATTCTCCGTCACAAGGCGGAGCTGGCCACCCGCCTAAATGCCGACTGGTTCATCCATGCCGATCCGGATGAGGTCCGGCTCCCGCCGCACAGCGACACGACGATCGCCGAAGCCCTGACGGAAGCCGACCGCGACGGGTACAACGCCGTCGATTTCCACGAGTTCACGTTCGTGCCTCCCCAGGAGGACCCCGAGCACGACCACGTTCAGTTCGCCGAAACGATGCGATGGTATTACGCGTTCCTGCCGCAATCGCCTCACCGGCTGTCTGCCTGGCGGCGACAGCCGCAGGCGGTTGATCTCGCGACCTCCGGCGGTCACGCCGTGCAATTCCCGGGGCGGCGTGCGTATCCGGTGATGTTCAAGATGCGCCACTACCTGATCCTCAGCCACGCTCACGCGGTCGAGAAGTGGGTGCGCCGGATATACGATCCCGACCAGGTCGAGCGCGGCTACAGCCGCGATCGCGCGGCGGCCACGCCTCAGAGCATCCGGCTGCCATCGCAGGCGGAGATGCGCAAGTACATCGATGACGACCATCTCGATCCGTCCGATCCATCTCCGCGACACCTGTGCTTCTCGTAGCCGGCGGTTGACAACGGGGCGCCGGTGGCGGCCGGCGATCGCGGAGGAGCGCTTCGATACCTTGACATTGGGGTGAAGCCGCTTCGAATCCTGCGCCTGGTCGAGAAATTCGATCGGGACGTAGCCGGCGGGCAAATGAGCTACGTCGCTGTCGTGACCGAGGCCTTGGCAAGCCGAGGGCACGAGGTGCACGTGCTCGCATGTGAGCGTGGGGCCGTGACGGCGGATTATCGCCAACATGGGGTCTTCGTCCACCGTCGACCGGGCATTGAGGTGAAGCTCGGCAGCTCGTTGCTGCCACTCACCACCAACCGGCTCTTCCAGATCGTGGCGCATCTGGTCGAGCACGAGCGTCTCGGGGGAGGCTTCGACCTGATCGAATCGCCTGACTTCAGGTGCTCCGGCCTGCTACTCGCCTCCAAGCAAGTCTGTCCGGTCGTCGTGCGCCTTCACTCTCCGCTCAGCGTAGAAGCGCCGTCCAGACCCCTGCTCGACCCGCTTGATCTCCTGATCAGTGACGCGCTCGAACGCGCGGTCGTGAGACAGGCGACAGCGCTCACCGCCGCTACCCGCTGGCTACCCGAACAGCTGCGGGAGCGCGGGTGGCTTGACGACAGGCCGGTGCGGGTCATTCGGAATCCAACTGATCTGCGGCGGTGGGAACGATCGCGACCAGTCGAGACAACCGACCCCGTCGTCGTGGTCCTCGGTCGCCTGGAATTCAGAAAGGCTCCAGAGATCCTGGTCCGGGCCGCCGCACTCCTGGGTGTCTCCGTACCACGGCTGAGGGTTATCATCGTCGGCCGCTCGAACGGACGCGTCCACGGCGTGCCATACGGTGACTGGCTCCGGTCGCACGCCGCGGAGTTGCAGGTCGACTGCCAGGTCATCGACGAGGTTCCTGCCGCGGACCTACCCGGTATCTACGAGCAGGCGCGTGTGGTCGCAGTTCCGAGCTGGCAGGAGGGATTCTCCAACGTGGCGATCGAAGCCATGGCTTCCGGACGACCGGTCGTCTGCACATCGAACACGGGTGTGGCGGAGCTGATCAGCGGGTCTCCCGCCGGCACGGTGGTTCCGCCGGGCGACGTAGCTGCGCTTGCTCGGGCGCTGGAGCCATACCTCCTGTCCGTCGAGCGCGCCGCGGAGGCCGGTTCAGCGGGTCGCGCGATCGTTCACGCTGAATGCGATCCCGCTGTCATCGCCGAACAGGTGGAGGACTGCTATCACGACGCGGTCAATCACGGCCCTGGTCCCGGCCTGAGCAGGTGATTGCTGTGTACGCTGCGGCGGCGTTTGCCTTTGCTTCGCCGAAATGTCCAGTGGAGAGCTCGCCGTCGATTCGCCACATCGCGCGCGACGCCCGACCCCGCGCCGTTCGTGGTCGGCGTGCCACGCTCCGGCACGACGCTGCTCCGCCTCATGCTCGACGCGCACTCGCAGCTTGCGATTCCGCCAGAGACTCAATTCCTCGAGCCCCTCCTAGCCACCGACAACGCCGAGTCTTTCGTCAAGACGATCACGACTGTGCCGCGCTGGCCGCACTTCCAGCTGGATCCCGACGAGCTCGGCCGGCGTGTGCGGGCGCTTCCCACGTTCACCATCGCGGGCGGACTGCGGACGTTCTACCGCCTCTATGCCGAGCGGTTCGGAAAGCAGCGGTGGGGAGACAAGACCCCGATCTATCTCGTCCGGATGAGTCAGATCCAGACGCTGTTGCCAGAAGCGCATTTCGTTCACCTGATTCGGGACGGCCGCGATGTTGCCCTCTCGCTGGCTCCGCGCAGCTGGGGTCCGAACTCCATTCCTGAGGTTGCCAGCATGTGGGCTCACCGGATCCGCTGTGCGCGCGAGGAGGCTCCTCGGCTCCACGGCTATCTCGAAGTCCGCTACGAGGACTTGACCAGCGACCCGGAAGGCTCCCTACGACGCATCTGCGACTTCCTGCGCCTGCCATGGGAGAGCACGATGCTCGACTACCACCAACACGCGGAGGAACGCCTGGCTGAGCAGGAGGGAGATTTGAGAACGCAACAGGTGTTCATGCCGGCCGCTGAACGTCGCTGGGTTCACCGGTTGACGAGCCGTCCTCCCCTGCCTGGCCATTCCCACTGGCGAGAGAGACTGTCCTCGGAGGATCTGGAGGCCTTCGACACGATCGCGAGCGATGTCTTGGAGGAGCTCGGCTACCCACGCACGAGAACCTCGTCGAGTCAGGCTGGCTGACGCCCAGTCATCGTGCCCTGGTGGGCGGACCAGCTGACCCGCGCGTTACGCGGACTACTGAAGCGCTTGCTCGACGAAGCGCGACAGCACCCGATCGGAATCGAGGTACTCCTCAGCGATCGCGCGCGCCGCACGGGAGTGCTGCTCGTAGTCCTCAGAGATGCGCCGCGCCGCTTGGACGGCCTCATCGCGGGTTGAGAACGTCAGCAGTCCCGTCCCGAGGGGCAAGTGCCCTCCGAGGCCGGTGTCCTGCACGATCGCCGGCCGCCCCGAGGCGAGGTAGTTGCCGGTCCGCTCGCTCCACCAGCCCGATTGTGTAGCGGTGTACATCCCTCTGGCGGGCGACAGCTCCCCACCCGAGCGCTGGATGAACGATCGATAGGCATCGGGCGTGGCGACAACCTCCGGGTTCGAGATGATCCAGCCTCGACGTGCCAGCGACATGATTTCGGCCTCACCCACCACTGGCCGCACGACCATCTCGATCGCTTGCGGGATCTGCTGCGGTAAGTCGGCCAACTCCAGCAGCTCATCGGCTTTGTGCGGGAACGCGAACCCGAGCTCCTCGACGGTTCCATGCGGGCCACGAGGGCGCCAGCTCGTGACGGTCGTCAGAAGGTCCCGATCTCCCCCGTCGACCACCGGCCACTCGTCGAGCAAGACCGGGGGCCAGGTGGGAATCCAGCGGACTCCGCCCGTGGGTAGCGTGCAGGCCGGCTTGCCGACGTTCTGTCCCAGCGTGAAGAACACGTCGTGTCCCTCGATGCGTGGCGCGGCGCGCCCCGCGGCGAGCCACAGCTGCGTGATCCCGGGGTCCAGGTCCACCATCACTCGGCGCGCGACACGTTGCTTGAGGGCCGGCAGGCGGACACTTCCCGCGATGTTGACCAGCATCTCCGCCTGACCGGCGAGCTCCAGGACCTCCTCATAACTCAGCCCGAGCAGCGACTCACCTCCCGCTCCCAGGACGGCCACGTGATTCGAGAGCGAGAACTGCTCGGTCACGCTGTGACACCAGCCGAGGTTCAGGCAGCCCTCATACCCCGCCGGCGTTCCCGCTGGATTGACGCACCGGACCCGGTCGAGCTGGTCGACGAGAACGACATCGAAGCCAAGCCGCCGCAAGCCGAGCGCCCAGGACAGGAAATGCCAGGCCACGCCGCCGAGCCGGTGGTTCGAAGAGATCGTCGCGCCGACGAGTACAAGCCGGCTCACGGCGGCTGCACCCGTCGCAGCTCATGGTCAACAGTCGTCCACAGCTCGTGCGTCGCCTCCCACACGTCCGCTGCTTCCGGACCTGCCAGCCTCGAGCGCCAGCAGCCGGCGCTCGCGGCGTGCACCCCGAACGTCGCGGCGATCTTTGGGTCCTCCAGCCCCTCCCCCCGCGGCTCGTCGTTGAACGTGAGCCGCCGGCCGTCGAACGGCTCGCCGAGCCACTCCATGAGGCACGTCAGGTCGTCCAGCTCCCGGGGCAGCGTCAGCGAAAACTCGGCCTCCCGCATCGAGGCGATCGTGTCCAGCGGGTTGCGCCCGACCTGGACCATCAGCCACTCGTGTCCGAGCAGCCGCTCCCAAGCCGCGAGGTACAGCACGTTCTCCGGTGCCTTGTCGGCCCAGCGCGACTTGCCGGAGCGGTGGCACCCGCCGATCACGATCGGCCAGTCACGGCACTCGAGTGGGCTCACGACGAGGGCGTGAAGCCTCGATCCGCTGTGAGCGGCCGCGAGGGGCGCAACGACCCGATGCCGATTACCCCCAGGCCCCGGTGCTTCCGAACCGCAAGCAGTGCGACGATCCGCATCGCGGGTACTGTAGGCGGCTCAATAGCCGAAGCGGGCGAGGGCGCGCTGCGATTCCGCATCGACCGAGAGAGCCGTGCCCCACGCGAGGTCTGGCGGTGGCGCGACGAGGCGCGGCGGGTCGCAGCGATGTGTCGCCGGTGAAGTCGAGCAGGCGCCGAATCGTGGCTTCGGGCTCGCCGCATAGGTCCTCCAGTCGCACCACCAGGTAGCGATCCTGGCCAAGCACCGCCTGCTCGGCCCGGGTGTTCGCCCAGCTCCAAAGGCGGTGGACATCTCGGGGCCGGCTTCGTCGAGGAGATGGGGCAGCCCCCACTGGGGGTCGAATTCGGCGAGGTCGGGGGCATCGTAGAAGGCGTTCAGCCGCCTGCCGAGGAAGCGCCGGGCGGCGGAGAGTATCTGCGCTACGAGCCGAGTACCCGATCCGCCCGTCCCCCCGATGGCCACCGGTGCGTTGAGCATCTAGGCCTGCTGGCTGGCCACCGCTTGACGTTCGGTGATGGGCGCCTCGATCGCATCCTGGGCCGTCAGGTAAGCGTCGAGCACCTCTTCGGTGTTTCCGTACATAACCGCGCGCCCGCCGTCGAGCCACAGCACCTTGTGCGCCAGGGTCCGGATCGAATCCATCTGATGGGAGACGAATAGCAGCGATGTCCCCTCGCCCAGCATCTCCTTGATTCGGCGGGTGGAGCGCCGACGGAACGTCTCGTCCCCCACCGACAGAACCTCGTCGACAAGCAGGACCTCGGGACGCGCCCAGGTGGCGACCGAGAATCCGAGGCGGCTCAGCATCCCCGATGAGTACGTACGCGTTGGCGCATCCATGAAGTCCGTGACTCCCGCCCACTCCGCGATTTCCCCGGCCGCCGCGCGGAGGTCGTCTGGGTGGTGGCCGAGGATCGATCCGTAGAGGATCAGGTTCTCGTAGCCGGTCAGGTCGTGGTGAAAACCGGCTCCGAGCTCGATCAGCGGCGCGACGCGGCCGCGGACGACTATCCGGCCCTGGGTGGGCGAGAGCACGCGGGCGACCACCTTCATGAGCGTGCTCTTCCCGGCCCCGTTGGGTCCGACGACGGCCAGAACCTCACCTGGGCGGACCGAGAACGACACCCCGGTCAGCGCCCACAGGTCCTCGTACCGGATCTGTCGCTTGGCCAGTCTGATCGCGAACTCCTGGATGCTGCGGGTCTGGTCCCGGGGCAGGCGGTAAACCAGCGAGAGGTCTGCGGCCTCGATGCGAGCGGGGGTGGCCATCACAGGCGAGCAACCGCGGCCCGCCAGCTGCGGGCGAAGATCGCGGTCCCCAGGGTCAGGGCGATCACGCCTGTGCCGACCGCCGCCACCCAGGGCTGCCAGGTCGAGAGGGAGCCGCCATACACGAGGTTCCGGAACAGGATCAGGTCGTAGTAGACCGGGTTCAGCTCGATCAGTTGGTGCACCGCTCCGGGAACGATGGCAATCGGATAGAAGATGGGCGTCAGATACCCGAGAAGCATCACGAGGACTCGATTGAAGTCCAGAGCATCGTGGAAGCGGATCGCGACCGAGGCGATCACCATCCCGTAGCCGACGGCGAAGCAAAGCATCGCGACGAGTGGGATCGGCACGAGGATCAGCGTCCACGGGACGCCAACTCCCAGCGCCAGCTGCAGCACCAGCAGCGGCAGAACGCTCAGGAACGCATTGATGGCGATCCCGATCCCGGCCGCCAACGGAAATATTTCCGGCGGCACGTAGACCTTCTTGAGGATCTCGGCGTTGAGGACTACCGACGAGCCGACCGAGTCGACGCCCTGCTGGAGGAAGATCAGGAAGATCACGCCGGTCAGGACGTAGATCACGTAGGGGATCCCCGCCACGCCTGCACGCAGTCGGAACACATGCGCGAAGACGAGCCACATCACGATCATCGTCAGCAGCGGGTTGAGCAGCGTCCACCAGACGCCGAGCAACGAGCGCTTGTATCGCGCGACCACGTTGCGGCGGACCAGCAGCCCGATGAGGCGCCGGTACCTCCAGAAGTTCCGCAGCTGCGTGACGAGCACCGGTTCGGCCCGGCCGGAGTCGTAGATCAGCTCGCGCTTGATGCGCAGACCGGTCGGCAGCGAGCCGCTCGTCACGAGATCCCCTCCCCGGCGTCGTTCACAACCGCGAGGCCGGTCGGCTCGGGCGCGGGAGTGGATGCGGGCTCTGCCGGCGGGGCACCTAGCTCGTTGATCCCCCCGGGCAGCATCGTCAGCCACCGCCACAGGCCAAGCTGCGCGGCGGTCATCTCGACGCCGGGCTCGGCGGCGCCAGTCCGATTGCGGTGAAGAGCCGGATCGATCGCCGCGGCGGCCCTACCCGGGTCGATGCCCGCCGCGACTGCGCCATCAAGCCGCGCCGTGGCGGCGCGGACGGTCTGTACGGCCAGTTGCGGCTCCGCGACGAGCCGCTCGTAGTGCACGACGAGCGCCTCGCGCCCTTGCAGGTACGAGAGGATCGACCGGGTGTGATCCTCCCACCCGGCAAGCGCCGCGTCGGCGCCGATCGCGTCCCGACGCCGTAGCGAGAGCGCCACCTCCCACGGATGGCGGATCACGAAGACGGGCAGGAACGACTCGCCGAGCAGAGGGCCCCACAGAGGCAGCATCACCCCGATCCTCGGGTCCTTTACCACGAGCGGACACCCTGCAGCATCGCGACGAATGCGCTCCAGCTCAGCCCGCAGCGTGGGGATCGCCCACACCGACGCGTTCCGCTGGCGCTCCTCGGACGGTGCCACCAGCCAATCGCCGCCGAGCGCCTCGAGCACCCTGTCATTGACCCGGTACAGCCTGAGGTTCTCGAAATGCCCGCGCGGGTTGGCCTCATTCGGCGGCATCCTGTCGGCCGACGCGGCGACGAAGAAACCCGCGGCGACGAACATCGCTGCCACCGCGCTCGTGCCACTGCGGCCCATTCCCAGCACGACCACTCCGTTCAGCGCCGACTGCGTCGCCCTTGCGCGCACGCCGGACATGATGCCGAACCGGGCGTCCAGCCCATCAGAGACCTCGGTAGTCTTGCGCTGCCACGGATGACTTCGGTCGCTGCGCAGGCAATCCGATGCAAGGCACCTCCTCTCCATCGAGCCTGGAACTTGGCCGGCTCGACGGCCGGCCCGACGACCCTGGGAGGGAACGGGACGAGCTGATCGAGACCGAGGATCTCGCCCGTTACCTGTGGGCGGCGCGGATCGCCAAAGGCCGCGAAGTGCTCGATGCCGGCTGTGGCGGCGGCTACGGACTTGGGGTCTTCGCCGAGGCTGGAGCCAGCCGGGTGCTCGGGTTCGACCTCGACCCCCGGGCGGTGGAGCGTGCCGCCTCCAGATCCAGCGAGGTCACCGAAGCGCTGCTGGCCGACGTAACCGATCTCCCGTTCGCATCCGGCTCGTTCGACCTGATCACCTGCTTCGAGGTGGTCGAGCTCGTCGCCGATCGGTCACGGGCGCTGGACGAGCTGCGTCGCGTGCTGCGATCGGACGGGCACTTGGTGATCGGCGTTCGCAACGAAGCCACGAACGAGCTCGGCGACCGGCGTCCGCTGTCGAATGGCGAGCTCTCGCGCCTGCTCGACGAGCGGTTCGAGCGGGTCGAGCTGTACGGCCAGTATGAGTGGTTGGGAACGGTGATCCAGCCGTTCCAGCGCAATGCACCGCAGGCATGGGCCGACCTCGACAACACCACGCACCGCGATTCGAGCCTAGCCTCGGCCGACGCGGACTTCGTGCTGGCGGTGGCCTCGCCGACATCGGAGCTGCCCGTTCTGGCGACGCTGTCGATGCTCTCGAGCCCGCTTCAGCGACGGTGGTGGAATGAGCAGCTGGCCGATCTGCAGGCCCGGAACGAGCAGCTCGCGGTGGCCGCGCGACGGGTCGAGGAGGTCGAGCGGCTGGTCGAGAGCCTTACCGAGCGGCTCGAGCACGCCGAACTCGCCCATGGCCAGATCGCGGATCTGCAAGGCCATCTGCGAGAGGCCGAGGACATCATCCGGACGTTCGAGTCATCCCTCCTGGGGCGCGTCGGACGGCTGCTCTATCACCTGCGGATCAATCCGCATTGAGCTGACACGGTCCGGGCTGTGATGCACATCGCGTTCGTCACCGCTTCCGGCGGCAACCACTTCATGACCGAGTTGCTGATGGCGGTTGCGCACGAGGCCGGCCGAGCCGACGCGCGCACGAGCATCGCGGTGGATCGGTTCCCGCCAGAGGAGACCACCGACGCCTACGTGATCGTCCCCCACGAGTACTTCGCGTGCGTGCCCGCCAAATTTGGCCCTTCCCGGCGCCAGCTCTCCCGGACGATTTCGCTGTGCGTGGAGCAACCCGGCACCCAGTGGTTCGACTTCAGCTTCCGGGCGGCGCTGCGCACGGCCGCCACCTTCGACATCGCCCCCGGCGCAGTCCGCGAGCTGCGTCGACGTGGGCTCCCGGCCATCCCCTTCCAGCTGGGATACAGCGATTTCTGGGACAGCTGGCACGGGGACGAGAGCGTCGAGCGCGACCTGGACGTCCTGTTCCTCGGCAGTCACACAGATCGTCGTGAGCGCCTGATCGCGGGCTACGGCGGCCCACTCTGGTCGGCCCGCACGCGGTTCCTGCTCCCGCCCGAGGCGCCCAAGACGGGGCCGACTAACGACTACCTGACCGACAACGACAAGCGGCGCCAGCTCCGCAGCGCGCGGTTGCTCCTCAACCTTCATCGACAGGACTCTCCGTACTTCGAGTGGGTGCGCGTGCTCGAAGCGATCTGCAACGGATGCGTCGTCGTCTCCGAACACTCGCACGACCACGCGCCCCTCGTGCCGGGTCGGCACATGGTCGCCGGCACCGCCGAGAGCCTCGGGCTGCTGGCCCGGTCGCTTCTCGCCGACCCGGACCGGATCAAGCGCCTGCGCCTCGAGGCGTACGACCTGATCCGCACCGAGCTGCCGATGCAACCGGCCGCAGACCGGCTCGTCGAGGTCGCTGCTGCGCTCGGTCGATCCGTCCGCCGCCGCGGCTGGAAGACGTCGGACGTGGGGCTGCGCAGCGCGCGCGCGGGGGCGCGTCTAGCGGGGGCGCGCGAGCACCTGCGGACCGTGGCAGGCACAGTGGCGGTCGGCGCCGTTTCGGCAGCCAAGCAGGTGGTCCTCCAAGATCCCGAGCTCGCCTGGCTGTTTCGCGGAGCGAGCACGCTCGAC
>Ga0070739_10006643_pt1 | contig 12667 bp, 9 predicted proteins | sample Coa_R1_7_FD_66445 | JGI IMG/M metagenome (GOLD analysis project Ga0070739, IMG submission 66445) | Surface soil microbial communities from Centralia Pennsylvania, which are recovering from an underground coalmine fire - Coalmine... | ecosystem: Environmental > Terrestrial > Soil > Unclassified ... | reverse complement strand
TTGCGTTGCCGGACGCACTGAGAGTGCAACCGTCTGCATCTGAGCCCAAGCTGATTGAATAGGTTGTGTTGGCGGTGGGTGAGACGTTGAACGTCAACGGACTGGAACCGACCTGCGTCCCACCACCATTGTTCAATTGCACCGAATAGGGAGGCACGCCGCCGGTCACGGTGACAGTCAACGGTACCGAACTGCCCGAGCAAATCGTGCCGCCGCCTGTCAAGACCGCGCTCATCGAGGGGCATTCAATATTGATTGTCGCCGTCGCATTCACATTATCCACCTGCGCTTGGGCTGTGGCTGTGCCCGCAAGGCCCGGCGTGGCATTGAATTTGGCTGTCGCCGTGCCGTTGGCCTGAATGGTGGGGAGCGGCGAACTGATGGTCCCTTTGGTCGCATTAAAAAACACAATCGGCACGCCAATCATGGCCGTCAGGTTGGCGGTCGAAAGCGCGGTACCGACGGAGTTGGTGATGATGCTGGCAATGAGCGTTGTGCTGGAATTGGTCGGTATCGTGCCCGGATTCGCGTAGTGGGTGAGCACGATGTAATTGGCCGCGGTGGAACCGACGAGGTCGTTCGTGCCGGGCCCGGTGTTTGAATTCCACCAGTTGTTGTTGGCGGTGGTGACAGCGCCGTTGGAGGTGTGGTTGTAAATGGTGGTCGCGTTCGAAGCGGCGTTGTTCACGAACCGGCAGTAGCTGATGTTCAACGTGCCGGAATCTACAAAAACCGCCCCGCCCAACGTTCCCGCGCCAGTCAAGCCGTTGGTGATGAAGGTGCAGGCGTTGGCGTTGAGTGTGCCGCCGTTCATCTGGATGGCGCCGCCGTAGGTTTTGCCGCTGATGCCCACATCGAAATTGCCAAGAAATGAGTTGTTCAAAAATGTGTGCGTCGAGGTGGCTGTCGAGAGAATCATGATCGCGCCGCCGCCGTCGGGCCCGGAGCCGGAATTATTCGTCATCCCGTTGCTCCTGAAAACTGTGTTTGAAACGCCCAATGACGCCGTGACCGCCTGGTTGAAGAAAAATATCGCGCCGCCGAAAGAGGCTGCGGAGGTGTTGTTCGCAAACGTGCAATTATTGACATACAAGTTTCCGCCGGCCATCTGCACGCCGCCGCCGGGATTTGCCGTATAGCCCGCTGTGACCTCATAGCAATGATTGTTCTGGACGACGCAGTTGAGCAAATTCAGCGTGTCGTTTGGATTGTTCAAGCTCCCGGCCAGGATGCCAGCGCCGCCGAGGTTATCCGCGCGATCTTGTCCGCCCTCGATGGTCACACCATTGATGGTCACCACTGTGTTGCCCGCTGATGACGAATCGATGTTAAAGACGCGATTTGTGCCGTCGGTTTGGACGATGAAGATTTTCGTGGGATCGCTGCCCACAATGCTCGTGTTTTGCCCGCCACCGGGAGCGACGTCGAGTTCGCCGAGCGTCAGGTTGTAGGTGCCCGACTGAATATTGATGATTGCGCCACCGTCCGCATTGGCCGCCTCGATGGCGGAACGCAGGGTTATGCTGCCGTTCGTGTCCGTGCCGGTGGTGGTATTGGAAACGTGCGTATCCGCAGTGCTGTTGACGTTGAACGGCCCGGCAGCGCGAACACCAGCCGCCACCAGCAACAACATCAAGGCGACGGTCAGGAATTTCGCCGCCGAATTGTTTTTACCGGGCTTCATTGACGTTTGTGTTTCCATCGGAGTTGGCGCGAAAACCGGCCATCAGCTTCGCGCCGGGAAAATTCCCTGCAACGCGATGACGAACAGGAGCGTGAGGTACGGCGACAAGTTGTTATGCGGAAAATTGGAGCCCACGGTGGACAATGCATTCGCGTTCATTGTCACATTGCTGCCGGTGTTCGCGGTATAGGCGTTCACTGGCGTTTTGCCAAGATGCGGGCGCGCCCAGCTTGCGCCGGATGCGGAATCCTGGTTTCCGGCTGCGGTGTTGCCGGAGATGGGATGGCTGTGCGCCGGTATTTCCGACTGGAGCAGCGTCACCGTCTGTTCCCCGCCGATTTGGCCGATGTTGCGCGGCGTCAGTCCTGCGCCATTTCCCCAGAACATCGGGGCTGAGCCTTGAAGATTGGGCAGGCCGAAAGTTGACTTTCCATCGCCGCCAAAATCCGTGCCGAGCAGCGAAAAAAGTGCGGTGTTCTGGCTGATGGGCAGAAGCTGGCCGTCACAAGTCGCCCAGCCTTTTGGCGCGAAGGTGAATCCCACAATCCTGATTTCGGCTACAAATTGGTCTGACATAAAAACTGTTTTTTAAGGCAGTTCAAGTTTGACTTGGGAAAATACCCTGCAGGGTGATGCAAAAATTCAGCACCAGAAAGGGCGGCCGGTTTTCGTGAGGCTGGCTCGAGCCCGCGCTGGGCACTTCAATCGTGGACATCGCCGGCCCGAGCGTGCTGTCGTAGGCGCTCGGCGCCTGGGCCCACACTGTCCCGGCAGTCACGTTTTGGTCGGCAACGGCGGAACTGGCCGTCACCACATGCGTGTGCGCCGGCATCTCAGACAGCGTCAACGTATGGGCCTCCTCACCACCAACCTGGCCTTGCGAAAAGCCGTTCCCCCGATGAAACGGGATGGACCCTTGCAGATTGGGCAGGGCAAAGGTGGTTGTCCCATTGCCGCCGTACGTGGTGCCCAAAAGCGAGAACAGCGCCTGGTTTTGGTTGATTGGCAAAAGCTGACCGTTACACAATGCCCAGCCTTTGGGCGCAAAATTAAATGAAAAAATCCTGATCTCGGCTAGATAGGGACTGGACATAATTATATTTTTTATGGTCCTAGGTCGGCGATGGAAATACTCCGAAAAGCGATATGATGAAAGTCACTGCCTGAAACGGAATCATGTTGTCATGCGGTTGGCTGCCGCCGACCGTGCTGACGGCATCCGACCGCATCGGTGCCGCGCTCGCCACAGCGGCGTTGTACTGCGCGCCGGTCCAATTGGCCCAAACGTTGTTCGTGGGCAGATCGGATGTCCCGCCACCGGAACTGGCGACGGGCGTATGCGTGTGGACTGGCATTTGGCCTGTGGTGAGAGTGACCGTTTCCACGCCGGCTTTCTGGCCGATGACGTAGGTACTCCCGAAGCGGCTTGTGCCGAAGTGAATCGGGAAACGGCCCTGCAAATCCGGCAGTTGAAACGTGTTCACGCCATCGCCGCCGTAGGTTGTGCCGATGAGATTGAAAAGGGTTTCATTTTGCGATATGGCCAGGGTTGCCCCGTTGCAAAAGGCCCAGTTCACCGGCGCAAAATTCCATCCGCCAATCCTTATCTCTCCAACATACGGTTGTCCCATAATTATTGCTCGTTAATGACGAAATTCGCGGTTGTCCGCGAGAGCGGCGCGATCACCTTTCGGTGCGGGCCGATTGAAAACCGCCTGATAACAACAGGAACCGGGTTGTTCCGGCCCCACCGGCGTGATGAACATCTGAAACCGGCCGATCCCTTCGTTCTCAAAATCATAGGTGCCGGACAGCAGCTCTGCGCCCTTTTCTCCGACAAAAAGCAGCGAAAATTTTTCGTTTTGCGCGTCTTCGGCGGAACTTGCGGCTGCAAAGCCGCCCGTGCCGAATAACTTCGCTTCCGCAAGCTGCAGCGCGGTCATCATTCGCGATTCTTGCGAAACCAGAAACGGCGTATTCACGTTCGCGGCGAAATCGCGGAAGCTGACTTCTTCAAGGCGCATGTCCCGGATGTGCAAAGGAGCGCCCAGCGCAATCCCCGGTTTGATGGAAGAAGTCACAGCCAATGCCGTGCAAGCGATGAAAAATTCCCGGCGTGTCTGCATATCAAGTTTTTAAAAACCGACTGCAATGTCGCGTTTGAGGGTAGCGGCCAGGGCGCATTTTGCAAGAAAACAAACCGCATTATCGTGAAAAAAATTTTCCGTACAACTCCGTAAGAAAAATGACTTCCTCGATTTGTCTTGAATTCCCGGCTACGGCTTGGTTGCACTGTTCACCCGGCATTTATGGCGCAAAACCATGTTCAACCCGGCGGCATTTCTCTCCGGCCCGAGCGGCCGGAGGACGAGCCATTGCTCGCCCAAATCTACGCCAGCACGCGCGAGGATGAATTGAACCTGACGAATTGGGACTCCCCGACGCGCGCCGCGTTCCTGGACATGCAATTCAAGGCCATGCTCAAAGGCTATCGCTCCCAGTTTGCGCAGGCGGAATTTTCCATTATTCTGTCCGATGGCAAACCGGTGGGGCGAATGGTCGTTGACCGCGCGCCCGGAGAAATCCGCGTGGTGGACATCGCGCTTTTGCCCGTCCATTGCGGCCATGGCATCGGAACCAAACTCATGCGCGACATCATGGACGAAGCCGCGCGAGCGGGAAAACCGGTGCGCCTTTCCGTGTTTCGCGGCACACGCGCGACGCCTTTTTATCTGCGGCTCGGCTTTCGCATCGTCTCCGAACCGGACATTTACGAAGAGATGGAATGGAATCCGCCGCGTTGAAACGAGGCGAAACCTCGCCCCAAGGTGAAGTGCGACTGAAACTACGCAGATTTTATCCGGCGATTAAAGATGGCTTGATACTTGAACGTGCCGCCTTCCCGTCCGACCGGGACGATGAACAAGTCAAACCTGCCGATGATTTCGTGCTCGAAAGAATACATCTTCTGCGGAAGAAACCGCTCACCGGGCCCGGCGAACATCAGAGAATAACTCTCAAATAGTCCGGCGTCGCGTCCGCTTGATGCTACCGTCGGAGCCGCCGTCACCTCGACCAACTGCAATTCGACCGGCGCGGCGGAATCAATGAGAACGCGGAACTGCGTGTTCAGCGCGTTGGCAAATTTCTCCTTTGTCAGGCTTTCCAATGGAACGGAGTTCATTGAGCGGCAGCTTATCTTGCAACCCGCAGGAGGTCAAACTCCGGGTCTTCTGTGAGATGAGGCGCGTCACAGCGCCAGAATCTCGTCCATCTTTTCGCGGACGTGCTTGAGGAATGCGAAATCGTCCAGTCCCGGCGGATGATAGGCCGGTTCGGCAACGGCCCATCCGTTGTAACCGACTTCATCGAGCGCCTTCATCACCACCGGCCAGTTGTTGTCGCCTTCGAGATAATCCACCGCGAACCCTTTCCACAACCCTTCGGCATCGCGTTTCTTGCGGCTGTATTCCTTGATGTGCAATTTTTGAATCCGCTTGCCGAGGATGCGGATCCATTGCTCCGGCCAGCCGAAAGTGATGACATTGCCGACATCAAAATGCCAGCCCATCGCCGGGCTGTTGAATTCGTCCACATACCTCGCTGCTTCAAGCGGGCTCAGGAGAAAATGGTTCCAAACATTTTCGATGGCGATCTTCACGCCCAATTCTTCCGCCAGCGGAATCGCCTTGCGAATCTCGGCCTGCGAACGTTGATACGCGTCCGCGTAGGAAACATTCTCGTTCACCACCGCCGGGACCAGCAACACGGAGGACCCGCCATACGCCTTGCAATCGCGCAACGCCGTCTTAAGCCCCTCCAGTCCTTCTTCGCGCGCGGCGGGATTCGGATCGGAAAGCGTCTTCACCCAATGCACCGCATCCCACAGGCTCGGAATGGTCAGGCCGGCGGCGTCGCGCGCCTTGAGCACGTCCTCATTGTCCATCCCGCCCAACACTTCCACGCCATCAAAGCCGGCGTCACGGAGCATTTTGAACTTATCCATGACCGACTTCTTGCCCGGCACCGTGGCAAACGCGATGCCCTTTTTGATGCTCCGCTTTTTTGGCGCCGTGTTGAGTGCCGATGATTCCTGCGCGGTCAACGGAGCATTGCTTAAAGCCGTCGCGGCGAGCATCGCGCCGCCAGTTTTCAAAAAATCTCGCCGGGTGAATGGATTGTTCATGCGGAAGATTAAATCACGTTTCCATCTCGACTTCCACATGTGAAAACCTTCGACTTTTGAGCACGCGGAATCGTGTGAAAGCCAACGACGATTTTGGAGTGCGGTGGCATGACACCGCTTTTCTTCCGGGCGACATGTCGCCCGGTTCCAAAGCGCGGACATGTCCGCGCACTCCAAAAAAGCCTCCTCGAGCACTCCAAGTCTGCGCGCTCCGAAAGACGTGCCGGTCAGCACACCTTTCTTATCATTAAACAAATGCTGTCTTGCCGGGAATGGCCATCGGTGCAACCGGCAAGCTCTGGTCCCAGGTCAGATTGGCGGGCACGAGCGCTTCCTGCGAATTTAATGCCATGTCCCATGTGACGGCCTGTCCGGTATAAGCCGCCATGCGACCCATGATCGCCGCGAGACTGCTGTGAGCGAGCCGCACGCCGTCATTGATCGGCTTGCCCGCGCGGATGGATGCGAACAATTCGTTGTGCTCGATCTGGTACATGTTGGTCGGGTGTGGCGGGCCATCATAATTCCATGGCGACTCCCCGGTGATGGATGGTCTTCCGGCAAAACCCATTTCACGCGCGGTGCCCTTGGTGCCAAAAAATGTCGCGGTATTGTCGTTGGCGCAATCGGGCTGCTGACGCGCCCCGACGAATCCCCGCGCGCCGTCTGGATATTCATAGTTCACCTCGAAATGGTCGAAAATATTTCCGCCTTCGGAAGGCCATTGGCGTCCGCCGACGGCGATCGCGCGCAAGGGCGGAACATCCTTCATCGCCCAGCACATCCAATCCACCGCATGCACCGCCTGTTCCACAAGGCCGTCGCCGGAAAGCCAGGCGAAGTTGTACCAGTTGCGCAACTGCCATTCGACATCGCTCATGCCTGCCGGCCGTTCGCTGGCGGGCGGCATCGGTCGCACCTGGCCGGTGTAATAAGTGCCATACGCCACGCGAACGTCGCCGATCTGGCCGTCAAGAATCCGCTTGAACAGCAGCCGTTCAGGGATGCTGTAACGCCAGCAAAAACCGGCCACCAACGCGATGTTCTTTTGCTTCGCTTCCTCGACGGAAGCGATCACGGAACGGATTCCCGGCGCGTCGGTCGCGACCGGTTTCTCGCAAAAGATATGTTTGCCCGCGGCCACGGCGGCTTTCAAATGTTGCGGACGAAACGCCGGCGGCGTAGTCAAGATCACCACGTCCACGCCGCTGTCGAGCACCTTTTGAAAAGCGTCCAGCCCGATGAAACAATGGTCCGGATCCACCTTCACCTTGTCCGCGTGGTTGTGTTTCAGTTCTGCGAGGCTGGCCTGGAGCTTGTTGTCGAAAACATCTCCCATGGCAGTGAGCACAACGTTTCGGTCCGCGGACAGCGCCTGGCCGGCCGCGCCGGTGCCGCGTCCGCCGCAGCCGATGAGCCCCAGCTTCAAGAGTTCGCCGCGGCCAGCGGCTTCCGCGCGGCTGGGCAAAATTGCCGGGGCCATCAACGCGCCGCCGAGGATGGCCGAAGTTTTCAAAAAATCCCGTCGCGAAGTCGTCTTGTCTGAATTAGTGCTCATGTATAAGTGAATCAATGATTGTTGCAGTGCTTTGTTGCTTCAGTGATATGCCTGCCACCGCGAAGCGTCAAGAAATCCAGACGAGTAAAACCCGTCGAAAATTCGAGAATTAAATGGTTCCGCGTGAAAAAAACGACAAGTTTTGTCGCCAGACTTGTGAAGATTAAGGCGCAGCAGGAGTAATTGCCCGATAAAATATTCTCGGCAAATTCACTGCGTTGGTGTCGGTGAACTGCATTTGGCCGAAGCCCGGCGGATTGGTGTAGATGGAAATCCAATTGGCGAGATTCGTTGAGCTTTGAATCACCACCGGCCCTTGTCCCGTCAAGCCGGTGAGTTGGAGGATTGGGTGACCATTGGTGTATTGCGCGGCGTTTGGCGGGACGAACGAAACCTGCGTTCCCAAAACACTCAACGTCGCGATGGAACTGGTGCTGGCCCCGAATGCATTGCTCACCACGAGTTGATAGAATCCGGCGTTCGGCGCCTGGACATTCGCCAGCGCGAGATTGGAATTGGTCGCGCCACTGAGCGCGCCGGTGTTGAACAGCCATTGATAAAAAAGAGGCGAAGTGCCGCTGGCAGTTGCGGCGAAGTTCGCGTTGCCACCGGGCGATACCGTTTGGTTGGTAGGACCGCTGACAATTTGCGCGGGCTGGTTCGGCACAACAAACGTAAATCCGTTTGTGAAATCAAAACTCTGGCCATCGGTGTTTGTCACGATGACGTCCACAGCGCCTGCAACTTCGGCTGGAGTGGTCACGATGATGTTCGTAGCGTTGGTGACATTCACCGAGGTTGCCGCAAACAAACCAAAATTTACCGTTGCGCCCATCTCAAAATTGGTGCCAATGATCATCACCGTGTCGCCGCCATTGGTCGAGCCGGTGTTTGGAACAATGCTCGTGATGAGTGGTGGCGCGGCAGGCGAAATGGTCAACGTGCCGTTCACGTAAGTCACAGTGTAATTGCCAAGGCGATGGTTCGGGTCGTTCACGCTTGGCACGATGGGATATGTTCCCGGAAGATTGGTGGACGTCGCAGTGCAATTGGCGCTTGCGGTCAAATTATCGCCGTTGGTCACGCCAACAATGCTAGCGGTGAACGTGGGGTTTGACTGGCCAAAAAGACGCGTCGCGTTGCTCACGGTGACTGTCAGCGGGGCGGGAGCGACAACCAGCAACACCGTGTCTGTCGCGCTGTTATAATTCGCCGTGTCCGTCGGCGTGAAAATCGTCGAGAGCATATTGGTTCCGGCAGAAAGTACCGTCGCGGCAGGCGGATTGTATGCAAATGTGCCGGGCAGATTGGCAGTGGCATTCAATTGAATTGAACTGAGCGCGGCGCCGTAAACGAGCGCGGGAGGATTCGTCCAGGTTATGACCGGCGTCGCTTTGGAAACTGAAAGCGCGGCGGCAGCGCTGTTGCTGGAGCCATACGCGTTGGTGATCATCACCTGGTAATTGCCCGCGTCCGCGACCAGCAAATTCGTGATGACCAGGTTCGCCGTCTGCGAACCGGTGATGCGACCATTGTCCGAGAGCGGGCTTGAATTCAAATACCATTGAAAACCGAGCGGCGTGGAACCCGTGGCGCCCACGGAAAATCCGGCTGAATTGCCCGCAACCAGCGAGAGACTCTGCGGCTGGGACGTTATCATGGGCGGCGCTTTGACGGTGACCACCGCGACGGCGCTGGTTGCCGAGCCGAATGGGTTCGACACGAGGGCCCAATAATTTCCCTGCTGGCTGTATTGAAGATTGGTGATGCTGTAAATCGCGTTTGTCGCGCCGGGAATGTTCGCGCCGTTGTAAACCCATTGATAAAACAACGGGCTCGAACCATTCACGCCGACAACCAGCGAAAAATTGAATCCCTGGCTGTACGAATGCGAAAGCGGCGATTGCGTGATCATCGGCGCCGCATTCACCGTCAGGAACGCATTTGAACTCGGCACGGTCCCTCCGGCATTGCTCACCAGCACGGAATAATTGCCCTGGTTGGTGAATTGCGCGTTAGTCACGGTGTAACTCGTGCCGGTGGCGAGGGCAATATTCGTGCCGTTGAATTGCCACTGATACGTCGGCGAGGGCGAACCAGACGCAGTCACGGTAAACGTCGCATTGTTGCCCGCCGCAACGGTCAAGGGTTGCGGTTGGCCGTTGATGGTGGGCGGAGCATTGACGACGAGCGTCACGTTCGAACTTGTCACCGAGCTGACCGAATTGGAAACCACCACCGCGTAAGTCCCCTGGCTGGCGATTTGCGCGTTGGTGATGATGTAACTCGAATTGGTCGCCGAACTGATGTTCGCGCCGTTGAATTTCCATTGATAACGTATCGGGGTTCCAAACGCGCTGATGCTGAATGCCGCGTTGCTGCCGGGAGACGTGACGAAATTGGTCGGCTGCGCCGTGATGATGACAGAGCCTTCACTCAACGCGGAAATCATGGCCGCGCCGTTCGGCGTGCCCCAGCCGGTGCAAAGGTCGTAATTCGTCACCGCGGGATAATTCGTGGTGTACTGGTTGCTGTTGCTGCCGTTGATGATGTCATGAAAATCGGCGAGGTAATTCGTGCCCTTGCCAATATTGTAAACAACCGGGTTGATGAAACCCGCATTGGTCAGGCCGAATTGATGCGCATGTTGGTTCACCAGCGCCATGAATGCAGCCCACAATGGCGTGGCGCAACTCGTCCCGCCGAAGACTCCATTTCCGCCATTATTGTAATTCACCCAGACATTGTCGCCGGTCAATGCGACATCCGGAAGATTGCGGAAAGCCGTTGAACCTTGATTGGCTGACATGCTGATGCCCGATTGCCAGGAGGGCAAAGTGTATCGGCTGCTTACGCCGCCGCTGGAAGCATTCTTGCCGAGGCCGCTCGTGAACCAATTCCACACCACTTCAGACACATACGGACCGCCGTTGGCGATCGTCGTTAATGTTGTTCCACCGACAATCGTGATATTCGGATCGTCACACGGGGTGGGGACCGGATTGCCGCCGCCTTTTTTGCTGTTTACATAAGCGCCGCTGTCACCTGATGCATTGAAGAACGATTGCCCTTGCATCTGGTACTGTTGAAAAATCGTGTCGGTGTTCGCATCAATCCCGTAACTCCACGAAGCGCTGATTTGCGCGGCCGAATCATCCTGCGCGATTTGCGAAAGGATGTCGTCGGTCACTGTCCCTTCATAAACGAGCACCTTCGACAATCCCGGCGCCATTGAAATCGCCATCTCGATGTCCAGCGCGACTTCGCTGTTGCCGCTGCCCGGAGTGATGGGCCCGTCCGGCGTTATATTGGTCAAGGTGACGTTCGGCAGATGGGCGAGCGTTTCGTAGTTGGTGATGTCAACACCGTAATAGGCGTCGAACTCGACCAACGCCACCGATTGTCCCGTGCCTGTGAGCGTGAGATTGGGAACGTACGCGGAGCGAAAATCATTCCCAATGAATGCTCCCGTCGGGCCGGAACCGGTATAGGTCGCAAAATTCCGGGAAGCCGCGGGTTGGATGTGCAAGCTCATCGGGTGCGGCACAACCCAGTTGTCCAATCCGCTGATGCAGAGCACCGGCACGTTAAAATCCAATGTCGGCTCAACATCCGGCGCATAAAACGTGCGGTTCTCCGTCGGATGCTGATAAACCCGCATGGTGATATGAAACGCCTGCTCGATGTTGCTCACCGACCCGTTGACCATGAGCAGCGCGCGGTTCATGCGCGTTTTCTTCACCATCAATCCGTGCGATTGCGCGAAGTTGATGAGCGCCTGGTAATCTTCCGGCGCGGGGCCGAACATGTCGGTGAATTGTTGCGGGTCAAGGAAGTGATGATAATTGGTGCTCGTCGGGTCGTAGAGCTGTTCGAGCAGATTGGAAAATATGTCCTGATTCCGCAGCGGCAGCCCAATGGCGATGTCCAGGCGATCGGAAGCCGGCAAACGCCCAATCGGCTGCAGGTTCGCGACCGCCTCCGGCACATGATGCGGCGAAAGGGTGAGTCGCGGCGCGGCGGTGACGGACGTTGCCATCGAAAAAAGCGCCAGGACGCAAACCGGGAGCAGAACCGGCAGCCTTCTGAATACACTAAATAATGCCATGCAATTAGGGTTTGGAATTTTGCCTGGCAGTGGGCGTTTTTCCGTTTATTTCAAAATTTCGAATCCCTGAACGGTGCAATTATCGTACCAACAAGGACTTTCCCTCGGAGGAAATATCAGCCGTTTTTTATACGGCATATTTCAGAAAATTCAAGTTTCCATTTGTTACTTTTTGGATGTCGCGTCGCAACTTTGCCAACGCACTATTCTTAAGTCCCGCAAGGGACATTTCGACAATAGCCCGGCGTTTTAACGCCGGGGAACAGGCCAAAAAGACTTTTTCGTCCCGCAAGGGACGATTGGTTTTAATTGAGGCATCAAGCGTCCCATTCGGGACGCAATTTTTTTGACATCCGCCCCCGGCGTTAAAACGCCGGGCTACTTCCATTCGCCCCTTCGGGACGAACTTTCCCGTTGTTCTCGTTTAACGTGGTTTTCAATTTACGCCACCCAACGAAATCATTGACGCGCAACGAACTCCGGCGAATGATACTGCCATGAACCGACGAGAAATGATCCTCCGCACCGGAGCGGCTGCGCTTGGTCTCGGTTTGACCGGTTGCACCGCCTTGGATTCCTCCAACAAAACAAAGAAAGTCCTCTTTTTCAGCAAGTCCTCGGGCTATGAGCATTCTGTCATCAAGTCGATCAATGGCAGGCCAAGCTTCGCCGAGCAAGTCCTCACCGGACTCGCTCCCAAGCACAACATCGAATTCACCTTTTCCAAGGACGGCAGCCTTTTCACGCCGGAATATTTGGACCATTTCGATGCCTACTTTTTCTATACGACCGGCGTTTTGACCGAAGCCGGCAAGGACAAAAATCCTCCCATGACGCCCGAAGGCAAGGCGGCGTTTCTCGACGCCATCAAACGCGGCAAAGGTTTCATCGGCACTCATGCCGCCACGGACACTTTCCACACCGGCGAAGGCGCAAACGTGCCCGAGGACCAGGTCCCCCCGCGCGACAAAAATTACGGCGAGAAGGCCGACCCTTACGTGCGCATGATCGGCGCGGAATTCATCCGGCACGACGCGCAACAGATGGCGAAGCTGCGCGTCATTGACCATAAATTTCCCGGATTCCAAGGACTGGGTGACCACATCGAGTTGAAAGACGAGTGGTATGCGT
>Ga0070739_10006641_pt1 | contig 12672 bp, 7 predicted proteins | sample Coa_R1_7_FD_66445 | JGI IMG/M metagenome (GOLD analysis project Ga0070739, IMG submission 66445) | Surface soil microbial communities from Centralia Pennsylvania, which are recovering from an underground coalmine fire - Coalmine... | ecosystem: Environmental > Terrestrial > Soil > Unclassified ... | reverse complement strand
TAATCTGGAGGTGTTGCGGCAACAACAACCTCAGAAACGCTTCTCTTTTGCTCAAGTTATGAGTATTATGGCCCCCATTGTGGATGCTGTAAACTATCTGCATCAACAACAGCCTCCCATCATTCATCGTGATATCAAACCATCCAATATTATTTGCCCTGAAGATGGTGGCGAGGCGGTACTGGTTGATCTGGGGATTGCAAAAGAGTATGACATGGATGCCACAACGACTGCCGTTCGCCGTTGCTCGCCTGGCTATGGGGCACCAGAGCAGTATGCAAGAGGCACAAATCCACGCACCGATATCTACGGGCTGGCGGCAACATTCTACGCTCTGCTGACTGGTGAAGTGCCTACTGATGCTTTTCATCGCATGACACAACTGGGCGGCAAACATATCGATCCGTTGGTGCCTGCTCATCAACTGGCTCCTGATATTCCACTATATGTATCAGACGTGCTACAGAAAGCCCTGGCTATCAATAGTAAAGATCGCTTTGCATCTATTGAAGAGTTCTGGCAGGCATTGCATGCACAACCTGTTGAACCTGTGCCTGTGCCCGTTGGATTGGTATCTGACCCTGCTCCTATAGCTTCTGCCGCTACTGATGATTCAACAACAGCCACGACAGCCATTGTCAATCGGGAGCCAGGAGATCCCAGGCGAGAGAAAAAGACTGCTCTTGCGCTTTTGTTCATTGCCCTGGCCTTACTGGCTTTGTTGACTGGCATGGTTTTCAGCAGTGGCCTATTATTGGATGTCTACCCTATTCATCATCCAGCCGCTACAGCGACGGCCAGACCCGCACCAAAGAAAACGGCCACACCGGTTTTTCGTGCGACTCCATCACCCACTGTGCCTGCTACTACATTACCTGCCACAGCTCCTACTGTATCATCAACTGTACCGGCCCGCTCAACCTCCACTCCTATTGTGCCAACTGCTACGCCGACGAGATCTACAACTCCATCCGTTACGCCCACTCCCTCTTCAACTGCAAGCCCTACCCCTGAAACAAACAGGTAGTGTCAGTCGAGGAGATACCGGATTTCACCATGTTTATAATGGGATTCGTGTTTAATGTGCATTTGGGGAATTGATCAGCGAAACTTCCTCTGCATGGCAGTCGTGTTAGCTTTCGATAAAGAAAGATGCAAGGAGGATGTTTTCTCCTGCTATGTATCTTGTTTTGCATAGACAATGATAAGGAGTGTTCCGAGATGACAACACGAACGCATGTGAAGAATAAACAGACGGAGACGACGGTTCCCGATGGACAGCCAAAGTTTCAGCAGAGATCATATGAAATTCAACGCTATGGTCAGCAACATTCCGTTCCACTGGGTATTCCTGATGAGGCGCGCAAGCAAAATATAGATGCCCTCAATCAACTCCTTGCCGATTCGATTACCCTGTATGACCTGTACAAAAAACATCACTGGCAAGTAGCTGGCCCCACATTTTATCAACTCCACCTGCTGCTAGATAAACATGCCGATGAAATTCTGGAGACAGTAGACTTAATTGCCGAACGCATCCAGACTCTGGGTGGTGTGACAACTGGAATGCCTTTTGAGGTCGCTCAGATGACAAAGATTGAGCGTCCTCCTACGGGAGAGGAACCGGCTCCAGCTCTGTTAGCACGTACCATTAATGCTCATGCCACTGTGATCAAGTCCTTACGCGAAACTATCGAACTTACTGACCAGAACAAAGATTACGGCACGAACGACCTGCTTGTCTCCGATGTGCTACGCGTACACGAGAAACAGGTCTGGTTCCTTTCTCAACACCTTGTCGATGTCCCCCTCATCGAGAATGAACAAACCCGCTAAGCTTCTCGCTTATGTAGGGTAGCTGTTATGAGCCATCCCGAATTCTTCGCGATTGGGATAAATCCTGGTTTACATGGATTATATGAGGCGAATGGGGAAAATCTGAGATTTTCCCCATTCGCCTCATATAATCCATGTAAACCAGGATTTATTGTTCGGACGATGGAACACTTGCAAGTAATGTCCTTGTAAGAGGATATTGCGCGCTCTCAAAGTCTGCTATAAACATTTTGAATGCTACATTTTCAAGCACTGGTATGGTATACTTCCTTGTGCTGCCCTTCAAGACGTGTCCATGCGTGCTGATTTTTTGCATACTCTCTAAAAGGAAGCTGAAAGCTCTTTTTTCTTACGATAGATGTTGGGGATAGACCATGTTATTTGATCATACAAAAATTTATGTTAAGGCTGGAGATGGTGGCAATGGCTCCATGCATTTCCGCCGTGAGAAATTTGCTGCCTTTGGTGGCCCGGATGGTGGCGATGGCGGACGTGGTGGCAGTGTCTACTTTGAGGCAACGCACAATCTCAACACGTTGATCGATTACCGCTATAAACATAATTTCAAGGCTGGTGCTGGCGAGGCCGGGGCGCGTCAAAAGATGCATGGCGCTAAAGGGGAAGATCTCGTGTTGACCGTTCCCTGTGGCACCATTATTCGTGATGCTGAAACTAACCAGGTGCTGGCCGATCTCATCGATGATGGGCAACGCGTGATGGTTGCTCGCGGTGGGCGTGGTGGCCTGGGTAATGTCCATTTTGCCACGTCAACCAACCAGGCTCCTAAAGAATCTCAAAATGGCGAGCCGGGCGAGGAACGCTGGGTAACGCTTGAACTGCGCCTGATTGCCGATGTCGGCCTGGTAGGCTATCCTAATGCGGGCAAGTCAACCCTGCTTTCTGTGGTGACGGCTGCACATCCGAAAATTGCTGACTACCCTTTCACTACTCTGGCTCCTAATCTAGGCGTGGTCGAAGTTGGACAGGCGCGTCAGGGTGATGGCTTTAGCTTCGTCCTGGCCGATATTCCAGGCTTAATAGAAGGGGCTGCTCAAGGGGTTGGGCTCGGACACGAGTTTCTGCGCCACATCCGACGCACTCGTCTGCTCATTCATATGTTGGATGGTGCTTCTCTTGATCGCGATCCCTGGCAGGACTTTCAAGCGATCAATCGTGAGTTGCGTGAGTATGATGAACAACTCGCCACTCGCCCTCAGATAGTTGTGCTCAATAAGATGGACTTGCCCGAAGCACAGGAGCTCTGGCCTGCCCTCAAGGCTACCGCTGAAGCCGCAGGCTACACCACGTTTGCCATTTCTGCAGCAGCTCATCAAGGGACCGAAGAATTGATGCAATTTGCCGCCAAAAAATTGCGCGAAATTCAGCAAGAAGAGGCGGAACGTGCTGCAGCAATCGAAATGGATGGGCCGGTATTGCGCCCACAGCCTGATGATGCGTTCACTGTCAGCAAAGAGGAGGGAGTGTTTGTTGTGCGCGGTAGGCTCGTTGAACGAGTTGTCTCTATGACAAATCAGGAAAGTGAAGAGGGTATGGCCCGCCTTCAGGTCAGGCTTGCCAAAATGGGTGTGACGAAAGCTCTCGAAGATGCCGGAGTGAAGCCCGGCGATTGGGTGCGTTTTGGCAAAGTGGAGTTGTATTGGGGCGAAGAATAAGAATTATCAAGGCAGCGTAGCGTTATATCGCGATGAAGCGTAAAAACTGGCGAAATAAAAAAGATGGGGGATGTCTGTATGACCATCGCCCGTTTTGTGCTACTACTGATGATTAGAACATAGAATGCGAAAACTATGTTATACTAGCCTGGATGGGTTATCGTTTGTTTGCGTAACGCTGTGACCATCACCTCGAATACATTGTAGAATGCGAGAGATACCTGGTATATGGGAGAGACACTCAACTTATTGTTTCGTTGCCGCGAGAATGGCACGTATGAACTACAGGTGAAGGAGCACTGGTCAGGGCGTACCGTTTGTGGTAGTTTTGTTCCTCCCTATACAAGCAAACAGCTAAATGCTGTGCTCAAAAAACTGAACAATCTCGATAGCGACTATCAGGAATTACGTGAAATTGGTCAGCGTCTCTTTCTCGCTCTTTGTGGCTCTGAATTGCCTGGCACCAATCGTCGCGAGTCTTCTGAGCAATCTGTACAGGCGGTCTTGCGCAGCGTTATTCAACGTACTTTGAAACGCCGGGGCACGGTCGCTCTGACGTTTTGTTTTAGCCCGGGATGCGATGAGTTTGTACGCTATCCCTGGGAACTTCTCCATAATGGCGATCACTTCTTGCTCGTTTCCGGCATTTTTACTTTGACTCGCGCTTTACTACGTCCTGATACTCCCGGAGGATGTGAACTTCCTGTTCATCCTCCTATGCGTGTACTTTATATTGGAGCTTCACCGGTCAATTGTGCTCCCTTAGAAACGGAACAGAGCTTTGCGGCTCTGGAGCGAGGCCTGGCTCCATTGATCGAAACCGGACAGGTCTTTCTGGACCGTCTGGAACCGCCAACGTTCGATCAACTTGTGCGCTACCTCAGTTCTTATGGTGGCGCTGGCATGTTAGATGATAATGAAACCGCCATCCCTTGCTATGTCGTGCATTTTGATGGTCATGGGGCTTATGGTCGCCTCTGCCCTGATGAGGACTGTGAAACGGTCAACGAGGCTGAGAGTCGTAAATGTGTAGAGTGCGGCACTTCTTTGAGCCGTGTAAAACCTCAAACCTATCTGTGTTTCTGCGATGATGAGGGCTATAACCGCTTCATCGATACTCAATCGTTACGCGATCTCCTGTTGAGTAGCGATGTGCGTTTGACCGTATTTTCGGCTTGTGAGACCGCTACCGTCGCTGCCGAGTCCACGCGCCAGCAGCGTAGAAAGATTGCTATCGATACAACCCTGGCTACTGCCCTGGTGACCGCCCAGATCCCGGCTGTCGTGGCGATGCCCTTCTCCTTACAAGACGATCTCAGTCCAACGTTTATGTATCATTTCTATGAAGCGCTGGCCGACGGACGCATGCTGGAAGAAGCCTTATCGCGCGCCCGTCAGGCACTGCTCCCTATGCAGCAGAAGAGCTGGTTTATTCCAGTGCTTTACAGGCGTGTGGTGGAAGGCGACGAGAATCCTGTTCCCTTAATTGCCAGTCGGGATGCTCCTGAAGAACATGATCATCCTCTCTCTCATTTAGGGGTCTCATCCATCTTTGTTGGTCGTGAACGAGAATTGGACGATCTGGATCAGCTTTTCACTGCCGCCATTGGTGAGCAGCGTTTAGAACTATCAGGTCGCCTGCGACTACGCTCGGGGACCCACCATTTCGTGTTAACTGGTGCCGCTGGTATTGGGAAGAGCGCCCTGGCTTTTGAGACTGTGCGCCGCAATCAAGGAAAATTCCCCGGCGGCATTATCGGCATTTCTTTGCAAGGTGGCAAGTCTTTCGGTGATGCGTTGATCGAAATTATCCATTATTTGCATGTTCCTACACGTGTCGCTCCCTCCACCGATATCAACTATCATATGCGCCTGGTAACCGGGACGTTGCGCTCTCTTGCCAGCCGTGAGCTTCCTTCCCTCTTATTGCTCGATGGCTTTGAGGATGTGAAGGATCATACAGAAGCTGGCATGTGGCTGCACTTCCTCTGCTCCCTTCCAGAAGAGGTGGTGGTACTGGTGACCTCGCGCTCTAACCCGGAAACCATGATGGTAATGGATGGCCTTCACTGTCGCTGGTATGAGTATCGTGTGGGCAAGATGACCAATGCCGATCTGCTCAAACTCTTCATTGAGCTGGCTGCAGAAAGTGGCCTGGATCAGCGTATCCATCTTGATGATCCGAAACAAGAGTTGATCCTGCACGAGATATGTACTCTGCTGGATGGCTATCCCCTGGGCGCGGAATTGATCTTTGGGACGGCTCGCACTATTGGGGGTAAGGTGTATACTCCTGAAGCCGCTACACGCTCCCTGGAAGAGGTCTGTGATGAGTTACGCAGCTCTCCTCTTGCTGGTATTCTGGCCGCCCTGGAAGTCTCTTATCGACGTTTAACTCCACTGGCTCGTTTACTACTCTCCTATCTTGCTGCTTTTAAACTCCCATTTAGCCGCGAACAGATTATGATGCTGGTAGGCCCGGAGACACTCAAAACAACACGTGTATCTCTTCAGCCCGGACTGCAGACCGAAGAGGAAGAGGTTACTGCCGGGTTGGCTGAGAACTGGCGCGCTGCTCGCGATGAGCTGGTGCAGGCTTCATTTATGCAATTCGATGGACGCGTCTACACTATTCATCCTCAAATCTGTCATTTTGCAATTTCGCATCTGCCGATTGAGGAGCGCCGTAGAGTCCACCGCGTTGTCGCTGCCTATTACAGTAATCTACCTCAGCCCGGCCCGGAGGAGTGGTTTGCCGCTTTTGAACATCTGGAGGCTGCTGGTGAGCCACAGGATTTACAGGAGGCTGTCCGTGTAGCTGTTTCTGCATCCTGGGCGCTGGGTGGACGTGGTCATGCTCCAGCCTTGCTGGCAATGTTGCGGCGTGCGGGCGTACATGCCTCGCGTCTCGGCGACAAAACCGGCGAAGGTCAGGTACAGTGTTGTCTGGGTGCGATTTTCCGCGTTCTTGGTCAATATGTCGAGGCCGAAGCTTGCCTGAGAAGTAGTCTGGATTATCACCGGCAACAACATGAGCGCGAATATGCCGGATGGGCGCTCTATGAACTGGCAATGCTTTTGCGGGAAGAGGGCAATTTTCAACAGGCTGGCCTCTATGCTCAGGAGGCGTTGACGCTCTTCCGTGAGGTGAATGATGGCAAAGGAGAGGCCTGGATGCAGTTGGTCGTGGGTGAAGTGAGCCGGGGATGTGGCTGCTACTACGAAGCTTTAGGACATTTTGAACAGGCTCTTGCCAGCTTTCGTAATGTCCATGAGCAAGAAGGTTATGCCTCCGCTTTACGTGATCGTGGGACCGTTTATGAGGCCCTGGGACAGTATACGAAAGCTTTGAACGATTACGAAGAGGCGCACCGCATCTTTCAGGAATTGAATCTCCAATCCGGTCTCGCCTGGGTGCTTGCCGATCAGAGCGTGGTTTATACCGATCTGGATAATCTGGAGAAAGCTGAGAAATTGTGCGTGGAAGCTATCTCTCTCTTTCGTGAACTGGGGATTCGTCGCGGCAGCGGATGGGCGTTGCGTGCTATGGGCGATATCTTTCGCGAACGCCGTAATTTGGTCCAGGCCCGTGTCTACTATGAGGATGCTCTGGCAAGCTTCAGTTCTGTGGGAGATCGTGTAGATCAGGCTCGTGTACTCAATTCTCTCGGCGCTATTGCTTTTGACGAAGGAGAATATCTGGCAGCAAAGGGATTTTATGAACAGGCTCAGGTCATTGCTCATGAGCAAGGGGCACAGCAGATCGATGGCCGTGCTCTGCGTGGCCTGGGCGATGTGGCCCGTGCGTTACATCTTTTTGTAGAAGCTGCGCGTTGCTATCGTGAAGCTGCCACCATTGCCACCGATCTTGATACTCCTGCCGAGTTGTGCGCTGTCCTGCGACGACGTGGCCTCCTTTACTTCCTGCAAGAACAGTATCGCGAGGCTCTCGACTGCTGGGTACATGCCCTTGCCCTCGATCAACGCCTGGGGCATCCCGTACGCGTGGATCTCCAGAAGAAGATAGACGATCTCGTGCTTGAGCAGCACCTGGAAGAGACCTATCATGAGCTACGTGAGCAGTATAGCTTGTAATCAACCTGCCATCAACTTGTAATCTGTATTTGAGTTTGCTGATCCTTGTAATCTGAAGGGAGATTATCTTGCGTCGCATCTGCGTCTACACCGGGTCAAACGTTGGAGTACGCCCGGAATATCAACAAGCCGCTCAGGCTCTAGGCAAGGCGCTCGTCGCACGTGGGCTTGGCCTGGTGTATGGTGGTGGACGGGTCGGACTGATGGGTGTTATTGCGGATACCGTACTGGCTGAGGGAGGAGAGGTCATCGGGGTCATTCCTAAAGCTCTGTTTCCGCGCGAGGTTGGACATACTCACCTTACTCAGCTCCACGAGGTCGAGAGTATGCATGAGCGCAAAGCGTTGATGGCAGATCTGGCCGATGGTTTTATTGCTCTCCCGGGTGGTTTTGGTACCTATGACGAGCTATTTGAGACCATTACCTGGTCTCAGCTAGGGCTGCATTCAAAGCCTGTGGGCTTGCTTGACGTTGCTGGATTTTTTGCCCCTTTGCTGGCACTCATTACTCATACCACCAATGAAGGTTTTATCACTCCAATTCATTCCAATCTCTTATTTCATAAGGATGATCCAGCAGAGTTGCTCGATTGCTTTGCCACATACCAGCCACCTCCTCTCCGAGGGAAATGGACGGATCAGCCATCTCGCTAGGTGGCTCTGACTGGCTGTTCTTTTCATTGTGGGGCTCGGTATAACAGAGCGATGTTCGGAGCTAGATAAATGCGATCTCCATTGTGGAAAACGTGCTGATTGACAAACTGGCCGTTACAATTCAAGGCTGCTTTATTCGTCATATTCCTGATTACCCAGCCTCCATTTTCTCTGACGATTTGAGCATGAATAGTGCGCGCTATGTACTGGGAGGGTATCTGGATATCGTGCTGCGAGTGCTCTATCTTTCGCCCTATGGTGATGAGGTTTTTATTGAGCAGGTATTGGCTGATGACTCTCCCATCCATTTCTAGCACTACCTGCGCTTTGAAGTCCAGTTCTCCGGGAGGAAGCGTCTCTGGCTCACCTGAGGCGCCTTTCTCTTGCATATAGACAAGAACCACCTGTGGGGCTATATGGATACGATCTCCATTTTTGAGCACGATCTGTTCAAGACGTTTCCCATTATAATACAGGCCAAATTTGCTATCAGCATCCTCGATTATCCAGTGGTTCTCTTTCCACAGAATTTTGGCATGCAAACGTGAGACATGCTGGCATGACGGTTGATCGCTGGGTAATTGCACATCATTTTGTATCATACGCCCCACCGTAAGCACAACTTTATCTAATGCGTGCTGACCTATGATTTTCCCGTCGATCTCGATCAAGATCTTCGCCGTTGCATAGAGTGGATCAGGGCGCTCAAAGAAGGAGGTTCTTATCAACGATGGACTATCATCCTGGTTGATATCATAAGCGTTTTGAACCTTCAACAGACTGGCAAATGCCCCATCTTTGTCCTTCAATTCATGATATGTTCCCGCTTCAATGATCTGTCCTTTTTCCATGACAACGATTCGGTCAACTTTGCCCACCGTGCTGAGCCGATGGGTAATCATGAGCACGGTACGTCCTTCTGCCAGACCATCGAGGGCTCGCATGACCTCTGCTTCTGCCTCTACATCCAGGCTGGCTGTGGGTTCATCCATGATAATAATAGGGGCATCACGCAGAATTGCACGGGCAATCGCAATGCGTTGTCGTTGACCCCCAGAAAGATTCTTCCCCTGGTTAGTAATAGTCGCATCATAGCCTCCTGGTTTTTTTATGATGGTTTCATGGATGCAGGCTTGTTCAGCCGCTTTGATCATTTCGGCATCGCTTGCCTCTGGACGCCCGATTTTGATGTTGTCACGAATGGTGCCATCAAAAAGAATTGAATCCTGAAGCACGATGCTGATATTGTTTCGTACCACCGTTAAGGGATACTGAGCAATATTGACCCCGTCAATTTTGATTTCTCCCCAGTTCGGGTAGGTCTCATAGAAACGAGGTAGCAGATTCGTCAGAGTGGTTTTTCCACTGCCTGAAAGCCCCACCAATGCCACTTTTTTACCCTCTGGAATATGTAAGTTCACTCCTTTAAGGATAAGTTGCCCTGGATGGGCGTAGGAGAAATACACATCCTCAAATTCAATCTTCCCTTTCAGTCTGTGGGGTCCCGTATATGCTTTCGGGATGATGAGATCTTCTGTGTTCTGGTCCAATACCTCTTGTATGCGTTCAGCTGCCGCTGCTGCACTGGTACCAAGTGTTGTGAGCTTGGAGAGGTCGCGCATCGGCTGATAGAGCATTTTCAAGTAGGCAAGAAAAACTGTCAATGTGCCTAACGAAATGGATGCTGGAGGAAACGGGCCGAATGATACTTTCTCATGGAAATAAACAAGAAAGTAAGCTCCCATTCCCAGAATGATCGCGTTACCAATTGCCAGTACAATATCAACAAGCGGCGTAAATTGCGCTTGTAAACGACCAGCTCGTCTACCTGCTAGAAATTTCGTATCAGCATTTTTGGTAAAGATCCTGAACATAAGCGGCTCAAGAGTAAAGGCTTTAATTTCCATGATCTTTGCCATTGCATCTGTCGCTACGCTTGAAACCCGCCCCTCTGCCTTCTTCTCCTTCTTTGTTGCGGCCTTGATGGCCCTGGTGTAATTGAGAATAATGAGGCCGAGTAATGGGATGATGATAAATGAAATGACCGTCAACGGCAGGTTGCTCAACAGCATCACTATCAGTACTCCGATTAGCGTTAAAACATCTGCCACGGCATCTATCAGCCCATCTGCAATAAATTTTTCGATATCGGCCATGTTCCCTGAAATGCGCTGCACAAGATCGCCTTGTTCATGAGCATTATGCCAGTTGACGGTGAGACGTTGTAAGTGGTCAAAGAGTCGCTTGCTGAGCTTGTTGGTCAGCGTTTTTGCAATAAAGAAGGCCAGATAAAGTTGAAAAAAAGATAAGATGGCGCTGATTAAACCTGTGAACAAGAGTAATGCAACCGAGATGCTGATTATACCGTGTGTTCTTGGATTGGGATCAAGTCTTTCAAAAAATGGTTGTAGCGTGACGTATCCTGGAAATTGGTGAAAATCAGGAGGATGGGGTGGGTCCGAGAGGGTATCAACAATGAATTTGAGTGGAAATGGCGCGATTAGATCGGCTCCTACCCCTCCAATTGTCATTACGATAGCAAGAATGATGAGAAAACGATAGCCCGCCAGATTTCGATAGAGAAAACGCACAAATGTCATAATTTCTTGCTCCATCTGTTCAATCAGCATGGATATTTGCTTCTATACAATTGCCACTTCATCGGTATGCACTCTATAACTTCGACAAGCGTTGATTCTCTGATGCAAGCAAATAGAATCACATAAGTTATCCTTTGGGATATTTTCCCTTACTTATCAACGAGAGGGGATGAATATTCTTGCACAGAGAATTATGTTGAGGCTGTCGTCTGCCTTCAGGAAAATGGTAAGATACCGGGACACCGGTTCTACACGCCTTTCATGACCCTATCCAACTTCACTCCATCCATAATAGAAACCGCTTGACAATCCCTGCTCTCCCATCTATACTTGCGCGAGTAATCATTCACATACAGAGAAAGAGATAGGTATGGCAGGAGAGACACGTCAGAAAATCCTGGAAGCGACTGAACGGCTCATCAAGTTGAAGGGCCTGGCTCGGGTGACCACTAAAGAGATTGCACGGGAGATCGGACTCTCGGAGGGGGCGCTCTATCGGCATTTCGAGCATAAGGAGGAGGTGTTCTTTGCGATCATTGCGCAGCATCTGCCAACGTTTCTCGGAACCTTCGAGGCACATCTACCAGGAACGGAGAATGTCCAGAGCAATCTCAAAGTGATTCTTATGGCCGCGATGGATTACTTCGACAGGCTCATACCCATGAGCGCCTCGTTTCTCGCCGATACAGAGTTGCTCGCACAATATCGCACAAAAATGGGCCAGGTCGTTGCAGAATCAGGAAATGGCGGACCGCAAAAAGTCGAGGATTTGCTGGCAACCTATCTTGAGGAAGAAAAACAACTGGGCCGTCTCCCAGCACGCGTCGCGTCCAGGGAAATCGCGGTATTGCTGCTGGGCGCGTGTTTTCAATTTGCATACCTGTATCATTTAATGGGTAAGGCCCCCTCTGGCAAAACTCGTGAACAGTTTGTAGAAGAACTGATTCAAGGTATACTGAGCAGCATTCTGCCCGCTTGAAGTGCTCCCATATTCATTTTAATAGCTTTGCATCCCCTTTTGCGTATAAATGTGAATTCGCCTGGAATGGTGCGAAGACTTGCAGGCCGAAAGAAATTCCGGCCTGTATGATGTTCTGTTCTTGATATGAAGGGCGTGTCTTACGCACTGTAGACATGCTCTTTTTCGGATGGCCCATCATCTCCCGCAGACGCTTCGCCTTAGGATTTGGTGATGAAAGGCACATCCTTGAGGAAGCATGTTGCCATGAGAGCAATCACGGCGAAGACCAGCACCGCCACAAAGCCGTGCTGCAGCGCAGCAGCGAGCAGTAGTTTTCCAGCTTGGTCGGTTGGGAGCTGCTGAGTCAGGTCCCCAGAAAAGGAACTGCTTACCACGGTTCCCACAATCGCAATACCCAGCGTTGCACCCAGTTGCCCCAGATATCGAGTTGCCGCAGTGCCAACTCCCAGGCTGCTTTGAGGCAGGGCATTCTGCGCTACCGTCATCATCGAGAAGAAGCTGCCAATACCAATGCCCGCCAGCACCATGAATACGATCGCCTGAAGCAAACCAGTGGTTGGCGTCATAAGCGTAATCAGGAAGGTGCCTGTGACCATGAACAGCGCTCCCAGGATCGCGATCATCTGATAACGCTTGAGTACACCTATCAAGGGGCCAGCCAGCATTGCACCAAGCACCATGCTCAACGAGAGTGAGGTCATCACCAGACCAGCAACCGTGGGCGAAACAGCAAGCACTCCCTGTAAGAATAGTGGCAAGTAGAGTGATAGACCCAGCAGCACCATCATCTGGAGCATCGTGAGCAGTGCAGACACACTGAAGACCTGATTGTG
>Ga0070739_10006640_pt1 | contig 12673 bp, 15 predicted proteins | sample Coa_R1_7_FD_66445 | JGI IMG/M metagenome (GOLD analysis project Ga0070739, IMG submission 66445) | Surface soil microbial communities from Centralia Pennsylvania, which are recovering from an underground coalmine fire - Coalmine... | ecosystem: Environmental > Terrestrial > Soil > Unclassified ... | reverse complement strand
GATGCCGTGGCGGATGTGCTCGGAGGCCTCGCCGGTCCCGGTCCGGCGCTGGAGCTGGCGATCGGCACCGGGCGCCTGGCGCTGCCGCTGGCAGGGAGGGGCGTTGAGGTCCACGGGATTGACATATCGGAGGCGATGGTTGAGAAGCTACGGGCGAAACCGGGTGGCGCGGATATTCCGGTGACGATGGCGGACATGCGCGATTTCTCGCTCGAGACACGCTATCCGCTGATCTACCTCGGGTTCAATACGCTCTTCGCGCTGCCAGACCAGGAGGACCAGATCCGCGTGTTTCAGAACGTGGCTCGGCACCTGGCACCCGAGGGCGTGTTCGTCGTCGAAGGGTTTGTGCCCGATCTGAGGAGATTCGACCATACCGGCAGCCGGGTGGGCGCGATCGCGGTCGACGACGACGAGGTGCGGCTGGAGGTCTCACGTCACGACCTGGCAAGGCAAACGGTGACCTCGCAGCACGTCATCATAGGCGAGGAGGGAGCGCGTCTACTGCCGGTGCGGATCCGCTACGTCTGGCCGTCGGAGATGGATCTGATGGCGCGTCTTGCCGAGTTGCGTCTGCGGCAGCGGTGGGGCGGCTGGAATCGCGAGCCTTTTACCTCGGCTAGCCAGAGACAGGTGTCGATTTACGAACTCGCGCCGGACTAGATGGGCCCCGTTGCCACTGGGTACAGCGGCGTACCCGTTCGGCTGTCCCTACCGAATATCCAGTCTTACTATGCCCCATTCGTAACCGCACGCGGGGCAGCGCCACTCGGGGCTGTCATCAGAGATGACGCAACCTCCGAGAACGATTTCACCGCGATCTGCTTCTTCGAACAACTTCGATCCGGGTAGCCCGTAGACAATCTCGAGCCCGGTGGTTCCGCACTGTGGACACGCGGGGCGATCTTGGATGGTCATACGCATTATGATCTCAGATTGGAAACTCCGAGAGGCCAATCCCCATCGTTGTAACCGCCGCGAGGAAGCCGGCCGTTCCGGAAAGAAATGCGAATCGGTCGGCATCGTCGGGGAAGGTGTGAACGAGCGCGACGGTGGCAAGCAGCGTCGGGATCACGTAGAGCAGGCCGATGCTGAAGATGCCGATGATGATCATCGTGGCAAAGCCGCCAGCCGCCGCGGATAGCACTGCTATCCGCGCCGCGACGGACGGAAACACCGCGCCTAGCAGACACGCTACGCCCAGCGCGGCAGTGAAGCCGAAGATGAAGTGGACGCGCGGGGATGTGAGATCGCCGACACCCTGGCCGCCGATGAGGCCCCAGTACAAGGCGGCGAGCGCCAGCGCGGCAACACCGGCTCCGACAGCACTGATAGCGGGCCAGTGACGCACCGGCCACTGGTACAGCGTCTTCACGCTCATGCGTGACCCAATTGTAGGACCGCGTGGTCGAGACAGTCGGCGTATACGGCGCCCGTGGCTGTGCGCGAAACACTTATCCGTCCGGTATCACCACTTCCGTAGAGACTGCAGATGCGTCTCTGTCCGCCCTCGCGGCATCTGTATTTGGGCTTGTCCGCTGTAGGCTGGGCGTCCCTGCCCGGCAGTCTTTGCAGGTGTGATGGTCTCTCCGGGGAGATGGTCACGTCGTGGCGGTCCGCACAGAGGGAGCGGATCAGTCAGGAGAGATTGCCGGCCACGGAGGGCCGGCCTACAGTGGGATGCGCAGTGCGAGAGGGCTGTCTGGTTCAACCGGGGCCGGGCTGACAGAGAGACGGGGCTGCGGCCGCTACGTCGAATGGTCATGGTGGGCGGAGACCTTAGACGGCACGATGGGCTAGGTCAATTCAGCGGGTGGTACGATGACGTCACTGCGATCGCACGTGCCAGTAGCGGTACCGATTAACCGATTAATTGACGGAGGGGAGACAGAGATGAGCCACAGAGTTCAAGGGGTTGTCGCGCGGGCCAAGGGCGAGCCGGTGACGGTGGAAGAGATCATCGTGCCCGATCCGGGTCCCGGCGAGGCGCTGGTTCGGGTTCAGGCGTGCGGCGTCTGCCACACTGATCTGCACTACCGCGAGGGTGCGATCAACGACGACTTCCCATTTCTCCTTGGGCATGAAGCGGCGGGAACCGTCGAGGCGGTCGGCGAGGGCGTGACGAATGTCGCGCCGGGCGATTACGTGGTGCTGGCCTGGCGGGCGCCGTGTGGCGAGTGCCGGTCCTGCCGGCGGGGACGTCCCTGGTACTGCTTCGACAGCAAGAACGCGACGCAGAAGATGACGCTAGCCGACGGTACCGAACTATCGGCAGCGCTGGGTATTGGGGCTTTTGCCGAGCTGACACTGGTAGCGGCCGATCAGGCGGTGAAGATCGATCCGCGAGCGCGGCCCGAGGCGGCGGGCCTGATCGGCTGCGGCATCATGGCCGGGTTCGGCGCCGCGGCGAATACCGGCGGCGTGGGCCGCGGTGACACGGTCGCGGTGATCGGCTGCGGCGGCGTCGGCGATGCGGCGATCGCGGCGGCGTCTATCGCCGGGGCACGGAAGATCATCGCCGTGGACGTTGATCCCAACAAGCTGGAGTGGGCGAGACGCTTCGGCGCGACCGATACGATCAACTCGAGCGAAACCGATCCGGTGGAGGCGATTCGCGAGCTTACGGACGGTTTCGGGGCGGACGTAGTCGTCGAGGCCGTCGGACGCCCGGATACGTACCGCCAGGCGTTCTTTGCCCGCGACCATGCCGGCACGCTGGTGCAGGTCGGGGTTCCATCGCCCGATATGCAGATCGATTTGCCGTTGCTCGAGGTCTTCGGTCGGGGCGGCGCGCTCAAGTCATCCTGGTACGGCGACTGCCTGCCATCGCGCGACTTCCCGATCCTGATCGATCTCTACCTGCGCGGCAGGCTCGATCTCGATGGGTTTGTGTCGGAGACTATCGGGATCGACGAGGTGGAGAAGGCGTTCGATCGGATGCAGAAGGGTGAGGTGCTGCGCTCCGTCGTTGTTCTGTAAGACGAGCAGCTAGATGACTGACACCGTGGTAGGTTCGATTGGAGGCTGAAGTGGACGCTACTGGCGCGCGTGTAGGCAAGACGGACGAAGAGTGGCGTCGAGAGCTGACACCGGAGCAATTTGAGGTCCTGCGCCGCAAGGCCACTGAGCGTCCGTTCACCGGCAAGTATGTCCACACGCACGAGAATGGGACCTATCGTTGCGCCGGCTGCGGCGCCGAGCTGTTCGACGCGGCTACCAAGTTCGATTCGGGCACCGGGTGGCCGAGCTTCTATGAGCCCAAGAATCGCGAGAACGTCGAGTTGCACGAAGACCGCAGCCTGTTCATGTCACGCACCGAGGTCACCTGCAAGCATTGCGGCGGCCACCTGGGGCATGTCTTCAATGATGGTCCTCGTCCCACCGGCCTGCGCTATTGCATCAATTCGGCAGCGCTCGAACTCGATCCGAACGGTGAATCGAGCGAGCGCCAAGAGTTGTAAAAAGACGGGTTGAGGGCGTTATGGAGGGGGAGATCGAGAGCCGTCTTCTGGCGGAGCTTACCGAGATCGACCAGGACGAGGAACGAGCGCTTGCGGATGAAGCGCTGGCAGCAGATGAGCAATGGCCCGACTACTGAGGGTGAGATCTACCGGGTAGTTGAATTAGCGATCGTCCACGATTCGTTGGTACCGCATCTCGACGACTTCAACGCCGCCGAACGTTTCGGTCTTCGTGGTCCCATCTGGCGTCCAACCGCGCTTCTCGTAAAACCGGCGCGCCCGTGTGTTTGTCTCGAGTACCCAAAGAGTGATTCTCTTGTAGCCGCGCGCCGCGACATCGCGCGTCGCAGCGTCGAGGAGTCCGTCGCCTATGCCCGTGCCGGCTACGTCGGCAAGCAAGTAGATCGCCCCTACCTCGGCATCTTCAGGTAGCGCATCCAGTTCACGGCTGGGCCTGGTGGATGCAAAGCCGACGACCATCCCGTCACGTTCCACATTCCACGTGCGCGTCTCGCCCTCGTCGGCGAGTCGATCGGCATGCATCGTCTCGCGGTCAGCGACCGACAGGTTGTCGAGGTAGGCGTCGGGCAGGAGGCCGCGATATGCCCATTGCCAGGAGTTCACGTGGACCGATGCGATTGCCGGGGCATCCCTTTCGGTCGCTCGCCGGATAATTTCCCGTTGACAGTGCCTGGGCACATCGCGCTCTATGTTAATCGCGGTTACGGACCACTCGAATCATGCCCGGTTGGATGATCACCAATGAAGAATCGAGGTCGATATCCGCTGTGCCTGCCGTAAAGAATGCATCGAGCGTCCTGTTCACTGACTCGATTGTCTGGTCCCGCAGCTCAAGAACTATGACACCGATGGTTCCGCGCTCTCGAAAGTGATAGAGCTCACCGAAATCCGTGTCGAGGGTGATGATGATGCGGTTGTCGTCTCGGCCCAGCGCGACGACCTCGGGGTCGCTGGGCGATCCAGGGGATAGGTCCCGTAGAGCAACTACGTCGAATCCGAATCGATCGCGAAGAAAGGCCGCGGTCTTGGGAGACAGGTTGGCATCGAGGAGGAAACGGCTCACACAGCCTGATCGAACGGTTTAATTTGCTCGCGATTGATCCGTGCCTCGGCATATCGGACCGCTGCGCGAATGTCCTCGTCGTCCAGGTCTGGATATGCGTCTCTGATGCGCGCGAAGTCGTAACCGTTGCCAAGCAGATTGAGGATGAGTGATACAGGTATGCGGGTTCCTTTGACGACGGGTTTCCCGCCGAGGATCTCGGGGTTAGTCACGATTCGATCGCGATACTGCTCGTCTGGCACCTGCATGCTGGCTCCTTCCTACAAGATTATCTTCCGGTGGACATCGGGATGAAAGTGAGAACGCTCACAGTTCCTTGCAAACCCTGAGTAAGACTTAACCTCATCATCAGCACGGCTGATAGAATGGGCCGGTCCGGCAACTAAGTGCATTCGCCGTGACCAACCGCGGCTTCGGCGCGTGACGACGCCGGAAGGGATCGTTTCGGAGCCGGCCCCGTTTCGCGTTCGGCGGTGACGTCCGGCGGGGTTCCACGGAAATCGATCGGCCGCAATTCGATAGAACAGGACGGATATGACAGCCGAGGCGACACGCCTGCGTCCGCACACGACGCACAACCAGAAGGTCGAGTTCCACGAGTCGCGCGACGAGCTGCACGCGATGTTCCGCATGATGGTCCTGATCCGCCACTTCGAGGACAAAACTTACGAGATGTACACCCGGGCGCGGATCGGCGGTTATTGCCACATGAACCACGGTGAGGAGGCGACCGTCGTCGGCACGATCGGCCCGCTGCGGCAGCAGGACTGGATCGTCAGCTTCTATCGGGAGCACGGGCATATCCTCGCCCGCGGCACCGATCCGAAGTACGTGATGGCCGAACTCTTCGGCAAGGAGACCGGTGTCGCGCACGGTCGCGGCGGCTCGATGCATCTCTTCGACGCCAGCCGGCACTTTATGGGTGGCTATGGGATCGTGGCCGGGCAGATGCCGCTGGGATTGGGCGTCGGCTGGTCGATCAAATACCGGGACGCCGATGAAGTGATCCTCCTGCTGACCGGCGACGGCGCGATGGCAAACGGCGCCTCGCACGAGTCGTTGAACATGATCGGGCTGTATCGCCTGCCGGTCATCACGGTGGTGGTGAATAACCTCTACGGAATGGGAACGACGGTCGATCGGTCGGCGGCGAATCCGGATCTCTGGAAGCGCGGCGATATGTACGCGATGCACGGCGTGCAGGTCGACGGCATGGATGTCATGGCGGTCAAGCGGACGATGGCAGACGCGATGGACCGCGCGCGCAAGGGTGAGCCTTCACTGATCGAGGCGATCACCTATCGCTACCGCGGCCACTCGGTGGCCGACGCCGCGCGCTATCGGACCCGCGAGGAAGTGGAGAGCTGGCGCGATCAGGACCCGATCGAGCGCTTCTACCGCCAGCTTTCCGATGCCGGCATGATCGCCGAGGACGACCGCAAGGCGATCGAGGAATCGGTGGACCGGCAGGTCGAGGATGCGGTCGAGTTTGCCGAGAACAGCCCACAGCCGGATCCGTCCGGCCTGTTCGACGCCCTGTATGTGAATCCTCCGGCCAACGTTTAGGAGAATCTCTTGCCCGAAATAACGTATCGCCAGGCGCTGCACGATGCCCTGCGCGAAGAGATGCAGCGCGACGACAAGGTCTTCCTTCTGGGAGAGGAGATCGGCATCTTCGGCGGCTCATACAAGGTTACCGAGGGGCTGTTGGATGAGTTCGGCTCGAAGCGGGTGCTCGAGACGCCGATTGCCGAGGGAGGCATTATCGGCCTCGCAACCGGCTCGGCGATGACCGGCCTGCGGCCGGTGGCCGAGATCATGACCATCAACTTCATCATCGTCGGCATGGATCAACTGGTAAACAATGCCGCGAAGATCCCCTATATGTTCGGCGGCGAAGCGCGCGTGCCGCTGGTGGTGCGGACGCCCAGCGGCGCCGGTCACCAACTCACCGCCCAGCACTCGCAGGTGCTGGAGGTCTGGTTCGCGTACGTGCCGGGTATGTATGTCGTCGCTCCATCGACCCCGGCCGATGCCAAGGGCTTGCTCAAAGCAGCGATCCGGAACGACAATCCGATCCTCTTTGTCGAGAATGTCCTCCTCTATAACGAGAAGGGTGAGGTTCCGGAGGGCGAGCACGTCGTCGAGATCGGCAAGGCAGACATCAAGCGGCAGGGTGAGGACCTGACGATCATCGCATACTCGCGGATGGTGCCGCTGGCGCTGGAGGCCGCGGACGTGCTGGCCGAGGAGGGACTGAGCGCGGAAGTTGTTGACCTGCGCAGCCTGCGCCCATTGGATGTGGATACGATAGTGGAATCGGTAAAGAAGACCAACCGCGCGCTGGTGGTCCACGAAGGGTGGTACAAGTATGGAGCGGGCGCCGAGGTGGTGGCCCAGCTTCAGGAGCATGCCTTCGACTATCTCGACCACCCGGTGGAGCGCATTACTGGCGCCGAGGTTCCGCTGCCCTATGCGACGACGCTCGAACGAGCCGCGCTGCCGCGGATGGAGGATGTGGTCGAGCGGGCCCGCTTCATGCTCGGAAAGCGATAGGGAGGGGCCATGGCAACCGAGGTCGTGATGCCGCGCCTGAGCGACACGATGGAGACCGGCACCATCGCCAAATGGCTGAAGAACGTCGGCGACCAGGTGGACAAGGGCGAGACGATCGCCGAGATCGAGACCGACAAGGCAAACATGGAGATGGAGTCGTACGCCTCCGGCATCCTGGCGAAGATCACCGTCGGCGAGGGGCAGAGCGCGGGGGTCGGCGAACCAATTGCCGTGATCGCCGCCAACGAGTCCGAGGCGAAGACGCTGCAAAACGGCCCGCAGCCGGAAGCGCCGGAGACGACCGGCAAAGACGAACCCGACCAGGTACCGCCGGATCAGGGGCCGCCGTCCCAGCCGCAGATCGGGAAAACCGAGCCGAACGAGCGTATCAAAGCATCACCGCTGGCGCGTCGGCTGGCGCAGGAACATGAGATCAACCTGTCGGACGTCGGTGGGACCGGGCCAGGTGGCCGCATTACCAAGGAAGACGTGCTGTCGTTCCTGAAGCAGACCGCGCCGGTTGGACAGGCGGCTCAGCAGCAAGCGCCGGCGCCTGCTCCTACGCGCCAGGAAGCCCCGGCCCGACGACCCGAGCAGCCACAGCCGTCCGGCGGCCGTGGCGGCCAGCCGGTCGAGATGACGCGCATGCAGCGGACGATCGCGCGGCGGATGACCGAGGCGCGCTTCAGCAAGCCGGATTTCGTTCTGACCGTCGATATCGACATGACCGCGGCGCGGCAGCTCTTGCAGAACATCGCCGGCACCGCCAACGCGCCAAAAGTCGGGCCGAACGATCTGTTGATCAAGGCGGCCGCGCTGGCGCTGGTGAGGCATCCGAAGGTCAATGCCGGTTGGGAGGGCGATTCGATCGTCCGTTACAACCGGGTGAACGTCGGCTTCGCGGTGGCGCTGGAAGATGGGCTCGTCGTGCCGGTGGTGCGCGATGCCGATCAGAAGTCGCTCGGCGAGATCGCCCGCGACGCCAAGGAGCTGATCGACAAGGCGCGCTCCGGGAAGCTGGCGCCGTCGGATTACGAAGACGGCACTTTTACCATCTCGAACCTGGGGATGTATGGGATCGAGCAATTCACCCCGATCATCAATCCCCCCGAAGCCTGCATCATGGGAGTCGGAGCGATCGAGCAGCGTCCGGTGGTGGTCGACGGGCAGGTAACCATCCGCGACCGGATGCGGGTGTCCCTGGCCTGTGATCACCGCGTGATCGACGGCGCCCAAGGCGCGCAGTTCCTGCGGACCTTCGTCGGCCTGCTGGAAAATCCCATGCTGACGGTTTTGTGAGGAGAGAGGACGTGGCAGAGCAGCACTTCAATCTGGTGTTCCTGGGCGGCGGCTCGGGCGGGTATGTGGGCGCGATCCGGGCGGCGCAGCTGGGACTGAGCGTTGCCGTGATCGAGAAAGACAAGCTGGGCGGTACCTGCCTGCACCGGGGCTGCATTCCCAGCAAGGCGTATCTCGAAAGCGCGCACGTCTACACCCAGTTTCAGCACCGCGACGCCTTTGGCTTGACGGCCGAGAACGTCGGCTACGACTTCGGCAAGATCAACGAGTATCGCAAGAAGGTCGTGGACGAGAACTGGAAGGGCGTCCAGTTCCTGATGCGCAAGAACAAGATCACAGTGATCGAGGGCGAGGGAAAGATATCCGGTCAGGGGCAGATCGCCGTGCAGACGGCCGATGGCCAGCAGCGCGTGACGTACGACAACCTGGCGATCGCGACCGGAACGCGCCCACGGACGCTGGGGATCCAGGTCGACGGCAAACGCGTCTTTACCAGCGACAACGTCTGGGACGCACCCGAGATGCCGAAATCGGTCATAATCCTCGGCGGCGGCGTGATCGGCGCCGAGTTCGCGTCGTTCTACAACGCGTTCGGCGTCGAGTGTACGATCGTCGAGATGCTGGGCGGGCTGATCCCGATGATGGATGAAGAAGTCGGGAAGGAGCTGCAGAAACTCTATACCCGGCGTGGCATCAAGGTGATCACGGGCGCGCGGGCAATTACCGACTCGGTGCGGTCCGACGACTCCGGCGTGACGATGGACGTCGAGGTGAACGGCGAGCGGCAGACGCTGCAGGCCGATCAGCTTCTGCTGGCGGCGGCTCGCGAAGGAACGACCGGTGGCCTGGGGCTGGAGACACTTGGCGTTGAGTTAGACCGGGGTTTTGTGACGGTCGGCGCCAACAACCGGACGAACGTGCAGAACGTCTTCGCGGTCGGCGACATCGCCGGCGGGCTGGGCCTGGCGCATAAGGCGTATGCCGAGGGGATTCTGGTGGCCGAGACGATCGCCGGTAAGAACCAGCTGACGGCGATCGATCGCAACCGCATCCCGCAGCCGGTGTTCTCATTCCCGCAGGTGGCCGCGATCGGGTTGACCGAGAAAGAGGCACGGGAGAGCGGCGCGAACGTGAAGACCGGGAAGTTTCCCTATACTGCCAACGCGCGGGCAAAGATCGTGAACGAGCCGGTGGGGTTCGTGAAGGTGGTCTCGGACGGCGACTCGGGCGATGTGATCGGCGTGCACATGATCGGGCCGAGCGTGACCGAGTTCATCGCCGAGGCGGCGCTGGGCAAGTTCCTAGAGGCGACGCCCTGGGAGCTGGCCTACAACATCCACCCCCACCCGACGCTTTCCGAAGCCCTTGGCGAAGCGGCCCACGCGGCGGAAGGTGAAGGCGCGCTGCATATATAGCGGTCCCCTCACCACCCGGCCCCCTCGTCCAGGATGGGCGAGGGGGAGAATAACGGCCATCGTTTGAACCTCCCGCTGTCACGCTCCCCAACCTCACGGAAACGGCAAGTGATCTTCGAGGTAACAGACCTCAAGGTCTCGGTGTGGAAGCCGGGTCAATTTCCGCCTCCATTCTTCATCATTGGAGACGAGGTAGCGGACGCCATGTGCTCGGGAAGTCGCGAGGATCAACGCGTCCGGAGTTTTGAAATTGTAGGTAGCGCGGAGTGCAGCTGCCTGCTGGGCGGTCGCGAAGTCCACGCTTTCGACGGTGAGATTGGGGAAGTGCTGCAGAAAGAACGTTACCTGGCGAAGGAGCGCTTCGTCTCGGAGCCGTAGCGGCGAGACGAGGAGCTCCATCGCCGTGACCGCAGATGCTTTCGCAGGGTTCCTCCCATTTGCGATAAATCCGTCGACGATCTGAGTTGCGACCGGCGAAGCAGGCTCGTTGCCCTTGAAGTAGCTGATGACGGTAGTGGTGTCGAGAAGGAGCAGATTGCCTTGAGGGAGAGCTTGCTCGAGGGACTCCAGGCTCACTCCTCCCAGCCTTCGCGCTCCTTACGTACATAGTCGGCGCTGGTCTGCGGACCGCCGTAGGCGTGCGGCGCGATGCCGGCAAAGCTCTCGGGCAGCCGGTAGATGTGAGCCTCGCCAGGCTCGCGCTCATCGAAGACGAAAAGGATGCGGTCCCCGGCACGTAGACCCAGTGCCCTGGCAATTGCACTGGGTACGGTCACTTGATTTTTCGTGCGGACGTCGCTCTGCTTCTGAATGACAGGTCCCAAACCCGCCTCCGCGCCATCTAGCATGGTTCCCGACGCGATTTCGCCCTCCCAACACCCATCAGTCGACCCCACGCCAGATGGTATAACAGTTACTGTCAGGTAAGAAAATTGAACGCTAGTAGGAAAGACCGTTGACGGCGGAATGCTTGCTCGCCGAGCATGGCCCGGCCGCCGACGATCAAGCATTCGGATTCGTTTTGACACACTGTTACTGACCCTCTACGATGTTAGGTGTAACGCCTGTTACTCCTAACATTCTCCGCCAGAGGGAAATATGGACCCGCGCTTCACACTCATCGGGCTCATCATCGGGTTTCTGATCGGCCTGACCGGTATGGGCGGCGGCGCCCTGATGACGCCGGTGATGATCCTGGTAATGGGCGTCAAGCCGGTGATTGCCGTCGGCACCGACATGGTCTACGGCGCCGTGACGAAGATCGTCGGCGGGACGGCGCACTGGCGGCAGGGGACGGTCCACCGCAAGACCGGCTATCTGTTGGGACTGGGGAGTGTCCCGGCGACGCTGCTGGGCGTGGGCGTGATCAGTGCGGTCGAGCGGACGAACCCCGAGCTGGCGAACGTGGTTCTGACGCGCGCGGTTGCCTGGATCCTGATTGTCGTGGCCGTGATCATGGTGGCGAAGCCGGCAATCACCAAGGTTGCGCAGCGCTGCGGGATGCGGCGCGAGCGAGATTTCCGCGACGACCTGCAAGATCTGGGCGATCGGGCGCCCTGGGTGCTGCCGATCATCGGCGCGCTGGTCGGCTTCGTCGTCGGCCTGACGTCGGTGGGTAGCGGGACGCTGATCATCGTGTCGTTGCTGTTCCTCTATCCGCGCTGGCAATCGAAGGATCTGGTGGGGACCGACGTCTTCCACGCGGCGATCCTGGGCACCGGGGCCAGCATCGCCGAGTTCGCCGGCGGGAATGTGAACGTGTCGATGGCGGCCTCTTTGCTGCTGGGCTCGATACCGGGAGTCCTGGTCGGTAGCCGGCTGGCGGTCGGCTTCCCGGAGCAGCTGCTGCGCTTCAGCCTGGCGGCGGTACTGGTCGTATCGGGCGCCAAGCTGCTGTAGACTGGCCGGCCAATCGGTCTAGCGTTGCATTGACCCCCGATCTGGCCTGGAGTAGTATCCGCTACGAGACCCAGTAAGAGCCGTCTCTTGGCGTGATCGTCAGTGTCATGGCGGGTACGGGCGGGCACAGCAGGAGCCGGCTCCTATGCGAGGGACAATAATCGCGGGTCACGACCATGAATCACTCGGTACATTTCTACGAATCCCGGCCATTGCTGGTGGATTGGCTCTATCGCAGCGTTCGCGAGGCCATGCAAGCGGGAGATATGTGCGTCGTCATCGCGCGGCCGGACATCCGCGAGCCGCTGGAGCGGCTGCTGGACCTGCAATTCGACGTGACCGCGGCGTCCGCCTGGGGGCTATATGCGTACGTATATCCTGACGAATTGGTCGCGGAACTCAGGGATCGTGACGCCGGGATAGATGCCGGTGCGTTTGGACAGTGGCTGGTGGGCATTGCCGCCGAGGCGCGGGCGGCCGGCAGACAGATTGCGGTATGGGCCGAGATTGGCGATGAGTTGGCGCGGCAGGGGGAGGATCGAGCGACGCGCGAACTGGAGAACCTCTGGGAAACGGCGCCGGCCGGCGTGTGCTCCGTAACGTGTCTGTACGCAAAAGCAAAGGTGCGCGTCTGCGACCGAGAAAGTACGATTCGGCAATTGCATGGTAGTGCCGATTCCGCTCCCAACGACTGACGCGATTCAACGCAGGATCAGGTTCTGCATTCTGCGGTAGGGGCGGGCACGGCAAGAGCCATTGACTCCAACTAAATCGGTCATGAGGCAGGTGAACAGCGTCGTTGCGCGTAGCGCGGTGGCCGTTCCAGGACAAGGTCAGGGGGGAGCGGCACGATCCGATCAGGAGGGATGTCCGGCGCATGGATGATGGTGCGGGTCGAGGGACGGATAAAGCGGAGGAAGCGCGCGTTCTCCAGGAAGGCCGGGATCGGATCGAGACCG
>Ga0070739_10006638_pt1 | contig 12676 bp, 9 predicted proteins | sample Coa_R1_7_FD_66445 | JGI IMG/M metagenome (GOLD analysis project Ga0070739, IMG submission 66445) | Surface soil microbial communities from Centralia Pennsylvania, which are recovering from an underground coalmine fire - Coalmine... | ecosystem: Environmental > Terrestrial > Soil > Unclassified ... | reverse complement strand
GCCCGGCCGCCCAGGCCGCATCGTCGTTTCGGCTGGAATGCTGGAGACGCTCGACGACGCCGGCCGGACCGCGCTGCTCGCCCACGAACGCGCGCACCTCGCCGGCCGGCACTACGCCTTCACCGGCGTCGCGCGGCTCGCCGCGGCCGCGAACCCGCTGCTGCGGCCGCTCGCGGACGCGGTGGAGTTCACGGTCGAGCGCTGGGCCGACGAACACGCGGCGCTGGCGGTAGGCGACCGGCGGCTGGTCGCGGAGACGATCGCGCGCGCGGCGGTCGCGGCCAAGCACGGCAGGCCGCGCAGGTCGCCGGCCGTCGCACTCGGCGCCGTGTTCGAACGGCTCGGCGGCGGTCGCCTCGCGCCCCGACACTCGAAGAGCTCCGCGATGCGCGCAGCAGGACCGGTTCCGCGTCGCGTCGCCGCATTGCTCGCGCCGCCGCCGGGCCGCCGCTGGATGCTGCAGGCCGCAGTCGCGGGGATCGCGATCATCGCCGGGTTCTGCACCCTCGACGCCGCGCACGATCTGCATGAACTCCTTGAGGCGGCGAGCTACGCGCCGCATCACTGACTCTGCTCAATTACTGACTCTGCCCAAACACAGACGCTGCTCAATCCCTGGCACAGCCCGATCCACGGGCACGCCTTGCTCCCTGACGCGCCGATCGCCTCTGTGACGGAACCCTGACAGTCCAGGTGCCGTATCGGTGAACACCGAGCGGCTCGATCATCTACACTCAAGTAGAAGTTCTACATCTTTGTAGATGATGCGCGTCCGGACGGTAAGGAAGAGGTCGTGCCGAACCCCGCTCTGCTCACCCTCGCGACACACGCCGTGTCGCACGCCGCTGGGACCGGGGGCCACGTCCTGGCCTTGAACCCGCTGGACTCGACCTCGTGGCTCTCCAGCCTCGGCGCCCTCGGCGTCTTCCTGGTGCTCTTCGCCGAGACCGGCCTGCTCATCGGATTCTTCCTGCCCGGCGACTCGCTGCTGTTCACCGCCGGCCTGCTATGCACCGCGGGAGCGCACGCGGTGCACCTCTCCCTGCCGGCCGTGCTGGTCGCGGCGGCGGCCGGAGCGCTGCTCGGCGCGCAGACCGGCTTCTGGCTGGGGCAGCGCGGCGGGCGCGTGCTGCTCGCGCGGACCAAGAACCGCCACCTGCGCGACGGGGTCCTGCGCGCCGAGGAGATCCTGGAACGCTACGGATACGGCAAGGCGATCGTGCTCGCTCGGTTCATCCCGGTCGTGCGTACGGTGCTCAACCCGGTGGCGGGCGCGCTGGAGGTGCCGGCCCGGATCTTCACGCTGTGGCAGGTCGCCGGCGGCCTGGTGTGGTCGATCGGCGTGACGCTCGCCGGCTACGGCCTCGGTTCGAGCATCCCGAGCATCGACAAGTACCTGCTGCCGATCATCGCCCTCATCGTGGTCGTCTCGCTCAGCCCGCTCGCCGTCGAGCTGCTGCGCCGCCGTCGAAACAGTCGCGCGGACCGGCCGCAACCGCCTGCCGCGACCGCCTCCGCCGCCCAAGCCCGTCGCGCCGCATCGGAGGACTGCTGATGAGCGGCGCGGGCATCGACGGAAGTTGGTACCTGGACGTCACCGACTGGGCCAAGAACAGCCACTGGCTCGCCGGCGCGATGAACGTCTACACGACCCTCAGTCTCGGGGTGCTGATACTGCTGGTGCTCTGGGCCTGGTGGCGCAGCCGCCACGAGACGAACAACCCGCTGGTCAGACTCGGCGCGGTCGCGGTGGGTGTCGCCGTGGCGATCGGCGCGAATGAGCTGGTCAAAGCGCTAGTGCATGAGCGGCGGCCGTGCCTGAGCCTGCCTCAGGCCTACACCGTGGTGGCCTGTCCCGGCCCGACCGACTACGCGTTCCCGTCCAACCACACCGCGCTGGCCGGCGCCCTCGTCGCCGCGCTGTTCTTCTTCAGCCGGCGGCTCGGCGTAGTCGGCCTAGTCCTCGCGTTGATCGAGGGCTTCTCGCGGGTGTACCTCGGCGAGCACTACCCGCACGACGTGGTGGTCGGGCTGCTGCTCGGCGCGGTCGTCACGGCGGCGGTGGCCCGAGTGCTCAGCCCGCTGACCGTGCACTGGTTAGCCCGCCGCGAATCCCAGGCCCACTAGGCCCTTTTGGGAAAGTCTCGCCTGGGCCCCCAAGACGTCGCCGCCGACCACGCCCCTTGCCGGCAGCGGCGAAACCGGTCGGCGCTCCGTGCCCTATTGATCCCCTCCGGGCACGGGGCGCCGATCTTCTCTTTTCCCTTACCGGCCGGGTCAGCCGGCGTCCTGCAGGATCCCGATCGGGTTGCCGTCGCAGTCGCGCACGCTGGCGACCAGCCGGCCGCCGCCGACGTCCTTGACCTCCTCGAGAGTCTGCGCCCCTGCCTCGAGCAGCACGGCCAGGCTCGCCTTGATGTCGTCCACGTGCACGTACGGCAGCGGCCCGGTCATGTGCTTGGCGTTGGCCTTCGGGACCAGCCCGATGTCCTGGCCGGCCACCTTGTATCCGATGTAGTACGGCGCGTCGGCGATCGGCTCCGCGTCCAGCAGCTTGTTGAACTGCGCCTTCGCCCGCTGCATGTCGTCGACCGGGAAAAGGATCGTCTGAATGCCCTTGCTCACGGTGATCTCCCTGATTGACTCTTCGTCCGTTTACGTCCCGCCGGCGTGTATTCACCGTAAATCCGGGTCCCGCGCGTCCGCTTCTCGAATCCTGACCGATGGGCGCCGGCCGTCCTTGACACCTCCTGTGGTCTAGTCCAATCTGCTTGCTGTCACCTGTTTCCCCCCGCGAAGCGGCGTCGTCGCGGCTGCCTGCCTGGAGAGTCCATGACGCCGCGCCGCAAACGACTTGTGACCGCCATCGGCATCACAGCGCTGATGAGCACCGGTCTCGCCACTGCCGTCGCCCTTGCCACGCCCGCGACCGCCGCCGCCACCAACCTGCTGACCAACGCCGGCTTCGAGACCGGCGATCTGTCCGGATGGACCTGTGACTCCGGCACCGCGGCGGTCGTCGGCAGCCCTGTGCATTCCGGTTCGCACGCCTTAGCCGGCACGCCCAACAGTTCCGCGGACGCGCAATGTACGCAGACCGTGTCTGTCCAGCCGAATACCGCGTACACCCTCTCGGGTTATGTACAGGGTTCGTACGTGTACATCGGCGTCTCCGGCGGTGCGAGCACGTGGACGCCGTCCGCATCGAGCTACACGAATCTGTCGGTGTCCTTCACCACCGGCGCCTCGCAGACTTCCGTGCAAGTGTTCGTGCACGGCTGGTACGCACAGCCCACCTACTACGCAGATGACCTCGCACTGACCGGGCCCTCCGGACCGACGCCGTCCTCGTCCCCTTCGGCCAGTCCGTCGCACAGTCCGAGCCCGTCGCCGTCACCGTCCAAGTCACCCTCCTCCTCACCGTCGAGCAGCCCGTCCGCGAGCCCGACCGGGACCGTCTCCCCGCCGTCCAACGAGAACTGGCGCGTGGCGCCGTACCTCGACATCACCATGGCCACCCCGACCCTCGCCCAGATCGAGCAGGCCACCGGCCAGAAGACCTTCACCCTGGCCTTCGTCCTCGGCGACAGCTCGGCCTGCGACCCGTCCTGGGGCGGCACGATCCCGCTCACCGACTCGCGGATCCTCGGCGAGATCAACGACCTGCGGGCGCTCGGCGGCGACGTCGCGGTGTCCTTCGGCGGAGCGCAGGGCCCGTACCTGGAGACCACGTGCACCAGCGCCGCGCAGCTGGCCGCCGCCTACGAGAAGGTCATCGACACCCTGAAGGTCACGCACATCGACTTCGACGTCGAGGCCGCCACCAACACCGACATGGTCAACACCGCCATCGCGCAGGTCCAGCGCGACCGGCCGGGCACCGTGGTCAGCTACACCCTCGAAGTGCAGGCGGCGACCTACGGAATCACCCCGATCCTCGGCGTCCAGGTGCTGCAGAACGCGGTCTCGCACGGCGTGAACGTGGGCATCGTCAACCCGATGACCATGGACTTCGCGCCCGACGGTGACTGGGGCACCTCGGTCATCGAGGCCGCGCAGTCCACGGAGGGTCAGATGGCGCAGATCTGGCCGAGCCTCAGCTCGTCGCAGCTCTACGCGATGCTCGGGGTGACGCCGATGATCGGCGACAACGACACCGGCCCGGTCTTCACCATCGCCGACGCGCAGCAGCTGCTGTCCTGGGCGCAGGCCCACCACATCGGCCGGCTCGCGTTCTGGTCCGAGGGCCGCGACAACGGCGGCTGCTCCGGCGGCGTCTCGCCGACCTGCAGCGGCATATCGCAGTCCCCGTTCCAGTTCACCTCGATCTTCCATGCCTTCACCGGCTGAGCTTCGGCGCGGCAGACCGCAACGTACAACGCGACTCCGGGCAGCGTGGGGCAGCCCGGAGTCGCGGCGTTCCCTGAATCACCTCAGGGCTTAAGCGGTGGGTAGGTGGGGTCGAGCAGATCGTTGCTCTTCAGGAACCCGTGCAGCGGAGTGCTCTCCGGGTAGTGTCCCCACTGGTGGTCGCCCGGCACCTGGTCCGGGCCGGCCAGGTCGGCGCACAGCAGCTGGCGCTGGATCGGGTTGAAGGTCGCGAACTCGGGCGACGCGTGCAGCGCGTCGTTCTCGTCCCGGCCGTACGACCAGCGGTGCGAGTAGGCGAAGAATATGCCCTTGCGGGTGATCTCCGAGAAGTTGTTCGTGCGGGTGTGCCAGAGCCGCCGGTCGAAGAACACCGCGTCGCCGGGATTCGCGCACACCTCGACCGCGCCCGCGGGCTCGGGCCACTCGATGTCGCGGCGCGGCGGACCGTCGATCCAATTGCGCACGTGGCTAGCCGGCACCACCTTGAAATTGCCGCGCCCGGGCTCGGAGACGTCGGAGAGCCAGTAGGCGATCTTCACCGAGAGCCGGGGCCGCGGGTCGGTCTCCAGCTCCCGGTTCTGCCGGCCGCCGTCCTGGTGCCACTCGAAGCGGTACGGCTTCTCGATCCGGATCGGCGGGTGCACGTCCAGGTGCGAGTGATAGATGTGCACGTTCCAGCCGAGCACCGACCAGACCAACGGAAAGGTGTTCGGGTGATCGATCAGGCCGACCGCCTCCGGGCAGCTGGCCACGGCGCTCAGCTTGTGCATCGAGCCCTCGGCGGAAAGCCGGCCGGCATCCCGCTCCGCCGCGTATACGCGATCGATGGCCTGCTCGTAGTAGGCGACCTCGGATTCGCTGAGCGCTCCCCGGACGACCAGGTAGCCCTCCTCCTCGAACTGCGCGCGCTGTTCCTTGCTCATCGGCGTGACTGCCGCCGCCTGAGTGTCGGCCGTCATCGGGCCCCCTCCACTTGTGCCGCCGGCTAGGCCAGCTCCTCGTCATCACGGACGCGGCGCCCGGATCCCTCCCGGAAGGCGGTCACGTCGCGTTATGGCCTGTCAGAGCGGGAGTCTCGCAGTCTTGTGTGAAGAATGCGCCGCCCGTTGTCTAAGAAGACGCTTCAGGTCGGCTTTCGGAATCGGCGTCAAGAACATGAGTTTGCGCGGGGCTGATCGCAGGGCATCCACGCGCCCTTGTGTGCTCCCGCGCTCCTTTGCTCTCCTGAGCACAGGAGGGCCGAGAATGTACGACGTCGTACACGAAACGGACATCGCGGTCATCGGGGCCGGAGCGGCGGGATGCGTGCTGGCCGCGCGGCTGAGCGAAGATCCTGCGCGTCGGGTGGTGCTGTTAGAGGCCGGGCCGGATTACCCGACGCTCGAACAGCTTCCCGAGGATCTGCGGGACGGATGGCGCTCTGCGGGCAGTCACGACTGGTCCTACCTCGACGAGGCCACCGGCGCGCCGGTCGCCCGCGCGCGCGTCGTCGGCGGCTGCTCGGCCACCAACGGGACCATCGCGTTACGCGGCACCGTACGGGATTTCGACGGCTGGGCGGCGCGCGGCAATCCGGGTTGGTCGTATGCCGAAGTGCTGCCTGCATTCCGCAAGCTCGAAGACGACCACGACTTCGCCGACCGCTGGCACGGACAGGGCGGTCCCTTACCAATTCGCCGTTACCGCACCAAGGAGCTGACTTCAGTCAACGCGGCGGCGTACGAAGCGGCGGTGCAGGCAGGATTCCCCGAGGTTGCCGACCACAACCGGCCAGGAACCACCGGACTAGGACACGCTCCCGTCAATGCGATCGGCGGCGTGCGGATGAGCGCGGCGATGACGTACCTCGCGCAGGCGCGGTACCGGCAGAACCTGGTGCTGCTGGCTGACGCCCTAGTCGACAGAGTCCTCATACACGAAGGCCGGGCCGTTGGCGTACTGCTCGCGGACGGCCGCATCGTGCGCGCGGATCGCGTGGTGCTGGCCGCCGGAACGTACGGCTCTCCGGCGGTGCTGCTGCGCTCCGGAGTCGGACCCGCGGACGAGTTGCGCGCGCTGGGTATCGACGTGCGCGTCGATCTGCCGGGAGTCGGCGCGAATCTTCAGGAGCACCCTGGCGTCTCAGTCATCTGGCCGCTCGCGCAAACGCAGCCGGACGGCCCGCGTTTCCAGGTCGTGGCGACCTGGCGCAGCGGCAGCGACGAAGAGGCCGACCACGACATGCAGCACGTCCCCGCCGGGACACCGCAGCTGTTCTGGGTTTCCGCCGCTGTGATGACGCCGCGATCGCGCGGCACCGTCAAGCTCGCGTCGGCCGATCCGGCTGCGGCTCCGCGCATCCGGCTCAATCTGCTGAAAGACCCGCTGGACCTGGCGCGCATGATCGAGGGCGTGCGCTCGGCGCGCCGCATCGGTACGCACAAGCCGCTCGCCGCCCTCGCATCAGGCCCCGAGCAATGGGCCGGAGCAGGCGTCGAAGACGATGCCGAACTCGCGAACGCGGTTAAGGCAGCGGTCTGGACGTATCACCACGCGGTCGGCACCTGCGCGATGGGGCCGAGTCTGGCAGCCGGCGCGGTCGTGGACGCGAACGGCGCGGTACACGGCATGGATGCGCTCACCGTCGCGGACGCCTCGATCATGCCGGTGATCCCCGCGGCGAACGTCCATCTCACGACCTTGATGATCGCCGAACGGATCGCGGCGCGGCTCAGCTCCGGGTAGCGAGCTGCGGCGCCGAGGCGGCTTCCTGCTCGGCGGAGGGCAGCAGCCGGGCGGCGAGCACCGCGACGTCGTCCTCCGCGCCGTGCGGGAGAAAGCGGCTGAGCACCGTGTCGAGCAACATCTCCAGCGGGCGCTGCGGATCGAGGTCGAGGTTGGTCAGCGCGCTGATGCACTCGTAGATGTCCTTGCCGCGCCGCTCGACCAGCCCGTCCGTGTAGAAGAGCAGGGTCGCGCCGGGCTGGAAGTCGATGGTCGAGCAGCGGTAGTCGGTGCGTCCGCCGAGAACCGTGCCGACGCCGAGCGGCGGATCGACCGGCAACTCCACCAGCGTGCTGCTTCCGTCCGGCTGGATCAGCAGCGGCGGCATGTGCCCGGCGTTCGCGAAGCTGCACGTGCGCCGCGCCGGATCGACGACGGCGACGACGCAGGTCGCGGCCCGGTCGAAGGAGAGCGCGTCGGCTATCCGCTCCGCCTCGGTCAGGATCCGGTCGGGCGCGTCGCTCTGCAGGGCCAGGGTGCGCACCAGCGAGCGGAATTCGCTCATCGCGGCCGCCGCCTCGAATCCGTGGCCCATGACGTCGCCGACGACCAGCAGAGTTTTCCCACCGGGGAGCGCGACGGTGTCGTACCAGTCGCCGCCGATCTCGATGTCCGCACCGGTTGGTAGATATCGGCTGGCGCACTGCACATCCGGGTGCGGGGTACGCGGCCGGGCGAGCAGGGCTTGCTGCATGACCAGCGCGGTCTGGTGTTCGTGGGCGTAACGCTTGGCGTGGTTGATGCTGGTTGCGGCGCGGCGGGCCAGATCGGAGACCAAGTCCACGTCTTCCTGCGAGAACTCTGATGACTCGCCGGCGCGGATGAGGATCACCGCACCGACCAGGTCGCGGCGTGCGGTAAGCGGTACGCAGATGGCGGAATGCATATCGAGCTTGCGGTACAGCGCGACACGGTCCGCGTCAGGAGCGTCAGCGGCCAGCTCGGTGTCGCTCGGCACGTTGGAGATCACCGGGCGTTGCTCGGTAAGACAGCGTGCGACCGCGGACGAGGCCTGCGGCGCGATCACGGTCCCGGCCGCGCCGAAGTACTTCGCCGCTTTTCCGAGCCGGGGCGTCGTGGTCATCGCGACCCTGCGCAGCCGCAGCGCGCCGCGGGCCGGCAGCACTCCCGGCGCGCCGTCCACGTCGAGCACGTCCACCGCCGCGATGTCGGCCAGCCTGGGCACGAACAGCCTGGCCAGCTCCTTGCAGGTGTGTTCGACGTCGAGGGTGGTGCCGATCCGGGTGGCCGCCTCGTCGAGCAGCGCGAGCCGGGTGCGGGCCGTGTCGAGCAACTGCCGCACCCGGTAGGTCTCGGTCACCTCGATGACGACGGCGACCAGGCCGAGCACGGCGCCCGCCGAGTCCTCGAGCCGGTGGTAGGCGTTGATCCACCAGCGGGTCTCGCCGGCCGGATCGGCCGGAGTGCGGCCGGTGGCGGTGGCGAACTGCGGCCGGCCGCTGGCCAGCACGTGCCGCAGCACCTTCTCCATCGGCTCGTAGTCCAGGTCGGGCAGCACTTCCGGCACGCGCTTGCCGAGGTGCTCGGCGGCCGGAACGCCGTTGAGCGTGGCCAGCGCCTCGTTTACATAGAGGTAGCGCAGGTTCGGATCGAGGACGCCGATCCCGGCCCCCGAGCCGTCGAGGATGGCGCGCGTGACCCGGTAGTCGTCGAGGACGGACGGCAGCAGCGCCGCCGCGCCGACCCCGCCGGCCAGCAATCCGTTGACCAGCTCGCGCGCCCGGTCGTGGCTGAGCACCGGGCCCTCTGTCGGCTGCGCGACCTGCACGGCCGGCCCTCCTGGGTCATCGAGACACAGCACAGTGCGATGTGATTCTGAGACTGACATATCGGATGATTCAGCTCAACCTGGATGCGTGAGGGAGCGAGTGTTGACCCCTGGTGAGTCCCCTGTCACTGACCCGAACGGGTGAAGTCGACGCAGGGTTCAGTCCCTTAGCGCGCGTCCCTCCGGTTGAACTGACCGTGAGCAAGAGCTTCGTGGTCAGGGCGGGAGCAGCCTGCGCGGCGAGCATCGTCCCGGGGATTCTCGCGGCCGGCCCGGCTGCTGCCGGGACCGAATACTCGGGCACGCTTCGTGTGGTGTCTGTCGGGTCCAGACCCGCTGAAACCACGCTTCTCGCCCTCAATCAGCTCCGCAGTGCAGAAAGCGCACGCAGTACAGGTCGTGCAGAGGGCGGCGACGGTGGCAATGGGGGCCGTGGCGGCGGCAGCTTCGCCTGCGTCGCCAGCTCTCTCCCCGTTCCGAGCGCACCACCCTCGTCTCCGAGCGCCTCGCCAAGCCGCACCGTACCCACTCCGGCCAGCCCGACCTCCCCGGCTCCTACTCCCCGCACCACTCCACCGACCGCTCTCCCCGCTATCCCAGTCAGTCGCGTCAGGCCCTTCGCCGCCTCGTCATCCACCACGATCCCGTCCGCTGCCATCGCCCCGCTTCCTCCTCCCGCCGCCACCAAGAAGTCTCGTGGACTGCTGCCGTTGATGGCACGTCACCTGCGCCGCCACCTGCCGCTCTTGCTCATCCTGCTGCTGGTCGCAGTCATCCCGGCGGTACTCGTCGCCACGCGTCGCGCGGGCTCGGCAAGCTCGCGCTGAACTTGCGCGGCGGGAATTATTGCGCGGCACGCAAGTTTCGGCTATCGTCGAAAACATGAACGAACCACAGGGGGGCTCGGGCGTCGGTCCGCCGGAGCGGTCCCGAGCTAAGTCGCCACGCTGGCACGGGGATGCGAAACCGGGGTTGCGCGAGCGCAAGAAGTTGGCGACCCGAGAGGCGCTGACGGCCGCCGCCATGCGGTTGGCGCTCGAACGTGGCTTCGACAACCTGCGAGTCGAGGACATCGCCGAGGCCGCCGGTGTGTCGCCGCGTACCTTCAACAACTACTTCCCCAGCCGGGAGGCGGCGATCTGCGCCGCTCGCGTCGGCCATATGCAGCGGCTCGCCGCCGCGGTACGTGCCCGACCGGCCGAGGAGGCCCTGCTCGACGCGATCATCAACACGGTGAGCGAGAACCCGCGCGAACCGAACCGCGCCGAGTTCCTGATGATCCATTGCAATCCATCACTGCGCGCCGAGTTTCTGCGCACCGCCGCCGAGACCGAGGCGCCCCTGATCGAGGCGATCGCCGAACGCACCGGAACGGAACCGGGGCACCTGTTGCCGCAGGTCGCCGCCGCGGCGGTGTTCGGCGCTCTGCGCGCCGCCCTCCAACAGTGGCTGCGCAACGAGCAGTCGCAGCCGTACCACCTCCTGCTGTCCGACGCGCTTAATCAGTTGCGCGTACTGTCCGCTCCGCCGCAGGCTTCTGCCCCGGAGCGTGCCGCTCCCGTCGAGACTTCCTCCGCCGACCCCGCCTCGGGACCTCAGCCGAACGCTGTCAGTCCTGTCAGCGGCGCGTCAGCGGAGCAGGCCACCATGAGTGGCCGAGCAGCCTGACCATCCCACCGGGAGCGGCCGCCGCCGTGCCCGCCACGAACTGAGAGTGTCCGTGTGCTGATCAAAATTCTGCGCGCCTTCCTGCGCCCGTACGGAAGGCCACTGGCGCTGATCGTCGTGCTTCAGCTCGCGTCGACGATCGCCACGCTCTACCTGCCCACGTTGAACGCCGACATCATCGACAACGGCGTGGTCAAGGGGGACACCGGCTACATCATGACCGCGGGCGGCGTCATGCTCGCCATCTCCCTCGGCCAGATCTGCTGCTCGATCGGCGCGGTGTATTTCAGCGCCCGCACCGCGATGGCCGTCGGCCGCGACCTGCGCGCCGCCGTGTTCACTCGGGTACAGGACTTCTCCGCCCGCGAGGTGGGCAGGTTCGGCGCGCCGTCGCTGATCACCCGCACCACCAACGACGTGCAGCAGGTCCAGATGCTCACCCTGATGTCGTTCACCCTGATGGTCACCGCGCCGATCATGTGCGTCGGCGGGATCATCATGGCACTGAATCAGGACGTCCCGCTGTCCGCGCTGCTGCTGGTCATCGTCCCGGTGCTGGCGATCGCGGTCTCGCTGATCATCTCCCGGATGCGGCCGCTGTTCCGGTCCATGCAGACCCGGATCGACAGCGTGAACCGCATTCTGCGCGAGCAGATCAGCGGTATCCGCGTGGTGCGCGCCTTCGTTCGCGACACCGCCGAGCGCAGCCGCTTTGACGGCGCCAACACCGAACTGCGCGACGTCTCGCTCGGCGTCGGCCGGCTGATGTCGATGATGTTCCCGACCGTGATGCTGGTGATGAACCTCTCCAGCGTGGCCGTGATGTGGTTCGGCGGACACCGGATCGCCAGCGGCGGCATGCAGATCGGCGCGCTGACCGCGTTCCTCAGCTACCTGATGCAGATCCTCATGTCGGTGATGATGGCCACCTTCATGTTCATGATGGTGCCGCGCGCCGAGGTCTCCGCGGAGCGCATCAACGAAGTGCTGGGGACCGACAGCAGCGTGGTGCTGGCCGGCAGCCCGGTCCCGATCGGCGACCGGCGCGGCTATCTGGAACTGCGCGATGTCGAATTCCGCTATCCGGGCGCCGAGGAGCCGGTGCTCAAGGGCATCGACCTGGCGGCCAGGCCCGGCGAGATCACCGCGGTCATCGGCGGTACCGGAAGCGGGAAGACCACGCTGCTCAACCTCATCCCGCGGTTGTTCGACGCGACCGGGGGCACGGTGCGCGTCGACGGGATCGACGTTCGGGATCTGGACGCCACCGCACTGGCGGAGGCGGTCGCGCTCGTACCGCAGAAGCCGTACTTGTTCAGCGGAACGGTGGCCTCGAACCTGCGCTACGGAAAGCCGGAGGCGACCGACGAAGAGCTCTGGCACGCGCTGGAGGTCGCGCAGGCCCGGGACTTCGTCGAGGCGATGCCGGAGGGCTTGGACGCGCCGATCGCCCAGGGCGGCACGAACGTCTCCGGCGGTCAGCGCCAGCGTCTCGCGATCGCCCGCGCCCTGGTGCGCCGCCCGGACATCTACCTGTTCGACGACTCGTTCTCAGCGCTCGACTACGCCACGGACGCCGCGTTGCGCAGAGCGCTGGCCCGGGAGACCGCGGACGCGACCGTGGTGATCGTGGCGCAGCGGGTCAACACCATCCGGCACGCGGACCGGATCATCGTGCTCGACAACGGCCGCGTGGTCGGCGTCGGCACCCACCAGGAATTGATGCAGGACGTGGACGGAACGTACCGGGAGATCGTGCTCTCCCAGCTGACCGAGCAGGAGGCAGCGGCGTGAGCGGCCAAACGGGGAACGTCGCCGGAGGCGGCGAGAATGAGGGCCGCAACGCCGGGGGCGGCGCAAACGGGACCGGCCCCGGAGGTCCGGGCGGCCCCAACGGCCTCGGCGACACGGCGGGTTCGGCCTCGGCCAACGGCTCAAGCGCGCCAACGGGTTCCGAGGGTTCCGGCATCACCGACGCTCGTCCGGTGACCGGTGCGAGCGGGCCTGGGCCAGTCAACGGCTCAGCCGGAGCGGACCGTCCGGGCGCCAACGGCTCCGGCACGTCAGGGCCAGTCAACGGCTCAG